>Ga0247834_1001871_pt1 | contig 33915 bp, 26 predicted proteins | sample LaCruzMarch2015__8_FD_187118 | JGI IMG/M metagenome (GOLD analysis project Ga0247834, IMG submission 187118) | Freshwater microbial communities from meromictic Lake La Cruz, Castile-La Mancha, Spain - LaCruzMarch2015_12m | ecosystem: Environmental > Aquatic > Freshwater > Lake | place: Spain... | reverse complement strand
GATTCGTCCCTCGCCGTTGGATGTGGGATTCGATGAATCCTTCATCATGGCCGCCACCAACGACCGGGTGCCATGCGTCTACGTAAAAGACCGCCACGTTCAGCATCTCGATTCCAACGACCCGCTCGAAGTGGTTTACGCGAAGGACAATCCCTTCTCCAACGTTCCGACTGGACGCACACATCCCGAGTTGATGACCATGCCCCACAACGACCGGCAGCATTTCGACACCATCGTCAATGGCGTTCCCCGCATCGGATTTAGTCGCGGCGGCAAGGCGGCGCAATGGGATGACACCACCATGACCGAGGTGTTCCTCGAGCAGACCAAAGACTTCATTACCCGGAAGAAAGATACGCCATTCTTTCTCTACCTGGCCATGCACCAACCGCATGTGCCGAGGATCCCATCCAAGCGATTCGGGGGGGCCTCGGACAAGGGTCCGCGCGGCGATGTGATCCTGGAACTGGACTGGGTGGTGGGCGAAGTACTGGAGCTCCTCACCAAACTGGGCCTCGACCATAACACGATCGTGGTTTTCACCAGCGACAACGGACCGATCCTGGGCGATGGCTACAAAGATCAGTCGGAAGAGCGGACCGGCTCCCACCGGCCGGCAGGACCACTCCGAGGCGGCAAGTACAGTCTCTTTGATGGCGGCGCCCGGGTGCCAACCATCGTTTGGGCTCCCGGTTTGGCCAAACCGGGCGAATCGGATGCCCTGCTCAGCCAGGTGGATTTTCTTTCCAGCTTCGCGCACCTCGGGGGCCACGGACTTCGTCCGGAGGAACAGGCGGACAGCCAGCAGTGGGCAGACGCCCTTCTAGGCAAGTCAAAGCAAGGTCGGTCGGATCTCGTTACCGAAGGATTCGGTGCGAAAACCCTCATTCGCGAAGGACATTGGGTCTTCATCCCTCCTCATCCCGGCCCTCAACGTTTTGGCGAAAAGAATGTGGAGTCCGGGGCCTCCAACGAAGCCCAACTCTACGACCTCTCCGCAGACATCGGCCAGCAGAAGAACCTCGCCAGGGTCTACCCGGAGCGCGTCAAGGCCATGTCCGAACGGCTCACCGCCATCCAAAAACCCCACTCTCTCAACGAACCAACCACCGGCCAACCCATCCCAAACCATCCATCCTCTCTCAGAAACCTCCATCCATCCTCATGAAAACACGACTACTGAAGACGAGCATCCTCCTCTTTCTCTCATGCGCCGCCCTGCAGGCCGATAACTTGGTGACCAACGGCGATTTCGAGACGGGAGACGGCAAAGCCTTCTACCAGACCACCGGTTGGTACAATCAAGGCGTGGGATTCAATCAAGGCACCGGTGCCCGGTCGGACAAAGGCACCGTCATCTCAGGTTCTTATTCAGCGACCGTCCATGACCGATACAACAAGAGCCTCGAGAAATTCGGTGCCGTCGCCCATGTCCAGAAAACGCAGCATACCATTGAAGAAGGGGATTCCTTTTCCCTCTCGTACGAATGGCGTCCAGCGGATGACTACTGGCAGCGGTCGACTGACACCATCCGCTTCATTCTCTTTGCAACCGCAGACGATAAACTAAGCGGCCCGATCGTTTGGTCTGCAGAGTTTAATTCGCCTTTCTTTCGCGGAAAAATCACCACTCCCATGGGGGTTTCCGAAACAACGGAGGTTGTCACTCCGGATGCAGTGGGGAAGAAGCTTTTCATTTGCTTCCATGGTTTGGACACAGTGAACAGCGAAACTGGGAGCACCCACTTCGCCTCAGTGGACAACATTGAGGTCAGCGCGACCAACAACCATCCAAAAAAGCCTTAGAAACGCATCCGAAGCACCGGGATGTGAGGAGGTTTGGTCTGAGGATAGAAACGGACTGGGAAGTCCGTTCTCCGTTAATTTGAAGCATTCGCAAGAATCAGACAAATTTCAGACATGTGGATTGACAACCTGCTGCCGAAGGGTTATTCTGACCCCAAGTTCGCCCCCCACAATGAACACCCCGACAGCTTTTGTTTCCAGTGCCCGATCCGATCGCGTTTGCGGCGGATTCTCGCTGGTGGAAATTACCCTCAGCTTGGGTTTGGTGAGTTTTGCCCTTGTCGCGACGCTTGGTCTGTTACCGACGGGATTGTCGACTCTGCGTTCATCGATGAACCAGACGGTGGAGGCGCAGATTTTGCAGTCGATATCGAGCCAAGCTGTGATTTCGAGTTTCGCGAACCTGACGGACGCGACGGCGTATTTCGATGACGAGGGTTTGCCGGTAGCCTCGCAGAACCTCGCCTATTACACGGCGAGTTTGACCTCGGGAGCTGCTTCCTTCCCTGGTAGCGCGAATACCGTGGCGTTAACGGATTCGTTGAAGAACGTGAGGGTTGCCCTTGTCGGTCGCCCGAGTCCTTCGGCTGCGGGACGCACGAACATTTACACCCTTCAGATCGCAAACTCCGGCAAGTAACCGGCCATATTGTGCCCTCCCGGAACAAGAAATGGATTGGGAATTAGAAGCTATCCCGAAACCCCGTGGGCCAGCGCAGAGGCTTGGCGGGCTGTCGGCAAGGCCTGAGGAGGGAGTGGTTCCGTTGCGACCCATGACCGACGAACAACGCTGGTTGAAGGGGTTTCGGGATAGCTTCTACACTCCTAGCGGGTTCACCCTACTGGAGGTCATTGTGGCATCTGCAGTGCTCGTACTGATCATTTCTTTGTTGCTGGGGGTGATTTCGCAAACCAGTTCGATCACGCGGTCTGCCGCTCAAAAGATCGCTGCATTTCAAGGTGCACGGGCCGCATTTGATCTGATGGCCCGCCACGTCAGCCAGGCCACGCTCAACGCGTATTGGGACTACGATCAACTCCCTTCGCCCACCCGGTACCTGCGCAAATCCGAATTGCATTTCCTGATTGGCAAGGCTGGCGTTCCGCCCTTTCCGGGGACCCCCGGCAGCGGGCATGCCATTTTCTTCCAGGCCCCGGGTGGCGTAACGGCAGCACCGGCCACGTACGGGGGACTGGAGACGCTCCTCAATGCGATGGGCTACTTTGTGGAGTATCGCGCCCAAGAGTCGCTGCCCACACCCTTCCCTCCTGAGGCTCCGATCTACCGTTACCGCCTCATGCAGGCCATCCAACCGACCGAGGACCTTAGTGTCTATGGGAGCACGACCGGAGACTCGTGGATTGCGGGTATGGCTGGAACGGCATCGCCCGTTGCGGACAACGTCATCTGCCTGATCGTGTGGCCCAGGCGATCGCCCGAAGACGACCCCACCGGTCTGGCACTTAGCTCCAATTTCTCCTACGACTCGCGGCTAAACGTCTCGGCGAATCCTCAGGCCGAGACCGCGAATCAACTCCCTCCCACCGTGCAGTTGACGATCGTTGCGATTGATGAGGCCTCGGCCGCACGATTTTGTGTTTCTCCCACACCACCCGACAACCTGGCCAATACCCTTGCTGGTCTCTTTGAGAACGCGGATGCCTACACCGCCGACCTCACCACGCTAGAGAACCGCCTCAGTGAGGAAAGAATCACTTTCCGAACGTTCTCGGTCACGGTCCCGATACGTGAAAGCAAGATGGAATGAAGGCCTCTTCCTCTCTGCGCCGGGTCGCGTTCTCCCTGATCGAGCTTCTCGTCGTTGTCGCCATTATCGGAATCTTGGCGGCCATCACCGTACCGGCACTCGCGAGCATCCAACGGGCGAACGGGGTGAATCGTGCAGGGCAGATGCTTGGCGACGCCATCATTGCGGCTCGCCAGGAGGCCTCCAGCAAAAACCGCGACGTGGAGTTGCGCATCATCCTTTTGGAAAATCCCTCCGGCTACCGCGCCTTCCAAACCTGGATTGCCGACGATCGCGGCGTGATGAGCCCACTGGGAAAAGCGGAGCGCCTTCCCGACAGCGTCCTGATCGCATCAGGCAGCCAATTGTCTCCGATCTTAGAGGCGAACACGAACCTTGCCGGCACGACGAATTTCGGAGCCCTCGGTAATCGCGCGTTCACCGGGCTCCGGATTCGGGCCGGAGGGCTTCCCGATCCCAACATAACCACATCCAATAATTTTCTCACGGTTCGCGGACTCACCGACACGGCTACCCCCCCCGCAAACTTCTACGCCATCCGCCTGGTTCCCGCAACCGGGCGGGTCACCATCCACCGCCCGTGAGACGACCCCTCCCAGATTCCCAGTCCGGCGTGGCACTCGTCATTATTCTCGGGCTCCTGATTATCGTCTTCGGACTCGCCATCACATTCCTCAATCGGACAACCGTCGAACGTGCCGCTTCGGCGAGCTACGCAGCCTCTGCCAGCACACGGCAGTTGGCCGACACCGCCGTTCAAGTCGTCCAGGGCAATATCCGCGACGCCACCACACAGGGCACCACCGTGGCGTGGACGTCGCAACCGGGGATGATCCGCAATTTCGACGACACCGGCGCTTTCGTGCGCGCTTACAAGCTGTATTCCTCTTCCGACCTTATCCCGACTGGCGCGGCTTTTCCAGCCAGCATCGCTGACGACGTCCCACCCGGTTCGTGGGCTGCGGACACCGCGTCGTGGACCGACATCAACGCGCCGGTGGTTGTGGGAGCAGACACCAACTACCCGATTTTGGACCCTTCCGTCGTGGGAAGCGTGGAAGGGTTCTCGATTACTGCACCCGCGGGAGCGGACTCCGTGCCTGGCCAGATGCCTGTTCGGTGGCTCTATGTCCTCCAGGACGGTCAGCTTGTGCCGCCGACAGGGAGCGGATCAACCGCCACGGTCACTTCCGCGACGCAACAAAACCCGATTGTTGGGCGAGTGGCTTTCTGGACGGATGACGAGACCGCGAAGGTGAACATCAACACCTCCAGCGAGGGCACCTACTGGGACACGCCAAGAACCGATACCGCTCAGGATCGGGTTCTCGCCGCCAACCAACCGGTTCGCAATGAGTTCCAACGCTATCCGGGCCATCCGGCCATGACATCCCTTGCGCCCGTGCTCTTCGCACAAAATGCGACCTCCACGCCTCCGTTGACAGCCTTGCAGCGTGAGGCCCTTTACGAGATCACTCCCCGCGTCGTGGGAGGGGGGTCACTGGCAGGCTCCGTCCCCACCACCTCGACTATCTCCTCTGGATCGCTAACTCCGGATTCCGACCGACTTTTCAGTTCAGTGGATGAGATGATTTTTTCCGCAGCGCGAGGCAACCAACCCAGTAGCGTCAATATCAACCGTGCATCCATCGAGTCGCGCCGTTTTTTCCTGACGGCAAGTTCCCGTGCGCCCGAAACGACACTTTTCAATACCCCTCGTGTGTCGGTGTGGCCTCTGGATAAGGATCCCGCGTATCGCACCCCGGTGGACGATCTCATGGCATTCTGCACGACGATCAATGGCCGTCTTTATTCATTCCAACGTGGAGACCCACAGAGCGCGACAGAGGACTACACGGGGATTACTCGCAATCAGCAGCTTTACTCCTACCTCCGAAACATGACCAACCGCCTCATTCCCGGCTTTGGTGACCGAACGTTCGCAACGAAGTACGGGGTCGTCGGTTCCGGATCCGAACGGGACCAGATCCTGACGGAGATCTTTGACTATATCCGTACAACAAATCTGGACGACGCCAACCATGAGCTCCGAACGGGAAATCTCTGGGACCCCTCGATTTACCCGATCGAGCGGTTCTCGACTCGCGGGATGGTTGCGGGAAACACTAACATGGCGGGCTTTGGTCAGGTGACACCAATCCGGATTGGCAGTACGCAGGGTTTCGGACGCTTCCCGGTCGTTTCAGAAGTTGGCATTCAATTCATTGCGACTGCCGATTCCGCGAATGCCACAAGCAACAATGCGACGAGCAATCTTACGCTCAGAGATACCCTTGGAGGGCCGGGTACCGCGCTTACGGCGAACCAGATTCGGATGGAGGCGCGGCTGCTTTACGAGGCGTTTATTCCCTCTCAGGGTTTCCCTCAATACAAGCAGGCGTTCACCGTTCGTATTCGCGGCGCGGCGGGATTCCGCGTCAATGGGACATCGCTCGGATTCCCGGGGGATGAATTCGATTGGTGGGATTTCCAGGCGAACTCGGATAATCTGTGGGGCGGCAAGCCATGGGGAGGCATCCTGTCTGTGCGTTCTTTATTTGCCGATGCCGTTTACCCCGCACGAGCGGGATTTGCGGCCGATGCGGGCAGCACGGATCGATCCAGACTATTCCCGTTTATTAGTGTTCCCATCACCGTGACCTACGATCCCGCCACCCGCACGATGGCATTCGACGGAGGTTCTCTCACGGTGGATGTATACGGCGGGTTTTTATCCAGCTTTGGCGGATCGGTGCCCGTGCAGACGCAAACGATAACGTTCCCTCCCGCGACCCTTCCTGTGCCAACTCTCGCCGGTGCCGTTCTGGGGAACTTGCCCGTCGTGGTGACCGGGGCGTCGGTTCGAAATTGGTGGACGTTTCAACGGACCGGGGGATGGAATGGCAGTGCCTTCGGCCGTCCCAACGGGAGGGGCATCACTCCCGGGGACAATTGGCGAACCCTCGACCCGCAACCTTATTCTCCGCCTTGGACGACTACCTCCGCCCCGTTCCTCGCGGTCACAAATGCCGACACCGGGGCGACGTCCAGCGGCGACGTCGTGCGATCCATGGCCCCGGAGCACTCCGACTTTCGCCTGCTTCTTCGTCCTACGGGTGTCAATTTCCTCAAGCATCCCGCCTATGATTCTTCCAACGCCATGGCACACAGCTTTACCGAAGTTTTTGGTTCGTATTTTGCGGGGGGAGTCACCCTGCAAAGCGGAACGGCCTTTGCTCCGGACCGCCTCGCGGCGGGTCTCGATTACGGTCTCGCGACCCCGGATGTCACGTTTTACAACGCCGGGGCGGCCCGTGGGGACTGGGACACCGGGGTCGGATACGCGCCGGATGGTCCTTACATTAACAAAGCGGATGAGGGCAGTCTGGGCAGGACACTTGCTGCCGGCGTCCCCACGGAGATGGACCCCTACTTTGCCGATGTTAGCAAAGTCACCGCAGGTCTAAATCCCTCATTCTTCTCCGCCAATCGCCAAATTCCGTCAGCCGGCATGTTTGGATCGCTGCCCACCGGTGTCTTGCAAGGAATTCCTTACCGCACCCTACTTTTCCGACCGCAAGTCGGCCATTTTGGCTGGGACCCCGCCAACGGCCCGAGGGATCATCTTATCCTCGACCTATTCTGGATGCCTGTGGTCGAGCCCTATGCCATCAGCGAACCTTTCTCCACCACCGGGAAGATCAATATGAACTTCGAGATTATGCCCTTCCGCTCGATGATCCAACGATCGACAGCGCTCGTTGCTGCTTTGCGTGCCGAGCGAGTAAGCGCGATCCCGGCTAGTGCGAGCTTGACCTACAAAACCACACCCACACAGAACACCCCGACACGCTTTCCGATCAACATTCATAACACCCTCCTGCAATTCGAAGATAAGTTCGCACAGGGCGACGTATTTCGCTCTCCCTCACAAATCTGCGAGATCCACATGATACCTGAAGCAGAGTCGGTGTCTGCAACTCCTGGGTCTGCGGGATTCCAGACGGCATTCGATTCCTGGGCCGCCACGTTCTGGAGTACCAACCGACTAACTGGCGACAATCTGCGCGAGCGCATCTACGCGAATTTACTCGGTCGAATGACCACGAAATCCAATACTTTTACGGTCCACGTCCGGGCACAGTCTCTTAAAAAAGCACCTGGCACCACGCCCAACGTTTGGAATGATTCTCGCGACCGCGTCACTGGAGAGTATCGGGGCTCCACCCTGATCGAGCGCTACATCAATCCAAACGATACCTTGATCCCTGACATCGCCACGACATGGCCTGGAAGCCCCACCGATCTTGGCCCGTCCTACAAGTGGCGAACCGTTAGCAATCGGCAGTTTTCACCTTAAGCACCAGATCCCGCGAACAGACGAGCAAACCGGTACTATGAACATCACCAGACGCAGATTCATTGATCTTTCGACGAAAGCCGCCGCGTTTACCTCCGTGGCCGGGTCCATCGCGGCCACGGCGTACTCGAAAGCAGTTGAACCATCAAAGGCTGCCTCGACGAACCTTACGTCTGGTTCAAAAAAGAAAGGCTTGGGGTTCGGAGTGAGGAATCCCCTTTGGCCGGGTATACTTACGACCCTTCGTTGCAAGTGGTGTTATACGTGGATGGGACCGGTGCCATCGGATTTGCCTGAAGGAGTGGACTTCATCCCCATGATCCGGAGCAGAAATGCGAACACCGAACAAATCGGCGAAGTGGCGCAGCAGGCCAAGGCCCACGGGATCACCGAGTTACTTGCATTAAACGAACCCGATGCCGAGAAACAAGACGGCATGACGGTGGAAGACGCCCTTGCCGCGTGGCCACTACTAATGGAAACGGGGATGCGCATCGGCAGCCCGGCGTGCGTGCATCCGGATAATGATTGGATGATGGAGTTCATGGCCGGCGTGGAGGAGCGGAAATTGCGGGTGGATTTCATCTGTGTGCATTCCTACGGAAATCCGAACCCTCAGGCCTACCTCACGCGACTGGGCAAGATCAACAAACTGTACGACCGTCCGCTCTGGATCACCGAGTTCGGCGTGGGGGACTGGCAGGCAAAGAGCGTTGAGGATAATAAACACTCCGCAGAAGACGTCCTGCGTTACATGGAAAAAGTTCTGCCCATGCTCGACAACCTTGATTGTCTCGAACGCTACGCATGGTTTCCCGCAAGGCCGGACAGCATTCCTCTCGCGACCAGTGCCTTGTTTGATGCAGAAGGTGCGCTGACCCCGCTCGGAGAATGCTACCGGGACGCATGATCTCGCCCACACAGGGACAGCGAACGCTGCCTCATTGCGAACACACGACGTCTTCTCTTCGCCTGCCCTCCACCACCTTCACCGTTCAACCCACAACCTTTGTCCCATGATTACCCGCCGTCATTTCATTAGCCTGGCCGCCGCCTCAGCGGCCGCGCTCTCGATTCCCGGATGTCAACGCCCGTCCGCATCCACGGGATCCGAGAAGAAGGGTCTTGGCCAGACGTTAAAGAATCCCGCTTGGGCAAGCAGATTGGCCGACCTCCGTTGCAAGTGGTTTTACTCCTGGGGTCCACAAATCCCGGAAGGCCTGCCTAAAGGATTGGCCTTTGTTCCCATGATTTATCGCTACGCCGGCGATAGCCAAGTGATCAGCGACACAGCAATTGCTGCCAAACAGGCGGGCATCCAAGAGCTAATGGGGTTTAACGAGCCCGATGTCAAAAAACAAGGCAACATGACCATTGAAGCGACCCTGGACGCATGGCCGTTGCTCATGGAGACCGGGATGCGTCTGGGCAGCCCGGGATGCGTTCATCCGGACAAAGCCTGGATGATCGAGTTCATGGCCGGCGTGAAAGAGCGCAACCTGAGGGTGGACTTTGTCTGCGTTCATTCCTACGGAGGGCCAAGTGCAGAGAGTCTGGTTAACCGTTTGGAAAAAGTTCACCAAATGTTCGGTCTTCCCATCTGGATCACGGAGTTCGGGGTGGGTGACTGGGAGGCGAAAAGCCTCGAACAGAACCGACACAAATCGGAAACCGTTCTGCGTTTCATGGAGAAGGTGCTCCCGATGCTCGACCGGTTGGACTTCGTGGAACGCTACGCGTGGTTTGCGGCGAAACCCGAAAGCATTCCCTTGGGCACCAGCGCGCTCTTCGATGCGCAGGGAGCACTCACGCCGCTCGGAGAATGCTACCGGGACGCATGATCCACTTAAGCCGATTCATGACTCCCGCTCCGCTTCTTGACGCCTTCGCGCGACACACACTCTTTGGCTACCGAGGAGTCAGTACCACCGACTCCTCACGCGGCACAACATGACCAAACCCCGCATTTTATGCATGGCATTCCTGCTGCCTCTTCTCTCCTTGTTGGGACTGCCTCTCGCACCCGCGCAGGAGGATCCCGCTCTGAGCCAACAGCCCATTGCGGCTAACCAGGTCGGTTTCGAAACCGGAGGACCAAAGAGATTCACCACCCCATTAGGCAGGGACGGAACTCCGTTCTCGATCCGTCTGGCGACCGGGGGAGATCCTTTGTTCCGCGGAGACATTCGCGGAGGCATCGGTGATTTTTCGCCGTTCCAACCAAAGGATTCCACCGACCACTATCTGATCGAAGTGGACGCGGGCGGAGCATCGCATGCCAAGAGTGATCCGTTTCTCATCCGTTCCCACCTTTATCAGGAACAGTTCTGGCAGTCGGCGGTGGATTTCCTGATCGATGCACGCTCGGCCGTTGGAACGCATCCGAGCGCCTACGGCGGATGTCCCTGGCGCGATGGGGCCTACTATGACGCGATCGTTCCGGCCTTAGTCATGTTTTATCTCGCGGATCCGGAACGAGTGAACGCGATGCCCAGACAACTGGACTGGGAGGCAGACAAGAAGCGTGTCGCGGCACCGGACTTTGCCTTCGACTCCCGCGACCCCGGTGCGAAGGATTTCCTGAAGACGGTACAGGCATATTACGAGCTTGAACCCCCAGCGGCAGATGCTCCCGATGTGGTAAAGTTGATTCACTGGGGTGCGGGCGTTTATCTCGCCAACCCAGTGACCCAGGATCCCTCGAAGGATCCGGACAAACGGAAGATCCATGCACAAACCGTGGAACAGATCGCTTATGTCGTTTGGGCATGGCCGATTCTGAAGCGGTGGCTGCCGGAATCGTTCTACCAGAAATGCCGCGACTTCTGTTTCGCAAACTGGGGACCGTCGCTTGAAATCAGCCGTTGGTGGGATCCGAAGACCTACCTCGAGCCCGAACAACTCGTGGAAGGCAATCCCATGGGGGGATTGCTTCATCCCTACAAAGGAAGGCACGCACCGGGTCATTCGATCGTTCCGAATCTTCTGATGCATGAAGTCGCAAAGCGTGAACGCCGAGAAGACGCCGCGATCTATCTCGACGCCGCTGTCAAGCAAGCCGAGTGGTGCGTGAAGAACCTGGACTGGAACGATCCCCGCACAACCAAAGGCCAGCGCATGAGCGAGCACCGCACCATTCCCAATCTGGTATGGTTGTTGCAGAAGTTTCCAGAGCGTGCTCCTGCGGGGTTGAAGGAGAAGATTAACGAATGGGTGGATGTCGCATTAAGCAGATCCGACAACCTCTGGGACTATCGTCGGTACGATCTGCAGGACCATTGGTCCATTCCCAAGCTCAACGACGTCGGGAACCTGCTGTCGTTTCCGTCGATTGCAATCGCTGCAAGCTGGGTGGTTAATGATTCCAACAAAAGAGCCCGCTTGGAGCAGATCTCCACCGCGGCAGTGGATCACGTCTTTGGTCGCAACCCGCGCCTTGCGGCCGCTCCTGCAAAACCTCAGATGGGTTTCCCGGAGATTGAGCGGGGTTGGCCGAAGCATTACAAAGAGAATGTCTGTGCCCGGCTCGAATTGTGTCGCGGATCGATTTCCTCGGCACCCGGCACCGAGATGTTTCCGTTCAACCCGAATGGCACCTACCGCCACCCCGAGGGTTGGGTGAACTACGGCGCCGCCTGGTGCATGAGCCTCGCCTATATGAGATTTGATGCGGGAACAAAGACGACTCCGAGTTTCTAAGTATGAAAATCAAAGGAATGCGCTGGTGGATTGTGGTTTTGGTCTTCCTCGCGGCGGTGCTGAACTATGTGGACCGTCAGACCCTCTCCGCGCTGGCACCGACCATTCAGGCGGATCTGAGCCTGGATGACCGCGACTACGCAAACATACTCAACATCTTTCTTATCGCGTACACCCTTGCCTATCTCGTCTCCGGGAAACTGGTAGACCGTATGGGAACGCGGAACAGCACCCTGCTCTTTGTCGTCTGGTGGTCGATGTCGAATCTCGCCACCGCATGGGCACAAGGCATGCGCTCGATGGGGGCGTTGCGTTTCTCGCTCGGGCTCGGTGAAGCAGGGATCTGGCCGGCGGCATCGAAGATCGTCTCCGAGTGGTTCCCCTCACGCGAGCGTGCACTGGCCATTGGCTTCTACACCATGGGCGCGACTATCGGTGCCACCATCGCCCCTTACATCGTCATTCCGCTCGCCACATATGACTTCGCCACTCACCTGCCGTGGGTCAATTCGCTCTTCGGACATGGAACCGGTTGGCGCGTGGCGTTCCTGATCACCGGACTTTTGGGCTTCGTCTGGGTGATCCCCTGGCTTTTTTTCTACCGCAAGCCTCGCGAAAACCGATTCGTGACCAATGAAGAGTTGCAGATCATCGAAGAAGGAACGGAGGAGCCTGCGGAGTCGGATCCTAAGGGATGGTCATGGGGACAGGTTTTGCGTTTCAAGCCTCTTTGGCTATTGCTCGTGGGAAGACTCCTCACCGATCCGGTGTGGTATTTCTATCAATTCTGGTTCGCAAAGTATCTCAACACGGATCGGGCGGTCGCCCAATCAGATCTGACCATCACGTGGATTGTGTATGCAGCGGCGGGTGTGGGTTCGCTGGCGGGAGGCTGGTTATCGGGAGTTCTCATCAAGCGCGGATGCGCTCCCGTAAAAGCGCGGCTTTGGGTGATGCTGGGCTGCGCCTGCCTCACCCCACTCTCTCCGCTAATCGCCAGCGTGAGTGGATTACCACTAACCATGGTGCTTACCGGCGTCGCCGTATTCGCCTCGCTCTCCTGGCTTATCAACATCAGCGCGCTCATCGTGGACGTCTCGCCCAAGCACTCACTCGGCACCATTTTTAGCGTAGTGGCAGCGGGGAGCACAATCGGGGGCATCATCATGAATATGATCGTGGCGGCCATGGTCTCCGGCCCTTCCAGCAAACCCGCCGGGTTCCTCGATGTCGGATTTCAGACGCTGCTGGGGCCGCTGCTTCATCTGGTTTCGGGCCAGGGTTACGGACCGTGGTTTGTCGCCATGGCGTTTCTTCATCCAGCCGCGCTGGCTTTCATATGGCTCGGGGGAATCACTCGAAGTCGGAAAGAGACGGAGGCTTTATGCGCAAATGGTTAATTAGGTTAATAGTCGTTGGTTTTGGACTAACGTTGGTGATTCCCTCACGCGCGGAGGACTTGAGGCTGGCCAATCTGTTCTCTGACCACATGGTGCTTCAGCGCGAGAAGCCGGTGCCTGTCTGGGGTTGGGCGAAACCGGGCGAGGAGGTCACCGTGGAGTTTGCCGAACGAAAAGCGAAGGCAAGGGCGGACGCCAACGGCAGATGGATGGTCACACTCGATCCGATGCCGGCTTCGACGGAGGGGCACGATCTTGTCACGCATTCCTCCCGCGAGGAGAAAAAGCTCACCATCACGGATGTCGTTGTCGGCGATGTCTGGCTCTGCTCCGGCCAATCCAATATGCACTTCGGAATGAAGCGGGTCGAGAACGCGAAGGCGGAGATCGCTGCGGCAAACAATCCCGCCATTCGATTCTTTTACGTGAAGGAGCAGTTTGCACAGCAGCCTGCGGACCACGTCGAGGGGGAATGGAAACCAATCTCCCCGGAAACCGTCGTGAATTGTTCAGCCGTCGCGTATTACTTTGCCAGCGCTTTGCAGGAGAAGCTCGGCGTCCCGATTGGGTTACTGCTAAGTTCCGTCGGCGGCACGAGGATTGAGACATGGATGCGCCAGGAGACACTCTCGGATCTCGGAATTGCCGGGCGATTAATCGACCAATGGAAGAATGTCTCACCAGCTGAGTTCGAGGAGATTAACACTGCCTACCGCGCCTATCAGGCGGAACGCGATCGACCGACTCGGCAATTGACCCCAGCCGCTGAAGACCCGGGAGCAGCGGCCTCCGTTGAACCGAAAAGGCCGACCCTGCGTTGCCACGACTGCCCGGGCGCACTGCACAACTGCATGATCGCTCCGCTGCAACCTTTCGCGATCCGAGGTGCCCTATGGTACCAGGGAGAGGCTAATATCGGCAGCCCCGGTGGATATGAAAAAATGCTTCCGGCACTCATCACGGATTGGCGTCGGGTCTGGGGCGACAAGATGCCGTTTTTGATCGTGCAACTCGCACCCCACAAAAGCACCACGCCCGCGTTCAGGGAGGCCCAGTTTCGCGTATCGCAGAAGACTCCGCACACCGCGATGGTGGTCACGACCGATGTGGGTCACGCCGAGGACATCCACCCGACCCGCAAGCGTCCAGTGGGAGAACGGTTGGCGCTCGCCGCCCGTGCCGTAGCCTACGGCGAGCGGGTGGAGGTTTCGGGTCCCGTGTTCAAAAGTTTGAAGATCGATGGTCGCGTTGCCGTAGTTTCGTTCTCTCACGCAGAGGCTGGACTCAAAGCCGAAGGCGGGCCGCTCAAAGGTTTCACTATTGCAGGAAAAGACGGAAAGTTCATCGCCGCCGATGCAGAGATCAGGGGTTCAACTGTGGTCGTTTCCTCCGAGCAAATCGACAGACCGGTTGCCGTCCGCTATGGCTGGGACAATGTGCCTGACGTCAATCTATTCAATCGCGAGGGATTACCTGCGGTGCCCTTCCGCTCGGATCAACCTGGCGATCAGAGTCGGCTCGCGGATCCAAAACATTGATTCCTCAAGTCAGCGATCGCTTCACAACCTTTTTGTCATTGACTGAAGAGTCGCACCGCCGGATCCGAACCGGGGATGATTCCGCCGACGGATAACCCTAAATCGGAAAATAAGAACTGTTTGTCGGAGTTAGGTTACTCAGTGTGAGGATATTACACAAAAAACGCCTACCACCTATTTGGTGAACACATCCCCGTCGACTTCCCAAAGCGAAGTTTCTCCAGTCCAATGCTTTATCTGTGTGAATCCTGTAAATCTAAGGTTCCATTCCTGTTTTTAGGATAACCGAGGTCAGTCCGCCAACGGCGGAACATTCCTTAGCCCAGCCCGACGGGCTGGGTGGGCTGGGATCCCCGACGGCCAAACATTTGCGGCCTGAAGCGGCGCGATGCGTGTGGATTCATGAGCGTCCATCGCCGCACGGGGAAGACGCGAACAAACGGATCCAATCACCGCAGTACGCTCCGCACTGACGCCACCGCGCCTGCCAGGTCGGGCTCGGCTCCCACAAGCAAGCAAGTTCAGCTGAACCGCAACGCTCCACCGATTCGGCAGATGACGGAACCTCAACTCGCTATCGACGGGTATCCTTCGTCACGGAGACGCCACCACGTCGAGGATGAAGAACTGATTCTGCGTCCCGCTAATGGAGAACGTTAACTGGAGGAGATCCACATCCCCATTGCGAACGCTCGAAACGTTGTCAGGCACGGCAACCGTCCACGCCGCGATGTTGCCGAGGTCAGTGCCCCGCCGGATCTGCCAGGTCACGTCGGAGGCTCTCCAGTTCCAAGGAAACTGCAACGTCACGCTTTGCGACGTGAGTGGCAGAACCTTAAACGGACTGATCGATGCCTGATTTGGACTGCTCGCGTGGGCGTACTCCAAAAGGTTCACCACACCATCTCCATCGGGATCGTCACGGTTCGCCTGCTGGGTGGAAAGATACTCCGCCTTCCAGGCAGCAAGACTCGCCAATGGATGCAGCGTGGTCGCCGTGGCGGTCGGGGAGGGAAGGGAACTCCCCAGCAGGTTCGTTGCGGTCACACGGTAAGAATATGAAGTGAAACCAGGCAGTCCGATGTTGGTCCACAATGTCTGCGTAAGACCAGTTGCCATGTTCAACCACACCTGACCCGCAGCGTCAAAGCGCTCCACACTGTAGCTCGTCGCGCCGGGAACGGCCGTCCAGGCTAACGAAATCTGCTTGGCCCCACCCAGCGCCGAGACCGCAGGGGCGTCAGGAATCAGCGGATCAGAAACCGCCGGCACCACAAATCGCCACTTGTATTCATCCGTGTTCCCAGTAATCGGACCATGGAGAAGCGTCCCAGTGCTGCTGATCCGGAGGCGGGTATTGGATTGCGGATGTTCAAGAAAGACCCATCCGTATTCATCGGGAACGATACGCCACTCACTTTGTCCAGTTAAAAGGCTCGCAGCCACCATACCCACGTAGGTCCCGGTGTAGTAGCGCAGGCGGCGTCCATCGAGAGCGGACACGACGCGAACGGTGTTGGCCGTCGTTCCGGGAATTAAGAACCATTGAGTCCCGGCGACGGACGCCTCGGGCGATACCGATGCAACCCCATCCGCAGGCACTGAAGTTTGACCCGGATTCTGAACCCGCCGGTACTCCTTCTTGTTGTGCAGGTGATAGCTCTTCTGATTCACGACCGACGCGACGCCGTCCCAACCCGCATACAGTGCACCGAACGCGGTTAGCGTACCGTCGGCACGGATCGCATTGGAGCGGGGAGCTTCCGGCCGATCGTTCCCGGTTTGATTAGGGGCATCAGGCGATGCGGCTTCAACGAAGACGAAAAGGCTGTACCGTTTCAGCCAATTCAGTGACTCGGCACGCCAGAGGAACTCCGCCAGGAAGTTGTAGTTATCTGCATCAGACCAACTGGAGGTCCCTGACCAGTCCACTGTCGAAAACTCGGTCAGCCAGACCGGGCGACCGAAGGCCTCGAAGACCGCCTCGAGATGATTGATCAGACTGGACGAATTCGGTCCGCCATACCAGTGGACTGCGGTGTAATCGCGACGATAGCCCAGCGCATCGGCCTGGGTTGTAAAATCAGTCAACCAGCCTGCCGCAGGGGTGGCAGGTTCCACATTTCTATTAAGCGGGATACTCGCGGGAACAGGAGCGACTAGCGGAGCTTCGCGGGCCTCGAGGCGTGGCCAGTAAGAAACAGCATCCGTGGGAATGATGTATCCCTGACTCGTTGACTCCGGCTCGTTGAAACCGAGCCAATAGACTGGCTTGGGATTGGCGTGCAGCTCCCGATGCAGGTTTTCCGGAGGGCCTTGGGGAGATCCGTGATCCCAGCTGAAGTTACCCCATTGCATCGGATTGTAGGCATGGTCAAAAGCGAGATAGGGAAGCGTGGCACTGGATTGCCGACCCCAACCATAACTCCAACTGCCGCCGAAACGATCGGTGAAATCCTTGTGAAAGGTGAGGTTCGAATCCGTGACATAGGGGTTATTTGAGGTTCGGATCATTCCCGTGGTGGCGGCGATCCCCTTCTTCGGATGATGGGTCTGCATTTCCGTTTGCCAGCGCTGGAGGATGGAGACCCCGGGAGTGGTAACGATCAGTTGGGTTCCCTCCGAGGAACTACCTCCTAAAGATTGAATGGCGAGGCCGGAATATGCGTTCAGGATGCGAATTTGTGTCCCCGAAACGTACTCCAGGAACCAGTTTTGGTGCGGCATCCCGGTGTACGTTTCACCGATGACCGGAATGTTTGCACCCGTGGAGATATTCGCAAGCCCGAGGCAAAGACCTGTGGCGACGTTTCGAATGCGGTAACTCCCATCCCGGTAGTTTAGCAAAAGCTGCCAGTCCAGTGCGGGGGAACCGGCGGAGTTACCGCTGAAGACAGCCGTGCCATCGATTAAACCAATGCGCAGGTCCGGACCCGGTTGAACCCGGATGCGGTGGCTCGCATCGGAAAAATCCTCCCAGGCCGCCGATGGCGGTGCCTCATGCCGAATGTTCTGTCCGATGGGATAACCCTCCGACTTGGGCGGAAACAACTGGAGTTCGGCCACGCGTCCGTACGTGCTCTCGTTGGCCACGAGGCGAACCCGGCGGGCGGTAACGGTTGAACTAAAGCTAATAACCCTCGCCATATCCGTATTGCCCGTGATCGTTGCCCCTGGGATCGGTTGCCAAACGCCTCCGACGGCGTCCCAGAATTCAAGCGTAAAGCTGCTCAACGGGCTGGCCAGGGCTGCATAGTAACCCGAGTGAAGGTGCGCACTGCCGATGGCATGGTCAGAAAGAAGGTCGACCTCCAGTGTCTGCCCGGACACCACTTCGTTGCACAGCCAGCGAGAACTGTCATGGACAAACCCGTCCGCAGCCTTCATCGCGTAATCCGTTCCCCGGATGCTGCTGGCAACAACAGGACGCTTGTAAGCCAAGTTAAGAACCACATCGGTGCCGATCGGATAACCTTGTTCCACACCGTTCACGTTCGGATTGGGTGGGAACATCGCAATCTCCCGAACCGCACGACTCCCGGAGTCCGATCCCAACAAACGAAAGCGAACCGACGTGACCGGACTGGTGAAATTCACGATGCGCTCCGGCGAAGTGTTTCCGGATACCGCAGAACCGGTGATATCCACCCAGGTCGAACCATTGTGATACTGGATACGGAAGTTTTGCCAAAGCTGTGAGGTGCTCGCGGTAAGGAGACCAGAATAGAGATGGACACTGCCCAACGTGACGGGACGCGGGTAGGTGATTTCCAGCGAGTGCGGGCCGGAGACATTTCCGGTACGCCAACTGTTGAAGTTGCTGACGATTCCATCCACGGCAAAGTCGGCGGTGTATGTGGAACCCACAACACTTGCGGTGACGTTCTGATACTTCGAGAAATTAACTCGCTGGGCAACGTTGGGACTAGTCCCGGGTGCAGGGTACGCCTCAAGAGTCACCCCGTCGTAAATGGCAAACGCGCTGCCGCTGACAAGATTGTTTATGCCCACCTCGAGTCGATAGCTTACACCTGCCTCCAGATCGCCGGATAGCGTGAAAACCCGATCGAAGAAGATCGTCGCACCCGCGTAGTCGAAACTTTGACTTCCCGACGCAACCGTCAAGGAATCGGAAATCCTAATGATGCGGTAATTGAGAGTGGAGACACCCGACTGCTTCGCTCCGGCGTCGTTTACATGAGTCGCCTTGACCGTTAGACGGCTTAGAATAAATCCGGCGGAGACAGAAAAACTTGCACTGAACCCGCGGAGGTTGGCTGTTTGATCAGCCGTATTGAGGTTGTTATAAACCAACAGATTGTTGTTGGTGGATTGGCCTCCGCGCACCGCGAAGTTGTAGCCATTAAGCGACGTCAGACCGCCCGAATTGAGCATCGTTACGTTGGGCGAGACGGACCATTCTATGCTGTTAGCCGTGGCACCGGACAACGTGTTGGTTGTGAAGTCCGACGAGATGAGAGTGGCAGATTGAGCACCCAGAGCGTGTGAAACGAACGCGACCAACAGAAGGCACGCCGCAGCCATCCCGAGAACAGTGCGGCAGGCACCGACCGACCTCTCGTGAGAAGTAACCATGGAATTCGCGCGCGCCGTGCAAGCGGATGCGCGTCAGTTGACCGCCGGGATGAAGGCCTCGGGCGAAATTGGGAAACGCAGCATTTCAACGTGTCCGTCCAAAAAAGCCCCCGGGGTGGTGTTTTTACTGCCGTAAAGATAAAAGATGTGAGGTCTTGCGGAGGTTGGATTCAGGAGGGCGGCATCCGCTGCACTTGTCCGGGAGGACTCAAATCCGCCGCTGACCGCGAAAAGGGTGGCGGCAGGTTTGTCAAACTCCACTGTTCGGCGGGGATTCAAGGTGGTAGACCATGAGGCCTGGGCACCGCCGTACTGATAGAATCGACCATTCGCCCGATTAAAGATTGAGTTAATTGACCACGTGAAGGGGAAATACGCCGTGTAGCGGATATTTTCCGCAGGGACGAGCGGATCAACGAACGGTTCGAGTCCGACCCCGATCGTACTCAACGCTGCGGCACTCGTTCCTGAAACGTTCGTACCGTTCAAATACAAATTCAGGTTCCGCATGAGGTAAACATCGTCGTTCCACACGTTGTACCTGCCCCACCCGAGGATCTCCCCGTTGTTATCGGCCGCGAAAAGGCTGTTGGCACCGGCGATCTGCTTGAAATTGCTAATGGCTTTCGCCGACGCCGAACCGAGCTTTGCTTTGTTCAAGGCGGGAAACGAGAGTGCGACGAGGATGCCAATGATGGCAACGACGACTAGGATTTCAATCAGCGTGAATGCGGATGAATCAGCTTTGACTTGGGATCGGGGGATCATGGTGGAGGGAGTGGGGGGTTACGAGAGGAAGGGCGTCGGGACAGAGGGGGAGAATGTTTCGAACGAGGGTTTCGTACGGATGCAAAGTCGTTTCGCCCGTGATTTCACGGCCATCGGATATCCCAAGAAATGCATCTTCTCCGAGATCGATGGCGACCTCACGCTTCGTGTAGTTGAAAAGGAACTCGATCGCGCCTTCGGACCCGAGCCGAACTTTGCGGACAACACCCAGCGGCAACTTCTCGTACGGCAAAGCAAGCTCACCGGCTAACACACGGTAGAAGGAGATGAGACTTTCCTCTTCCAGGCGGGCTCCGACATAGTAGGTCAAACCTTCCTTCCACTGGTTGCGGAGGATAATTGGGGAACTTGCATAGAACTCCGAACCTAGCGTGGCCATGGCAGAGGCTCCCTCGGCGTGCAGATGCTCGATGACATCCTTCGCCCGCATGCGCTCGCTTAAGCCATCCACGCACCCCTGGACAAGAACATCTTCATCATCGAAGATGTAGTCCACCTCTTCGTTCCAAAGCCCAAACACCTCGCGCAGATTTGGCCCCGGGAAGCCCCCGCACCAACAGCGGTTGTTCCCGTCCACGTAACCGGTGAAGTGTGTGGCAACCCAGCAACCTCCATCGGCAACGTACGAAGCGAGTCGACCCGCTCCTGCCTCGTCGAGCAAAAACAGCGCCGGGGTAATGACCGCTCGATACCCGGAGAGGTCTGCGTCGATGGGAACCAAATCCACATCCAACCCGGCACACCTTACTGCACGGTAGTGCTCGACACAGGTCCGCGTATAGAGATCACTCCCGTGGGCCAGCTTTGGCCCGACAGACGCCGCAAGCGCCCAGCGGCTTTCCCAATCGTAAACCATCGCAACCGGGGCTTTGTCCGGTCGCACACCCGTAAGCGTCGACAGACTCGCAAGCACCCGGCCCACTTCCGTGCATTCCCGGAACACTCTGCTATGCGAACTGCCTTCATGATCCACCACGGCGCCGTGGAACTTCTCGGATCCTCCCCTCCCCTTTCTCCATTGGAAATAATGGATGACGTCGGCCCCGTTCGCCACCGCTTGCAATATCTCCTGCATGTGAACACCCGGCCGCTTAAGCTTGTTAACCGTATTCCAATTCACGGAACTTGGGGAGCATTCCATCACAATCCATGGATCGCCCCCCGCCATTCCCCGCATGAGGCTATGGGTGAAGTCCGACCCCAGCGACTTCTTCCAACTCTCCTCACGGTCGTCCTGCAGCGGGTAATGGTCGTTTGAAATGCAGTCCACCGACTTGGACCACTGCCAATAGTTGCTCGTGGGGTGAGTCCCCATGAAATTTGTGGTACAGGGAACGCCAGGCGTGATCTCACGCAACGGAGCCATCTCATTCTCCAGAAAGGAACAATGCTGGTCGTTAACAAATCGCATCCAGTCGAGAGGGAAGGCGTCAATATGCCGATTCGCCGTCGGAATCTGAGTCCAGTCCGTGAAGGTGTGATTCCAAAACGCAGTCCACCACGCTCGGTTGAGTTCCTCTAGGCTTCCATAGCGACACCGCAGCCAGTCTTGGAAGGCGGAGCGACACAGATCGCAATGGCACTCTCCGTTGAGTTCGTTTCCGATATGCCAAAGCGCGAGGGCCGGATGTTCGGCGTACCGGACCGCCAGCGCGTGGTTGATTCTGCGAACCGCCTCGCGATAAACAGGGGAAGTGGGACAATGATTGTGACGACCACCAGAGGGCTCACGGAGCCCGTTCGAACCCACCCGGCGGATCTCAGGGTGCCTCTCGGAAAGCCATGTCGGCTTGCTCCCACTGGGCGTTGCGAGAAACACACGCAATCCAGCCTTGGCAAAACGATCCATCGTGGAGTCGAGCCAGTCAAAAGTATAGACTCCGGACGCGGGCTCTAGCGCTGTCCAAGAAAAGATCCCAATGGAGGCGGAAGTCACCCCGGCTTTCTTCATCAACACGATGTCCTCGCGCAGGATGTGGTCCTGCCCCTGCCATTGGTCGGGATTGTAATCCGCCCCATACAGGATCGACTCACTGGCCGGCAATCTCGTGCTCTCGCTCATCTTTGTAGGGTCCTGATCAGCAACCCAGAGTCTCCCGCGTCAAAAGGACCCGACCGATACCCGTCGGCGGAGAAAGAGCAGGGAGGAGACTGGGGAATCCACATCACTCCTTACTTTTGTCTGAATACTGTCTGATGTCAAGAGGCATTGCCGGCCGACGAGTTTTCGACGCTTGGTTTCTGTCGCATCCGGTCGCGACGGTTCGTTCGATGAAACGGGAAATGGCATGAAGGACGGCGCATGCCGAGATGCTCTTGTATTCTGACCTTCCCGCGTTTACTGTCACCAGCTTAGGGTTGCGCTGGCATCGTCCCCAGCCCGGATTTCTGCACCATGTCTGCAATTCTGAAGATTGAGCGTCCGCCAAAAATTAACATCGACGACAACAGGTGTGAGACGGCGGTCAAACAGATCAAACATTTCATCCGGACCAACCGCCTTCCTCCGGGCGAGCGATTGCCGACCGTTCGACAATTGTCTGATCATCTCGAGGTTACCCGGGATGCCGTTTGGCGGGCTCTGCGGAGGATGCACGAGGAGGAGTGGCTCGATGTCTTGCCGAACAAGCGCTACCTCACCTCCAAGCACCTCTATACGAAAATTCTGCGTTCGGTCCGCGTACGTGCGCTGTTTTCAGGCGAGGGGTACATTTACTTTTCGGGGTTTCGGAGGTTGGCGGATGCCCTTACTCGCCTCTGCCATTATGACAACATCGATCTTGAGATCGAACTTTTGCCGTCGGCAACGAAGCCAGAGCGGAAGGTTTGGAAAGACTGCGATTTGCTCATGGTGGACAGCGACAGCAGCGGGCGGCTTTTGCAGACGTTCCGTGAATTCCCTGTTCCGGTGATCGGCCTGGATGCCGACTACAGCGAGCGCTACCACGCGAACATCGTCACCGATCACCATCTGGGCGGCAGGATGGTTGCCGAGGCCGTCCTCCGAAAACAAGCACGCAGGGCTTCCCTCGTATATCATGCCGGTTCGGAAAAAAAGGCCCGCATTACCGCGCGTCTCGACGGATTTCGTCACTCCTGGCTGGAGTCAGGGAGGTCTGAAGATTCGCTCGTTTGTCTCCCGATCGCTTGGAGCCGCAGTTCGTTTGAGGTCGCGCTTAACGTGCAGGCATTCCTCGCAGAGAACCCTGCCGAAGGCACCTATTTCGTAACAGACGGACGCCTGGCGACAAGTTTCCTCGAAGTCCTTGCCTATCAGGGCGTCCGAGTCCCGCAAGACGTCGCCCTGATAGGATACGACGGCGCTCAGCTTGGAGAACTTACCGACCCTCCGATGACCACGATCCAGCAGGACATGGACCGCATCGCGGAGTCCGCAGTCGGCTGGGTTCAGAAGATCACCGAAGGCCACCACGGCACCGGGGTCCTGGAACGTATCGCGCCGCTTCTGGTGGAGCGTGCGTCGTTCTAGGAAACAGAGCCGCGGTTTTCCCCGGTCAGGCGGGTTCCCAACTCACTGCTGCGTGCCTTGAAACCAAACCGTCGCTGCGGCGAGGATCGCACCGGATTGGTTCAGCGTGATGGGGCCCTCGGATTCCATAAGAATTCCACCGTACGTGCGACGGATCGAATAGGTAATGGGCTGGAGATGTTTGGTAATCGTGGCCGCTTCCGGGAGTTTCGAGACATCAACCACGTCCGCGACGCCGGGCATCAGTGCGGCGCTGAAAGAAATGACGGGCCGCAATTGCTCATACGTGCGACGGAACAGCGCGGCGGAATCCACGAAGCCAAACACCTCGTTCTTCCGCTCAAATGTTGCCTTCGCAGGCGCAAACGCGGGCGAATTCTCCAGGGATGCAACCCCCGGTTGTTTCGAGGCCACCGCGCGGATGTCCGCGTCGCTGAGTCCAAACAGCAGAAAATCCCGCGTCAGAATCATGGTGGGTGCCAGCATCGGCTGCGCGTCACCAAAGGTGTACACCGTTCCGAGAGGATCGTCGGTTGCCATCATCTGAGGGAATGCCCCGGCAGAGAGCGTCTCGATCCACCGCTTGGTCAGTTCAGGGTCGCGCACCGGAATGATCACCCGCACGTCCGGCCGGATGGAATCCGCCGCCCAAGCGACAGAGAGATCAAACTCCCCACCAAGGGCCTGCGGAAGTTGATCAGGGGTCAGTCCCAGCGTGGCCAGATTTTGAAACATACCGGCGGGGAGAGGCGAACCTCCGGCGCCGCTTTGCAGGCTCTGCCAGTCAATCACCGTGGACAGATAAATCAGCGTTTCCGGACCGGCGAAGCGGATCGATTGATGCTCAAGCGTCTGCCCATGGGCAGGCGGTTGCGTGGGGCGAACAAACACGCCGTCGCGAAGATTTCGCCCGTCTATCTTGGACGCTGCCGCGATCGTTTCGATTCCGCGGAGTTGGTTGACCTGCGCCTGAATCGGCTGAGCCCCCATGGACTCCCCCGCTTTCAGCACAAAATCCAGCAGCGGACCCACCCGCGCGAAGAGCAACACATCCGCCTCCTTGGGAAGCGGCCCGATCGCCTTGCGAAAGTCCCCGGACTTTGCCAGTGACGGCGTGGTCGCCTTCCCAGCCGCTCGAACCAACGCAACCCGGAGAGACGATTCGTCTGCCGCGACGAAGCACCACCGCCCGTGGACCGCGTAGAGCCACGCCTGACCGCCTTTCTCCGTGCGCATGACTTTGGATCCCTCGATCTCCGACCCCCGAAACTCCCCGCCGCCCCAAAGCGTTCGGAGGCTGTCCATCGACTTGTCGAGCGATGCGCGGTCGCCAAAAAACTGGAATCCGCCGTATCCTCCGATGCTCCCCTTCCCATCGGCCATGGCCGTCATAAAAAAGCGGATGGGTTTAACCCCGACAAAATGCCCGCCAGTTTCGTTGCCACCCATTCCGCCCAACTTCTGCATGGGCTTTTCCAGAAAAGCCTTCACCTCCGCCTCGTTGAGGATCTGGGCCAACGACGTCCCCTGCCAGCGGGTAATGGAACGGATTCCATCCGGAAACTGCGCGAAAACGACCGCGTCATCGGGAGCCAGTTCAGCGGGATCGCTCGGGCCAAAATTGCGGAGCAGGAAGAAGGTTCCGACCGCCGCAAGCACGATCACGACCGCAAGGATCCGTAACGAGGTTTTCATGGATTGGCTTGATGTGTATCCGCTGCACGCTCGGTTGTCGAACCCCGGCATGAGGGTCTGAACGGAAACCGATCCGCACCCACGGAGTCGGTTTCGAATGCGCGGTTTGCCATCGTGCCGATTTTCCGGGGTCTAACGGACCAACCCCTTCCCCCGCATGTGACGAAAATGACACATAAAACCAGGATCCTTTCTCGCTTTGGTTGCGTAAAGTGTCTCGAATCCTGATTCCCTATGTCCACACAACCTATCTCCGAATTCGTCCCGACGCCCCACGTTTCCAAAATTCACCTCAAGGCCCTCTCCGAAGTGAGCCTGATTTTTGGATTCATCTCGATTGTTGGCTCTATCGCACTTTGGTTCAACAAGAAGCCTGAAGACGTAGCCGGCGGCGAGCGCCTCGCGATCTTCATCGGGCTCTGGGTGCCCAGCCTCTTCATCCTCTCCAACCGTCTCTCCCGCCGCGCGGACGACATCCAAGGCTAAAACTCAGAAAACTTCGAAAACTCCGACCGCGAACAGGCAGCGCACGCTCCTGTTCGCGGTTTTTCGTTTTCGCTACTGATTCGAACGCCGCGCGGCCGGGACTTCCCGAACGAACGCAAGTGTCTCGCCGACGAGAAAGAGCGATCCGGTCACCAGGACCCGCCCCCCTGCCTGCCCAATCAACGACATGGCGGCGGCGAGCGAGTCCGCGACCTGTGAGGGTTGGCCGGTGTAATGCGCGAGTTGGAACGGATCCTCGGAGCGTTCGCTGCGAACCGGCACGAAGACCCACGACGAAGCGATCGGCTTAAGCGCCGCGATCATCTCCGGCACATTTTTGTCCCGCATCGCGCCAAAAATGACCGTCGCGGATTCTCCCGGGAAGACTTCGGCCCATGTCCGGCAAAGCGCGGCGATCCCATGCGGATTGTGGGCGCCGTCCACCACGAGATCCTCTCCCACCCGCTGGAACCGACCCGGCCACTGCGTGTGCGCCATTCCACGACGGATCGAATCCCCGGACACCTCCCATCCCGACTTCCGAAGGGCCGCAACTGCCAGGGCCGCATTCCACCGCTGGTGAGAACCCATCAGGCTCATCTCGCCCACATACGGAGAATCCAGAAAAGAGAGGTCGCTCCGCATTCGGATCGCGGCTTCCCGGAACACCGCAGCCGCCTCGGGAACCTGCGGGGCCGACACGGCAGGCACACCCGGCTTCATGATTCCGGCCTTCTCCCCGGCGATCGCCGCCAGCGTCTCCCCCAGATAACGCGAGTGATCCATCGCGATTGGAGTCAGAACGGAAACCCGCGGATGCACGACATTGGTCGCATCCAGACGCCCGCCCATCCCCGTTTCGAGCACGACCGCCTCGCACGCGGCATCGGCGAAATGCCGAAGGGCGAGAACTGTCGCGATCTCGAAGAAGCTGGGCATGGCATCCCACTTTTCGCAAATTTCCCGAATCCGGGTGAGCCCGGCCGCCAAAGCCTCATCCGGGATCGGAACGCCGTTCACCCGAATGCGCTCGGAAAAATCGACCAGATGCGGCGAGGTGTACAACCCGGTTCGGAGCCCGTGCTCCCGGAGGACCGAATCGAGGAGGGCGCACGTCGAGCCCTTTCCGTTGGTTCCGGCCACATGAATCACGTTCAGCGCGGCGTGCGGCTGATCCAGCGCCGCGAGGAGGGCTCGGGTGTTGTCCAGACCGAGCTTGACCCCGAATTTCTGAGCGGAGTACAGCCAGTGGATCGATTCTTCCGCGGTCACGGCTTCGCGTTTCTGCTGGGTAATCGAGTCAGTCCGCTATCTGAGGCGGGTTGGACGGAATCAGGCAGCGTTGGCAGCGTCAGCGGTCGACTCGGACGCTGGGCTGATGAAATCGAGGATGGTGCTCAATTCCTCCCGCATTTTCAGGCGGGGGATGACGCGGTCGACGAGTCCGTGATCCCGGAGGAACTCGGCGGTTTGGAAGCCGGCGGGGAGCTCTTGATGGGTGGTTTCGCGGATGACCCGGGGGCCGGCGAAACCGATCATGGCACCGGGTTCGGCGAGGATGAGGTCTCCGAGAGAGGCAAAGCTTGCCATCACGCCGGCGGTCGTCGGGTTGGTGAGGATGGAGATGTACGGCAGACAGGCCCGGGCGTGACGCGCAAGCGCTCCGCTTGTCTTGGCCATCTGCATGAGGCTCAGCATGCCCTCGTACATGCGGGCGCCACCGGAGGCACAGACAATGACGACGGAGCGGCGCTCGGCAGTGGATTCCTCAATCATCCGCGTGATTTTTTCTCCCACGACAGAACCCATGGTGGCCGCCAGGAACTGAAAGTCCATCGCGGCGATGCCGACCGGATGCCCGCCCACGTTGCAGTGGCCGGTGATCACCGCGTCTTTGAGGCCCGTCTGCGAGCGATAGGCCTGAAGGCGTTCGGTGTAGGCGGCCACGCCCTGAAACTGTAGCGCATCCACGGAGATCAGATCCGCGTCGGTTTCGGTGAACGAACCGGGATCCGCCAAGCTCGCGATCCGTTCCCGGGCGGCCAGGGTGAGGTGGAAGTCGCATGCGGGGCACACCTGGAGATTCTCCGACAACGCGAGGTTGTGGATCATTTCCCCGCACGATTTGCATTTGGTCCACAGGCCCTCCGGCATTTCGCGCTGGCGGCGGGCTCCAAAATTGAGAGTTGGTTTTTTGAAAATTCCCATATGGCAGTCAGCCTCGGGCCACTGTCACGCAACGCACGGAAGCCGCGCCTGCTTGCAGTAGAACCGAAGCACATTCATCGAGGGTGGAGCCCGTCGTGAAGACGTCATCTATCACCAGGCAATGCCGCCCATCGATCCGGACATCATCACCCAGTCGGAACGCTCCCCGCAAGTTCCATATGCGGCCCCGTCGATCGAACTCGGTTTGCGAAGCCGTGATGCGCACCCGTTTCAGGCAGCGCTCCACCGCTGGATCATTGCTTCTCCGGGCAAGCCGGGCGATCGCTTCCGCCTGATTGAACCCTCGGTCGCGTTCGCGGGTTCCATGCAGTGGCACCGGGATCCAAACGTCCGGCCGGGGACATCGCAGGCGCTCGTCGCGAAGTGCAACCCGCAACCAAATCGCCAGTTGACGAACGAGTTGGATCTCGCGGCCGTACTTTACCTGATGAATGAGGTCCCTCACCGGACCCTGGAAACGGAACGCGGACACGGCGGCATCGAAACAAAACTCGCGTTCCCGGCACGAACGGCATTCCATGCCGACCAAGCCGCCCGGAAATGAACCACTGCAAATCCGACACAGAGGGGGTTGCAGCCGACGGATCCCCGCCGAGCACGCGACGCACAGCGTTCTGCGGGAAGCGACACGCACCCCGCATTGGGCGCACCGGCACGGATAAAGAAGGTCAAGTAGTCCCCGAACTCCCGGGAGGACGGGCCGAACAAGACCCGCGCAGAAAACGGAGGTAGATCCAGACACACGCGGAGGTAACGGCTAAAACCGCCATGGGCAACAAACCGGTGGGCACCGCTCCATGCACGAGGTTGGGTCCGATCCAAGGGAGCAGTTCTTCAGGAGGCTTCACCCGGAACCGCGCGGCGAGGTTGAACGTTTGTTGCGCGAGGACCCAACCTGCGTGGATGCCGATCGGGAGGAAAAGCGAACGCGTCCGCAGGGCGGCAAACGCAAGCACGAGCCCCGCTGCAAAAAGCGTCGCGAATCCCCAAATGATGAATTGGGGATCGTCGGCTCCGAAGACCGTTGACAACTGTTGGAAACCGGAAAGCCAGGTAACATCCGCCGCTGCGGGGCCGATTTTTGCGGGTTTGAAGAAATGGACCGCAGCAAACACGACGGACGAGACACCGGCGGCGAGCCACGGCGCGGCGGGGTTCGCTTTGTTGGAATTGAAGATGCGCTCGAACCATTTGATCAGCAAGCCGAGGAGTAATCCGCGAAAAATGATTTCTTCCAACGTACCCACCACCCCGGCCCGCAGCACGATCGCTCCCATTTTCCCCCAGTCCGGAGCGTCCCGCCACCGGTACGCCTCGAGATGCAACGCGAGCGCAGCAAAACCACAAAACAGGATGACCACCAACATAAATCCGAAAAGGAGGTCGCGAACACCGAACGGATTCTTCTCCAAGCCCACATCACGCGGGTGGCGGACCCGCAGCGACAGCACGGCGGGGATCAGCGCAAGGATCACCCCGATCTGCAGCACACGGCTGAAAACTCGGTAAAAGGGAACCCCACGGAGCGCGGGAATCCATTCCGACGCCTGCACGCAGCCAAGAAAGATCGCCGGGGAGAGTGCCGCCGCCAGCACGATGGCGAGGAGGACCAGAAAGGCGTGGAAGAGAACCGGTCGGCGCACGCGGGGAGTTTCCGCGGACAAAGGGGCGGAAAGCGAACGAATTTTGCTCGGGCGTGGAGCGGGGGGAGTCGGGAGATCCCGGCTCGTGGCGGATTTCCCACGGATTTCCCGATCGCCTGTTGACCCCTTTCGGCGCATGATGGGGCGATGAGAGCGGCGCACGGCTGGACGGAACGAACCCCCGAGGGGGAAAAGCGGGAGATTCGCGTGGAAAGACGCGACGGGGTTTGGCGGTTTCAGTCGAAACTGACGGCTGACGAAAAGTGGACCTACCACGAGTATCCGCCGCGGACTGACCTTGAAGCATTTCACGAACTGTTGCTGCGCAAGTACCGCCGCAGCCGGGTTTCGCACGACGATGTTCGTCTGGCGGAGCGGATGCTCGCCGAGTTGCTGTGAGGTCGGAATCCGGGGAAATTCTGGGTGCCGCCGACAAGCGCGCGCTTTGGCATCCATTCACGCAGATGCGCGCCTGGTGTGCGCCGGAACACGCGCCGCTCGTCCTTGAGAGGGGACGCGGAGCCGTCCTGTGGGATACGGAGGGCCGGGAGTACCTCGACGGGAACTCTTCGATTTGGACCAACATTCACGGCCACTGCCATCCGCACATCGTGGCGGCCGTTCGGGCTCAATTGGAAACCCTCGACCACGTTTCCTTCCTTGGGACGTCGAACATTCCAGCGATTCGCCTTGCGGAACGGCTGGTGGCCCTGTTTCCGCCGGGCACGTTGGAGCGGGTTTTTTACTCCGACAACGGGTCGACGGCGGTCGAGGTGGCGCTGAAACTGGCGCTGCAGTACCGACAACTCACCGGCAGCCCGCGCCGGGGTTACGCGGCGTTTGAGATGGCGTATCATGGCGACACCTGCGGAGCGTCGAGTGTCGGCGGAGTAGGCACTTTCCACGATCGGTTCGCGAACCTGCAATTTGACGTCCTGCGGCTCCGGGACGCGGAGGATTTGCATCGGCTCGATCCCTCCGCGGCCGCGGAATTGTCCGCCATCGTCATCGAACCGCTCGTCCAGGGGGCGGCGGGAATTCGGCTTTGGCCGACCGGCATGCTCCGCGAACTTCGCGACTGGTGTGACGCGAACGACGTGCTGTTGATTTTCGACGAAGTCCTCACGGGCTTCGGTCGCACGGGACGCATGTTTGCGTGCGAGCACGAAGGGGTCCTTCCGGATTTTCTTGCTCTCGCCAAGGGCCTCACGGGCGGCACGCTTCCTCTGGCGGCGACCCTCACGACCGAACGCGTTTTCGCTGCTTTCCTTGGAGAGTTCGAGGAACGCAAAACGTTTTACTACGGGCACAGTTACTGCGGGAACCCCGTCGCTTGCGCGGCCGCGATCGCAAATCTGGAGATCTTCGAAAACGAGAGCGTGCTGGCATCTCTGCCACCGAAAACCCGAGCGTTATCGGCGGCGCTTCGCTCTTTGGAAACCCTGCCCGAGGTGCGATCGACGCGTCAGATCGGTCTCATCGCCGGAATCGATCTCGCGCGGGCCGACGGATCCACACCAGATTGGCGCGAGCAAACCGGCGCCCGCGTCTGCGCCGCGGCGCGAGAACACGGGCTGATTACGCGGCCCATTTTGGACACCGTCGTCCTCATGCCGCCGCTGTGTTCCACCGAAACGCAAATCGCCACGATGGGGAATGCGCTCAAGGCAGCGATCGAAGGGATCAGGACGGCAACTTCTCGCGCGCCCGGGTCTTTTCCCCTTCGACCGTGATACTCCCGATATGCAGCATGGCCTCGCGGATCGCGGGCATGAGAGCCGGGAGGCACTCGCCGATAGCCTTGGGGTTTCCCGGCAGGTTGATGATGAGCGTGTGGCCGCGGATTCCCGCCGTAGCACGGGAAAGGATGGCCGTGGGAACCACCGGGAAACTAATCATGCGAATCACCTCTCCAAAACCAGGCAATTCCTTTGAAATGACGGCTAGGGTCGCCTCGGGGGTCACGTCACGTGACGAAGGTCCGGTGCCCCCGGTCGTCAGGACAAGGCTGCACGAGGAAACGTCCGCCAGATTGATCAGGGATCGGATGATCGACGCCTTGTCGTCCGGAAGGAGCACTGGCAACCAGGAGAGCTCGGGACCCGCGTCCGCCCACAGATGTTCGGTGAAAACGCGTTCGACCTCCGGGCCGCTCTTGTCCTCGTAAATGCCGCTGCTTGCGCGGTCGCTCAGGGTGACACGGGCGACAATCATAGTTTCTCCTTCGCGGTGACGCGGATATTCTCGATGTGCATATTTTTGTCCACCGCCTTCATCATGTCGTAGAGGGCCAACGCGGCAACGCTGACTGCGGTGAGGGCCTCCATCTCGACCCCCGTCCGGGCATGCGTGCGGGCTTCTGCGACGATTTCGATGCGGTTTTCCAATACGACGAAATCCACGCGCACTTTGTCGAGTGGCAGCAGGTGACAGAGTGGTAACAATTCCGCCGTTCGCTTCGCCGCCTGGATCCCGGCGATGCGGGCAACCGCAAGGACATCGCCCTTGGGCAGGGCATGATCCCGGAGCGCGCGAATCGTTTCTTCCTGACACACGAGCGTGGCCATCGCTGTCGCGTTCCGCGATTGGACGGGCTTTGCTCCGACATCGACCATGCGGGCTTCGCCAGAGGCGTCGAGGTGGCTAAAGGGGGTGTTCATTCTAAATCGCGCACTTCAAATCTGGGAAATAGCGGGTTTTACCATGAAGAGCAGGAAGGGCATGAAGGAAATGGGTTCAGAAGGGGCTGCGGAGATGCATTCACGCGTGCACCCGTCCGGTGAACGAGATCAACCCAAGTCAAAACATGGATCTTATTCATCTTCACGCTCTTCATGTCCTCCATGGTAGTTTGAACTTCGGCATTTAGGATCGTATGCATTCTCTAGGACGGGCGACACTAGTGTGGTCCGTCATCTTCTCCGGGCAGACGGAGGTCGGCAATGGCATCCATCACCAGCTGGCTGAGGCGGCCGAAGTCGTCGCGTCCCCCCTCACCGATCTCCGCATCGGTGAAGCGGATCGTTTCGCCGATCACCACGGTGATGGGGAGAAAACGGACGCCCCCGCGCTTTGGGAAAGCTTCGTACGAGCCGAACACGCGGACGGGAACGACCGGAGCGCGGGTTTTGGCAATCACGAAGCCGACCCCCGGCTTCGCGGGTTGGAGTTGTCCGTCGAGCGTGCGGGTTCCCTCGGGGAAAACCACCACCGATTTTCCCTCGCGAATGTTGCGGATGACGATTTTGAGCGCACTCGTATCCACTTTGTCCCGCTCCACGAGGATGAGATTCAGATGGGGCAGGATGTTGCCAAGGATGGGGATGTCCATCAGTGTCTTGCGGGCCATGTAGTAGACGTCGCCGCGACTGCAAATGCCGACGAGCGGTGGGTCGAGGAAGCTGGCGTGGTTTGACGCCAAGATGTAGCCCCCCTCCTGGGGCATGCGCTCCGGGTGGACCACCCGAAGCTGAAAAAGCGTGGATGCCGCCCAGCGGGCTGCGGTCCAGCACACGTTGTAAACGAGCTTCACGTGGGAATCCCCTTCCCGCTCAGGCCCTGTTCCGACAGCAAACTCACAATTTTGCTGACGACACCTTCCACATCGTGTTCCGACGTGTCGATCGCTTGGGCGCCTTCGGCGAGGCACAGGGGTGCCAGGGAGCGACCCGAGTCCGCCTGGTCGCGCTGGGTGACCGTATCGATCATTCCCTGCGCTTCGCGGCGGGATTGACGGACGGACGCCGGAGCATCCAGGTAGAATTTGAAGGGAGTCGAGGGGAAAACGACCGAACCGATGTCTCTTCCCTCCATGACGATATTCGCGTCGTTTCCGAGGGATCGGAGCCGCTCGAGGAGGAACACCCGTACGGCACCGAGCGCTGCCACGCGGGAGACGTTGGCATTTACTTCCGCATCATGGAAGTGCGCGGAGGGGTCCGCACCGCGAACCGTGACCATCGTGGTTCCGTGCTCGATATGGGACGAGAGGCCGGAGGCGGCGAGGGCGGAATCGACGTCCGTGGGGTCGTCGAAATTCGTTCGTGAGGACAGGAAGTGCCAGGTGAGGGCGCGGTAGAAGTTCCCGGAATTCACGTAGACGAATCCAAGCCGCGCCGCGAGCGCACGCGCGACGCTGCTTTTCCCCGATGCGGCAGGGCCGTCGATCGCGATCACCGTACCCATCGGACTATTCGGCGTGGAACCGCGACAGCGGTCGACTGATCGCCTGCAGGAGGCTCCCTCCGGATTGCAATCCGCGGAGGGTTTCTTCAAAACCGGGGTAGGAAGTATGGACGCACTCGGTGTCCTCGATAATCGTTTCTCCTGTTGCGAACAGCCCGGCGACGGCGAATGCCATGGCGATTCTGTGATCGCCAAAACTTTGCAGGCGTGCGCCGCGCAGCCCACCGCGG
>Ga0247834_1001865_pt1 | contig 33974 bp, 41 predicted proteins | sample LaCruzMarch2015__8_FD_187118 | JGI IMG/M metagenome (GOLD analysis project Ga0247834, IMG submission 187118) | Freshwater microbial communities from meromictic Lake La Cruz, Castile-La Mancha, Spain - LaCruzMarch2015_12m | ecosystem: Environmental > Aquatic > Freshwater > Lake | place: Spain... | reverse complement strand
TGGAAATTGCTAAAAAATATCTTTTACCAAAACAAATTAAAGAAAACGGATTAAAGCAAGGGGAATGGGCTGTGTCTGATGAGGCGCTAAAAGATATTATTAGATACTACACAAGAGAGTCTGGAGTTAGAAGTTTAGAAAGAGAGATTTCAAAACTAGCAAGAAAAGGGGTTAAAGATATTGTAACTAAAACTAAAGATTTGATTAAAATTGACGAAAAAAATCTTAATGATTATCTTGGCGTTAAAAAATTCAAATACGGTGAAATTGAAAATAAAGATGGTACAGGAATTGTAACTGGGCTTGCTTGGACGGAAGTTGGTGGTGAATTGTTAACTATAGAATCTTTGATAATGCCAGGCAAAGGCAAGATGGAAATTACTGGAAAATTAGGTGAAGTGATGCAAGAGTCCGTCAAGGCCGCAAAATCTTTCGTTAGATCTAGATGTTTAGAGTACGGTATCATTCCTCCTGTTTTTGAAAAAAAAGATATTCATATTCATGTTCCTGAAGGAGCAACGCCTAAAGATGGACCATCAGCAGGCATAGCAATGGTTACATCAATTGTTTCATCATTAACTGGAATTTCAGTTAAAAGAGATGTGGCTATGACTGGAGAAGTTACATTAAGAGGCAGAGTACTTCCAATTGGCGGTTTAAAAGAAAAATTATTAGCAGCCTTAAGAGGCGGAATTAAAACTGTCTTAATACCTGATGAAAATGAAAAAGATCTTGCTGAGATTCCAAAGAATGTAATTGATGGTTTAAAAATTATACCTGTTAAAACTGTTGATGAAGTTCTTAAAGTTGCTTTGACTAAATCATTAACACCAATCGATTGGGTTGAAATTGACATGTCACAAACCCAAAAACTAAAAGAAATTTCAAACGAAAGACCAGTTAATTAAATTATTTAATATTTAAATATTCTATAAAACTTCTTAAAGAAATTAGAATTAAATAAATTCCAAAAATTTTTGTAATTAAGTTTCTACTTACTTTATGTACAACTTTTGCCCCAAGTGGGGCCATTAGCATAGTTACCGGTACAAAAACTAAAAAACCCGCAAGATTAAAGTAACCAAAACTAAGTGGGGAATTAACTACCGCAAATATAGCTCCACTTAAAATCATGCTAATAGTTCCTGAAATTGCAATCAAAATTCCAATAGCCGCAGATGTTCCAATAGCCTTTCTCATATCGTAACCAAATAATCTCATAAATGGCACTGATAGTGACCCCCCACCAATACCTAAGGGCACCGAAATAAAACCTATAAAATTTCCAATAATAATTTTATAAATTTTTGGAATATTTCTTTCAGTTTCTTCTAATTTTGATTTTAAAAATAAGAAAAACAAACCCACCAAGAATGCAAAAACTGAAAAAAATAATACTAAATTGGCTGTTTTTAGATTAGATGCCAATAAAGTTCCAATAATAACACCTAAAACAATATAAATACCAAAAGACTTTATCAGACCAAAATCAACTGCATTAAATTTCATGTGCGTTCGAGTAGACATGATAGATGTAGGTATAATAATTGCTAAAGAAGTTCCCAAAGCTAAATGCATTTTAGTTGCCATTTCATAATCAAGAACTGTAAATGCATAATAAAGTGCAGGAACCATTACTAAGCCGCCTCCTACACCAAGGAGACCTGCCATGAAGCCAGCAACTGAAGCGGCCATCATCATTACAATTAAAAGATTAAAAATTTGTATCCAATCCATAATAAATTTTTCTTAACTTATATATTTTTAGTTAATAAATAGTACTTAATAATAAAAAATGAAAATAATTAAAAAATATTGGTATATAATTCCTCTGTTGCTAATTATCTGGTTTTTTTATCCTAGTGATTATTTAAAGAATTGTGTGAGTGATTTTAAAAATAAACAGACATTTTATAAAAATCAATTTGCAGATCAGTACGGTTTAATTACTTGCTCAAAAATTAAAAAAGAGGATCAAAACACATTTAATCTTTTAAAAGGAAAAGTATTCTCAAAAACTACAGCATTTAAAAAGTATTTACCTAAGTAATTATTATTTCACTTTTGCTAATTACTGTTATACAAGATTTTTAAATTAAAAGGGCGATTAGCTCAGTTGGTAGAGCATCTCGTTTACACCGAGAGGGTCGGGAGTTCGAGTCTCTCATCGCCCACCATTGTTTACTTTTAAGGGCATCTAGTTCATTGGTAGAACACTTGCTCGACACGCAAGGGGTGGTAAGTTCGATTCTTACGATGCCCACCATAAAGTTATGGATAAATTGTTCGTTTACGGCAGCTTAATGCCAAATAATAAAAATTTTTTTATTTTAAAAAATATTTTGGGTTGTTGGCAAAAAGCATTCACATTTGGTTTTGTTAGAAAAATAAAGTTAGAAAAAGATATTGAGTATGATGCGATTATTTCCGATTCTAAAGGTAAAAAAATAAACGGCTATTTATTAACCTCGTACATTCTTAAAAATATATGGAAAAAAATCGATTATTTTGAAGGTCAACATTATTTCAGAACAAAAACTGATGTTTACTTAAAGAATAAAAAGAAAACAGAGGCTCATATTTATTGTCTTCAAATTCCTAAAGTAAAATTAAAAAGACATTTTGTATAATTCTATATATAAGATTTGATTACTTGTTTTAAATTGTGGTGACAGCATAATTTTGTCTGCACCGCTTTTTTTTGGGGGTGTAGCTCAGCTTGGTTAGAGCGCCTGCCTGTCACGCAGGAGGCCGCGGGTTCGAGTCCCGTCACTCCCGCCAAAATAAATGTTAATTATGAGTTCAACTTTTTTTAATTCTTTTGCAGTTTTATTTGTTGCTATAGATGCAGCAGGGATTGGACCTTTATTTTTATTATTAACAGAAGGAGCAACAAGAGCGCAAAGATTTAAAATTGCAATTAAATCATCCTTAATTGCTTTTATAGTACTAATTGTTTTTGCATACGGAGGTAAATTTTTTTTCAATTGGATTGGGGTATCAATAGACTCTCTAAAAATTGCAGGTGGTATAATTTTATTTATTATTTCAATTGAAATGCTCTTAGATAAAAGAAGATTAAGAAGAGAGGAGAGCGCTAATAAAGTTTTAAGTGAAAAAACTTTAGAAGAAATTTCAATTTTTCCACTCGCCATTCCATTAATTGCTGGACCAGCAGCCTTAACTTCTGTTTTGCTTTTAGTAAATGCAAGCTCGAAGGAACCAGAAAAATTAATAATGGTTTATATTGCTTTAACTATTGTGATGATTGTAACTTTGTTTCACATGATATTTTCTGCTATTCTTGCAAACTATACTAGTAAAAATATTTTAAATGTATTTTCAAGAGTAATAGCTTTAATTTTGGCATCTCTTGCAATTCAATTTATTGTAGATGGAATAAAATCTAGTTTTGGATTTTAATTTTTTCTCTCAAGTAATCTAAAAATACCCAAAGTTGTTGAGACTGCGTTAGAAACATTTAAACTCTCAATTTCTTTATTAATTTGAATTTTAATAAGATGATCACAGTTTTCCTTTACTAACCTTCTAAGACCATCTCCTTCAGATCCAAACACAAAAACATTCTGGTTAGACCATTTTTGATCTTCAATATTTTCTTTTGCATTACCATCCAGTCCATATACCCAATAATTATTTTTCTTTAAAACTTCTAGTGCGTTTGTAATATTTGAGACCGGAATAATGTTTACAAGTTCCATTGCCCCACTAGCGCTTTTGTACATCATCTTGTTTTTAGGGTTATAATTTTTTTCTAAAAGAATAACAGCATCAATATTAAAAGCGCTGCATGATCTTATTATTGAGCCTATATTTCTTTGATCTGTAATATCGTCTAGTACAACTAATGTATTTTTTGAATTACTTTTACTTTTTAAATACTCTTTTAACTCTACTGTTGGAATACTTTCTATCTCAGCAGCTACACCTTGATGTACAATATTTTCACTAATAAAAATTTTATCTATCTCTTTTTTATCTTTCGTTTCAATTAAAATTTTTTTATTGAAATTTTTAGGATTAAAATCTTTCTGATTTTCTTCCGTAATAATAAGTTTATTTATTTTTCTTTTAGGGTTTTTGATAGCAGATAAAACTGCGTGTTTGCCGCCTATCCAAAATGCACCTGTTTTCATTGATTTAATTGATATAACTATCTTAATTTGAGCTAAAAATGTATTGCATTAATATTGCTCTCTAATTATATTCCGCCTAATTTTAAGCTTCAAAATCGCAATAGTGTGGTTAGGGAGTTGTGTTGTAAAATTTTTCTTTTTTAGAACACTTGAAAGCCACTCAAAGCAAAACCTCCGTCGTTTTGTGAAAAATTGGAGGGGTGACCGAGTGGTTAAAGGTGACGGTCTGTAAAACCGTTGGCTCCGGCCTACGAAGGTTCGAATCCTTCCCCCTCCACCAAGAGGGAGTGTTTAAAGAAAAGAAGTGTTGGCAACAAAATAAAATTAGGAGTAAGGTTTGGTTACGCGGGTGTAGTTCAATGGTAGAACTCCAGCCTTCCAAGCTGGTTGTGAGAGTTCGATTCTCTTCACCCGCTCCAAGTAAAAATTAATAATAAACTGAGAGGTGTAGAAAAAGTAAATGTCTAAGGAAAAATTTTTAAGAACGAAACCACATTGTAACATTGGTACTATTGGTCACGTCGATCATGGTAAAACAACTTTAACAGCCGCGATCACAAAAGTTCTTGCAAAAGCTGGCGGAGCAAAATTTGTTGCTTACGATCAGATTGACAAAACACCAGAAGAAAAAGCAAGAGGTATTACTATTTCTACAGCTCACGTTGAATACGAAACAGCTAAACGTCATTACGCGCATGTCGACTGTCCAGGACATGCCGACTATGTAAAAAATATGATTACAGGTGCTGCACAAATGGATGGAGCTATTCTAGTTGTTAATGCAGCTGATGGTCCTATGCCACAAACAAGAGAACATATTCTTTTAGCAAGACAAGTCGGAGTTCCGGCTCTAGTTGTTTTTTTAAATAAAGTTGACACTGTAAATGACAAAGAACTTTTAGATCTTGTTGAAATGGAGATAAGAGAATTACTTACATCATATGGATATCCAGGAGATAAAACTCCAATTATTAAAGGATCAGCATTAAAAGCAATAGAAGGTGATGTTGAACTTGGAGACAAACCAATTCTTGCGTTGATGGAAGCAGTTGATGCATTTATTCCACAACCAAACAGACCAAAAGAAAAACCATTTTTAATGCCTATCGAAGATGTATTTTCGATCTCTGGTCGAGGAACTGTTGTTACCGGCAGAATTGAAGCTGGTGCAATTAAAACTGGTGAGGAAATGGAAATTATTGGAATTAAAGCTACACAAAAATCTGTTTGTACGGGCGTTGAAATGTTTAGAAAACTTTTAGACTCAGGTGAAGCTGGAGATAACGTTGGTATTCTTTTAAGAGGTATTGAACGTGACCAAGTAGAAAGAGGACAGGTTTTGGCTAAACCAGGATCAATCAAGCCTCATACTAAATTTGAAGCTCAAGCTTACATTTTGAAAAAAGAGGAGGGTGGAAGACATACTCCATTCTTTACTAAATATCGTCCTCAGTTTTATTTTAGAACTACAGATGTTACAGGCGAAGTTGCGTTACCAGCTGGTGTTGAAATGATTATGCCTGGTGATGATGCAAAAATGACTGTTACTTTAATCACTCCAATTGCAATGGACAATAATTTAAAATTTGCGATTAGAGAAGGAGGAAGAACCGTAGGAGCTGGAGTAGTAACTAAGATTATAGAATAAATCTTAGGAGTGTAGCTCAATTGGTAGAGCGCCGGTCTCCAAAACCGGAGGTTGCGGGTTCAAGTCCCTCCACTCCTGCCACAGATTATTAAATATGTTTAATCCTATTGAATTTTTAAGATCTGTTAAGCAGGAGGCTTTAAAAATATCTTGGCCAACAAGAAAAGAAACTAGCATTGGCGCATTAACAGTTTTTGCAATGTCAGTAATTGCTGCTTTATTTTTTTTGTTACTGGATCAAATTTTTAAATTCGGTCTAAATTATTTACTAGGAATTTAATTTATGATGAAATGGTATATTATTCAGGCACATTCAGGAGCAGAAAAAAAAGTAGCTGGTTTAATACCTGAAAAACTTGAAAAAGAAGGCCTAGCACATCATTTCGAACAGACATTAGTTCCAACTCATGAGGTTACAGAAGTAAAAAAAGGAAAAAGAACAACTTCTGAGAAAAAATACTTTCCAGGATATTTTTTAGCTAAGTTAGATATGAATGATCAAGTTTATCATTTAATTAAATCCATAAAAAGAATAACAGGATTTTTAGGTGTCCCAGGAAAACCTACGCCAATATCTGAAGCTGAGGTTACAAAGATTATGGGAAAAATTGAGGATGGAGCTCTCAAACCTTCAACTAGCATAAGTTTTGATATCGGTGAACAAGTTAGAGTATGTGACGGACCTTTTGCTTCATTTAGTGGACTTGTAGAGGGAGTTGATGAAGAAAAGTCTAGACTAAAGGTTTCTGTTTCGATATTTGGTAGGCCCACGCCTGTTGAGTTAGAATATGGACAGGTAGAAAAGATTTAAGTATGGCTAAAGAAATTTCTGGAATATTAAAATTACAAATTAAAGGTGGGCAAGCTAATCCAGCTCCTCCTGTGGGACCAGCTCTTGGACAAAGGGGAGTTAATATAATGGAATTTTGCAAATCATTTAATGACAAAACTAAATCCTTAATGGGGCAGCCAGTTCCAGTAGTTATTACAATATATAAAGACAAAAAATTTGATTTTATAATCAAAACTCCTCCTGCGTCTTATTTAATTAAAGAAGCAATTAAACTTAAGAGCGGCTCTAAGGAGCCAGGTAGAAACGTTGCAGGATCAATTACTAAAGCTCAACTTAAAAAAATTGCAGAGATCAAAATGAAAGATTTAAATGCTTTTGATATTGAGCAAGCAATTAAAATTATTGCTGGTTCAGCAAGATCAATGGGAGTTGAGGTAAAAGATTAATGCCAAAAAAACACTCAAAGAGATATTCTGCTTTAATTAAAGGCCATGATAAGACCAAAGAGCTGGCTTTGCCTGAAGCAATAAAATTATTAAAAACAAAATCAAATACAAAGTTTGCCGAGTCCATGGAGGCTATCTTCTTTTTAAATATTGACAAAGCTAAAACAGATCAAAATCTGAGAACTGTAGTAGATTTGCCAAATGGTAACGGACGAAAAGTTAAAGTTGCAGTTATTTGCGGTAATGACAAATTAGACGATGCTAAATCATCTGGAGCAGAGATTTCTGGGTCAGAGGATTTAATCAATGAAATTAACTCAGGAAAAATAAATTTTGATGTATTAATTTCAACCCCTGACATGATGGCAAAAGTTGGTAAATTAGGAAAAGTTTTAGGACCTAAAGGTTTGATGCCAAATCCAAAATTAGGTACCGTTGCAAAAGATATAAAGTCTACTGTCGATGCAATTAAAAAAGGCAGAATAGAAATTAAATGTGATAAAGATGGAAATTTAGGTTTATCTATCGGTAAAGTAAAATTTTCTGATAAAGAATTATTTGAAAATTTTAAAAGCGTTTATGAAATTGTTTCAAAAGAAAAGCCAGCTGGCATTAAAGGAAATTTTATAAATTCGATTTATTTATCTACAACAATGGGGCCCTCAGTTAAACTTCAACTTTCGAGTATATAATGAACAGAGAGCAAAAAACTACTTACGTAAACGACTTAAAATCTGTTATTGCTGCAAATGAGGGGATCTTAGTTTATCACTATGAAGGGATCACTGTTAAAGATTTAGAAAGTCTTCGAACTAAAATGAGAGAAAGTGGTGCTTTTTTAAAAATTACAAAAAATCGAATTACAAAAATTGCACTCAAGGGTTCTAAAGCTGAAAAGTTGGAAAAATTTTTCAAAGGGCCAACAGCTATTGCGTGTTCTAAAGACCCAATTACTCTTGCAAAGACTTTAGTTAACTTTTCAAAATCTAATCAAAAATTAAAAATTCTCGGTGGCTTGATGGATGAAAAGCTTTTAGAGCCGTCAGACGTTGCACATATTGCAACTTTACCTACGCTTAATGAAGCAAGAGCTAAAATTGTAGGTATTTTAGCTGCTCCTGCTCAAAAAATTGTAAGTATTTTACTTGCACCAAGCGTAAAAATAGTTAATTTGATGCACGCCAAAAATTTAAAAAATTAAACCCACTAGGATATTCAAAATGCCAGATTTAAATAAAATTGTAGAAGAATTATCAAAACTGACTGTAATTGAAGCAGCAGAACTTTCAAAAACTTTAGAGGAAAAATGGGGAGTGTCGGCGGCAGCACCAGTTGCAGCGGCAGCACCAGCAGCAGCAGCCGGTGGAGCAGCAGCAGGTGAAGAAAAAAATGATTTTATAGTTAATCTTGTTTCGTCAGGCGATAATAAGATTGGAGCGATTAAAGAAGTAAGAGCGTTTACTGGTTTAGGTTTAAAAGAAGCTAAAGATCTAGTTGAAGGTGCACCAAAACAACTTAAGGCTGGCGTTAGCAAAAAAGATGCTGATGATGTTAAAAAGAAACTTGAAGCAGTTGGCGCAAAAGTAGAACTTAAGTAAATTTAAATTTTTTTTAGAGCCGGATAATAAAATATTCGGTTAATAAACTATGTTATTATCTTTTACAGATAAAAAAAAAGTTAGAAAAAGTTTTGGTAAATTAGAAAATATACTTAACATTCCAGATTTAATAGAGGTCCAAGTCAATTCATACAAAAATTTCTTAGAAGCAAACATAGAGCATAAAGTTGATTCTGGAATTACAAAAGTATTTAAAGATATTTTTCCAATAGAAGAATTTTCAGGACTCGCAACAATCGAATTTATATCTTATCGATTTGAAAAACCAAAATATACAGTTCAGGAGTGTAATCAGCGAGGACTTACATATTCAGCAGCATTAAAAGCAACGCTAAGATTAGTTGCTTACGACATTAATGAAGAAAAACAAACTAAGCAAGTTTTGTCTGCAAAAGAACAAGAGGTTTATATGAGTGATATTCCTCTTATGACTCCTAGAGGAACATTTGTTGTGAATGGAATAGAAAGAGTTTGTGTAAATCAAATGCATAGAAGTCCAGGAGTTTTTTTTGATCATGACAAAGGTAAAACGCATGCGAGCGGAAAATTATTATTTAGCTGCAGAGTTATTCCTTACAGGGGCTCATGGTTAGATTTTGAATATGATACAAAAGATATTTTAAATTTTAGAATCGATAGAAAAAGAAAGCTTCCCGTAACAACTCTATTAATGGCACTTGGATATAATAGAGACGATATTCTAAGCCTTTTTTATGAAAATATTAGATACGATTTAGCTTCCGAAGATGAATGGAAAACAAAATTTATTCCTGAAAATTTTAAAAATTACAAATTAAGAAATGATTTAATCAACGCAGAAACTAAAAAAGTTGTTATAAAAAAAGATACAAAAATTCTCTATCCATTAGCATTAAAATTAAAAAAAGACGGATTAAATAGTTATTTAGTTAAGACTCCAGACCTGTTTGGCAAATATTTAGCTAACGATATTATTAATGAAAAAACAGGAGAAGTAATTGCAGAATCTGGAGATGAAATTTCAAATGATTTAATTACCAAACTCACGGATCTTAAAACAAAAACAATTTATTTACTTGATATTGACGGCATAAATAAAGGGCCATTTTTAAGGAATACTTTAACTATTGATAAAAATCTAAATCAAGATGAAGCCAGCATGGATATTTACCGAGTTTTGAGACCGGGTGAGCCACCAACAATAGAAACAGCTAAAAATTTATTTGGAAATCTATTTTTTAATCACACTAGATATGATCTTTCAGAAACAGGTAGAGTTAAGATGAATGCTAGAATGGATCTTGATTGTGATCCAAAATTAACCGTTCTTAGGAAAGAGGACATTGTTATTATTGTTAAACATATGTTGGATTTGAAAGATGGAAAAGGTGAAGTAGACGACATCGATCATTTAGGAAATCGTAGACTCAGATCAGTTGGTGAACTTGTGGAAAATCAATTTAGAATTGGATTAATAAGAATGGAGCGAGCTATTAAAGAAAAAATGGCGTCAGTTGAAATTGATTCAGTAATGCCACAAGATTTAATTAATGCTAAACCAATTGCAGCTTGTCTTAAAGAATTTTTTGGAACTTCGCCATTATCTCAATTTATGGATCAAACAAATCCACTTGCTGAAATAACTCATAAAAGAAGAGTATCAGCTCTTGGACCTGGAGGTTTAAATAGAGAAAGAGCGGGATTTGAAGTTCGAGATGTTCATCCAACGCATTACGGAAGAATTTGTCCAATTGAAACACCAGAAGGACCAAATATCGGATTAATTAATAGTTTAGCGACCTATTCAAGAATTAACAAATATGGTTTCATAGAAAGTCCATACAGAAAAGTCGTGAGTGGAAAAGTTACAAAAGAAATTCATTATTTATCTGCAATGGAAGAAGGTAAATATACAATTGCGCAAGCTAACTCACCGTTAAGTAAAGAAAATACTTTTGTTGATGATTTAGTTTCATGCAGAAAATCTTTAGGATTTGAATTAGCAAAACCTGAAAATGTTGATTTTATGGACGTATCTCCAAAACAAGTTGTATCAGTTGCTGCAGCGTTAATTCCTTTTTTAGAAAATGATGATGCGAATAGAGCTTTAATGGGATCAAATATGATGAGACAAGCTGTTCCTTTAATTAAAAATGAATCTCCATTAGTTGGAACGGGAATAGAAAAAGATGTTGCAGTAGACTCTGGAGCTACATTAGTTGCAAAACGAGACGGTGTTGTCGATAAAATTGATGGGAAAAGAATTGTTGTGAGGGTAACGACTGAAAAAGATCTCACAAAATCTGGGGTTGATATTTATAACTTAAGTAAATTCCAAAGGTCTAATCAGAATACATGTATTAATCAAAGACCTTTAGTAAAAGTTGGTGATAAAATTAGAAAGGGCGATGTTATTGCGGATGGTCCCTCAACTCAATTTGGTGAACTAGCATTAGGTAAAAATGTAATGGTCGCATTCATGCCATGGCGAGGCTACAACTTTGAGGACTCCATACTAATTTCTGAAAGATGCGTTACGGACGATGTTTTTACTTCAATTCACATTGAAGAATATAGTGTTATGGCTAGAGACACGAAACTTGGACCTGAAGAAATTACAAGAGATATTCCAAATACAGCTGAAGAAAACCTAATTAATTTAGATGAATCTGGAGTTGTTTATGTTGGTGCCGAAGTTAAACCTGGGGACATATTAGTTGGAAAAGTTACTCCAAAAGGAGATTCACCAGTCAATGCAGAAGAAAAATTATTAAGAGCAATCTTTGGAGAAAAAGCAATTGATGTAAGAGATACATCTTTAAAAATGCCTTCAGGAACAAATGGTGTTGTAGTTGAAGTGCGCGTATTTAATAGACATGGAATTGAAAAAGATGAAAGAGCAATCTCTATCGAAAGAGCTGAAATAGAGTCAGTTCAAAATGATAAAAATGCAGAGGAAGAAATATTAGAGTCAAATATTAAAGCCAGAGTTAAAAACACATTGGTCTCTACTAAACTTGAAGAAGATTTCAAATCTTTAAAAAAAGATACAGTTTTATCAGAGGATAATCTTTCTGAACTAACTGCAAATGAATTATTTAAATTAGTTATTGAAGATAAAAAAGTACAATCTAATTTAGCAATTTTGAAAGAACAGTTTGTAAAAGCAAAAAAAGATATTCAAACTAGATTTGAAGACCAAGTTGATAAAATTCAAAAAGGAGATGATTTATTGCCTGGGGTTATGAAAATGGTGAAAGTTTTCGTTGCTATGAAAAGAAAACTTCAAGCAGGTGATAAAATGGCAGGAAGACACGGCAATAAAGGTGTTATCAGTCGAATTGTTCCAGTTGAAGATATGCCTTATATGAAAGATGGTAAACCAGTTGATATTGTTTTAAATCCATTAGGCGTTCCTAGTCGTATGAATGTTGGTCAAATTTTAGAAACTCATTTAGGATGGGCCTGTTCGGAGATGGGTGAAAAAATTAAAAAGTTAATTGAAGATGTACAAAAAAGTTCTTCTAAAAAAGACGAGTTAAAAAATTATCTTGGAAAAATTTATAAAGGTGAAGTTGCTGATGAAATCAAAAATTTATCTGACTCGGAACTTAATGAATTAAGCTTTAATTTATCTAGTGGAGTTCCCATAGCCACACCAGTTTTTGACGGAGCTAGTGTAAACGATGTTACTGAAATGTTAAAATTTTGTGGATTACCTGAGTCTGGACAAACTGATTTATTCGATGGCAGAACTGGTGAAAAAATAGATCGTCAAGTTACAGTTGGTATTATTTATATGTTGAAATTAGCCCACATGGTTGATGATAAGATTCATGCTCGTTCTACGGGCCCTTACAGCTTGGTTACACAACAACCTTTAGGTGGAAAAGCTCAATTTGGTGGTCAAAGATTTGGAGAAATGGAAGTTTGGGCATTAGAGGCCTATGGAGCCGCTTATACATTACAGGAAATTCTGACAATTAAATCCGATGACGTAGCCGGTAGAACAAAAGTTTATGAAACTATTGTTAAAGGGGATGATGATTTTGAATCAGGAGTACCAGAGTCCTTTAACGTTTTAATTAAAGAAATTCGATCATTAGGCTTAAATATTGAATTAACGAATTAGATTATGAGCAAAGAATTAACAAATTTATTTAAAAAAAATATTAATAAAGAAAATTTTAATAATATTAAAATTTCTTTAGCAAGCCCTGAAAAGATTAAATCTTGGTCATTTGGCGAAATTAAAAAGCCAGAAACAATAAATTATAGAACCTTTAAACCTGAAAAAGATGGATTATTTTGTTCTAGAATATTTGGACCTGTAAAAGATTACGAATGTTTGTGCGGTAAATACAAACGTATGAAGTTTAGAGGAATTATCTGCGAAAAGTGCGGCGTGGAAGTTACTAAAGCCAATGTAAGACGTGAACGTATGGGTCACGTAGAATTATCAACGCCAGTTTCTCACATTTGGTTTTTAAAATCATTGCCAAGCAGAATAGCGCTTGCAATGGATATGAAACTTAAAGATCTCGAGAAAGTTTTGTATTTTGAAAATTTTATAATTATCGAGCCAGGTCTTACAGAATTTAAAAAAAACCAGTTAATTACAGAAGAAGAACTATTAAAAGCCCAAGAAAAATATGGTGAGGATCAATTTTCAGCGGGAATTGGCGCCGAGGCTATAAGAGAAGTATTGGCTGCAATTGATTTGCCTGCTGAGAGAGAAAGATTAAGAGAACTATTAAAAAACACAACTTCAAAAGTTGCTGAGGAAAGAACTATTAAAAGATTAAAATTAGTTGAAAATTTTATTAATTCTGGAAATAAGCCGGAGTGGATGATCTTAACTGTCATTCCAGTAATTCCTCCTGAACTTAGACCTTTAGTTCCACTTGATGGCGGAAGGTTTGCAACATCTGATCTTAACGATTTATATCGAAGAGTGATTAATAGAAATAATCGATTAAAAAGATTAATGGAATTAAGAGCACCTGATATTATTGTAAGAAATGAAAAACGTATGTTGCAAGAAGCAGTGGATGCTTTATTTGATAATGGAAGAAGAGGAAGAGTTATAACAGGGACTGGAAAAAGACCTCTTAAATCTTTAGCAGATATGCTTAAAGGTAAACAAGGTCGCTTTAGACAAAATCTATTGGGAAAACGAGTTGATTACTCAGGAAGATCAGTAATTGTTGTGGGGCCTGAATTAAAACTACATCAATGCGGCCTTCCAAAAAAAATGGCCCTAGAATTATTTAAGCCATTTATTTATGCAAAATTAGATAAATTAGGATTAGCTACCACAATTAAGCAGGCAAAAAAAATAGTAGAAAAAGAAAAATCAGAAGTTTGGGATATTTTAGAAGAAGTTGTTAGAGAGCACCCCATTCTTTTAAATCGAGCTCCAACGCTACATAGATTGGGAATCCAGGCTTTTGAACCTTTATTAATTGAAGGTAAAGCAATCCAATTACATCCTTTGGTAACAGCTGCTTTTAATGCAGATTTTGATGGTGATCAAATGGCTGTTCACGTTCCTTTAAGTTTAGAGGCTCAATTAGAGGCGAGAGTATTAATGATGTCGACTAATAATATTTTAAGCCCGTCAAATGGAAAACCTATAATTGTTCCATCTCAAGATATGGTTTTAGGAATTTACTACATGTCACAGTTTTTTGGAGATCAAGATACTAAGCCAGTTGGTTATTTTCTAAACTTAGATGAAATTGCACAAGGCCTTGAGAATAAGTCAATCAATGTTCATTCTAAGATTGTATCTAGATTTGAAACCGTCGATGAAAAAGGCAAACCAGTTTTTAAAACATATCAAACTAGTGTTGGTAGATTTTTACTAGCAGACATACTTCCTAAACATCACAAAATTTCTTTTGATCTAGTAAATAAATTGTTAACGAAAAAACAAATTTCTGAATTAATAGATATAATTTTTAGATATTGTGGACAAAAAGAAACAGTAATTTTTTGTGACAAATTAATGGGAATAGGTTTCCATAATGCATTTAAAGCAGGAATATCTTTTGGAAAAGATGATTTAGTTATTCCAGAATCAAAAGAAAAAATTATATCTGATGCAAAAAAAATGGTTGAGGAGTATGAAACACAATATTCTGAAGGCTTAATTACTAAAGGTGAAAAATATAATAAAGTTGTAGACCAGTGGTCAAAATGTACTGACAAAATTGCAAGTGAGATGATGAAAAATATCTCAGCATCAAAAGTTAATAAAGAGGATGGCTCTATAACAACTAACTCTATATTTATGATGGCTGATTCTGGAGCGAGAGGTTCAGCAGCTCAGATGAAACAGTTAGCGGGTATGAGAGGTCTAATGGCAAAACCATCAGGAGAAATTATTGAGACGCCTATTATTTCAAACTTTAAAGAAGGTTTAACAGTTTTAGAATATTTTACATCAACGCATGGAGCACGAAAAGGTTTAGCGGACACAGCTTTAAAGACTGCAAATTCTGGATATTTAACAAGAAGACTTTGTGATGTGTCTCAAGATGTAATTGTAAGACTAAAATTCTGTGGAACTAAAAAACACATTAATATTAGTGAGATAATAGAAGGGGGTAACATAATCGTATCCTTAACAGAGAGATCGTTAGGTAGAATTGCCGCCAAAGATATAAAAGCTCCAAATACAGGCGATGTTATTGTCAAAGCAAAACAATTAATCGAAGAAAAACAGTGCGAACTAATGGATGCCGCAGGAGTTAAATCTATTGATGTTTATTCACCAATTACCTGTGAAGCAAAAGATGGAATTTGTATAACTTGCTATGGAAGAGATTTAGCAAGAGGAAGACTAGTATCAATTGGTGAATGCGTTGGAATGATTGCAGCACAATCGATTGGGGAGCCAGGAACACAACTTACTATGAGGACGTTCCACGTTGGAGGTACAGCCCAAATTAAGCAAGAGTCGTCAATTACTGCCCCTTCTGAGGGTATTTTAAAAGTTTCTAATCAAAATTTAATTGAAGATTCTAAAAAAGAATTAATAGTTATGGGAAGAAATACTGAAATTATTATTGAGAAAAATGGAACAAACGTTGCAATGTATAAAATTCCATACGGATCTAAACTTTTTGCTAAGCCAGATCAGTCAGTTAAAAAAGGTCAAAAAATTTGTGAATGGGATCCATATACTTTGCCAGTTATTTCAGAAACAGACGGAATTGTTAATTTTGTAGATTTAATTGATGGAGCATCAATTACTGACTCTACAGACGAAGCTACAGGAATTTCTTCTAAAGTTGTTTTAGATTGGAGAGGTCAATCTAGAAATCTTGATCTTAAACCAAGAATTACGTTAAGAGATGGTAAAGGCAAAGTTGTTAAAAAAGCAGATGACAATGAAGCAAGATATTATTTAGTTCCAGAAACTATTCTATCAGTTGAAGATGGCGACAAAGTTAATGCAGGAGATGTATTAGCTAGATTACCTAAAGCAACTTCTAAGACAAAAGATATAACAGGGGGATTACCAAGAGTTGCTGAATTATTTGAAGCAAGAAAACCAAAAGAAGGAGCAATTATTGCAGAGAATGATGGTAAAATTGAATTTGGAAAAGAAGTTAGAGGAAAACTTAAAATTACAATTAAATCAAAAGCAGGAGTTGAGTCTTCATATTTAATTCCAAAAGGAAAACAAGTAAACTTCAATCCAGGTGAAGAAATTAAAAAAGGAGAATATTTATTAGACGGAAGTCCTGCTCCTCATGATATTTTAAGAATTTTAGGTGTAGAAGCCCTAGCAAATTATTTTATAGATGAAGTTCAAGAGGTTTACAGGCTACAAGGTGTTATTATTAACGATAAACACATAGAAGTTATTGTAAGACAAATGTTACGAAAAGTTGAAATTAAAGCTTCAGGCGATACATCTTTCTTAGTTGGAGAATTAGTTGATAAAATAGATTTAGATGAATTAAATAAAAAATTAGTTTCAGAGGGCAAGTCTCCTGCAAAAGTGGATCCGGTATTATTAGGTATTACAAAAGCCTCTTTGCAAACTAAATCATTTATTTCTGCAGCTTCGTTCCAAGAAACAACACGAGTTCTAACGGAAGCAGCAATAAAAGGAAAAATTGATGTACTGCACGGCTTAAAGGAAAATGTTATTGTTGGAAGACTAATACCCGCGGGAACAGGAGATAGTACATTTAAATACTCTAAAATCGCTCGTGAAAGGGACATGGAACTTCAAAATAATAAGGCAAAAGCACCAGAGCAATTAGAAGTAACAAAGTAGAAATAAGCTAAGTTTTTCAATATTATTTAAACAGTTTTTCACACAACTACAATTTGACCTTTGGTGTAATTTAAGTATTATGCCCACACTTTTTTAAGGTAGCAAGTAAGGCTCTTGAGCACTTAAACTCCTACCAGATTTTAGGTTCCGACCTTATTTTCTATCCTTAAATTGTTAAAACTTTTTTGAAAATTTATGCCTACAATTAATCAACTCGTTAAACGAGGAAGAGTTAAACCAAAAGTAAGGAATAAAGTTCCTGCACTAGAGGCATCGCCTCAAAAAAGAGGTGTGTGTACTCGGGTTTATACAACAACGCCAAAGAAACCCAATTCAGCCTTACGTAAAGTTGCAAGAGTTCGTTTGTCCAATGGCTTTGAAGTCACAAGTTATATTCCAGGAGAAGGTCATAATTTACAAGAGCACTCTGTTGTTATGATTAGAGGAGGAAGGGTAAAAGATTTGCCAGGAGTTCGTTATCATACTATTCGAGGAGTTCTTGATACTCAAGGTGTAACTAAAATGAAACAACAAAGATCTAAATACGGGGCTAAGAGACCAAAATAATTATGTCACGAAGAAGAAAACAAACCAAAAGAGATGTAAGTCCTGATCCAGTTTACAAATCTAAAGTTGTTACGAAATTTATGAATTCATTAATGTATCAAGGAAAAAAAACAGTTGCTGAAAAAATTTTATATAAAACTTTTGAATTAATTAAAACTAAAACAAATGATGATCCATTAAAAATTTTTAATGACGCACTAAAAAATGTAAAACCAAATTTAGAAGTTAAATCAAGAAGAGTTGGTGGTGCGACTTACCAAGTTCCAGTAGATGTTAGAGCGGATAGAGCGCAAGCTTTAGCAATCCGTTGGCTAATAGATGCTTCTAGAAAAAGAACAGATAAGAGCATGCAAGAAAAATTAGTTAAAGAATTATTAGACGCTGCAGCTAACAAAGGTTCGGCAATTAAAAAAAGAGAAGATACTCATAAAATGGCAGAAGCTAATAAAGCTTTTGCGCATTTTAGATGGTAAATTTATGAGCGAAAAATATCCAATAAATAAATATAGAAATATAGGAATTGCAGCTCACATTGATGCTGGCAAAACTACGACTACAGAGAGAATTTTATATTACACTGGCAAAGCACACAAGATTGGTGAAGTGCATGATGGAGCAGCAACTATGGATTGGATGGAGCAAGAACAAGAAAGAGGAATTACCATTACATCTGCAGCAACTACCTGTTTTTGGAAAGATCATAGAATTAATATTATTGATACGCCTGGACACGTTGATTTTACTATTGAAGTTGAAAGATCATTAAAGGTTTTAGATGGCGCTGTCGCTTGTTTTGACGGAGTTGCAGGCGTTGAACCACAATCCGAAACAGTTTGGAGACAAGCTGACAAATATAAAGTTCCAAGAATTTGTTTTGTTAATAAATTAGATAGAACTGGAGCCAATTTTTTCATGTGTGTTGATATGATTAAAGAGCGTTTAGGTGCAACTCCTATGGTACTTCAGCTTCCAATTGGAATTGAAAGTACATTTAAAGGTGTAGTTGATCTTGTGTCAATGAAAGGTGTTGTTTGGCAAGATGAAAGTTTAGGAGCTAAATTTGATTATGTTGAAATCCCGGCAGATCTGAAAGAGCAGGTAGCCAAGTACAGAAAAGAATTAGTCGAACTTGCTGTTGAGCAAGACGAAAAGGTAATGGAAAATTATCTTAATGGAAAAGATCCTTCAGAAGCGGAGCTAAAAGCTTGCATTAGAAAAGGAACAATTTCTTTTGCTTTTGTTCCAATAGTTTGTGGAGCTGCATTTAAAAATAAAGGAGTTCAATTAATTTTAGATGCGGTAGTTGACTTTTTACCAAGTCCCGAGGACGTTGGTCAGGTAAAAGGAATTAAACCAGATTCAGAGGAAGAACTTATTAGAAAATGCAAAGACTCTGAACCATTTTCTGCTTTGGCATTTAAAATAGCAAATGATCCTTTCGTTGGATCGTTAACTTTTATTAGAATTTATTCAGGAACATTATCAACAGGTACAGGCGTGCTTAATGCTACAACTGGAAAAGAGGAAAGAATTGGTCGTATGTTATTAATGCATGCTAATAATAGGGAAGATATTAAAAGTGCAAGTGCCGGTGACATTGTTGCGTTAGCAGGTCTTAAAAATACAATTACAGGACATACTCTGTGTGACAAAAATAGTCCAATCGTATTAGAATCAATGGACTTTCCAGAACCAGTTATAGAAATTGCAGTTGAGCCTAAAACAAAAAATGACCAAGAAAAAATGGGTGAAGCTCTTAACCGCTTAGCAAAAGAAGATCCTTCATTTAGAGTTTCCTCAGATAATGAGTCTGGACAAACAATTATTAAAGGAATGGGAGAATTGCATCTTGAAATTATTGTAGACAGAATGAAGAGAGAATTTAAAGTTGAAGCTAACATTGGAGCTCCTCAGGTTGCCTATAGAGAGACAATTACCTCAACTTCTAAACTAGAATATACGCACAAAAAACAAAGTGGTGGTGCAGGACAATTTGCTAAAGTTAAGTTAGCTGTTGAGCCTCTAACTCAAGGAGAGGGTAGAATTGTTGAAAATTTAATTAAAGGAGGATCGATTCCAAGAGAATTTATTCCGGGCGTTGAGAAAGGAATTTTAAGTGTTGCAGATTCTGGAGTGTTAGCAGGATTTCCATTGTTAGATTATAAAGTTCAAATTTTAGATGGACTACATCATGAAGTAGACTCTAGTCCTTTAGCATTTGAATTAGCAGCTAGATATTGTTTTAGAGAGTTATGTTTGCAAGCAAATCCAAAACTTTTAGAACCAATCATGAAAGTCGAAGTAGTAACACCAGAAGATTATATGGGTGATGTTATTGGAGATTTAAACAGCAGAAGAGGACAAGTTGGATCCACTGATAAGAGAGGTAATGCTGCTGTTATTAATGCGATGGTTCCACTCGCGAATATGTTTGGTTATGTAAACACTTTAAGATCAATGTCTCAAGGTAGAGCACAGTATACTATGCAATTTGATCATTATGATCGCGTTCCTCAAAATGTTCAGGACGAAGTTACAAAAAAGATGGCTTAAATTATGGATAAACAGAATATTAGAATTAAATTAAGAGCGTATGATCATAAAGTTTTAGATCAGTCTACTCTTGAGATTGTAAATACTGCAAAAAGAACAGGAGCTCAAGTTAGAGGACCTATACCACTTCCAACACGTAAAGAAATTTTTACAGTATTAAGATCACCTCATATCGATAAAAAAAGTAGAGAACAGTTTGAAACAAGAACACATAAACGTATGATAGATATTTTAGATCCTACGCCTCAGACAGTTGAAGCGTTAATGAAATTGGATCTAGCTTCAGGTGTAGATGTGGAAATTAAGATTTAAATTATGACTTTAGGTTTGATAGGAAAAAAAATTGGTATGACAAGAAGATTTTACGAAAATGGTCAATCTGTACCTGTAACTGTTCTTCATGTTGAGCCAGGCAAAGTAGTGGACGTTATAACTAAAGAAAAACGTGGTTATAGTGCTGTGCTTGTTGGATTTGGGCACATTAAAAATTCAAAAGTAACAAAGCAGATGAAAGGTGTTTTTGCAAAAAAATCTCTAGAACCAAAAAAAATTTTAAAAGAATTTAGGGTAGATAAGGATAGCGATCTTAAATTAGGGTCAGATGTAGATTTAAATATTTTTAAAGATATTAATTTTGTTGATATTAGATCAAAAACAATCGGAAGAGGTTTTGCTGGAGTTATGAAAAGACATAATTTTTCAGGTTTAAGAGCAACTCACGGTGTTTCGGTTTCGCATAGATCGCACGGATCAACGGGTCAAAGACAAGATCCAGGAAGAGTATTTAAGGGTAAAAAAATGGCTGGTCATATGGGTGATAAATTTAGAACAGTTGAAAGACTTGAAATTATTGAAACGGATTTAGAAAATAATTTATTATTTGTTAAAGGATCGGTTCCGGGAGCAAAAAATGCTGTAGTTGAGATTAATAAAGCTGTTAAAGAAAGAAATAAAAGAACTATGAAAGATACTATTCAAGCTTTCAAAGATGATCTTGCTGAGGGATTGAAAGAGAAATCAAATAAAAAAGAGAAAAGTGTAGAAACTAATAAGAAAGATGCAAAACCAGCAGCAGCGGCAGCTCCTGCAACAGAAAAAAAGAAGTAACTTTATGAAAATAAAAGAATTGGGAATCGATGGAAAAGATGTTGGAAATATTGAAGTTTCTGACAACATATTTTCATTAAAGCCAAGAAAAGACATTATAAAAATGGTTGTAGATTGGCAAATAAGTCGTAACTCAAAAAAAACTGGTTATACGAAGACTAGAGGAGAAGTTGCTGGATCTAGAAAAAAAATTGGACCACAAAAAGGATCTGGTGGGGCACGACATGGTAATATTACAGCTCCAATATTTGTTGGTGGCGGTATTGCGCATGGGCCTAAAGCAAAAGGTAAGCACAGAGTAAAAAAATTAAATAAAAAAGTTAGAAAATTAGGGCTTAAACATGCTTTATCCAGTAAAGTTTTGGATAATGAAGTTAGTATTTTGTCAGAAAAAGATTTTAAGAATTTTAAAACTAAGGACTTTAGTAAGTTTTTATTAAAAATTAATTCAAAGAGTACATTATTAATTTACGATAATGAAAATGAGGTTTTATTAAACAATGTTAAAAATATTAAGAATATCAAAAACATTCCAGAGATTGGAACAAATGTTTATGACATTTTAAAATACCAAAATGTTTTATTTACGCATTCTTCAATTAAAAAACTTCAAGAAAGATTACTAAAATGAAAAAAAGAGCTGATAATTTTTCATATGATATTATTCTTGAGCCTGTAGTGACTGAAAAATCTACGAATCTAAGCTCTTTAAATAAAGTTGTGTTCAAAGTTGCCCCTTTTGCTACCAAAGCAAGTATTAAAAAAAGTGTTGAGAAACTTTTTAAAGTGAGTGTTGTAAAAGTGAATACTATTAATCTTCATCCAAGATATAAAACTGTAAGAGGTAGAATTGCTAAAACTCAAGGATATAAAAAAGCTATTGTCACTTTAAAAAAAGGACAATCAATTGATATCACAACTGGAATATAAAAATGGCCCTAAAGACATATAAACCTTATACAAAATCTACTAGAGGAACAATTATTCTAGATAGAACAGGGCTTTGGAAAGGAAAACCTGTCAAATCACTTACAGCAGGTATTAATGGTTCTTATGGAAGAAATAATTTAGGAAGAATCACATCGCGACATCGTTCAGCTGGGCATAAAAAAAAATATAGATTTGTAGATTTTAAAAGAAATAAGTTCGACATGCCAGCAACAGTAATTCGTTTTGAGTACGATCCTTACAGAACGTCTAATATTATGCTTGTTGAATATGAAGATAAAACTCAAAGTTATTTAATTGCTCCACAAGATATTAAAGTAGGAACTAAAATTTACTCTGGAAGAAAAAAAGACATAGAAATTGGTAATTGTATGCCATTAATAGATATTCCTCCTGCGACTGTGGTTCATAACGTTGAAATGACACCAGGAAATGGTGGAGTATTAGCAAGATCAGCTGGCACTTCCGTACAAATTATGAGTCATGATCAAGATTATACAACATTAAAATTAGCCTCAGGCGAAGTTAGAAAAGTGCAAAGTTTATGCAAGGCAACTATCGGTGCTGTGTCAAATCCAGACCAAAAAAACATTAAAATTGGTAAAGCAGGCAGAAGTAGATGGTTAGGTATTCGACCACAAACAAGAGGTATAGCAATGAACCCCGTTGATCACCCACATGGAGGAAGAACTAACGGAGGAAGACACCCCGTTACTCCTTGGGGTATCAAAACTAAAGGAAAGAAAACTAGAAAAAATAAAAATACTGACAAATATATTATCTCAAGAAAAAAGAAGAGAGGTATTAATTAATCATGAGTAGATCAGTTTGGAAAGGTCCTTTTGTTGAATTAAGTTTAATGAAAAAAGTACAAAAGCATAAAGATCAAAATATTAAAAAACCAATTAAAACATGGTCAAGAAAATCTACAATTATTCCAGAATTTATTGGAATGACTTTTGAAGTTCATAATGGAAAAAAATTTTTCCCAGTGACTATTACAGACGAAATGATTGGTCATAAATTAGGTGAGTTTTCGGCAACAAGACAATTTTTTGGACATACTCCAGCTGATAAAAAAGCTGCTCCAGCAACTGAGAAAAAAGATGATAAAAAATAAAGATTTAAATCAAGTTAAAGCAATTTATAGGAACTTAAGATCAAGTCCGCGTAAAATTAATAATATCTTAAAAAGTATACGAGGAAAAAATGCTAATGTGGCTATGAGAGATTTAGAATTTACAGACAAAAGAGTAGCAAATGAGATTAAAAAAACTTTAAAATCAGCGATCGCCAATGCTGAGAACAACAATCAATTAGATATAGACAATTTGATTGTAAAAGAAGCGTACGTTGGAAAAGGAATAACACTAAAACGTTTTATGCCAAGAGCAAGAGGTAGATCCGCTGGTATTAAAAAACACTTTTCTAATTTAACAATTATTGTTTCGGAAAACAAAAAAGCTCCGGTGGAGGCTAGTAAATAATGGGACAGAAAGTTAATCCAATTAGTTTTAGATTAAGCATAAATAAAAATTGGGATTCAATGTGGTTTGCTAAGAAAAAAGAGTACGGGCAATATTTAATTGAAGATTTTAAAATTAGAGAATATATTCATAAAAATCTCAAAAATTCTGGAATTTCAAAGATCTTTATCGAAAGACCAACTAAAAAGTGTATCGTAACAATCTTTACGTCTAGACCTGGTTTTGTAATCGGAAAAAAAGGTTCTGATATTGATAAAATTAAAAATAATCTTAATAAAATCTCCAGCTCAGACGTTTCAGTAAATATAAAAGAAATTAGAAAACCAGAATTAGATGCGTATTTAGTTGCAGAAAATGTAGCTCAGCAACTTGAAAAAAGGATTGCATACAGAAAAGCAATGAAAAGAGCGATGCAATCTACTCTTAGATTGGGAGCTAAAGGTATTAAAATAACTGTTGCTGGACGATTAGCTGGTACGGAAATTGCTAGAACCGAGTGGTTAAGAGAAGGAAGTATTCCACTTCACACACTAAGAGCCGATGTTGATTACGGAGAAGCAGAAGCAGAAACTACTTATGGAATTATTGGAGTAAAAGTTTGGATTTATAAAGGCATCGTGTTTGAAAAAGATAAGAAAAAAATTGAGGATGCCGAAACTAAAAATATAAAAGAGAAAGAAAATGTTACAGCCAGCTAGAACAAAATATAGAAAAGCTTTTAAGGGAAAAATACACGGTAATGCTACACGTGGATCCGAATTGAATTTTGGATCATTTGGGTTAAAAGCAATTGAACCTAACAGAGTAACTTCGAAAGAAATAGAAGCCGCAAGAGTTGCTTTAACTAGACATATGAAAAGAGCTGGCAGAGTTTGGCTTAGAATTTTTCCAAATATTCCCGTAACAAAAAAACCAATCGAAGTAAGGATGGGTAAAGGTAAAGGTGGATTAGAATATTATGTATTTAGAGTTAAACCAGGAAGAATTATTTTTGAAGTCGACGGTGTTGATGAGTCAGTGGCTAAGGAAGCATTTGAAAGAGCTAAAGCCAAATTGTCTATAAAAACTAAAATGGTTAAAAGATTAGGAACGCAATAATGAAAACCAAAGAAATTAAAAAATTAACACAAGACCAGTTATTTTCTGAATTAGAAAAATTAAAGAAAGAGCAATTTAATATCCGATTTAAAAAAAAAAATGGACAGGTAACTAATACTGCTTCTATCAAAACTAATAGACGAACTATTGCAACAGTTAAAACTTTTATCAATTTAAATAGAGTAAAATAATGGCTAAAAAAATTTTAAAGGGAAAAGTGGTAAGTGACAAAAGCAATAAAACAGTAGTTGTTGAAGTCAGCAGAAGATTTGTACACCCCAAATATAAAAAAGTAATGACTACTTATAAAAAATATCATGCTCATGATGAAAAGAACAAATTCAAAATTGGAGATATGGTTTCTATAGTAGAAAGCAAACCAATTTCTAAGCTTAAACGTTGGACGATTGTTGGAGGGGAAAAATAAATGATACAAGTACAAACGGAATTATTTGTTGCTGACAATACAGGGGCTCGAAAGGTTGAGTGTATAAAAGTTTTAGGCGGTTCCAAAAGAAGATATGCAACAATAGGTGATATTATAGTCGTGTCAATTAAAGACGCTATTCCAAAGGGAAAAGTTAAAAAAGGAGACGTTCACAAAGCAGTAATTGTTAGAACAAGAAAAGAAATTAAAAGATTAGATGGAACATCAATAAAATTTGATGCTAATGCTGCAGTTTTGGTTCAGCCAAATGGCGAGCCTATTGGTACAAGGATTTTTGGACCTGTAACAAGAGAATTAAGAAATAAAAACTTTATGAAAATAATTTCTTTAGCACCAGAGGTATTATGATTAAATTAAAAATTAAAAAAGGAGACAACGTAAAAATTATTACTGGTGATGATAAAGGAAAAACAGGAAATGTTATTAAAGTATTTCCGGAAGTAAGAAAAATTTTAGTAAAAGGTGTTAATGAAAAGAAAAAGCATCAAAAACCAACAAAAGAGAAAAAAGGTGGAATTATTACTATTGAAAGACCAATTGATATATCAAATGTTGTTAAATTATTAGATGCAAAAGTAGAAAAAAAAATAGAAAAGAAATTAGAGCCTAAAAAAGTTGAAAAAAAAATCGAAGAAAAAAAAACTACAAAAATAGAAAAACCAAAAACAAAGAGTAAAAAATGAAATTAATACCTAGATTAAAAGAAAAATATATAAAAGAGATAGTACCTAATTTATGCAAGAGTCTTTCCTTTGGCAATAAAATGCAAGCACCTAGACTGGTTAAGATCGTTTTAAACATGGGTCTTGGCTTAGATGGGACTGATAATAAAATCCTAAAAAGTGCAGAGGATGATTTATCAGCTATAGCAGGTCAAAAAGCTCAAGTTACAAAATCAAGAAAATCAATTTCTAATTTTAAGACAAGGGTAGGTATTCCATTGGGTTTAAAAGTTACCTTAAGAAAAAATCAAATGTATTTCTTTTTAGATCGTTTAGTAAACATTGCGTTGCCAAGAATTAAAGATTTTAGGGGTTTAAATCCAAATAGCTTTGATAGTGAAGCTAATTATAGTTTCGGTGTTAAAGAACATATTATTTTTCCTGAAGTAAATTTTGACAAAGTAGATAAGATTAGAGGTCTAGATATTACTATTGTAACGACTGCTAAGACTAAAGAACAAGCAAGAATGTTACTTGATAGTTTTAATTTCCCATTTGCAAAAGTTGGAATTTTTTCTGCAGATAAGAAAAAAGTAAAAAAAGATGACGACAATGAAAAAGATAAAGGTAAAGAAAAAAATAAGGAGTTAAACTAAATGGCAAAGCGAAGTTCTATTGAGAGAAATTTAAAAAGAGTAAAAATGGCTAAAAGATTTGAAAACAAAAGATCTAAGCTTAAAAAAATTATTATGAATAAAACAATATCTTTAAACGAAAGATTTTTAGCGAGCTTAAAACTTTCAAAAGTGCCAAGAAATTCAGCGAAAAGCAGAGTTAAAAATAGATGTGAAATAACCGGTAGATCTCGCGGTTATTATAGGAAATTAAGAATGTCTAGAATTGCACTTAGAAAATTCGCTTCGAGTGGAAAAATTCCAGGCATGACGAAAGCTAGCTGGTAAGGAGAAAATATGAAAATTACAGATCCTATTGGCGATATGATTACAAGAATAAGAAACGGACAAATGCGTGGCTTAAAAAAAGTTTCAGTGCCTGGTTCAAAATTAAGAAAAGCAGTTTTGGATGTTTTGCATAAAGAGGGATTCATTCAAGAATATACTGTGTCAAAAGACAAAAGTTTCGAAACAATAGAAATTAATTTAAAATATATGTATGGCGATCCAGTTATCAAAGAAATTGAGAGAGTATCAAGACCTGGAAGAAGAATTTATTCTAGATCAGATAGTATTCAAAAAATTCAAAATGGATTAGGAATTTCGATTATTTCTACTTCAAAAGGAATTTTTTCTGATAACGAAGCTAGAGAAAAAAAACTTGGTGGGGAGGTCCTTTGTAAGGTTTCTTAAAATATGTCAAAAATTGGAAAAACACCTATTACATTGCCACCTGGAGTTACTGTTAAAGTTGAGAATAATAAAGTTATAATTCAAGGTGCTAAAAGTAAAAAAGAGCTAATTATTGATCAAAATATTTTAAAAGTCATAATCGCTGACAACAAAGTATCTTTAGAGCCTGTAGACAAAAAAAATGTAAATAAACTTACATGGGGGTTACATAGAAGTTTAATTAACAATGGTATTATTGGCGTATCAAAAGGATTTGAAAAAGATTTGAAGCTTACAGGCGTTGGTTTTCGAGCAACACTGCAAGGAAAAAAAATTGTTTTTCAATTAGGATTTAGCCATGACGTTCATTACAATATTCCAGACGGTATTGAAGTAGCGATAGACAAGCAAACAGCCATAAAAGTTAAAGGAATTGACAAAGAATTAGTAGGTAAAGTGTGCGCTGATATTAAATTCTTAAAACCTGTTGAGCCTTACAAAGGAAAAGGCATAACTTCATCTGATCAATTTGTTTTAAGAAAAGAAGGTAAAAAGAAATAATCATGGCTAGTGATATTAAAAGGCAGAGTAGAATTAGAGGTAAAATGAAAAAGAACAATCCTACAGGATTGCGTCTTACTGTTTTTAGATCTTTAAAAAATATTTATGCTCAAGTTATTGATGATGCTAAAAATCAAACCCTTGTTTCGGCATCTTCAGTTGAAAAAGTTATGGATAAAAAGAAAAAAATGGAATTATCAGTAGAGGTTGGAAAATTAGTAGCGAAAAGAGCTTTAGAAAAGGGAATAAAAGAAGTGTATTTTGATAGGGGAAGATATAAGTACCATGGTCGTATTAAGGTATTAGCAGACTCTGCAAGAAAAGAAGGATTAAAATTTTAAATTATGAACACACAATCAGAACTAAAAGAAAAATTAGTGGCCATAAATCGAATTACTAAAGTTGTAAAAGGTGGAAGAAGATTTGGTTTTGCAGCACTAGTTGTGGTTGGAAATCAAAAAGGTTTAGTAGGTTATGGGCATGGTAAAGCAAAACAAGTTCCGGATGCTATAAAAAAAGCTTCTGAAGAAGCTAAAAGTTCATTAGTAAAGATTCCATTAAGAGAGGGAAGAACTATACATCACGATACTTATGGTAAAAGCGGATCTGGAAAAGTTCTTCTTAGAAGTGCACCCGCTGGAACTGGAATTATCGCTGGAGGAGCAATTAGAGCAATTTGTGAAATGTTAGGAATGCAAGATATTGTTGCAAAATCAATTGGTTCATCAAATCCTTATAACGTTGTAAGGGCATGTATGCTTGCATTATCAAAACAAAGATCGCCAAAGGATATTTCTATACTTCGAGGGAAAAAAATTAGCGAAGTAGTAGCAAGAAGATAAAATATGAAACTAAATACATTAAACGTCTCTCTTTATAAAAAAGGAAAAAGATACGGGAGAGGAATAGGTTCTGGAAAAGGAAAGACAGCTGGGCGAGGTGTGAAGGGTCAAAAAGCAAGATCGGGCGTATCTATTAAGAGTTTTGAAGGAGGTCAAATGCCTTTGTATAGAAGACTTCCTAAAAGAGGATTTAATGCAATAATTAAGAAACATTCTTACGACCAGATGATTATTAACTTAAACGATATTCAGCATTTAATAGAAAAGAAAAAGTTAGATACAACCTCGAAAGTTACATTGGATAGTCTTAGAAAAGTTAAAAATATTAAAAATAATTTCAAAAAGTTAAAAATTTTGGGTAATGGTGAAATAAAAGCAAAAATACAAATAGAGGCACATCAAATCAGCGCATCTGCTAAAATTAAAATTGAAAAAGCAGGCGGTAGCGTTAATTTATTGAAACAAGCAGAGGCTAAATAGTTTTTTTATGTCGAGTTCTTTTGCGTCTGTTGACACATTAAAATCGAATTCATCATTAGACGATTTAAAAAAAAGAATTTTCTACACATTATTTATTTTAATTATTTATAGATTTTGTACCTATGTTCCTTTGCCAGGTATAGACGCGCAAGCTTTAAAAGGTCTAATATCTGATAATCAACGATCATTACTAGGAATGTTTAATTTATTTGCTGGAGGAGCTGTATCGAGAATGGCAATTTTAGCTTTAGGTATTATGCCATACATTTCTTCATCTATTATAATTCAATTATTAACTGGGGTTACTGATTATTTTAAAAATTTAAAGAACTCAGGAGAAATAGGTAGAAGAAAGATTACGCAATACACTAGATATGGAACAGTGCTTCTAGCGTTAGTTCAGGGGTATGGAGTTGCTGTTAGTTTAGAAAATTCGCAAGGAATTGTTTTAGAAGCAGGTTTTTATTTTAGATTAGTTACAACAATTACTTTGCTAACAGGAACAATGTTTTTAATGTGGCTTGGAGAACAAATTACCGCAAGAGGTATTGGCAATGGTATTTCATTGATTATTTTTGCAGGCATTGTTGCTGAAATCCCTGGTGCACTAGCTTCTACTTTTGAATTGGGAAGAACCGGGGCAATTTCTGCTGGAGTATTATTAGTAATTATAGCAATTCTCATTGGAGCTATATATTTTATAGTTTTTGTAGAACGCGCCCAAAGAAAAATTTTAATTCATTATCCTAAAAGACAAATCGGTAATAAATTATATGGAGGAGACGCTTCTCATCTTCCATTAAAAGTTAATACTGCAGGTGTAATCCCCGCAATTTTTGCATCAGCTCTTTTAATTTTACCTATTACAATTTCTAATTTTGCATCCTCTTCAAATGAAATTGTTGTTGGAATTACTTCTATGCTTGGACAAGGAAAACCTTTGTATATGATAATATATGCAGCTGGAATAATATTTTTCTCTTTTTTTTATACTTCAATAATTTTTAATCCAAAAGAAACAGCCGAAAATTTAAGAAAATATGGGGGGTTCGTTCCAGGAATTAGACCGGGTGAACAGACAGAACAATTTATAGATAAATTACTTTTAAAGCTTACTACAATAGGTTCTATATACTTGGTGCTAATTTGTTTATTACCAGAATTTATAATCGCTAATTATCCAATTCCATTTTATTTAGGTGGTACGTCACTTCTTATAGTAGCTGTTGTTGCAATGGATACGGTAGCGCAAGTACAAACAAGATTAATGAGTCAACAATATGAAAGTCTAATTAAAAAAACAAAATTTAATCGTTAATGAATCTTGTAATTTTTGGTCCTCCCGGAGCAGGAAAAGGAACGCAATCATCAAAGCTAGTTAAAGAATTTAATTTATTTCAATTATCAACAGGCGACTTACTTAGAGATGAAGTGAGTAAAAAAACTAATTTTGGAAATAAAATTGAAGAAATTATGAAATCCGGAGGCTTAGTTTCTGATGAAATTATTAATAACTTAATCGAGAATAAAATTTCAAATCCACTATATAAGAATCGAATTATTTTTGATGGATTTCCAAGAAATCTTGAACAAGCTAAGAGTTTAGATAATTTATTAAAAAAAAATAACCAGCAAATGAGTTTGGCTCTTAATTTAAAAGTAGATAATCAAATTTTAGTTAAACGAGTCACTGGAAGAGTTACTTGCTCAATATGCAATAAAACATTTAATATTTTTTTTAATCCTCCAAAAAAATGTGAAATTAAAAACTGTGATCAGAAAAATCTTATTACTAGATCAGATGACAATCAGGAAACAATTGCTAAAAGATTAAAGACTTACGATGAAAAAACCTTTCCAGTTTTAGACTACTACGTAAAGAAAGGAATAATGAAAAATATAGACGGAATGCAGGAAATTAATGCTATAAGTGATCAATTATTCACGTTAATCCGTGCCATACGTGGTTGACTTTGATAGCTTGATTCATATAATCGCATTTTTTCAAAAATAAATTTTTAATTTATGGCTCGTATAGCTGGGGTGAATATTCCTCAAAATAAGGTTGTTAAAACTGCACTTACTTACATTCATGGTATAGGTGATAAAACTGCAAATGATATTTGCTCTGAGTTAAAAATCGATAAAAATAAAAGAACTAATGCTCTTACGGATGACGAAGTTTTAAAAATTAGAGAATTTATTGATAGTAAATATTCTGTTGAAGGAGATCTTAGAAGAAACGTCTCATTAGATATTAAAAGATTAAAAGATCTTGGAACTTACAGAGGGTCAAGACATAGAAAAAGACTTCCAGTAAGAGGGCAGAGAACTCATTCTAATGCAAGAACAAGAAAAGGTAAGGCTATTGCGATTGCAGGAAAAAAATTAACTAGTATGAAATAATCTAATGGCTGAAGATAAAAACATTAAAGATAAAAAACCAAAAGTTGAAGGTGCTGCAGCGCCAGCAAAAGATGCAAAGCAAGAAGCTGGCGGAATAAAAAAAAAATTAAAAGTTAAGAAAAAAGAAAAGAAAAATGTCATAAATGGAAATGTTTATGTAAATGCTACTTTTAATAACACAATTGTAACAATCACAGATAAGCAAGGAAATGTAATTTCATGGTCATCTGCAGGATCAAAAGGATTTAAAGGATCAAGAAAATCAACTCCATATGCAGCTCAAGTAGCAGCAGATGATGCAGCGGGCAAAGCGTTGGAGCATGGATTAAAAAATATTACAGTTGAGGTTAAAGGACCTGGTTCAGGTCGTGAAACAGCTCTTAGAGCATTACAAGCTAGAGGTTTTAAAATTACCTCTATAAAAGACATGAGTCCGATGCCACATAATGGTTGTAGGCCTCCAAAGAAAAGACGCGTTTAATAATAACTAAACAGGAGAAGTAACTTGATAGATAAAAATTGGAAAGAACTTATAAAACCATCAAAATTAAATATTACGCAAAGCGATGATAAAAAACATGCAAAAATAATTGCTGAACCTTTAGAGAAAGGTTACGCTTTGACTTTAGGAAATGCATTAAGAAGAGTTTTATTATCTTCGGTTCAGGGAACAGCTGTTACAGCTATACAAATTGATGGTGTTTTACACGAATTTTCTTCTATTGATGGTGTAAGAGAAGATGTTACTGACATTGTTTTAAACGTTAAAGGTTTAGCTTTAAATTTAAAAACTTCTGGGCCAAAGAAATTAATTTTAGATGCAAAAGGGCCTGGTGAAATAAAAGCAAAAATGATTACTTCAAATCCAGACATTGAAATATTAAATCCTGATTTAGTAATTTGTAACTTAGATGAAAAAACTAAATTTCATATGGAATTAACAGTTAATACCGGAAAAGGTTACGTTCCTGCAGACAGAAATAAAGCTAGCAATTCTCCATTAGGACTAATAGCGATAGATGCTGTTTTTGGCCCAGTTAAGAGAGTTTCTTACAACGTATCTAATGCAAGAGAAGGATTAACTTTAGATTATGATAAATTAACAATGGAAGTTGAAACAAATGGTTCTGTAACAGCAGAAGATTCAGTTGCTTTTGCAGCTAGAATTTTACAAGATCAATTAGCAATGTTTGTGAACTTCGACGAGCCTGTTGCAACAATTCAGGAGAAAAAACCTTCTGAACCTGAATTTAATAGAAACTTACTAAGAAGAGTTGATGAATTAGAACTTTCTGTAAGATCAATGAATTGTTTGAAAAATGACAATATTATTTATATTGGTGATTTGGTTCAAAAAAGCGAAAGTGAAATGCTAAGAACTCCTAATTTTGGAAGAAAATCGTTAAATGAAATTAAAGAAGTTCTTACAACAATGTCATTGTACCTTGGAATGGAAGTTCCAAATTGGCCACCAGAAAATATTGCAGAACTTTCAAAAAAATTAGAGGATAATTATTAATAAAAATGAGACACAAAATTGCTCATAGAAAATTAAACAGAACTTCAGAGCACCGTAAAGCTTTGTTTAAAAATATGCTTAATTCATTAATTAAGCACGAGCAAATTAAAACAACTTTACCCAAAGCAAAAGAATTAAAGCCATTAATTGATAAAGTTATAACCATTGGGAAAAAGAAAGATTTATCAGCTAGGAGATCTTTAATTTCAAAACTACAAGATGAATCTTCAGCAGAAAAATTAATTACAGTTTTAAGTAAGAGATATGAAAATAGAAAAGGCGGCTATTCAAGAATTATAAGAACAAGAAATCGTTTTGGTGATAATTCAACAATGGCATATATTGAATTAGTAGATAAAGACTTTAACGCAAAAGGACAAGATTCAGGTCCAGTTCAAAAAAAACCTGAAGAACCAAAGGAAGAAGCTCAACAGATAAGCAAGTAAACAGTTAATGAAGTCTTACTTATTAATTGCTTTATTTGGTGCTTTTGGAACTTTAGCAAGGTTTTCAGTTATACAAATTACTCCAAAAATTTTTCAAACTATTTTTCCGATTGGAACGCTTACAGTAAATTTGTTGGGGTGTTTTTTGATTGGTTTAGTATCTGGAGTGTTAGATACAAAATTTTTAAGCATTGATGAGAATTTTAAAAATTATATTACGATTGGTTTTTTAGGAGGGTTCACAACATTTTCATCTTTTTCACAAGATTTTTTTAACCTTATTAATAGCTCTAATTATTTATTAGCTTTTATTTATATTTTTATTTCAGTATTTTTTGGATTACTGATGTTTTATTTAGGAGATAAGTTTATTCATATCATTTCATAATGGAGCCTAAGCATATTTTTAAAATTGAAGAAGATTTTGAAAATATTCGTTTTGATAAATGGTTTAAAAAGAAAGTAAAAGCTCTACCCCAATCACTCATTGAGAGAACTCTAAGAAAAGGCAAAATTCTTGTTAATGGTAAAAAGGTTAAAAGTTCTTATAAAATACAAATAAACGA
>Ga0247834_1001859_pt1 | contig 34055 bp, 25 predicted proteins | sample LaCruzMarch2015__8_FD_187118 | JGI IMG/M metagenome (GOLD analysis project Ga0247834, IMG submission 187118) | Freshwater microbial communities from meromictic Lake La Cruz, Castile-La Mancha, Spain - LaCruzMarch2015_12m | ecosystem: Environmental > Aquatic > Freshwater > Lake | place: Spain... | reverse complement strand
CCCCGAGGGTGCCCACAAACCGCAAGAACAAAGGGGACTGCTGCATGGGGGCTCCGGTGTGCTGAGTGGCTGAACGGATGTCAAGTGCCTTGCGGGCGCGCGGCCCGGAAAACATCACGATTTGGCGGGCTTGGGCGTCTTGCTCGGCTTCGGGGCCTTGGTGGGCTTGGGCGTCTTGGGAGTGCCCTTCTCGGCTCCCTTTTCAGGGGCCTTGTCGGCCGCCGTGCTCTTGTCGGTGGCCGGGTCGGCGGCCTTGTCGACGATGGGGGCAGCTGCCAGGGGAGGCAGGCCCAACTGACCGCGGACCTCGTTTTCCAGGTTGGCCTTGAGCTCCTCGGTGTAGCCGACGTGGACGACCTTCACGGTGCCGGTGCCGTCCACCATGAGCATATAGGGCAGGCGCTCCGCCGAGTAGCGCCGGGCCACCACCTGGTAACGGTCGTGCATGACGGGGAAGGCGACCTTGTTCTGCTTGGCGAGGTCGATGATGAGCTGGCGCTGATCGTCGCCCTTGTCGATGCTCACGAGCATGATGCCGAGGCCCTGGTCCTTGTAGGCGTCGTACAGGCGGGCCAGCTCGGGCATCTCTTTTTTGCAGGGCTCACAGTAGGTGGCGAAGAAGCTCATGATGACGAGCTTCTTCTGCTCGTCGGGCCGCTCCCCCGTCCAGCGGCCGGGTCCCCATTTGTTGCCCCGGGGTGCCAGGGGGCCCGTGGCCACCGCGGGCGGCACGAAGTCGTTGACGACGGGCAAGGTGAACTGGGGCACGGCGGTGCCAACCTTGAGCCCCTCGGAGGCCGGTGGCGCATCGCTGGCGGCGGCGCTCACGGCGAAGAAGGCGGTCAAGGCGACGGTCGTCGACAAACGAAACAGGCGTGAACGGTCCATGAAGGCTCCAGGGCACAACGTCCCTGGCGCGATGCCAGGGGTTCAGCTGACGGCGAAGAAGTTCTGACGCTTCTTTGGCTGGCGCTGAAGAAATGGGTGGGTCAGCGGCAGGCGGCGGCGAGGGCGTGGGTGTCGAGGGCAATGGGTGAGACGGCGCCGGTGGCCATCGTCTTCACCTGGATGGTTCCAGCCGCAATCTCCCCCGAACCGATGACCGCACTCAAGCGGGCCTGGGACTTGTCCGCCGACTTCATCTGGGCCTTCACGGACCGGCCGCGGACGTCGGCGCCGACGCCAATGCCCTGGAGCCGGAGATCGTAGGCCAGACGGTCGACCACGGCGCGGCCGGCGTCGTCGGCACCCACCAGGTAGATGGCGGGGGTGGCGTGGGGGTGGGGCAGGGCGACGGCCTTCATCATCATGACGAGCCGCTCGATGCCACCGGCAAAGCCCACCGCCGGTGTGGGGCGTCCGCCCAGGGTCTCCACCAGCCCGTCGTAGCGGCCACCAGCGGCCACCGTCGACTGGGAGCCAAGGCCAGCCTCGCCGACGAACTCAAAGACCGTGCGGGTGTAGTAGTCGAGGCCACGCACCAGGGCGTCGTCGACGACAAACGGAATGCCGAGGCGGGTCAGGCCGGCGCAGACGGCGTCGAAGTGGGCGCGGGCGTCGTCGGACAGATACGCCAGGGGCTTGGGGGCGCCGTCGACGAGGGCGCGGTCGGCGGGGTCCTTGCTGTCGAGGATCCGCAGGGGGTTCTCCCGCAGCCGCCGTCGGCTGTCCTCGGACAGGGCCGCTTCGTGCCCCGTGAAATAGGCCACCAGGGCCGCCGAGTAGGTGCTGCGGTCGGCGGGGTCGCCGAGGCTGTTGATCAGCAGCTTCGTCGACGGCGCCAGCCCCAGCCGGGTCAGGATGGTGTGGACGCAGGCGATGACGGCGGTGTCCATGCCGGGCTCGGCGAAGCCGAAGGCCTCGCAGCCAATCTGGTGGAACTGGCGACGGCGACCGGCCTGGGGTTGTTCCCGGCGGAACATGGGCCCGATGTAGAAGACCTGCTCGAAGGCGTCGGCAAAGAGCTTGCCGTGCTCAAGCATGGCCCGCACGACGCCCGCGGTGTTCTCGGGCCGCAGGCACACGCTGGTGGCGCTGCCGTCCTTGTCGCTCTTGTCGTCGAAGGCGAACATCTCCTTGTGCACGATGTCGGTGCCGGCGCCGACACCGCGAACAAAGACGGCGGTCTCCTCGAGGATGGGGGTCCGCACTTCGCCAAAGCCGTAGGCCAGGAAGGTTTCCCGGGCGACCTGCTCGACGTGCCGCCAGGTGGCGAGCTCCGTCTCGAAGAGGTCATCCATGCCTTTGACGCTGTTGAGCTGCTCTGCCTTCGCCATGGTGGCGGGCTACCGGTCGACGACGGGGGTGGCAACCGGGCTCAGCGGCGCATGCGCAGCATGATCTCGACCTTGCCGAGCTTGATGGTGTCGCCGTTGCCCAAAATGGCGGCGTCGACCTCGCGACCATGCTGCTCGATGACGGCGGCGGTGTTGGTCCGCACCACGAGGACCGTCGCCCCCACCTGCGAAAACGTCACGTGCCACGGCCGCAGGCCCGACGATTTGGGGATCGAGATTTCACAGCGGGGGTCGCTGCCGAGCCGCATCACGGGCTGGCTCAACGGGATTTGGGCGTAGGAGCGCCCCTTGAGGCTGACCTCGAGGGTCACCGACGTGGCCTCCAGCACCATCATGGCCCGTTCGAGATCGTCGTCGCTCGGCCAGTTCCCCGAGCCCCCAAGGCTTTCAATCCCCGTCGACGTCTTGTCGTTCAGGCGGGGCAGGTCGCCGGCGGTGGTGGGGCCAACGAAGTCGTCCTGGGACGACGACGAAAACGCGATGTCGGCCTCGAGGTCTTCGTCGCCGGCGCCGCGCGAGAGGTCGGGGCTGTCGATGAGCTCGGTCCCCATGCCGCCCGGCGGCGTGGCGGGCGCCATGACGTCGTCAAGGTCGTCGTCGTCGAGCAGCGGGTTGTCGCGCTGTTTGCTGGCGCCGTCTTCGAACTCGTCGCCGAGGTAGCTGCCCTCGCCAAGGTCGTCGAGGTTCAGGCCCTCGTCGGTGCGGCGGCGGGGACGGGCCCGGCCCAGGGCGGTTTCGTCGTCGGGGGGCGCGTCGTCGGCCAGCGGTGAGCGCTGGGTGGGTGGACGGGGTTTGGCGACCCGGGACGGTGGCGCCAGGGCCTGGTCGGTCTCTTTCAGACCCAGGTCGTCGAGGCCCGTATTGGGCAGTGAGAAGCCGGCGCCGGGGAAGCCAACCTCGACGTCGCCGTCTTCCAGGAACAACACGCTGTAGTCGTAGAAGTTGAGCATGTCGCCGTGCCGGAGCAGGCGCGAGCCTTCAATGCGCTCGTTGTTGACCCAGGTGCCGTTTTGGGAACCAAGGTCCTCGACGCTGACGCCCTCGTCCGTCGTGACAATCTTCGAATGGCGCCGCGACAAGCCCAACAGGCTGATGACGACGTCGCATTGCTTGCTTCGGCCCACGACGAGGCCGCTGTCGGCCATGGGGTGACGGCTGACCTCCATGCCGTTGAACAGCAACACCAACGTTGGCTGGGGAGGCTGGTATTCGACCTGGGAGGCCTCATTGAAGCTGTCGTCGCTGGCGTGACGGGCGGGGGCCGACAAGCCAAGGTCGTCGTCGTCCAGGTCCAGATCCATGTCCAGATCGACGTCGAGGTCGAGGTCGAGATCTGGTTCAGGGGCTCGCACCGAGACTCTGGGGCTGGCCTTCGTCGGCGCCGGTGCCACCGCAGGCATGGGCGTTGGGGCAGGGGCGTGGTGCCCGTTCTTGCCGTTCTTGGCTGGTTTGGCCGTCGGCGCATGAAAGACCGCCGTGTAGCGGCCGAGATCGATGCGATCCCCCGAGTGCAGGGACGCCTCGCCCTCGATGCGGGTCCCGTTCAGGTGCACGCCGTTTTGGGCGCCGAGGTCGACGACGACGTAGTTGTCGTCGCGCTTTTCGATGCGGGCGTGGAAGCGCGACAAGGTGCGGTCGTCGAGGACGATGTCGTTTTGCGGGTGCCGTCCGAGGCCAACGACCGCCCGAGCGAGCTCGTGCTCGGCGCGTTGCATGTCGCCTTCATAGATGACCAACCGGCTCACCCTGCAAGCGTAGTGGATCCCGCCGACGTCGTCCCGTTTCTGGCTGCCTGCTCCTTTTCGCTGGAGGTAGGCAGGTGTCTTACATGAGGGTGGGGCGGCGTCCCCGGACCTGCAGAAGGGCCAGCAGGAGCCCGAGGCCGAGGACTGGAGCGAACCGGTCGGCCGTGGTGCCGCTGGCGCACAAGGTCTGTTCAAAGACAATGCTGCTGCGCGCCGGACGGCCGACGCCGTAGCACTCGCCGGCGACGTCGCTGTCGCCGGGATAGATGGTGCACAGGCCGGCGATGTCGTCGTCAGCGAGGGTGCGCTTCTCGGTGTCTGTCTCCGAAGCCGACGCGAACATGGTGGCGGCGAAGGCGTCGGGGGCGTCGTTTGGCGGGTGGTCCAGGCCAACCACGTGACCGAGTTCGTGGGTCAGGGTGTTTTCGAGATCGAAGACCACCTCGCAGCCGGCGTCCTCGGGGTCACAGGTGGTGAACGTGAACGACCGGTCGTTGATTTCGATGTCGGCGTCGAGGAGGCGCCCGCTGGTGGCGTCGAAGGTGACGGTGGTGATCGCCAGGGCTCCCAGGGTGTGCACCCAGCGATCGACCTCGTCCCCCTGGGTGTCGTTGCGAAACACCACGATGTTCTCGTTCAACGGGCTGCCGCTGCCGGCGTGCCAGTTGAAGCCAATCACCCGCAGGAGCGACGGCTCACCGACGGCCACCGTCAGGTCAGAACAGTCGGCAGCGGTCCAGCTGGCCGCGCCCCGTTCGAGAACACCGACGAGGGCCCCCGCCGGCACCTCGAAGCCGCCCCCCACCGGGCGAACCTCGACGTCACGCTGGGGCCAGAACACGCTCGGCCCCAGGGCCGGGGTCCGCGTGCAATTGAAGGCCGACGCCGCCGTCGCCGCCGTGGTCGCCACCAGAACCATGGCCGCCAGCCAGGTGGTGCCCCGGCTCATCGGATCCCCAGGGGCTGGCCGTCGTCGCCGAAGGGCAGGGGCGGTGCGTCGTCGTCGAGGACGAAGACGCCGCGGAAGAAGCCGACAATGCCCCGGGAGGCCGGGCCCCGCCCGTCGAGCCTGGGGCCGGTGGCGGTCCCCAGGAAGAGGCGGTAGCGCCCGCCGACCTCCAGCCGTGGCGCCCCGGGCACCACCTGGGCGATGCCGTCGACGACGCCACCGGGCACCGCCACCAGGGTTGCCTGCAGGGACGGGCCACTGCCCGACACCACCGAGACAAACGTGATGATGCGCTGCCCCACCCAGCGGCTTTCGCAGGTGACGACGACGCCGTCGACAACGACGTCGGCAGCTGTTCGCACCTGTGCCGGCGTCATGGGCGGCACCGTCGTTGCCGCTGCCGACAGCGACGCCACCACCAGGGCCATCACCGAGAAACGCCGAAGCACAGTCATGGATGATTCCTACCAGCATCGTGCCCGATATGCCGTCCGCCCGAGGGCGGACCGGGTCACCCTGGCCAGGTGTCCGCAGCGCTCCAGCAGTCAGCGAGGGCGACGAACGGGCCAGGCGAACAGCCACCGCGATCGGCATCACGCCCACCGCAGCCGGCCGGGGTGTGGGCAAGCGTTAGTCGACTGACGGTCCAATCCCCGACGATGCACGCACCGCATTGCAGCGCCAGCCTGGAGAGCCCGCTGGACAGGCCCGACCCTTGCTCTAGGGTCATCCGCGATCCATGTGCGAACGGGGCCTACCCGTCGTTTCTTACCGAGAGGATGTCCAGATGCGACTCCGTCTGCTGTCAGGTCTACTTGCCGCTGCCACACTCTTCGTTACCGGCTGCTTTGGCGTCGGCGACATCGACCGGACCCAGCCTGACAAGGTGAAGAAGTCCATCTTCAAGAACGCCGACGGTTCGCGGAAGGAGTACTTCTTCCGCCAGACCATCATCGACGTCCCCGCCACCCAGGGCGTGACGTTCGTCGGCGAGCAGGGCGAAGTCGACCGCGTCGTCTTCGAAGTCACCCAGGACTACCTCTACGCCTACCGCTCCTACGGTTCGTTGACGGACCTTGAGGGCGGCGCCATCGACGGCAACCAGGCCGACGGCTATCTCCGTCCTGGCACCAACTACTTTGGCTCCCCGCTGGCCGCGTTCCGCATCACCAGCCACTTCGACGTCAAGCGCCAGTACAACCCCACCACCGGTGAGCAGACCAACGTCATCGTCGAGGACAGCCAGGATCTCCCCTGGTACGAGCGCGAGTTCATGCGCGTGAACTGGGCGTCGAACGACGTCGCCGACTTCCGCTTCGGCGGCGCCTCGGCACTGCAGTCCTCCATCACCAACTACGTCCAGGAAGCCGACGACAACGAGGCCAACGTTCGTGACCGTCCGGTCATCTCCGAGGACTACCTTGACGTCGTGACCCAGTACCACGTCGAGCCTGAGAACGTGGACTACAGCGCCTACGGCTACGGCAAGATCCCGGTCTGTTACTTCTACACCGGCATCTACAAGGACTGCCTCGGCGGCACCGTCCGCGTGCGCTCGTCCTTCCTGCCCGTCGACAAGCTGCCCCGCTACGCCGACGACGCCAATGCGGTCGGTGGCAAGAGCGACTACACCAAGCTTGACTACGACGACGTCCGCTTCGAGAAGTTCGGCTTCTTCCGCACCGAGCGCTACACCACCGACGACCAATACGGCATCGTTGAGCCCGGCCAGATCCGCATGGCCAACCGCTGGAACCTCTGGAAAGACGCCGAGTCCTGCTACGACGCCGAAGCCGAACTCCCCTACAGCGGCTGCAGCCCCGATCAGCTGCGCACGGTCGTCTACTACCTCAACGAAGGTTTCCCGCGCGAAATCAACGAGATGGTTGACATGGCCCTCAGCAACGCCGACGAGTGGGACCGCGTCTTCAAGGAAGCTGTCAAGGCGTCCACCGGCTGGAGCGACGCCGACTTCGGCAACAAGCGGCTGTACACGATCTGCACCAACAACCCCGTCAAGGCCGGCGACCCCGCCGAGTGCGGCGCCGAAGGTCTGGCTCCCCAGATCGGCGACCTGCGCTACTCGATGTACTACTACGTGCCCAACTTCCAGGACTCGTCGCCCCTCGGCTACGGCCCCTCGGCGGCGGACCCCTTCACCGGCGAAATCATCCAGGGCAACGCCTTCTACTACGGCCAGCCCGCCGCAACCCTCGCCGGCCGTACCCTGGACATCCTGAAGCTCGAACTCGGCATCCTCGATGAAGCTGCCTTGTCTGACGGCCTGCCCGCTCGCGAAGCCGTGACCCGTTCGCTCCAGTCGGCCAAGCTCCGCGACCGCAGCGGCCAGGGCGAGAACATCGGCGACCGCGCTCGCGAACTCGCCGCCAACCTCGACATCCAGAACAAGGCCCGCCGCCTCAACCGCCAGATTGCCGGTGGTCAGGCCTTCATCGACAAGCGCCCCGCTCGCCAGCAGGCCCTCGCCAACTCCTCCCTCGACGAGCTCGCCCTGACGGACGAGATCCGCGAGGTCTTCGCCGCCCACGTCCTCGACACCAACTCCCCCGTGGACAAGGTTGACGACACCATCGCCGCCCGGCTCTTCAACGACGACATCCTCTTCAACCGCGTCCGTGAGCGCGAGCTGAAGCTGATGATGCATCCGTCGAAGTCGTGCGTGCTCTCCGCCGAAGACGTCTTCGACGAAGGCTTGCTTGGGCTGCTGCGCACCGTTCGCGTGAAGTTCTACAACACCGCGACCACCCCCCCGACCCTCAAAGCTGGCGTGACCGAGAAGGACGTCTTCAACTTCATGTTGGCGAGGACGATGGGCGACACCCAGCTCCACGAAATCGGCCACACCGTGGGCCTGCGCCACAACTTCTCGGGCTCCAGCGATGCGCTGAACTACGGCAAGGACTACTGGGACCTGCGTTCCGGGCTGCTCGAAGACGGCGCCCGCCCCATGCCCGAGTGGGAAGTCCCCGCGAGCGGCGCTCTCCGAGACACCCTCAACGTCATGATTGAAGAAGGCCTGCGCGACAACCAGGACAGCTCGATCATGGACTACGCCAGCACCTACGGCACCACCAACACCCTGGGTTCCTACGACCTCGCTGCCATCAAGTACGCCTACGGCGACATGGTCGAAGTCTTCAACAGCCCCGACATCACCCCCGAGCGCGCCCGCCTCCTTGGCCAGGGCGAGGTCCACTACCGCAACTACCCCGAGATCGTCTCCAATGCGGCGACGGTGGAAGCCCGTGTGGCGTCGATGTACGACCGCCGCAACGTCAACTTCCGCAAGGTGCCCAAGCGGTCCGCCGCCGTCACCGGTGACCCCATCGAAGTCCCCTACAGCTTCTGCTCCGACGAGTACCGCGATGCTTCGGCCACCTGCGCCCTGTGGGACGCCGGCCCCGACAACTTCGAGCGCACCGAATACAGCGTCGAGAAGTACCGCAACTACCGGGTGTACAACGCCTTCAAGCGTGAGCGCCTGACCTTCGGCCTCGACATCTTCAGCTACCTCGGCCGTGTCTACAGCCGCGACTACACCTACATGCTCAACCAGTACAAGAACTGGGTGAATGACGAACTCATCATCCGCAGCGACGACCCTTGCCTCGTGGTGCGCGACGGCGAAATCATTGTCGAGGCCACCAACCGCTTCGCGGCGGACTCCTGCGGCATGCCTGGCTTTGTCGGCACCGTGGCCACCGTCAACCTGATGGCCGAAGTCATCGAGGCACCGGACGTGGGCTGCTACGCCCGCCTGAAGACCGGTTGCTACGACGCCAACGTCGGCAATGCCGGCACGTCATTCGCTCCTGATGAAGAGGGCATCCGCTTCGTCAGCGCCGACCCGACCGTGTGCGATACCCACGTTCCCGTTCAACCTGTCAGCGACCGCGAAGACCGCCGCGTGGCCATGAAGATCACGGCCAAGTCGCCGTACCTGCACGTGAACAACAGCGAGAGCTGCGACCGCCTGAACGACCGCGACCCCGTTGCCTTCGTGCCTCCAGTCGTGCTCGACCACACCACGAGCCAGCCGGTGGCCGACGCCTTCCTGGTCCGCAACCTCGCCGACGACGGCCTGGTCCGCGCTGCCAACACGCTCTACGACCGTGAGCGCTACGGCTACTACTTCTACAACAAGCCCACCGTCATCGGTTCGTGGTGGGAGAAGTGGTTGGCGGTCAAGGCCATCGGCGACGGCAACACCGACTTCATCGGCGTCGACGCGTCGTCCGATACCCGCAGCTTCCTGATCAGCTTGAACACCATCTTCGGTGACAACCTGAACAACCTCATCGGTGGCGCCGTCACCGACGACGTCAGCAACTACGGCCCGGCCCTCCGCGCCGATGGTTCGATGGAACCCCTGCCTCTCCTCGACCTGACGAGCGGCAACACCTTCAACCGCGATGCCGTGAGCGACCCGTTCATCAACCCCGACCAGCAGTACACGTTCCGCCTCATCGCCATGTACAACGCCGCCTACAACGGTCAGGCCACGGATGACTTTGAGTTCGGCGAGTCTCTGCGCATCGGCATGACGAACTCCATCAGCAACATCCTCGTCGAGCAGGAAATCCTGGACGACCCGGCCCTGTTCGTCAGCGTCCAGGACCCCGTCAACAAGATGTTCTTCTTCGCCATCAAGCAGAACCGCGCCGGCTCTGAGGACCTCTACTCCATCGGCTTCGAGTACCTGCGCTCCATCAAGGCCAGGTACTACGTTGGTGGCGCCGACGGCCCCGGCACGGAGTTGATCGCTGGCTACGACGGCACCTTCGAGTTCGAGCCCCGCAACGACCTCGAGATTGCCCACATCATGGCCCGCACGGCCGCCGTCTTCGGCTACGCCGACGTGTGGAGCGGTGACATCGACTTCTGAACGGGACCAGCCCTTCAGAAAGAAACGAGGGAGGCGAAAGCCTCCCTCGTTTCTTTTGGTGGGTGTTGGTCAGCAGCCCGTCGTCGATGACGACCCGCAACAGGTGCCGTCAGTGGCGACGGGGGCGGGTACCGTCGACGCGTTCGACGATGACGCCGCCGCCGAGGACCACGTCGCCGTCGTAGGCCACCATGGCCTGGCCGAGGGCGACGCCGTGGACGGCGTCGTCGAAGGTGACTTCAAGAACGTCGTCGACAATGCGCCAGGTGGCGGGCTGTGGCTGGTGGCGGGCCCGCACCTGGGCCGTGATGTGTTCAGGCCAGCGCTCGATGGGAAACGCCGTCCGCAGCGGTCCCGCCCGCACGGTGGTGCAGGCCAGGGCTTCGCGGGGCCCCATGGTGACGGTGGCGTTGTCGGCGTCGACGTCGACCACATACAGGCGCTCCCCCTCGTTGGGGGAGGCCACGCCGGTGCCGCGCCGCTGGCCGATGGTGAAGTGGTGCACGCCCTTGTGGCGCCCCAGGGGTTTGCCGTTGATGTGGACGAGCTGGCCGTCGGGCTGGGGGCCGAGGGCGGCTTCGACGACGCGGGCGTGGTCGCCGTCGGGGACGAAGCAGATCTCCTGGCTGTCGGGCTTCTGGGCCACCACGGGCAGGCCGGCCCGCTTGGCGAGGGCGCGCACCAGGGGCTTGTCGAGGTCTCCCAGGGGGAAGAGCAACTCGGGGAGGACGTCGCAGGGGGTGCCGTACAGCCAGTAGGTCTGGTCTCGCTGGCGATCGAGGGGACGGGCCAGGCCGGGGTGGCCGCCATGGTCGACGATGCGAACATAGTGGCCGGTGGCGAGGGCGGCGCCAAGGCGGCGGGCCGTCCCCAGCAGATCACCGAGCTTGACCTCGTGGTTGCAGGCCAGACAGGGGATGGGGGTCTCGCCACGGCTGTAGGCCGCCACAAACGGGTCAAAGACCGCCTCCTTGAAGCGGGCGCGGGCGTCGACGGCGTAGAAGTCGGCGCCGACGGCGTCGGCCACCCGGCGGGCATCGGTCATGTCGTCGTGGGAACAGCAGCGCCCGTGGCGGACGGCGATGGAGCCTTCATCATCGGGGGCCAGGCGGAGGCTGACCCCGATCACCTCGTGCCCGGCTTCTTTGAGGAGCCAGGCCGCCACCGAGGAGTCCACCCCCCCGGACAAGGCCACCACGACGCGCCGTGGCACCGCAGCCCGGGGGACGACGAAGTGGGCGGCGCGGGCGATGGCGTCGTCGTCAAGGGGCGTCGGGGTACAGTTCAAGTCGGACACGTTGCCACCCTAGCGATTGTCGCCGACGTCGGCGAGTGCTTCGGTCCGCCTTGACCCCGGGCGCAAACCGGCTACAGCCCGCCTCATGGATCCGGTCATCACTGTCGCCGTCGGCTGCGCGCTGGTCGTCATCAGCGCCCTGGCCGTTGTCTTGCTCAAGAAGCCCGTCCACATCGCGCTTGGGCTGTTGGCCCATTCGCTGTCGATGGCGGCCCTCTATCTGATGCTGGATGCCCAGCTCATGGCGATGGCCCAGGTGCTCATCTACTCGGGCGCCATCGTGGTGTTGTTCCTCATCGTCGTCACGCTGTTGCCCTCGGGCGGCAGTGAGCAGCTGGGGGCCGGTCGGCTGGCGGCGGCGGTCATCGCTGGCGGCGCCGTCTTCGTCGTCCTGCTGTCAGCCTTGTCGTCGCACCTGCAGCTTGGCGTGAACATCCCGGCCATTTATGGCTCGGGGCCGAGCGTCAAAGAGGTCGGTGCTCCGTTGTTTTCCACGCTTCTCTTGCCGTTTGAGCTGACAGCCCCCCTGCTGTTGGCCTCGATTGTGACGGCCATCGCCCTGTGGCGTCGCCAAGAGAAGCCTCGCGCTGGAGGGTTGGGTTGATGACTCCCGAACTCGTCGTCGTCATCGCTGCCTTCGCCGTCTTTGCTTGCGGCGCCGGTGGCGTGATTTACCGCAAGAACCCCATCGCGGTGCTCATGAGTGTCGAACTCATGATCAACGCCGCCATCCTGGTGCTCATCCTCGGCAGCCGTGTCCACGGCAACGCTGAAGGTCAGAGTGCGGGTCTCCTGGTGTTGGTGCTTGGTGCTGCCGAAGCCGTCGTCGGCCTCGCCCTCGCCCTCGCCCTCTTTCGCACCGAGGCCAAGGTCGACGTCGACGCTGCCCGGGAGATTGTCGGATGAACACGTTGCTGCCCTGGGTGTGGCTCTTTCCGCTCCCGTTCCTGATCCTCAACATCGCCAAGCTCCCGGGGAAGCCCGGTGCCGCCTCGTTTGTCGGGGCCCTGGCGATCTTTGGCGCTGCCATCGCCTTCCTGCTTGGTGACCGCACGCCCGCCAAGGTCGTCGTCGCCGACTGGATTCCGTTTCTGCCCGACAGCGCGTTTCGCCTGACCGTCGATGGTCTGGCGGCCGTGATGCTGGCCGTCGTCGGTGGGGTGGCCACCTGCGTCTTCATCTACGCCATCGCCTACATGAAGGACGACGAGCGGGCCCACCGCTTCTTCGCCTTCCTCGACTTCTTCGTCATGGCCATGACCCTGCTCGTGGTCTCGGGCAACCTGACGGTGTTGCTCATCGGCTGGACCGGCGTCGGCATCGCGTCGTTCTTGCTGATCTCGTTTTGGTGGCAAAAGGGCTGGCCCCTGCAGGCCGGCTTCCTGGCGCTGGGCGCCAACGCCATCGGCGACGCCGCCCTCCTCGTCGCTGCGGTGCTGATGCCCAAGGGTGGTGGCGCCCTCGACACTCTCGCCCAGCAGGCCCCCCAGGCGACTGGCGGCGCTGTGGCCATTGGCATCTGCCTGCTCATCGCGGCCGCCGCCAAGAGCGCCCAGGGGCCCCTGTGGTTCTGGCTGCCGTCGGCGATGGCGGGTCCCACGCCGGTGTCGGCCCTCATCCACGCCGCCACCATGGTTGCCGCTGGCGTCTACCTGCTGGTGCGCGCCGCACCCGTCCTGGAACTGGCGCCCGACGTCCAGCTGGCCGTCATCGTCACCGGCATGAGCACGGCGATTCTCGGCGGCATCGCGTCCCTCTGGCAGACCAACTTCAAGCGCGGCATCGCCTACTCCACCGCCAGCCAGCTCGGCTGGATGTTTGTGGCGGTTGGCCTCGGAAACCCGTTCGCGGCGTTCTTTCACCTCATCACCCACGCCAGCTTCAAGGCCATGCTCTTTTTGACGGCGGGCACGGTCATCCACGCCGCCCACCACGACGAAGACATCCGCCACGTCGGTGGCCTCGCCAAACACCTCAAGCTCACGCATGTGTTGTTTGTCATCGGTGGGCTGGCCTTGATCGGCACGCCGATGCTGTCGGGCTCGTTCTCCAAAGACGCCATCCTGGAAGCAGCCCGTCACAGTGCCGCCCACCCCTGGGTCTTCCCGATGCTGATGGTGGGTGTTGTCCTGACAGGCGCCTACACGGCGCGTCTGTGGTGGGGCATCTTCCACGGTGCTGAAGGTGAGGCTTCCCACCACGCTGCACACCATGCGGGGCACCTGGGCGCCTTCGACCTCCCCCTGATTCCCCTGGCCATCGGCGCCGTCGGCCTCGGCTACCTGGAAGCCGGCACCCACGGCCTGTCGACGATGCTTGGCACCAGCGTCAGCAACGTCCCCGAAGTCCACCTTGTGCCCACGGGTCTTGGCCTGACGGCCTTTGCCCTGGCGTTGCTGGGTGGCGGCCTCGGTGTGTGGCTGGCTCGCTTGCCCCAAAAGGGTCTGCCCGTTCCTGGCGGCGAGCTCTCGAGCAGCGTCCTCGGCGAACTGCTGCAGGGCATCCCTGCCGGCGTCGCCGGCATCCACAACGGCACCGTCGGCCGCTATCTGCTGGTCACCGTCCTCGGGACGGCACTGGTCGCCGGTCTTGCATCGCGGACGTCGTCGTCGCCGTTGCCCACTGACGTCGGCGTCAAAGCCAGCGCCCCGAATCCGCCTCCGCGTGGTTCGAAGCGCCGCACCAGCAGCCCAGAAGCCCCTGCGCGACGGGTGGGCGAGAAGCAGCCAACGCCAGCACCGCCACCGCCGCCAGGCGCCGGAGCAACGCGGCCGTCGCGCTTGCCTCCCCAGTTTGAAAAGGCCCTCCGCGACGGCACCTTGAAGCCCATCCGCCCCACCGACGGAGCCACCCAATGACCCCCAACATCGCCGCTCTCAGCTGGGTCAACCGGGCCGAGATTGTCCTCGTCGTCGGCGTCCTTGTCTTGCTGGCCTTTGCGCCAAAGATTGACCGGTCGCGCTACCTGCCCGCCATCATCGGCTTCATCGCCGCAGCCACGGCCTTCGCCTTTGGGCTGCAGGACCGCGGCCTCGACCAGTACGGGCTCATCGTCGTCCCCGTTGTCATCGCCCTTGGTCTGCTGCTGCTGAGTTCGGCGGAGCTCTTCGACCGCCGTCAAACCCCCGAAGCCGCCGCCCTCATCCTCGTCGGCGGCATCGGCGCCATCGTCCTCGTCGACGGCACCAGCCTGCTGGAGATGGCCCTGGGCGTCGAGATGATCTCCCTGGTGGGCGCTGCCCTGGTGTCCCTTGGGCAGGGCCGTCGTCCCCTGGAGGCCGGCTTCAAGTACTTCGTGCTGACGGCGGTGACCTTCGCGACGTTGCTGTTCGGCATGGCCCTCATCTTCCTGGCGACGGGCTCCTTGCGGGTGCCGGCCCTCGGCGCCGTGGCCCCGAGCTTGCTACCCTTTGCCCAGGTCGGCGTCGCCTTCTTCGCCATCGGCCTGTGCTTCAAGCTCGCGGTGTTGCCCGTGCACTTTGGTGCCCTCGACGCCTACACCGCCGGTCCGTCGTCGTTCGTCGGCTTCATCATGGTGGTCTCCAAGCTCGGAGCCGCTGTGGCCCTGGCCCGGCTCGCGGCTGGCGCCGCCGACGTGCTGGCGATGCCCCTCATCGTTGTCGGGATCGCCACCATCGCCTTTGCCGTCGTGGCGTCCTTCGCCCAGACGGACCTGCGCCGCCTGCTGGCCTACTCCGCCGTCGCCCACGCCGGCTTCCTCGCCGTCGGCTGCGGCAGCGGCCTTGGTGGCGCCCAGGCCGTCGCCTTCTACGTCATCGGCTACGGCGCCGCGGCCATGCTGGCCTTCGCCTGCCTCGCGGGGACGGGCACGGGCGCGTTGTCGATTGCCTCCTTGCGACCGGGTGGCTCCCTGCAGCTTGGCCCCGCCCGGGCCGTCGGCCTGATGATTGCGTTGCTGTCGATGGCCGGCGTGCCACCGCTGCCAGGCTTTTGGACCAAGCTCGCCATCTTGCGCGTCTGCTACGACCATTGGGGAGCGACGGCGACGGCGCTGGTGGCCCTCGGCGGCGTCGTGGGCATCATCTACTACCTGCGCCCCCTGCCTGACCTGTTGGCCCAGGCCCGGGGAACCACTGGCAAGGGCACCATCGAGAGCGTCGTCGCTGTCGGCGTCGCCGTGGCCCTGGTGGTGTTTCTGTCCATCGTCCCCGGCGCGGCCTGGGCCCTCGCCCACTGACGACGGCCACCGTGGTCTTTGGCTCCAAAGAGACGCCCGGGAAACCGGGCGTTTTTCATGTCGTCCTTCAGCCTTGCCGCAGGCCACGCGCGGATTGCAGAGGCACAACGGCGAGGGAGCCTGTAGAGAAGGCCCCATGCAACGTCGGCGGTCGCCGATGAAGCATGCGCCGTCGGCCAACGTCGACGGTGCTTGTCACTTCGCCCCATGTCCGGGGCGAGCCCATGCAGCGTGTCAGGGTGGGGCCGTCGTATCGCTCCCCCCTCGGAGGTTCGAATGATCACTGTCGTGCTCCCCAATGGTGCCGAGAAGCAGCTCGAAGATGGCCAAAACGCCCTCGACCTCGCCAAGGCCATCTCGTCCGGCCTCGCTGAGCAGGTCGTCGTCGCCAAGGTCGACGGCCAGGTCCAGGACCTCCGGGTTCCCCTCAAGACCGGCCAGAAGGTCGAGCTGTTGAAGGCCGACAGCCCCGAAGGCCGCGACACCATCAACCACTCCGCCGAGCACGTCCTCGCCCTCGCCGTGTGTCGCCTCTTCCCCGGTACCAAGGTCACCATGGGTCCAAAGACCCACGAAGACGGCTTCCACTACGACTTCGACGTCGGCCGCGCCTTCGGCCCCGAGGACATCGAGAAGATCGAGGCCGAGATGCAGAAGATCATCGAAGGCAAGACCGCCTTCTCGATGGTCGAGGTCAGCAAGGCCGAAGCCCTCAAGGTCTTTGACCAGCATGGCCAGAACAACGAGTACAAGCACGAGATCCTCGGCTGGATCCCCGACGACACCGTCACCCTCTACAGCAACGGCGACTTCGTCGACCTCTGCCGTGGTCCCCATCTGCCCCACGCCGGCTTCATCAAGGGCCTCAAGGTCATGGCGGCGTCGGCGGCCTATTGGCGCGGCGACAACACCAAGCAGTCCCTGCAGCGCGTGAAGGGCATCGCCTTCCCCAAGAAGGATGAGCTGCAAAAGCACCTCAGCCACCTCGAGGAAGCCAAGAAGCGCGACCATCGCCGCCTGGGCAAGGAGCTCGAACTCTTCCTGGTGTCCGAGCGCTACGACGACCACGACTACCCCGTCGATGGCGTGCTCGAGATCTTCGTCGAGATTCGCACCAGCGCCGCCCTCGAAGGCCGCAACGTCGACCAATGGTTGGTGCTCGGCGTCGTTGAGCGCATCCGGGCCATCTCCGGCGGTCGCAAGATCGAGCTGAAGCGCCCCGACATCAAGGTCGACGCCACCCTCACCGAACACCAGATTGCCCTCGAGGTCTTCGTCGTCGGTCATCTGAGCACCGAGCATCGCCACCTGATTGAGAAGCTCGGCGACGACGAGACCTTCATCGCGCGGGCCAAAGCGTCGGAGCCCGACGTCGAGATGGCCGTCGCCACCCGCTACGACAACAACATCACCGAGGAGATTGGCCCCGGACTGGTGATGTGGCTGCCCAAGGGCGGTCGCCTGCGCACCATCATCGAGGAGTTCTGGCGCCAGCTGCACTTCGCGGGCGGCTATGAGATCGTCTACTCACCCCACATCGCCAAGACCGATTTGTGGAAGGTGTCGGGCCACTGGAATTTCTACCGCGACGGCATGTTCTCGCCGATGTCCATCGACGGCCACGACTACGTCTGCAAGCCCATGAACTGCCCGTTTCACTGCCTGATGGTGAAGAGCCGGCAGCGGAGCTACCGCGAATTCCCCATGCGTTTGGCGGAGTTGGGCACCGTCTACCGCTACGAACTCGCTGGCGTGATGCACGGCCTCATGCGGGTCCGCGGCTTCACCCAGGACGACGCCCACCTGTTTTGCCGCTGGGATCAGGTGGACGCCGAGATCGACCGCGTCCTCGGGTTCATCCTGAAGATGCTGAAGGCCTTTGGCTTCACCGAGTTCGAGGTCAACCTCTCGACGCGCCCCGAAAAATTCGTCGGCAGCCTCGACGACTGGCAGAAGGCGGAGTCGGCCCTTGAGGCCTCCATCAAGCGCACGGGTCTGCCCTACCAGGTCGACGTCGGCGGCGGCGCCTTCTACGGCCCCAAGATCGACATCAAGCTCGTCGACGCCCTTGAGCGTCGCTGGCAGTGCTCGACCCTGCAGTACGACTTCAACAACCCCGAGCGCTTCAACCTGGAGTTCGTGAATTCCAAGGGCGAGCGCGAGCAGCCCGTCATGCTTCACCGGGCCCTGCTCGGCAGCATCGAGCGCTTCATCGGCATTCTCGTCGAGCACTACGCGGGCGCCTTCCCCGCCTGGCTCTCTCCCGAGCAGGTGCGGGTGGTGACGGTGTCTGACCGCCACAACGAGCACGCCACCGCCATCACGGCCGCCATCACGGCCGCCGGTCTGCGGGCGACGTTCACCGAGTCGTCGGACAAGCTGGGCGCCAAGATCCGCACGGCCCAGATGGAGAAGGTGCCCGTGATGCTCGTCGTCGGCGACAAAGAGGTCGAGCAGCAAGGTGCCACCGTGCGTCTGCGCGACGGCTCCGACCAGGGCTTCATGGACTTGGCGACCTTGCTGCCCTGGCTGCAAGCCCAGTGCGCCCTGCCGGTCGTCGAGGCCTGAGTCAGACCGGACGAAACGCGTCCTTCAGGTGGATGACGCCGTCGTCGCTGACGACGACGACGTCGAAGCGGGAAAAACGCCGGTTCAGCATCGGACCGAGATAGCGGGCAGCGGCGCGGAGAACGCGCCGCTGCTTTTTGGGCGTCACGCTTTCCAGGGCATCCCGGGTGAGGACGCGGGTGCGGACTTCGACGAAGACAACGACGGCACCGTCCTCGGCGACGATGTCGAGTTCGTCGCGGCCCACGCGCACGTTGCGGCCGAGGATCCGGTAGCCACAGCCCCGCAGAAAGACCTCGGCCTGGTTTTCGCCGTCGTCGCCCGTTTGCTGCTGGCTCGTTCGGCGCGGGGTCCCGTCGTCGGTCACTGGGACGTGTCCCCGGCCGCCAGCAGGGCGGCCTTCACGGGCGCAAACGAACGCCGATGAATCGAACAGGCCCCAAGGGCGGCCAGGGACGCCAGGTGGGCAGGGGTGGGATAGCCCTTGTGAACATCGAAGCCGTAGGCCGGGTGCCGGGCGTGCTCGGCCACCATCCGGCGATCCCGGGTGACCTTGGCGAGGATCGACGCCGCCATGATGGGCTTGGAGAGGGAATCGCCCTTGACCAGGGTCCGCTGCTGAACATGGGCGGGCAGGGGGGCCTTCTGGTTGCCGTCGAGGAGGGCCCCCTGGACGGGACCGCCGAGCATGGTCTCACAGGCCACCAGGGCGTCGGCCATAGCCTGCAGGGACGCCCGGAGGATGTTGCTGCGGTCGATGACGTCGGCTTCGGCGACGGCGACCCCATAGGCCAGGGCGTGTTGCTCGATGAGGGGAAAGAGGGCTTCGCGGGCGGCTTCGTCGAGCTTCTTGGAGTCGTTGAGGGCGGCGAGGGCTTCGGGGAGCGGCGTCGGCAGCACCACGCAAGCCGCCACCACGGGGCCAGCAAGCGGACCGCGTCCCGCTTCATCCAGGCCAGCCACCAGACCGCCGAGTTCCCGGGCCCAGGTGATGGCGGGGTCCTCGCTGCTTTGGGGGAAAAGACCCTCTTGCGTCGCTCGTGCCTTGCGGACCATCCGACCTCCGAGAAGCGTTGGTGCTTCTTGCCCTGGGCCTCTGGTAGCGGATTCCGGCGCCGGGGGCAGGGGGGCTAAACTTGCGGTGGCGCTCGTCGAGGCTATCTTCTGCCCACCAGCCGCAGCGGCCCCACATCCACCTTCTGCGGCCCCCGCCCCAGAAGCACCCAGAGCCTCTCCGGCCCCGCCGAAGAAGCATCAGAACTTGGCGTCAACCGTTGTGCTTTGCGCGAGGACTGCTAGACGCGACGCCCGTCCCTCGACAAAGCACATTTTGACGACGACCTGATCGACGTTTGAGTGTCCACCGGTCTGCCCTGCACCCCGGTGTTCCGAGAAGAAGAGAACCGATGGCAAGCACCGCAAAGACGTCTTCGAAAGCACCTGCGAGCAAGCCTTCCGCCAAGGCGCCGCCGCCAAAGCCGACGGCGATGGCGAAGCCAGCTCGTTCGCCTGCTTCCATGCCTTCGGTCCCCTCCCTGGACTTCGTGGTGCCAGACACCAGCCGTTCCCGGCCCACCCGTCGTCGTGGGGCCGCCGATGGCGCCCCCGCGCCGCGCCGGACGGTGAATCCCAACAAGAAGTCCCACGACAAGGGCGAGCCCGTCGTTCGTGCCCCGGCCCGCCCCATCGCCGAGCGCAAAGAGGTCAAGCGCCTCATTCTGCGCGGCAAGGACAAGGGCTTCGTCACCTTTGACGAAATCAACGAGTCCCTGCCTCCCGACGTCACCACCATCGCCCAGTTCGAAGACACCATCGCCCTCCTGTCGGAGAACGAGGTCGAGGTCGTCGACGACGCGATGAAGATCGCCGACGGCGCCGCCACGCCCCAGAAGGGCCAGCTCGTCGAGAACGCCGAGACCACCGAAGAGGTGGACTACGCCGAGATGTCTCGCGGCAACGACCCCGTGCGCATGTACCTGCGCAAGATGGGGTCCGTCTCGCTGCTGACCCGCGACGGCGAAGTCGAAATTGCCAAGCGCATCGAAGAAGGCGAACTCGAAGTCCTCGACGCCGTCCTCGCCACGCCCATCTGTCTGGCTGAAATTCTCGACCTCGGTGACCGCCTCCGCAAGGGCAAGATCCGCGTCAAGGAAATCGTCAAGGAAAACGAGTCCGGCGAAGACGGCCAGACCCTCGAGTTCGACGAGCCCAAGGTCACCGAGCGCGCCCTGAAGATCGTGGGCACCCTGCAGCGCCTCAAGAAGGACGGCGAGTCCGTCGTCGAGGAGCAGGCCGAGCAGAAGCTCAGCCCCAAGCGCAAAGACGAACTGAAGCAGATGCAGACGGACCTCCAGACCGAGGTGGTCACCGAGCTGCGCGAGCTGAAGATCAACAAGCGCCAGATCGACCGCATCGTCCAGCGCATCAAGGTGCTGGTCCGGCGCGTGAACAAGGCCGAGTTCGAGGTCCAGGCCATCGAGCGCCAGGCCACCGCCGACCTCCTCTTTGTCCGTGGTGAGCTCAGGAAGGCCCGTGAAGACGAAGCCCTCCTCAATCGCCTGGCCAAGAAGTGGGGCGCCGACATCGACACCCTCCTCGAGTGGGACCGCACCATCGCGATGGCCATCAATCGCGTGAAGCGCGTGCAGGAAGAGGCCGCCATGGACCTCGAGTCCCTGCGCGAGGCCTACCGACGCATCCAGAAGGGTGAGCGCACCGCCGAGCGGGCCAAGGCCGAGCTCGTCGAGGCCAACCTCCGCCTCGTGGTGTCCATCGCCAAGAAGTACACCAACCGCGGCCTCCAGTTCCTCGACCTCATCCAGGAGGGCAACATCGGCCTGATGAAGGCCGTGGACAAGTTCGAGTACAAGCGCGGCTACAAGTTCTCGACGTACGCGACCTGGTGGATTCGTCAGGCCATCACCCGCGCCATCGCCGACCAGGCCCGCACGATCCGCATCCCGGTCCACATGATCGAGACCATCAACAAGCTGGTGCGGACCAGCCGCTACCTCGTGCAGGAGCTCGGTCGCGAGCCGACGCCAGAGGAAATCGCCGAGAAGATGGAGCTGCCCATCGACAAGGTGCGCAAGGTCCTCAAGATCGCCAAGGAGCCCATCTCGCTGGAGACCCCCATCGGCGAAGACGAAGACAGCTCCCTGGGCGACTTCATCGAGGACAAGGGCGCGACCAATCCGTCCCACGCCGTCATCTCGATGAATCTGTCCGAGCAGACCCGCAAGGTGCTGGCCACGCTGACGCCCCGCGAGGAGAAGGTCCTGCGCATGCGCTTCGGCATCGGCGAGAAGTCCGACCACACCCTCGAAGAGGTCGGTCAGGACTTCGAGGTCACCCGCGAGCGCATCCGCCAGATCGAGGCCAAGGCCTTGCGCAAGCTGCGCCACCCGAGCCGGGCCAAGAAGCTGCAGGCCTTCGTCGACACCACGCCCCAGTAGGCGTGTCCGTCGATGGCTCGACGAACGGGGCGACGCTGGTCGCCCCTTTTCGTTGGGGCCTGCCGTTGGGGCCATGGTGCCGGGGGCCCGGATCGGGGCATTGTCCGATCCCCATGAACGGGGGATGAGTCGACGGGTACTCACCAGGGACGACCACGGGAGGCACGGCACGCAGATGAGCGACGAAACGACTCCCACCACGTCGTCGAGCGCCGGGCCCCCCAGACCCTGGTGGAGCTTCCTGCTGCGCCGTCCGATGCAGTTTGCCCTCGATGTGGCGCTGCTGTTGGCGGTGTTCGCGTTCTCCTACGCCCTTCGTTTTGAGTTCCGGGTACCCCGGGTGTGGTTTGACCGCGCCCTCATGCAGGCCCCGCTCTTTGTCACCCTGCAGGTCGTGTCCCTCGCCTTCGCCGGCGTCTACACCTACATCTGGCGCTATGTAGGTCTTGCGGAGTTACGGGGCTTTGCGCGCGGGATAGGCCTTGCCGTCGTGCCCGTGGTCTTCCTGCGGGTCTTCAAGATCACGCCCTTCGACGCCCCCAGCAGCGTCATCATCATCGATGCCTTGCTGGCCATGGGCGGCGTGGTGGGCCTGCGGGTCATGCGCCGCCTGGTCTACGAGCGCTTCGAGCGCAACGCCGGTGCCGTCCGCCGCAAGAAGGCCGTCCTGCTGCTGGGAGCCGGTCGGGCCGGGGTCCTCGCGGCGCGGGAAATCAATGCCCGTGGCGACGGAGAACTCGACATCCGCGGCTTCGTCGACGACGACGAACTGAAGATTGGCTCGGTCATCAATGGCGTGAAGGTCCTTGGCACCACCAGGGACCTCGGTCGCCTCGTGGCTGAACACACCATCGACCACATCGTCATCACCATTGCCCGGGCCACCCGCCCCGAGATGCGTCGCATCCTCGACATCTGCGAGAGCGTGCCGGTCAAGGCCCGCGTCATCCCCGGGCTCCTCGAATTGCTGCAGGGCAACGTCGCCGTCAGCAGCATCCGCAACGTCGAGATTGAGGATTTGCTTGGTCGCGAGCCCGTCCAGCTCGACACCGAACTCGTCAGCCGCTTCATCACCCAGCGCACCGTCGTCGTCACCGGCGCCGGCGGCTCCATTGGCTCCGAGCTGTGTCGGCAGATCGCGCGCTTTGGTCCGCGCCGTCTCCTCGTGGTGGAGCAGGCCGAGGGAGCCCTGTTCGACATCGACCGGGAGCTGCGCGCCAAGTTTCCCGGCGTCGACGTCGTCCCCGTCATCGCCGACGTCACCGACGCCGCCCGCCTCGACCGCATCTTCGCCCAGCACCGGCCCGAGGTGGTGTTGCACGCCGCTGCCCACAAGCACGTGCCCATGATGGAGAAGAACCCCGGCGAGGCCATCAAGAACAACGTCGTCGGCACCCGCACCGTCGCCGAAGCCGCCGGCCGCCACGGCGTCGCCGCCTTCGTGCTCATCTCGACGGACAAGGCCGTCAATCCCACCTCGGTGATGGGGGCCAGCAAGCGCGTGGCCGAGCTGTCCATTCAGGCCCTGCAACGGCGCTTCGCCGACACCCGCTTCGTGGCTGTCCGCTTCGGCAACGTCCTTGGCTCCGCCGGCAGCGTCATCCCCATCTTTCGCGAGCAAATCCTGCGGGGCGGGCCGGTCACCGTCACCCACCCGGACATGATCCGGTATTTCATGACCATCCCCGAGGCCGCCCAGCTCGTCGTCCAGGCCGGCGCCATGGGGCAGGGGGGCGAGATCTTCGTCCTCGACATGGGTGATCCCGTCCGCATCCTCGACCTCGCCAAGGACATGATTCGCCTGTCGGGGCTGCGCCCGTTCGACGACATCGACATTGCGTTTTCCGGCGTGCGGCCTGGCGAGAAGCTCTTTGAAGAGCTCGGCACCGCCAACGAAGCGGTCACAAAGACAAGGCACCCGAAGATCTTCATCGGCCAGATCGCGGGCGTCGACGTCGACCTCCTCGATGGCGCCGTGGCCCGCATGTTGGCCGCAGCGGCCGACGACGACGGTGTGGCGATTCGGGCGGAGCTCTGTCGGCTGTTGCCCGAGGCGTTGATTGGCGCCGACCTGCCAGGGATCACGGGGCCCAGTGTCACCGCGCCACCGTCGCCGTCGCTGGTGCTCGTTGGCTGAACGCTGGCTGAACGCTGGCTGAACGCGGTGTCGTCAGCGGGACGCCAACGGCCCAAACCTCGACAAAACCGGTGCAATCGCCCCCAACCAGAGGGTTGCTGGCGTCGTCAAAAGGGGGGACCCTGCCGGGGCGCATCACCGCGCGGGGACCTTCGGGGCAGCCGAAGAAGCATCTGATCTGAGGCCAACATGCTGAGCCGTCGTCGTTTCGTCGCATCCACTGCCGCCACCTGGCTGTGTGCAGGTTTGCCGTTCGCGCGGGCCGACAACGCCGTCACCAAGGCGGCCGCCGGCGCACCCCGCTACTTCGTGACCTTCTTTTTGCGCGGTGGCCTCGACGCCATCTACACCATGGACCCCAAGGTCAAGACCGACGTCGAAGCCCGTGTCGACGTCCCCTACGGTGCCAACGACATCGTCGACGCCGGTGGCCTGCAGTTCGGGCCCCACTTCAAGCCCCTGCAGAAATGGGCACCCAACATGGCCGTGCTGCGCGGCATCCAGGTGAAGACCGCCAACCACGAGACCGGCGCCTTTCAGATGATGCGGATGCGCTCCCGGGTGACGACGACGATGCCCACCATGCATGAGGTCATCGGTCAGGTGCGGGATGGTCAGCCCCTGGCCACCGTGACCCTTGGTGAGCTCTCGAGCTTTGAGCATTCCCCCGGCTCCATGGCGGCCCCCACCGGCGGCGGCGCCAGCTTCATCGACGCCCTCGACGACCTCTCCAACGACGACATCGCCGTCCTCGCCAAGGTCTATCAGGGGCACCTCAAGCGCATTGGCTCGTGGGACCAGTCGGCGACGACGCTGCAGACCCGCGAGTATGTGTCCCAGGCGGCGGCGTTTTTTGACCGCCTGCAAACCGTGCCCCGCTTCGGTGGCGGGCCCGCGGGCGCCAAGGGCAAGGCCGGTCGGGTCTCGACGGACTTCGAGCGAACCTTGTGGTTCCTCGAGAACGATCTGACCCGCAGTGTGGCCGTGAAGGTCTTCTTCGATTGGGACAGCCACTACAAGAACGCTGAGAAGCAGACCCAGTCGACGTCGACGTTCGTCGCCCTCCTCGACACCTTCCTGTCGGAACTGAAGACGCGCAAGAACCGCTTCGGCTCCCTCGCCGACCAAACCGTCGTCGTCATTGGCAGCGAGTTGGGGCGTTTCCCGGTCCTCAACACCAACGAGGGCAAGGACCATTGGCCCGAGACCTCCTTCATGCTCATGGGCCCCGGCATCAACACCGGCGGCGGCAAGGGCGGCTCCTTCGGCACCACCGGTCCGTTCATGGAGGGCAAAAAGATGAACAAGACCACGGGCAAGCCCGACGAGGCCGGCAGCCACGTCCGCATTGACGACGTCGGCACCACCCTCCTGTCCCTCGCGGGCTTCAAGCCCGAAGTCTACGGCTACCAAGGCGACCGCCTTCGTTTTCTGGAGCAAGCATGAACCCCTGGCGCATTGTCCTTCTCGCGGTGGCGGTCTCCATCGTCGCTGGCGCCTGCTCCAAGAAGAGCCCCGAGCGCACAGCGCCCGTCCAGCTCGTGTCTGACTTGGCAGTGTTTGCCACCGGCGAAGCCCCCGACGACGCCGCGTTGACGACGACGTCCCAGGCCCTGGCCTCGGGATCGTTGACCATGGAGCGCTACGTTGATGGCCTGCTCAAGCAGAAGATGGGGGCCCGCCTCGCCAAGGACCTCGTCGTCAGCCCGAGCGATACCCTCAAGGACCGCCACCCCATCGCGGTCCATTCGGTGCTCAAGAAGTCCAAGGTCGATGGCACCACCATCTTCCACCTGCGGGGCAAATGCGGCGCCAGCGAGGCTGTCAGCGTGCAGCCCTGGTGGAGCGATGACGAGGTCCTGATCTGCAAGGACTCCTACCGTCCCGAGGTCAAGGGCGACGCAAACGGTCGCACCTGCGGCTCCAGCTTGCTGTCACCCAAGGACTCCGAGTGCGGCTGCGGGCCGCGCCTCATCTACTGCGCCCGCGACAACGGCCACTACAAGGACATCCATGAGGCCATCCTCGAGGAGCTGGTCCAGACCTCCGGCTACGTCGTCAACGAAGACAAACCCATTGAAGAACTCTTCACCATGAACGGCAGCGTGCGTGGCCGCATGGGCGAATTCGTCTACCGCCGGGCCCGCATCGCGGCGGGGGAGCCCGAGACCCTCGTCCCCGTCACCGACTTCGACAAGAAGGCGTCCCTGCAGCCCCGCCACGAGCAGGTCCCGGGCCAGCAGGCGGGCGTGTTGTCGATGCCGATCATGACCTACGCGTCTGACGCCCTGCGCGGCGTCATGCGCAACTACTCCGAGTATTTGTGGTGCGCGGGGGTGGCCAGTTCGCGGGTGACCACCGAGAGCGTCATGGCCCTCAAGGTGGTCGACCTGCGGGTGGGCGACGGCTGGCGGCAACTGGCCAGCATGGAGGTCTGCACGGACTGCCACGCCCGCCTCGACTACGGCATGCAGTTTTTCTGGGGCTACCCGTCGTCGACGATGGGGGTCGACTTCCGGCCGAAGGACGTCATTGCCGGCAAGGGCAAGTTCTACATGAACGACATCGACGACGAGCGTGGCGAAGACGACCTCACCCCCGCCGGCTTTGCCCGCCTCGCCGTGGCCCAGCCGGAATTCGGCAAATGCATGACCCGCAAGGTCGTCGACCACGTCTTCAACGGCACCGAGACCGCCGCCGACTACAAGGCTGTCCTCGATTCGTTCAAGGGCACCCACCGCATCAAGCAGATGCTGCGCGTCGCCATGACCCGCTACGCCGAGCGCGTCATGGCCGGCGCCCCGCCGGCGCCACCGAAGAAGCCAGCAGCGCCGGCCGTGTCGTCGTCACACGCCGACGGCGCCCTCGTCACCATCACCCCCGACTTGCGGGAAGGGCTCGATGCCCACTGCGCCAACTGCCACGACAAGGGCGACTACTTCGACTTCAGCGCCAAGGCCCTGCCGCGCGAGAAGTTCATGCTGATGATGGACCAGGTGGGCTTCGGCGCCATGCCGATGGACCCCGTGGGCCTTGATGAACAGGACCGCATCGCGTTCCTCGAAGCCGTCGCCCCCCTCGCCTTCCCCGACGAGAGCGAGCGGGCCGTGGCCCTGCGCTACTTCACCACCGGCATGCGCGCCCACCCGGTGCACCGCTTCCGGTCGGCGATGATGAACGTCAACGTCGCCGCCAAGGGTGAGAGCAAGGGCTTCCGCCCGGGCTCCATCGAGACCGCCGTGTCCCAGGGCCAGATGGCCTACACCCCGGGCATGGCCGTGTCGTCGGCAGTGACCGCCATGAAGGCCTGCCACGAGAAGAAGCTCGCCGGCGAGGAACTCGAGGCCTGCGTGTCCCGCGCCAGCGCCCCTGGCACCATCATCGTCGGCGCCCTCGGCAGCAAATAGGCCGTCTGGCTCGTCGTCGTTCCCGTCGTCGTCACTTGCCCAAAAAGACCATGACCCAGATGTCGTAGAGGGCGTGGGTCCAGGCGGCGATGGCGAAGCCGCGGGTCTGGAAGATGACGGCGAAGACGACGCCGGCGAAGAAGCGGAACGTGAAGGCGCCCATGGTGAAGGCTTCGCCCATGGACCCCACGTGGTGGATCCCAGAGAAGATGAGGCTCGACACGACGACGGCGACGACGGCGGCCAGGATGCGCTGCACGCCGAGCATGCGGTTCAGGATGGCGAACAGGCCGCCCAGCAAGATCAGCCGGAACACGAGCTCCTCGTAGAGGCCGGCGCCGACGGACATGACGAGCTTGTAGATGAGGCCCGGCTTTGCCTCAGCGGCCGCCATCGGTACCGACAGCGCCGACAGGCCGGTGGCGTTCATGATGACGTTGATGACGACGCCGACGAGGAGCGCGTACAGCGTGCTTTCCAGCAGCATCATGGGGAACAGGCGGGGGTGCAGCTCGCCGTTTTTGCGCAAGACGGCCACGGCCACCAGGAAGGCCACGAGGACGGCGGCGTTGAAGCCGAGGTAGCCGCTGATGTTGTCGCCAAAGACCGCAAACAGCGCCGTGCTGACGAAGTCGACGCCGTTGCGGACGCCGCCCGTGAGCAAAATGCCGATTTGGTAGGCCACAAACAGCGGCAACACCGCCACCAGGGCCGTGAGTGGCTCGCGGCTCTGGGCAAAGTAGGTCGCCCGGTTCACGCGGGCGCGGGCAGGGGTGGCGCGCATCAACAGCCTCCAACGAGGGGCGCCGACGTCCGGCTCCTCGCAAACAGCCTACCGTTTTGGGGCACGATGCCCACCGGACCACCATCACACGGGACCCGGCTTCCCAGCAGCGTTCTCGATGGGCAGGCTGGGGCTGTGCTTATTGGTCGCCACCGCATCGATCCGCCCGTGTTGTTGGCCCCCATGGCGGGGGTCAGCGAAATGCCGTTTCGCTGCATTGCCCTCGAGATGGGGGCCGGACTCGCGACGACGGAGCTCGTGAGCTCGTCGGGCATCAAGTACAAAAACCGGCGCACCCGCCAGTACATGACCTTCGACAGAACCCGCGAGCGCCCCTACTCATTGCAGCTTTTTGGCGGCGCCCCCGACGTCATGGCCGAGGCCGCCCGCGTCGGTGCCGAGCACGGCGCCGACATCATCGACATCAACATGGGTTGCCCGGTTCGCAAGGTCACGGGGACCGGCGCCGGATCAGCCCTGTCCTGCGATCCGCCCCGCGCCGCCGCCATCATCGAGGCCATGCGCCAGGCCGTCGGCGACGGCGTGCCCATCACGGCCAAGATCCGCTCGGGCTGGGACGACAAAAGCATCAACGCCGTCGAGATGGCCAAGACCCTCGAGGGCGCGGGCTGCGCCGCCGTCGCCATCCACGCCCGCACCCGCGCCGCCGGCTACTCCGGCCACGCCGACTGGAGCGTCCTGGCCCGTGTCAAAGCCGCCGTGAAGATGCCCGTCATCGGCAACGGCGACGTCACCAGCATGGCGGACGCCCGCCGCATGATTGAAGAGACCGGCGTCGACGCCGTCATGATCGGCCGCGGTGCCCTCGGAAATCCCTGGATCTTCCGCGGCGCCAAAGAGCTCAAAGACCTCCCGCCGCCGACGCCCGCCGAGCGCCTCGCCCTCATCATGCGGCACTTCAAGGAACACCAGGCGTTCCACGAGCTCCTCGACGATGAGGAGGCCCGCAAGCTCCTCCACACGCCGCCCGCGGTGATGGCCACCAAGACGTTCCGCCAGCACCTCGTCTGGTACTCGCGCGGCCTCGTGGGCGGCAAAGACTTCCGCAAGGCGTTTTTGACCATCGAAGACCCCACCGCCGTCGAGGACGCCATCGCCGCCTTCTTCGGCCACGCCACCGCCGACGTCCACGCCCACGCCCACAGCGGCCCGGCCGAAGACGGTGCCGAAGGGGGCGATGGCGACGACGGCGTCAACTACCAGCAGGCGTTCGGCTGACCGGGCGGGCCGTCCTCCCAATGGCGGAGGCGGGAGCGGCGGTTTCAGAAAATGATGCAAAATCAGCGGCTTGGCTGTTTTCTGCGGACAAGGTGACGGGTTCGGCGTCGTCGACTCGATATGGTACATCAGGGTTGTCGGAGGTTTTTATGCGTCGTGTCATCACCCTCGCTGTTGTCGGTGTCGCTGTCCTCGCTGTCCTCGCTGGCGGCGGCTGCAACCGTCGGGTCTTCGAGCAGGTGAAACCCACCTGTGACCAGACCATCGCCAACGACGTCGACATCCCCGCCGAAAAAGCGGCCGATATCCTGATCGTCGTCGACAACTCCGGCTCCATGCAGGAGGAGCAGGACCGCCTGGCAGCGGCGTTCATCAACGAATCGGGGGCCTGCCCGATCAACAAGAACGACCTCAAGGACTTCGCCCGCTGTGACGAGGCCAGTCCGCCGGCGGTGTGCGCCTTCGCCAACCCGAGCCCGGAGATCCTCGCGGCTCCCGGTCCCCAGGGCCTGGCCAACTGCGGCTTCATCCAGGTGCTGGCGGCCTTCGAGAACGACTTCCGCATTGGCGTCATCACCACCGACGTCGGCGTCTGCGACAACCGCATTCCCGGAAGCCAGAGTGAAATCTCCCTCTGCGACCAGGTGCCCACGCCCCCCGAGTGCACCAACCCCGATGACGACAACGGCTGGGGCTTCCGCCCCCAGCGTGGCTGCCTGCAGCCCAATGGGCCCCCGGGAACCGTCACCAAGGTCATCGCCCGCCAGGACCTCCTCGACGCCGATGCCACCAACGACGACATCGGCGATCGCTTCATCAACACCCTGAGCAACATCCGCACCTTCGGCTCGTCCATTGAGCGCGGCCTCGACGCCGCCACCATGTTCCTCGACCCCGCCACCGATCGCGACGCCAGCTGTTCCGGCGACCTCGACGCCTTCCTGCGCAAGGACGCCAAGCTGATCGTCATCTTCCTCACCGACGAGGAGGACTGCAGCCGTGCTCCCAATGTGGCGGCTTGCCCAAACGACACCAGTTGCGGTGGTGGCTGTGACTCAGAGAACGGTTGCGAGATCTTCGGCTGCGCCCCCGGCGCCGACTGCACCCCCGGGTTCACCGAGTTCCGCGGCGAGACCTGCGGGGAGTTCGATGATCACTTTGTCGACGGGCTGCGTGCGTCAGCACGCTGCTACGAGTTGGAGGGGTCGTTGACCCCCGTGAGCCACTACGTCGATGTCCTGAAGGGCATCAAGGAGGACGCCAACGATGTCTCCGTCGCCGTCATCGCCGGTGGGCTTCCCGACGCCAACGGCGACATCAACGCCGCCGGCTGTGCGTTCGACAGCGGCAATGGACAACCCATCGGTGGCTGCGTCGAGAAACAGGGCACTTCCAACACCTGCGCGGCCGCTGAGAACTGCTGCTTTGCCGATCCGGGTGGCCGCTACTACGAACTGGCGGCGGGCCTGAATGGCCTGAAAGACACCATCTGCGTCGACAACTTCGGCGAAACCATGATCAAGATCGCCGTGAAGATCGCCGACGTCGACTTCGTGAAGCTCGCCGAGAAGCCAGCCGACGCTGCCCTGGTCTTCGTCGAGAAGGCGCCAGCGGCGTCGGATGAATTCGGCCTGGTGGGGCGCATTGGCGGCACCGTCTGCGGCGACGGCAACGGCTGGGTGCTCGAGGAGGACGGTCAGACCGTTCGCTTCTGTGGCGATGCCCGGCCCGGTCCTGGCGAGCGCATCCGGGTGCGGGCCAAGGGCGAGGGCGCCGACGGCGATGCTCCCGATGCCTGTGTCACCCGCGGCGACAACTGAGACGACGCGGACGCGCACATGAACGGCGACACCATTCGGCTCATCGTGGCCTCGGGGCTCATCGGGGTGGCCGCGGTGTGGATGCTGTCGAGCATCGTCTTTCGGGTGACCGGGACCTGGGAGCGTGACCTCTCGCCGTCGGAGCGGGAGGCCGGTGGGATGCCCGAGCGGATCACCCTCGGGCAGCTTGGGCCCCTGGTGACGGGGCGCCGGGAGGTACCCGGCGGGTATCAGGAGCTGTCGGGGATTCTCATTGGCTCGACGCTGCGCCTGACCCGGCGTGATCACGGGGTGAAGGCCCTGGCTGCCATGGGCTTCCCCGAGCCGGTGGCCAAGAAGCTCGATGGCGAGGTGATGGCCAAGCTTGAGCTGCGCATGCGCGGCGGCGTGTTGCTGGAGGGGACGTTTACGCCCCAAAAGGTGGAGTTCACCCACCAGCCCCCGCGGATCACCAAGAGCTACTTCCTGGCGGCCCAGCCTCGCCGCTACCGACGGCTCGACGCGGTGGTCGTCCCCGTCGAAGAGCCTGCGGCGGGCTGACTCAGTCGCTTCGTCGCCGACCCCCGCCGCACCACGGCAGCGTCGTCGGCGCGCGCTGCAGCGGGCTCAGGGGAGCCATAGAAAAAGGGAGTGAGGCAGTGCGCGCGGGCCATAAGGCCTGTGCTAGCGTCCTCCCGCTGTCGTCAGACGATGGCCGCCACATCGACGCGGTGTGGCTGTGACGGTGAGGCGCCGCCCTGAAGCGGCCTGGCGGAGTGACATGCTCGACGCGATCAAAGAACACCCAATCATCATGCTCGCGGTGGCGTCCCTCGTCGTGGTCATCTTGATCACGATTGAGCGCTTCATCACCCTCTACATCGGCTACCGCCTGCGGGTGCCGCCGTTCAAGAAGGCCCTCGAGCAGGCCCTCGTCGAGATGGACCTCAACAAGGCCCTGCGCATTGCGTCCATCAGCCCCAAGCATCCGGTCTGCTACGTCGCCAGGGCCGGCCTCATGAAGGCCAACGCCGGCGATCGCGATCTGGTGCGGGCCATGGAAGCCGCCCAGCTCGAGGTCATGCCGCGCCTGATGGGCTTGACGTCGTTTCTCGCCATGCTCGGCAACCTCGGTACCCTCATCGGCCTCATCGGCACGGTGTTCGGCATGATCGAAGCCTTCGCCGGCCTGGGCGTGTCGGACTCCGGTCAGAAGCAGGAGATTCTGGCCCGCGGCATCTCCGTCGCCATGAACGCCACCGCCATGGGACTCATCGTCGCCATCCCCGGCAGCTTCTTCGCCACGCTGTTCAGCCATCGCCAGGAGCGCCTCCTCGACCAGATGGAAGAGATCAGCCTCACCATCGCCTCGCACATCAGCCAGGCCGCTCGCGATGCCAAGCTGCGCCAGCAGGGAGCGCGCTGAGCGCGACAACACATGGTTCGTCGTCGTGAACATCATGAAGGAGAGGTTGACCTCGCGGCCCTGGTGGACGTGCTGGCCAACATGCTCTTCTTTCTTCTGGCGACAGTGACCCTGCTGCAGTTGAAGACCCTCAACGCGGCCGTCCCCGCGTTGTCGACGGGGGAAGTCTCCACCGGCAAGGCCGTCGACGTCAGCGTCGAGGTCCGCGCCAGCGGCTACATCTTGAAGGCCTCGGGAGAACCCGCCGACAAGAAGGTGACCTTCACCCCCGTCGACAAGACCATTCCCCGTCGTGAAGACGGCCACCTCGACAGCGCGGCCCTGAGCAAGGAGCTGTGGGAGATCAAGAAGATCGCCCCCGAGGTGAAGAACATCATGATCTTCCCGGCCCAGGGCCTCCTGTTCGAGGAGGTTGTCCAGACGATGGACGCCAGCCGTGAATTTCCGTCGGCGACGGACCCCAACAAGAAGGTCCCGCTCTTCTCCCGGCCTGTTCTCTCCGAACTCCTCACCGAGGACGAGCCCGTCGCCGCGGTTGATCCGTCCCTGGCCCCCCCGGCGCCGCCTCCTGAGGCTCCCTGACCATGTCTGACGAGCTGCCGAAGAAGAAGAAGCGCAAGCGTGGGATCAAACTCATGCCTCTCAACCTGGCGCCGCTTATCGACATCAACGCCAACCTGCTGTTCTTCCTGATCATCGCCAACTCGGTGCAGGAAGACCGGCTCAAGGCCGCCAGCGAGATCGAACTGCCCCGCTCCTCGGCCCAGGCCGCCGAAGCCGGCGACCTGATCTCCGTCGTCATTGGCCTCAAGCACGTCACGGTGAACGAGCGCGAGGTCTTGATCTTGAACGATGGCGCCCTCGACCCCAAGGTCCTCGACACCAAGCGCGATGACCGGATCGTGCCCCTGTACACCTACATGCAGGACCGCTTCAAAGACCTCGTCGCCAAGGGGGCCCAGCCCGGCGCTGCCGACGACGAGAGCAAGATCCCCGTGGTCTTTCTGCAGGTCGACAAGCGCCTGCCCTACGCCACCCTCTCCAAGGTCATGCGCACCTGCGGTGAGTCGGGGTTCACCCGCTTCCGCCTCGCTGCCCAAAGCGGCGGCTAGCGTCGGCGTCTGGGGCTGCCCTCAGCGGCGGCTGTTGAGAATCAGCACGCCCACGAGGGTGACGACGCTGCCGGCGATGGTGGGCCAGCCTGCGTGTTCCCCCAGCACCATGAACGCCAGGGCCGAGGCAATCACCGGCTCCCCCAGGATGCTGCCGGAGACGACGGCGGCGGGCAGCCGGCGCAGGGCGGCGTTCAGGGCCGTGTGGCCGATGACCTGGGGACCCAGGGCCAGGGCCAGCAGCCACCAGGCTGACGTCGCGTCGGCGGGCCACAGGGGCGCACCGACGGCGATGGCCACGGGCAGCACCGTCAGGGCCGCCGTGCAGGTGATGACCGCCGACGTCGCCAGCACGTCCCCCGTCTGTCCCCGCAAGGCCAGCACGTAGGCGGCGATGGCGACGGCACCAGCGAGGGCCATGCTGTTGCCGAGGACGGGGGCTTGGCCGACGGCGACAACGGACGCGACGGCGCCGTTGTCGACGTCGGTGGCGATGAGCAGGGCCCCTGCCATGGCCACGCCGATGCCGAGCACCGTGTGGGCGCGCAGGGTCTCTCGCAGCAGGATGGCGCCGCCGACGACGACGAAGACCGGCTGCAGGCACACGAGGACCACGCTGGCGGTCACGGTGGTGAACGACAGGGAGCCAATCCACAGCCCGAAATGGGCCGCCAGCAGCACGCCGGCGACGACGGCGCGCCGGAGGTCCGGGCCGTGGGGCAGGGGGCGTCGCTGC
>Ga0247834_1001858_pt1 | contig 34060 bp, 34 predicted proteins | sample LaCruzMarch2015__8_FD_187118 | JGI IMG/M metagenome (GOLD analysis project Ga0247834, IMG submission 187118) | Freshwater microbial communities from meromictic Lake La Cruz, Castile-La Mancha, Spain - LaCruzMarch2015_12m | ecosystem: Environmental > Aquatic > Freshwater > Lake | place: Spain... | reverse complement strand
GACCGCCCCACCGACCTCCCCCGTGATCGGGAACGCCGGGCGGCCCTGGTGTCGGTCCTCGCCGACGCCAATCCCAGGTTCGGCGAGCAGGTGGCCCGCGAGGCCCGCGCCTGGCTGGCGTCGCCGAAGGATCAGCTGGCCAAGGACGTGATTCCCGCCGCCCTGCGCACCCTGGTCCGCGTCGACGTCAAAGACCGTGGGGCCTTCGACGCCCTGCTGGCCCGGGCCAAGAGCGAGCCCGACCCCCGGGTGCGCGGCTGGATTCTGCGGGCCCTGGCCGGCACCCGGCTGCCGGCGTTGCGCGACGCCGCCATCGGTCTCGTCTTCGAGGAGGACCTGCGGGTCAACGAAAAGGGCCTGGGCCTCTGGACCCAGGGTGGCGACCCCGTGACGGCCGCCCACGCCTTTGAAGTCCTCGTGGCCCGCTATGACGAGATCGCGGGGGAGTTGCCCGAGGACTGGCGAGCGAACTTTCCCAATGCGGCCGCCGGCCTGTGCAGCGACGCCGACGCCGCCCGCGTCGAGGCGTTTTTCGCCCCCAAGGTGCCAACGGTGCCCGGACTGGATCGCAACCTGGCCCAAACCGTCGAAGGGATTCGACTGTGTGCGGCGCGGGTGAACGCCCATAGCGCCGACGTGAAAAAGACCCTCCGCTGACGGCCTCGGCGCCGGTGCGGCGCCTCAAAAAACCCCAGCAAGCGGTCAAGCCCACCTTCACCTACAGGGCCTCCAGGGTGCGAGCAGGCGTGATGCTGATGCGGGTCGACAGCGTGTGGGTCGCCCCGGGCGACAGCGGCACCCCATGGGGCGCGACGTTGGCGGCTTCGACGCAGACGAAGGAGCGCCAGGCATCGCCGCCCAGGTCGGTCATCGCCATCGCCTTGGTCAGCCAGGGGTTCCACACCACCGTCGACTGTGAGCCGCTCTTCTCGACCCGGATGGTGCGCGACAAGCCCGGGTCTTCAATGGTGATGGCCTGCTTGGTGCCAATGAAGACCGCGTCGGTTTCGCCGCTGAACGTGAACGCTTCTCGACCATGGGTCTTTTCGACGCCGGCGACCTTGTCGAAGTACCGGGTGCCCTCGAGGCCGATGAGCTTCACCTGCTCGACGTCGGACACCGTCAGGTAGGTGTGCAGGGCCCCTTCCATCTCAAACGGGGTGTCGTCGACGTTTTTCACCACCAGGCTGATGGCCAGGGTGGTACCGAGCGACGCCACCAGGCGGGCCTCAAAAGCATGGGGCCAGATGGCCAGGGTGTCATCGTCAGACACCAGCAGGAACGTCACCTGGATGCGGCCGTTTTCTTCGAGGTCGACGCTCTCAACGAACCAGGGCCGGGTCCGCACGAACCCGTGGGCGGGCGAGGCCTTGCCCTCGGGCTTTGGGTCATTGGCCCGACCGCCAAACCACGGCCAGCAGATGGGGACCCCGCCGCGAATGGCCTTGCCGCCGCCCCAGAACGTCCGTGGTGAACAGAAGAGCCCCGCCGTGGGCCGGGTTGAGCCGGGGGGCGTTGGCGTCCAGCTGGCGACGTGGGCGGCGTAGGCCGAGACCCGGGCCTCACATTGCTCGGTGCGGATCTCGAGGATGGGGCCGCCGGCGCCCTCGACCCAGACGGCGCCGTTGACGGTGTGGTGCTCTTGCAGCTCGGCGAGGGTCTGGGTGGTCATGGTGCTCCAGCGTGAGGCGGCGATTGGCACCGTGATAGGACAGCAGGCGCCATGAGCGAAAGCACCACCCCTTCTGTCCGCCCCGGTCCCTGGTTGTTCCACCCGGCCGTCGACCTGCTGCTGGGCTGCGGGGTGCTGGCGATTCCCCTCGGGCTCTTGTCGCTGTGGGCAAGCCAGGCATACGGCTCGATGGTCATCGTCGTCGCCGGCGCCCTCAGCGTCGTCATCAATGGCCCCCACTATGCGGCGACGATTGTGCGGGCCCTCCATCACGACGACCGGGCCCGGCGGGTGCTGTGGGCGGCCACCGCCGTCGGCCTCGTGGTGATGGTCGGTGCCCATCTCTACCCGATGCTGTTGGCGGCGTTGTTCACGGCCTACCTGACGTGGAGCCCCTGGCACTACGCCACCCAGAACCACGGTGTCGGCGTCCTGCTGTTGGGGCGCGCCGGTGGTCCGACACCGAACGCGACGGCGACCAGCACGGAACGGCGTCTGTTGAAGGGGGCGCACATTGCCCTGGCCATCGCCGCCATGGTGGCGATCCACACCGGGCTCTCGGAGCCCTTCTTGCGGCGGGTGGGGTTTTCACCGTCGGTGGCACTTGGTGCGGCGATTGCGGGAGCCGGCGTGGCCGTCGTCGTCGGCGGCGGCGTGCTGTGGCGTCTGCGCCGACGAGGGGCGCCCATGGCGGGCATCGTGGCCGTCGGCCTGTTGCTGCTGACGAGCCTGGTGTGGTTCGCGGTCCCGGCGTTCCTCGAGCTCGGCAACAGTCTGGTCTATGCGTCGGGGGCGGCGGCGCTGCTCCACTGTGCCCAGTATCTGTGGATCACGTTCTTCGTCGAGGGTCGGCTGGCCTTCGTCCAGCAGCGTCGCTTCGACGGGCTCGGCTGGGCAGCCACCGTCGTCGGCCTCGGGGTGGTGATGTTCACGCTGGGTCCGTGGATCGCGTCGAAGGCGTTTGGCTATGACCTCATCGTCAGCCTGTTGATCGTGCAGTCGGTGGTGAACCTGCACCATTTTGTCGTCGACGCCTTCGTCTGGAAGTTCCGCGACCCGGCCCTGTCGACGCCGTTGTTCTCCGGCCGGGAACTCGCGGCGGCCCACCGGGAACAGGTCGGCAACGGCAAGGCAATGGTCGCCACCGTCGTCGTCACTGGACTGCTCATGGTGGCGGTCGTCGATGTGGCCCAGCTCGCCGGCACCCGGATGGATGCCGACGATGCCTCGCGAGCCCGGGCGGCGGTGCTCAACGACAACGACTCGCGCGTGTGGGTGCAAGAGGCCCAGCTGGCCGTGGCCAACAACGACGCCGACACCGCCCGCACCGACCTCGGCCGCGCGGTCGCGTTGTCGCCATACAACGCCGATGCCCAACGGGCCCTGTTGCGCCTGCACGCCGTCACGGGCCACCTCGACGAGGCCTGGGCGCGCCGGGACGCCGCACCCGCCGGCGTCCTCGACGACGTCACCAGCGTGTTGGTCTTTGCCGACGTCGCCTTGCGGCTGGAGCGCTTTGACGATGCCCTGACGCTGGGGCGGCGCGCCATCGATCAAAGCGCGGCGACACCAACGGGTCCCCACGCCGTCGAAGCCCGCCGCATCGTGGGCACGGCGCTGTTGGAGACCGGCCAGGCTGGCGAAGCAACCCGGCTGCTCCGCTCCGCCCTCGACGACGGCGAAGCCCTCTTCAGCGGCGACGCCCTCCGCCAGGGGGTGCTCCTTGAGGTCGGGACCAGCCTCGGACGTGCCCAGGTCGAGCTCTCCCAATGGGACCCGGCGTTGCTGCTGTTTGAGCGGGTCCTCGACGGCGCCACCAAGGCCAACCGTGCCGATGTCGCCGCCGACGCCCTGCTTGGCCGGGCCCAGATTTTCATGCGCAAGGACGACGCCCGTCAGGCCCTGGTCACCCTCCAGCGGGCCCTGCGGGTGGGGCTGGAAGAACCCGACGTGGTCCATCCAGCCCGGATGGCGCGAGGCTGGCTCGACTACGGTGGGCTCCTCGCTGCCAGCGATTCGCCCATGCGGGCCCGCTTCGCCTGCGCCGTCAAGGCCCGACAGTTCGCCGAGCGCATGCGCCCCGGTCCGGCCCAGGACAAACTGCTGTCGTTCATCGCCGAGGCCACCCGCTTCGTCGAAGAAGTGCTGCCGCCGGCGGAGGCCGAGGCCGTCCGCAGCGACGTCGACACCGCCGCCACAGAAACCCTCGCCCTCGGCTATCCCGATGGCGACGCCGAGAACCAGGAGTAACCATGCCGACCAAGAAGACCGCCGCGACGACGACCAAGAAGGCCCCCGCGAAGAAGGCGGCGGCCACGAAGGCGGCGGCCACGGAGGCCCCGGTGAAGAAGGCGGCCCCGGTGAAGAAGGCGGCGGCGGTGAAGAAGGTTGCCCCGGCCAAGAAGGCGGCGGCTACGAAGGCGGCCCCGGCGAAGAAGGCGGCCGCGAAGGCGGCCACGACGACGGCAGCCACGGACGGCCTCGTTGGCAAGGCGGCGCCGCCGTTTTCCCTCGCTGGCGATGACGGGCAGACCCACACCCTGGCCAAGTATGCGGGCAAACCCGTGGTCCTGTACTTCTATCCTCGCGACAACACCCCGGGCTGCACCGTCGAGGCCTGCGACTTTCGCGACCAGCTCGGACGGGCCACCAAGAAGGGCGCCGTGGTCCTCGGCGTCTCCCGCGACACCGTCGCCAGCCACGGAAAATTCCGCGCGAAGTTCAGCCTGAACTTTCCGCTGCTTGCCGACACCGACCTCGTCGCCCACCACGCCTGGGGCACCTGGGGCACCAAGAACATGTATGGCAAGGAGGTCGAAGGCACGATTCGCTCGACCTTCCTCATCGACGCCAAGGGCGTGGTGCGCCAGGCGTGGACCAAGGTGAAGGTCGCCGGGCACGCCGACGCGGTGATGGCGGCCCTCGAAGCCCTCTGACCCTGTCGGTCAGGCGAGGCCGACGGCGGCGACGAACGCGTCGGTGCTGAAAAAGAAAAACGTGTGGTCGGCGACGTCGACGCTGGCACCGACGTCGGCGCGGCCGGCGCCGTCGATGACGCGGGCAATGTGGGGCGGAATCTCGTCGAAAACAGCGTCGTAGCGGGCGGCGGTGCCAAGCAGACGATCGAGGCGCAGACCAATGGGTCCGATGGCGGTGGGGATGACGGCGATGGTCGCTCCCGGCACGTGGCGCGGCGGCGGCGGCGCGTCGACGGCGAGACCGCGCAGATCAAACACCGGCACGACGTCGCCGCTGTCGTCGCCAGCGGGCATCACCCCGGCGAGGGCCCTATGGCCGAAGGGGACCGGCGACACAGGTGTCTCGACGATGAGCCGCAGCACGTCGCCGACCGACACCGCCAGTCGACAGCCGGCGGCCATGAACACCAGCACGCCCTGCATCAGAGCACCTCTCGACGAGACCGGTCAGCAACACCCTCGACGAGCCCCATCAACACCCGGGCATCGATGGCCAAGATCAGTCCGTCGATGCCGTCGACGCCATCGACGCCGTCGAGGGTGCCCCGCAGCAGACCGGGCCAGCGGCAGGCGACGGTGCGGGGAAGAGGCCGTGGCGACGGCGCGTCGATGACACCCCGCAGGCGACAGCACGTCAGCACCACGGGTTCGGCGGTACCGTCAAACAGCAAGATGGCGGGCCGCGACGACGTCGGCTCGGCGCCGAGCAACGTCGCCAGGCTGATGGGCTCGACGCCGAGGGCGCGGGGATCGAGGGAGGCATCGCCGGCACCGACGTCGAGGATCTGGCGCACCGACGACAACGGCAACGCCAGCCGGTAGGGACCGGCGTCGGCGCCGAGGTAGCGCTCGCGCTCGCGCTCACGCATGGGGCGCCTCACCAAAGAACCGGGAGACGAGCGGCATCATCTCCTGGCGCGCCTCGGCAATGAGCACCGTCGTCGACGACGGCGGCGGCGCCAGCCCTGCCCGACGGCACACGCCCACCAGGCACGACAACAGGCCTTCGTCGGTCTGGTAGGCCATCAGGAACCGGCTCCGTCGAAAGCGGTCGATGAGCACTTCGGCGTGGTCGAGGGGACGTCCCGTGGCCCGACGGGCGAAGGCGGCCACGTGGGCTTCGTCGAGGCCGTCGACGACGGCGTAGTAGCGCTGGAGCAGGCCCGGTCGGGTCTCCATCAAGGTGGCGTCGACGAGCATCTCCACCAGCACGTGGCCGATGGTGCTGGCGCGCAGCCCGTTGTCGAGCTGCCGCAGCCTCGCCGCGAGGGTGCTGGAGGCCTGATCAAACACCGCGTCGGCATGAAAATGGAGGTCGTCGTCGTGGTGACGGGCAGCGCCATCGCGCAGGGCGGCGAAGCGGTCGTCGTCGTGGACGGCGACGGCGTCGAGGACGCTCGGTCGCAGCCGGGCCTTCTTGTCCACCGCCCGCAGCCAATCGGGCAGCGACGTCCCAGCGACCCGCCAGTCGGCGTGATCGCTGTCGTCGTGCAGGAATGGCAGGGCGTGGGCCAGATAGTTCATGGAGGCGGCAACGGCAGAAACTCGAACAAAACCAGCTACTTGCCAACCTGGCGCGACACTTCGGTCTTCTGGCTCACCAGCAGGCCCTGGGCATCAAACACAAAGAGGTCGGCGGCGTCCTGCTCGCCAAAGACGCTCCCTGAGGAGCGGTAGAACACCCACGAGCGACCGCCGTGTTCGTTGGGTTCGGCGGTGGCGGGGTGGCCGTTGTTCTTCAGGACCATGTTTTGGGCCACGGACAAGGTCGACGGACCGCTTTCACGGGGATCGCGCATGCCGCAGCCCGGCGGGCCTGGCATTTGGTTGGGAAGCTTGACGGGCTCGCAGGCCACCGACCACATGACGGTGGGGGTACAACAGGCGACGGCAAGGGCGATGGCGACGTGACGGTGCATCGCAGGGTTGTAGTCTCCTCGGGGCTGCTTGACACCCCTGCCGGGCGTGCCTAGGTTTCGGACATCGGTTGATATTTTTGTCAACCACGCCACTGCACTGCGGGTTGCCCCGCGCCATCCGGAGAATTCGATGTCGAACCCCACCAAGGTCTTCGAGGACATGAACGCCCGCATCACCCAGGAGAAGGCGAAGAAGATCAACAGCACCTATCTCTTCGACATCGGCGGCGATGACGGTGGCAAGTGGTTCGCCGACCTGACCCGCAGCGAGGGCCCCTACATCGAGCAGAAGGACGGCGAGGCCAAGTGCACGATCACCGTGCCGAAGTCCGAGGACTGGGTCGCCATCGCGTCGGGCAAGATGAACCCCACGTCGGCGTTCATGCAGGGCAAGATCAAGGTCAAGGGCGACATGTCCATGGCCATGAAGCTGCAGACCCTCCTCTCCTGAGACCGCCATTCAGCGACGAGCAAGGGCGCCGCAGGGGCGCCCTTTTCGTTTGGACGACGACGACGACGACGACAACGACGACGACAAAAACAATGACAGCAGGAGGCGGCGATGGCTGACGGCGTTCTTCACGGTGTGCGGGTCCTCGACCTGTCGCGGCTGCTGCCCGGTCCCTTTTGCACCCAGCTGCTGTGCGACCTCGGCGCCGAGGTCATCAAGGTCGAAGACCCCGTCGGCGGGGACTATCTCCGCCATACGCCGCCCCTCGCCGACGACGGCACCTCGGTGCTGTTCCACGCGCTCAATCGCGGCAAGCAGTCCGTGGCCCTCGACCTCAAAAGCGCCGACGGCCAGGGGGCCTTCCTCGCCCTGTGTGACAACGCCGACGTCGTCGTCGAGAGCTTCCGCCCCGGTGTCCTCGACAAGCTTGGCCTGTCGCCGGCGACGCTGCGGACGCGCAACCCGCGCCTGGTGGTGTGCTCCATCAGCGGCTACGGCCAGCAGGGTCCCCTGCGGCTCCGGGCGGGCCACGACGTCAACTACCTCGCCAGGAGCGGAGCGCTATCGTTGATGGCGGTGCCCACGCTGCTGCCAGTGCAGGTGGCCGACCTCGCCGGCGGCGCCTGGCCCGCCGCCATGCAGATCTGCGCCGCCCTCGTGGGGCGCGCCCGCACCGGCGAAGGCTGCGTCATCGACGTCGACATGACCGCCGGGGTCACGGGCCTCATCGCCATGCAACTGTCACGGACCCTGGTGGGCGAGCGCATCGACGGCGGCCGCGACCTGCTGGTGGGGGGCGTCCCGAGCTACGGCGTCTACGCCACCGCCGACGGCTGGCTGGCCGTGGGCGCCCTCGAGCCAAAATTCTGGAGTGCGTTCTGCGGTGCCATCGACCGTCCCGATCTCATCGATCGCGGCTTCGACAATGACGACAACGATGACGACAACCCCAACGACGGCACCCGCGCCATCATCACCGCGCTGCTCAAGACCCGAACCACCAGCGACTGGATGGAGCGTTTCGCCGCCGTCGACTGCTGCGTCGAGGCCGTGCTGACGCCTGCACAGGTTCTTGAGGGCGCGGCCCACGTCGACGTCACCATCGACGACGCCACCACCCTGCCCCTGGCCACCCTCGGTCTGGGCATCGCCGGGCACACCCCCGCCAGCACCCGGGCTCCCCGCCTGGGCGAGCACACGGACGCCCTGTGCACCACGTTGGCTACGCGGGCAGCTCGGTCTTTGAACGACGGGTGAGCAGCCGGCTCACCAGCCGCTGTGACGACGACGTCAGCTCGATGAAGACCACGCCCATGCCGGGCGGGGTGGCGCCGCCGGGGGCCACCACCCGGGTGACCTCGCCGATGCCCTCGATGATCTCCATGTCCTCGTCGATGACCGTGAAGCGCAGGTCCACCTTGGTGCCGCGCGGCAGGGGGTCATCAGAGCGGATGAACACCCCGCTTTGGGAGATGTCGCTGACGTACTCGGCGATGAACTCCTCCATGGTGTCGAACTCGCGGTTCACCCGAACCCGGTCGGCCCCGCGGCGCTTTTGATCCGTCATGCGGGCTTCTTCTTCGCCGCCGTCGCCGTTCGCAGGCCGGGGGCCTCGTGGCCCGACGCCACGACGTACTCGGCATAGCCGCCGCCGTAGACCTTGTGGCCCTCGCCGGGGACGAGCTCCAGCAGGCGGTTCGACAGCGCGTGGAGGAAGCGACGGTCGTGGGACACGAAGATCATGGTGCCCTCGAACGCCGACAGGGCCTCCACCAGCAAGTCCTTGGTGGCCATGTCGAGATGGTTGGTGGGCTCGTCGAGGACCAGCAGGTTGGGCGGATCAAACAGCATGCGCGCCAGCACCAGGCGGGCCTTCTCGCCACCCGACAGGACCCGCACGGGCTTGTCGACGTCGTCGCCGGGGAAGCCGAAGCAGCCCGCCAGATTGCGCAGGGTGCCCTGGGTGGCGGTGGGGAAGTCGCCTTGCAGGGTTTCAAACACCGACAGTTTCTCGTCGAGGACGTCCATGGCGTGCTGGGCGAAGTAGCCCATCTTCACGCTGGCGCCGATTTCGACATTGCCGTCGTCGGGCTGCAGCTGACCGGCGATCATCTTCAGCAGCGTGCTCTTGCCGGCGCCGTTTTGGCCCATCACGCACCAGCGCTCACGACGACGAATCCGCAGATCGAGGTCGACGACGGTACGCCCCGAGTAGACCTTCTTGACGTGGGACAGGTGGATGACGTCGTCGCCCGAGCGCGCGGGCTTCTTGAACTCAAACGCGATGCGCTCAAAGGTGCGCGGGGGCTCGAGCTTGTCGATCTTGTCGAGCTTCTTGATGCGGCTCTGGACCTGGGCGGCATGGGAAGCGCGGGCCTTGAAGCGCGCGATGAAGCGCTCTTCTTTCTCGAGCATCTTCTGCTGGCGATCGAACTGGGCCTGCTGCTCACGGACCCGCAGGGCCTTTTGGGCCTCGTAGAAGTCGAAGTTGCCCGAGTAGGTGGTGAGCTCGCCGGAGTCGATCTCGATGACCTTCTTCACCACGCGATTCATGAACTCCCGATCGTGGGATGTCATGACGATGGCGGAGTCGGTGCCCTTCAGGAACTCTTCGAGCCAGATGATGCTCTCGACGTCGAGATGGTTGGTCGGCTCGTCGAGCAGCATCAGCGACGGCTTCTGCAACAGGATGCGGGCCAGGGCCACGCGCATCTTCCAGCCGCCCGACAAGTTGCCGACGTCGCCATTGATGACGTCTTCGGCGAAGCCCAGGCCATACAGGATGTCCTTGGCCGCGGCCTCCAGGGCATAGCCGCCCAGGGCATCAAACTGCTGCTGCACCTCGCCGAGGCGGTCGCACAGGGCCTCCATTTCGTCGGCGCGGTCGGGGTCTGCCAGCGCCAATTCGATGCCGCGCAGCTCGTCGATGACGGCGGCCACGGGGCCGACGCCTTCGAGGGACGCCGACAGCACGGTCATCCCCTTCATCTCGCCAACGTCCTGGGAGAAGTAGCCGATGGTGACGCCGCGCTCGACGGCGACCTGCCCGCCATCGGTTTCTTCTTCACCGTTGATGAGGCGAAAAACCGTGGTCTTGCCGGCGCCGTTGGGCCCGACGAGGCCGATCTTCTCGCCCCGCTGCACGGTCGCGGTGGCCTCCATGAAGAGGATCTGGCGGCCATATTGCTTGCTGACGTTGTCAAACGAGATCACGGGCGGCTCCTGTCCCCGTCACGCAGCCAGGGCGGATGGGGAGGGTGGACATCGAAGGGCACTGGCGGTGGCGTCGTCGACGACGTCAGCCGCGGTCGGCCTTCTCGGACTTGTCGACCTTCTTCTTGGCAAGGGCCTCGGCCGATGTCCCAAAGATATCGAACTGTTCCTGGTGAAACGACCCGCGGGGGCGGATCACGAGCTTGCGTTTGCAGAGGGCTTCGACGGCGTCGAGGGTCTCTTTCTCTTCGCCCACCATCAGGTCCACCACCTCGGGGTGGGCCTGTACGACGATGATCTCCTCCATCAGGCGCGGCGCCTGGCGCATCAGGGCCCGCAGCACGTCATAGACGATGGTGCGCTTGCTCTTCAGGGCGCCCCGGCCTTCGCAGTACCAGCAGGTCTCCTGCAGCTGGCGGCCCAGGCTCTCCCGGGTGCGTTGGCGGGTCATCTCGACCAGGCCGAGCTCGCTCATCTTGACGACGTTGCAGCGGGCACGGTCCGCCGACAGGGCCTGCTTCAGGGCCTGCAGCACCTTCTCGCGGGCCTCCTCGGCCTCCATGTCGATGAAGTCGATGATGACCATGCCGCCGATGTTGCGCAGGCGCAGTTGGTAGGCGACCTCTTTGACGGCCTCGAGGTTCGTCTTGAGGATGGTCTCCTCGAGGTTGCGCTTGCCGACGAAGCGGCCGGTGTTGATGTCGATGGCCGTCAGGGCCTCGGCCTGATCGATGATCAGCGTGCCCCCCGACTTCAACCACACCTTGCGGGACATGGCCCGCTGCAGCTCGGTCTCGATGCCTTCCCGCTCAAACAGCGGCTCGCTGTTGGTGTAGCGGATGACCCGCGGCAGCAGCTCGGGGTCGAGCAGCTCGACAAACCGGGCCACGGTCTTGTGGGTGCCTTCGTCGTCGATGACGAGCTTGTCGACGTCGGCGGTGAAGAGATCCCGCGCCGTCCGCATGACGATGTCGAGCTCGGGCTGCACGAGGGCTGGCGCCGCCACCATGGCCGCCCGCTTCTCGACGTCGCGCCACAGGTGGACGAGGAATTCCATGTCCGCCTGGAGCTTCTCCCGCGACAAGCCCTCGCTGACGGTCCGCACCACGAAGCCGCCGACCTCGGGGTGGGCCTCGTCCATGAAGGTGGGCTTGAGGGTCTCGAGGGTCTGGCGCAGACGGCCGCGCTCATCGTCGTCGGTGATCCGTCGGGAGATGCCGATGTGGCGGTGGGTCGGCATGTAGACCAGGTGGCGGCCAGGCAACGAGATGTTGCAGGTCACCCGGGGTCCCTTGGTGCCGATGGCGTCCTTGGTGATCTGCACCAGCACCTGCTGGCCCTGCTTGAGCACGTCCTCGATCTTGCGATCGCGACCGCTTCGCTTGCGCTTCTGGACGGGGGCGGCCGCCTGGGGCGTCACCGGCGCCGGCAGCGCTTCGTCGACGTCGTCGGCATCGCCGGCTTCGGCGTCGCCGGCGTGGACGTGGTCGCCATCGTCGTCGCCTTCGTCGGGGGGGACGACGTCGCCGACGTAGAGGAAGGCCGCCTTGTCGAGGCCAATCTCGACAAATGCCGCCTGCATGCCGGGCAGCACCCGCTGGACCCGGCCCAGGTAGATGTTGCCGACGATGCCGCGATCGCGGTGGCGCTCGATGAAGATTTCGGCGACGGCGCCATCTTCGACCAGGGCGACGCGGGTCTCAAAGGGCGTGACGTTGACGATGAGCTCATCCGCCATGGCTGGCTCCCGCCGGGGTCGAAGGTGATGGATTTGAAGACAAGACAGGCTGAAAGTCGTCGCCGTCGCGGGCAATGCCCGATCGCGGCACGGCGACGTCGTGTTCGTAGACCACGGTGACGCCCTCGTCGGCGCACATGGCCAACAGGCGACGCTTCTCGTCGAGCATGTCGATGGGGCGCAGGTCGTAGCCCATGATCCACGGCATGCGCACATGGGCCGCCGTCGGCACCATGTCCGCCGTGTACAGGGCCCGCCGGTCGGCCTTGCCCACCAGGGGCAGGAACTGGCCGGTGGTGTGGCCTTCGCACACGAGGGCCTCCAGATCGTCCATGATCTGCGCGCGGCCCTCGCGGTCGTCGATCAACACCAACCGGTCGCGCTCGACGTCGTCCAGGGGCGAGAACGAATCAGCGCGGTAGCTGCCGCGATCCCGGTCGTTGGGCGCGTGGGCCCAGGCCCAGTTGCGCCGCCCCACGTGCACCCGGGCATTCTTGAAGGTCATGGCGAGTCCGCCACCCTCGGTCTTTCTGGTCAGGCCACCGGCATGATCAAAATGCAGGTGGGTGAGGACGACGTCGGTGATGTCGTCGACGCTGACGCCGGCTTCGGCGAGGGCAGCATCGAGGACGTCGACGGTCTTGAACTGGGCCTTCTGCTTGTCCGCCCACTTCTGCCCCATGCCGCAGTCAACGAGCACGGTGCGCAGACCGTCACGCAACAGCAGGCAGTTGGTGGCCATGGGGATGCGGTTGTCGGCGTCGGCGGGGATTTTCTTCTCCCACAGGGGCTTGGGAATGATGCCGAACATGGCGCCGCCATCCAGGGCAAAGGTGCCCGTGCAGATGATGGTGGCCTCGTAGCGCCCGAGGGGCGCATCGAAGCGATGCGTATGGGACATGGGACCTCGATCGAGGATGCACAACAGCAACGACGAGCAGGCGCGTTCGACGCTGGCGCCAAGTGGCGTCAACGTCGAACACGCGCGATGGCTGACGGGGTCAGATGATCCCGCGACCACGCTTCTGCGGCTGCGTGCCCGTGAAGGTTCCCTTGATGCGGCCGATCCGGGCGATGCGACGTTCGGCGAGGGCGTTGGCGGCGCGGCTGGTGGTGATCTTCTCGTCGCGGGCGATCTGGTAGATCGTCGTCACGATGTTGTAGATGCTGGCCGCCTGCTGCACGGCGCGCTCGCGGTTGTAGCCCTCAAGCTCGTTGGCCACGTTGATGAGGCCACCAGCGTTGATGACGTAGTCGGGCGCATACAGGATGCCCTTCTTGTCAAGCGCCGCCGCGTGCTTTTCCTCGTCGGCGAGCTGGTTGTTGGAGCTGCCGGCGACGATGCCGCACTTGAGCATCGGGATGGTGTCGTCGTTGATGATGGCGCCCATGGCGCAGGGGGCGAAGACGTCGCAGGGCACGCCGTAGATGGCCTCGGGGGAGACCACCTCGACGCCGCGGAAGTCCGTCGAAATGCGGCGGAGGTTCTCGGCGTCGATGTCGGTGGCGATGACCTTGGCGCCGTCGCGCGTGAGGTGCTGCACCAGGTGGTAGCCGACGGCGCCGACGCCCTGGACGGCGACGACCTTGCCTTCGAGGCTCTCGTTGCCCGTCTGCCACTTCACCGAGGCCTTGATGCCTTCGTAGCAGCCAAGGGCCGTCACCGGCGACGGGTCGCCCGAGCCACCGAGGGCGCGCGAGATGCCCGTGACGTAGTCGGTCTCCATGCGGACCCACTCCATCTCGCGGACCGTCGTGCCGACGTCCTCAGCCGTGATGTAGCGGCCAGCAAGGCCCTGCACGAAGCGACCGTAGGCGCGAAACAGGGTCTCGGACTTGTCGGTCTTGGGATTGCCGATGATGACGGCCTTGCCGCCGCCGAGGTTCAGGCCGGCCGCCGCGGACTTGTAGGTCATGCCGCGGGAGAGGCGCAGGACGTCGCGCAGGGCGTCCTCCTCGTTGTTGTAGGGGAACATGCGGCAACCGCCGAGCGCCGGCCCGAGGGTCGTGTCGTGGATGGCAATGATCGCCTTGAGTCCCGAGTCCTGGTCCTGACAGAAGATGACCTGCTCGTGATCCTTCTTCGACAGCTCTTCAAACACCGGCATGACAAACCTCCTGGTGGGTAAGCGTGAACGGGTCGGGGTTAGGCCAGGGTCGACCTTGACGCAACAGCGATCGTCGTCGCCAGCAACCGCGCAATGCGTCATCGCCGGCCCGCGAAACGGGTCGTGACGGTGGCGCTTGGATGGCAGAAAAAAAAGAAAGCGCCTCTTGCGAAGCGCTGTCTGGTGCCCAGAGTCGGAATCGAACCAACGACACGAGGATTTTCAGTCCTCTGCTCTACCAACTGAGCTATCTGGGCAGCTCGGGGGCCAATCTATGCACGGCACCTCGTGGGCCGTCAAGACTTTCTCGTGGAATCCTGTTCTTCGGCCTCATCTTCGTCCTCAGCCGGCTGAAGATCGGCATCGGCGGCGCTGCCGGCCACGATGGCGTCCTCGTCGTCGAACAGGCCCCCGGGGGGAGCCAGCACCACGGGTGGACCCAGATCGTTCACGATGGGGGGCACAAACGGCACCAACACCACGCGGCCCGACGGCGTCTTCACTTCGGCCAGCAGCTGGGGCCCGCTGTCGATGAAGGACTGCACGATCCCCAGGGACGCGCCGGTCATGTCGACCACGGCAACGCCCACCAGATCGATCAAGAAGGCGCTGCCTTCGTCTTCGGTGTCGACGAAGTCGCTGCGCTGGACCTGGAGCTCGGCGTTGACCATGCCCTCGGCGGCGGTGCGATCGGCAAAGCCCTCAAACGTGATGATGCCGCTGGCGATCTTGGCGACCGTCAGGGTGTGGGTCTTGCCAGCCTTGATGCACCGCACGGCAAGACCCGGATGCAGCGTCTTGCTGTCCGGATTGTCGAGGTGCATTTTCATGGAACCGCGGACGCCGTGGGGCCGCCCCACCACGCCCAGACGAACCCAGGTGTCGTCGGGGATGGTCATCAGCTGTCGGCAGCGGTGTCGGTGCCACCGTCATCAGGGGCCGACGACGGCGCGTCTGCGTCTGACATGACGACAGCATCTGCTTCGCCCTCGTTCTCGGGCCGGCGGGGACGCTCGGGCTCGAGAATTTCGAGGGTTGGCCTGAGGTGCTGCTTGGCGGCAGCGGCGGCGATCAGGGTTCGAAACGCCTTGGCGGTCCGGCCCTTCTTGCCGATGACCTTGCCGAGGTCGTCCTTGCCGACCCGCAAACGATAGACCGGCTCTGATTCAGAGCCGGCCACGACGACCTCGACCGGGGTCGGATCGTCGACCAGGGCCCGCGCGATGACCTCGACGAGCCCGTGCATGCTCAGGCCTTCGGCGCGGCGGCGCGGGCGCGAGCGATGAGGTGACCGACGGTCTCGGACGCCTTGGCGCCGTGACCCATCCAGTGGTCAACGCGGGGCAGCTGAACCGAGAGGCCATTGGCGGCCACGCGGGGATCGTAGGTGCCGACCTGCTCGATGAATCGACCATCGCGCGGATTGCGCTGATCGGCGACGACGACGCGGTAAAACGGCTTCTTCTTGGTGCCAGCTCGGGCAAGACGGATGACGACCATGGTGTCCTTCAACTGCGGGGCGCATCGCTGCGCGCGGAGAAATCGTGTTGGTCCTGTGACCATGCGGAACCGTGGCGATCCCGCGGGTCCGAGGGACTGCTTGTAGCGCCCCGTCGTCACCTGTCAACGCCGAGGCGCATCTGGATTCGGCGTTGGCCTCAGGGCGGCTTCGACATCGAGCCAGACGGGGTCTCCCGTGGGCGACGGGGCGGGCGGTTCGACCCGGGCGCGGGCGGAAACGTGGCCCCCCATGCGCAATTGGAGTTCCCGCCCGGGGTCACCAGTGGCGATTTCCCACGGGATCACCAGGGGGGTGATCCCCAGCAGGCGGGGCACGCCGGTGGTCACGTCGAAGACGTCGGCACCGGGTGGCGTGGTCTTGATGCGCAAGCGGGCCGACACCGGCGCCGTCGCCCGGATTCTGGTCGGCTGATCCGCCGGTTGCGACGACGACAGCCGGGCCAGCAGCGGGTCGAGGTGCCCGAGGCGGAAGGCAATGCCCACCCCGGCCACGATCAGACCAATGGCCACACCGACGAACAGGGCGGCGCTGGCACGACGGGGGGGCTGGGGCTGCACCTGACGCAGGGCGACAGAGCCAAAGCTCGACCGGGAGACATCCTTGCCAAGGGCCGTGTCGCCGATGCGCCACTCACCGCTTTGGGCCAGCACCGCCAGCGACGACGGCGTCTGCGACACCGACGGCGACGACGACGGGGACGGCGCCCACGACGGCGACGAATCCGGCACCCCTGGCAGCCGCGACGGCGGCGGCTGGGCCTGCGACGGCGACGTCTGCTCCTTTGGCGTCAACGTGATCGGGGGCGATTCGGCCAGTTCCTCCCGAAGCTGGGCCTGAACGTCGTCGGGGACGCTCATGGCGCCCGAGGACATGCCGCCGCCACCGAGTTCCTGGCGAACCCGACGCAGGGCGGTGATGACGTCGTCCATGCTCTTGGGGCGGTCTTGCTGCTTCTTCTGCAGACAGGCGTAGACCAGGGCCTCAAGAGAGGCAGGCAGGCCCGGCGTGTCGAGGAGGGGGACGGGGTCGTTGATGTGCTTGAGCATCACCTCGACAGCCTGGTTGCCGTCGAAGGGGACCCGGCCCGTCAGCATCCGGTAAAAGACGCAGCCGAAGGAGTAGATGTCGGCGCGGCCGTCGAGGGGCCGACCCTCGATCTGCTCGGGAGCCACGTAGCGGGGCGAGCCCAGGAAGGTGCCGGCCTTGGTGAGCTGGGAGCCCCCCTGGCTCCGGGTCTTGGCCAACCCAAAGTCGAGGACCTTGACGAAGTCGCCGTCGCCGTCGGTGTCGTCGTTGTCCTGCCGCACCAGCATGATGTTGCCGGGCTTCAGGTCGCGATGGACGATGCCGTCGGCGTGGGCCTCGCGCAGGGATCGGCACATCTGCATCGCGATGTTGACGGCGCGCATGGGGGGCAGCGGCGTCCCCTTCGACAACAGCTTCGACAGCGTGATGCCGTCGAGGAGCTCCATCGTGATGTAGTAGACGCGTTCGTCGTCGACAGTGGTGCTGCCGTAGTCAAAGACCGTGATGGTGTTTGGGTGCTTGAGCTTGGCCGCCGTCGCCGCCTCAAGGAAAAAGCGGCGCTGGAACTCGTTTTCCCGTTCGGGCTCGACGCCCATCATCAGCTTGAGGGCGACGCTGCGTTCCAGGCTCTTTTGGTGAGCCTTGTAGACGACGCCCATGCCCCCCCGCCCGAGCACCGAGAGGAGGGTGTATTTGCCGTCGAGGACCTGCCCAAGGAGCGGGTCGTTGTCGGTGGTCCGACTCATGTCTTGGTCCGGGAGCGTGACATGTCGATGACAACGACAGAAGGACGTTTCTGGTCCATGGACCCAAAGGTGCGCCTTTGACCCACACGGAGATGACGGGCGTCACACCCCGGTCCCGCCGCGCAGGTTGCGCACCAACGACGTTGCGCAAGGCCCTTGCTTGGATGCGCAACCGTTGTGCATCGCTTGCGCAACTCGGCGGTCGCCCGAGGGGGCATGGCATCCGGCAGCGCCTGCAAGCGCGCGCTCAGGCTTGGCACCAGGATTGCTTAAGGAGGAGTGTCACCCGCACTGGAGCCCACCATGAAGACCCTCATTGTCGCCGTCGCCGCCGCCCTCGTCTCCGCCGCCGCCTCCGTCGGCTCGGTGGGCACCTTCGGCAGCGTCGCCAATGAGCGCGAAGTGGCCGTCAACATGCCCGTCGACGTCAGCGCCGCCGAAGCCCTGGTGCCCTACATCGAGAAGGCCGCCCGCGAGGAAGGGTTGACCCGCATCCGCGCCTACAAGACCAGCGTGTTCATTCCCCTCGAGCAGGCCCAGCTCTCCTTCGTCCGTGAAGGCGGCCACCTGACGATGCACGTCGCCGTCGAGAGCGAGTACCGCTTCCAGAAGGGCGAGCGCCTCCAGGTCCTCGAGGGCCTGCAGGGTCGTGGCAACGCCATCTTCGCCCGGGCCCTCATGCTGCAGGGCGCCGCCGCCCACTGATCCCCTCCACCGCGACCGCCGCTGGCCCCGACCCCGCCGTAAGGCGCCAGGTCGGGGCTTTTTGCGTGCGATTCGGGCCCTTCGGGCCCGAATAATCATGATTATTCAAATACTTGGCGAGGCGCCAAGTATTTGGATTCTCAAAATAGTGTCAGTTCGCGCTACCCTGCCGCGTGCCCTACCGGTTTGACGCCACCAATCTGCCGATGCTCCGCATCACGTGTACGGGTGTCGTCGACGACGATGCCTTTCGTGCCTACCTGGGCGAGTACCAGGCGGTGCTGGCGCAAGGCAAACCCTACGCCGTGCTCTTTGACGCCAGCGAGGCCGGCGTGCCGTCGTCGGCCCAACGGAAACTGCAGGCGGACTTCATGCGCGACAACGCGGTCCTCATCGGGGCCCTGTGTGTGGGCGGTGCCTTCGTCATCCAATCGACCCTGGTCCGCGGCGCCCTGACGGCCATCTTGTGGCTGCAGCCGATGCCGTTTCGCCATGTCATCGTCGGCACCGTGGCCGAAGGCGAGGCCTGGTGCCGGGGTCGGTTGACGGCCGCCGGCACCGCCTGACCCCGACGGATCATCAGGCCGACGGCACTGCCTTGGGCCGCGATGAATGCTCGCGGATCATGTCGCGGTACACGCGGGCCCGGGGGTGATCGGGATGCTGGACCAGGATGGCGTCGAGCTCGGCGAGGGCGCTGACGGCGTCACCCGTCGAAAAGAGCGCCAGGCCCAGGTTCAGGCGGGCGGGCAGATAGTCGGCGTTTTGGGCCAGGATGGCGCGGAGCTCCCGCAGGGCGTCTTCGGCGCGGCCGGCGTCACGGAGGGCCTGGGCCAGGCGCAGGCGCAGGTCGATGAACGTGGGGCGCATGGCCAGGGCACGGCGGTATTCGGCGATGGCCTCTTCGAAGGCCCCCGACGAGGCAAAGACCTCGGCGATGTCGGCGTACATGTTGGCCAACTTGCCCATCACGAAGCTGTCGAGCTTGCCACCGGGTCGCGTCGACGACGTCAGGGCACCCAGGTAGAGATCGCGGGCTTCGGCGTAGCGGCCCATGTCGTTGTAGGTGACGGCGAGGTTGAGGCTGGCCTCGGTGTAGCCGGGGTTGATGCGCAGGGCCTCCTCGAAGCAGGCCTGGGCCTTCGAGAACTGGCCGACGTCGTGGTAGATGACGCCGAGCATGTTGTAGACGTCGGCGTAGGGGAGCTTGGCGTCGGCGATTTGGCCCAGGTGGGGCTCCGCTCGCACGTACTCTTTTTGCCGGTACAGCTCACGGCCAGTGGCGAGGGCCTCGCGGAGTGTGTCGTCCATTGATCCGGCCTCCAGATAGCGCGGCTCGGTTGTACCCCAGGAAACGGCGGGGTGCGCACTTCGATGAGCGGCCGACTGTGACCGGGTGCCCGGTTCGGCACCAGCTTGTCGGTCCGCCCTTGACGTCGCCGGCGAAGCGCGTCACATCTTGTGCACCACGGCGATTGTAGCTCAGTTGGTAGAGCACTGGATTGTGATTCCGGGTGTCGCGGGTTCGAGCCCCGTCATTCGCCCCACCCGAACGCCGACCGCAAGGTCGGCGTTCTTCTTTTCAGCGCCACCCGGGTTTGTCGCCGAGGCGAGACCTTCGCCGATCAATGATCGGCCCGGCGGGGCTCAATCGAATGGGTGCCGCTGCACGATCACGCGCAAAGCCCTGCCCCCTCGCCATGGATTGCGATGGAGGCCGTGGCTGTGCGTGGGAAAGGCTCGGGAATCGAGGGATTGGCGAAGCACCGCAGGGCACCGCGAAAGGCTCGACAATACAAAAACAATAAAAAAAAGGGACCTCTTTGGGAGGTCCCTTTCTGGTGCGCGGAGGGAGACTCGAACTCCCATGGGTCGCCCCGCTACCACCTCAAGATAGTGTGTCTACCAGTTCCACCATCCGCGCTCGAACGAGACGGTATGTGCGCCACCTGTACGAAGAATGCAAGAGGAAATTCGTCAGCGTGTGCTGACGAACTCGTCTGCGCTCAAGGTGCAGGTGGGGCGTCGCCAACGGGTGCGGCGGGGGCTTCGCCGACCGGGGCTGCAGGCACCGCAGCGTCAGCCGCGGGCTTGGTTTCTTCGGGCTTGGCGTCGCCTTCGGGCTTGGCCGTGGCGCTGACCGCGGGCTTGCCCTTGCCGGCCATGACCGAAGTCGAAGAAGAGCCGAAAAACGACAGGGTGATGCTCGTGATCATGAAGATCACGGCAGCCCCGGCGGTGAGTTTGGCGAGGAAGGTGTTGGCACCCCGACCGCCAAAGACGGTTTGCCCACCAGCGCCGCCGAATGCCGCACCGACGCCGCCACGGGCCCCGGGCTGCAACAGCACGAAGAGGACAAGAAAGAGGCAAACAAGAACATGCAAGACGACGAGAAATGCGGTCATGGTGGGAAGCGGATAGGCCCCGCGGGCCTTTCGGGCAAGAGGGCGGGCACCGAATCATCTCGGACCCTTGCCGCCGGGCCCTGCCCGGGACCTCCAGGGACGTGAACACCAGTGCATGTGGGCGTTGAGCTTTGGATCAGGCCAGCCCATGCTGTCGACGTCGTGACTGGATCTTCGAGCATTCTTGAGCCCTTGGGCGCCCATGTCGGCGCACGGCTGCACACGGCGTGTGGGTCCGGCGGCGGATCAGGGAAGGGAGGCTCCCCATGCGCCTGATCCACACCGCCGACTGGCACCTGGGCCACACCCTGGCCGGTCACAGCCGCCAGCTTGAGCACGAGCGCTTCCTGGCCTTCCTGCTCGACACCCTGGAGGCCCAGGGGGCCGACGCCCTGTTCATCAGCGGCGATGTCTACGACCACGGGCATCCGGCAGCGTTTGCCCAGCGGCAGTTCTTTGGCTTTGTCGCCGAGGCCCGACGGCGCCTGCCGGCCCTGTCGATGACCGTCATCGGCGGCAACCACGACACCGCCGCCCGCCTCGATGCTGCGGGGCCCGTGCTGCGCAGCCTCGGGGTCACGGTCCTTGGGGGCTTCCCCCGATCCCACGACGACACCCGCGGGCTGGCGTTTGACGACGCCGTGATCCCCCTGCGGGTGGGCGGCGACGTGGCCGCAGTGGCGGTGGCGGTGCCCTTTTTGCGGGCGCCGGAGCTGTCGATGGCGACCGCGGAAACAGCCGGCGGCGCTGGCGCGGACCTCGTCGTCGACGGCACCCGGGCGGTGCTGGAGCGTGTCAGCGCCCGGGCCCGGGCCCTGTACCCCCGCCTGCCGGTGCTGGCCCTGGCCCACTGCGAGTTGGCGGGGGCGCGCTTGTCTTTGTCGTCGGAGCGGCCGTTGTTTGGCGGCAGCCACGCCCTGCCCGCTGATCTCTTCGACAAGGCAGGCATCGACTACGCCGCCCTGGGCCACCTGCACCTGGCCCAGCACCTCGGGCCCTCGGGCAATGCCCGCTACAGCGGCTCGCCGATGCCGCTGTCGATGGCCGAGCGCCATTACCAACATCAGGTCGTCGTCGTCGACGTCGCCGCTGGCCGGGTGGCCTGCACGCCGGTCTTTGTGCCCCGCACGGTGGACTTCCTGCGGGTGCCCGACGACGGCGCCGACGACCTGGAGGTGGTGCTCGATCGACTGCGGTCCCTCGATCTGGCGGAGCGGCCTGTCGAGGAACGGCCCTTTGTCGAGGTGCGGGTGCGCCTGAGCAAGCCCGTCCCCGATCTGCGGGCCCGGGTGGATCAGGCCCTGGAGGGCAAACCCGTGCGGCTGGTGCGGGTCGAGCGGGAGAGCGACGGCGACGGCCTCGGGCTGTCCGATCTGGTGGCGGCGACGGCGCCGTCGTCGGGGCTGATGGAATTCGGTCCGGTGGCGGTCTTTTCAGCGCTCTATTCGCGCCACTACGAAGGCCCACCGGAACCCGCGCTGTTGGCGGCGTTTGCCTCCCTCGTCGAGGACGATGCCCGGGCCGCCGAGGCCCCGATCACGACGACGACGACGACGACGACGACGACGACGACGACGACTGCGGCCCTGCCCGTTGCTGGCCCTGGCGAGGTGCTCTGATGCGCATCGTGGCCATCCGCGGTCGGGACCTGGCGAGCCTCAAGGGCCCGTTCGCTGTCGAGCTCGATCAGCCGCCCCTGTCGACGTTGGGGCTCTTTGCCATCCACGGCCCCGTCGGGGCGGGCAAGAGCACGTTGCTCGACGCCATGACCCTGGGGCTCTTTGGGCGCACGCCCCGTTTGTCGGGGGTGGGTGGCGCCCCACTGCTGCGGGGTGACGACGACGTCGACCAGCTCAAGAGCAATGATCCCTCCACCCTGGTGCGTCGGGGGGCCGACGGGGCCCATGCCGAGGTCGACTTCATCGGCGTCGACGGCCGGCTCTATCGGGCCCGCTGGGACGTTCGTCGCGGCCGCGCCGTCAAGGGCCGCCCCGGTCGCCTGCAGGCGGACAAACACACCCTGCGCGACGTCGTGGCCGACGTCGCCCTCGGCGACGGCAACACCGAGGTGCGACGGATCATCCAGGAGCGGCTGGGGCTGTCGTTTGATGAGCTGTGCCGCTCGGTGCTGTTGGCCCAGGGAGGCTTTCAGAGCTTCTTGCAGGCGAAGCCTGCCGAACGGGCAGCACTCCTCGAGAAGGTCACGGGCACCGAGATCTATTCGCGCCTCGGCGTGGCCGCCCACGAGCGGGCCCGGGGCATCGAGTCGGCCCTGCAGGCCCTCGAGCAGCAGGTGCTGATGTGCGCCGTCCTCCCCGACGACGACCGTCAGGCCATGCAGCGCCAGGTCGTCGTGCAAGGCAGTGCCGCCGCCGCCGCCGACGGCACCGTGGCATCGTTGACCACCGCCCTCGAGCGGGCCCAGGTGCGCCGCGACTGTGGCGAGGCCCGCGGGATCCTGCTGGCGGCGGAACGGACCCGCACGTCGACCGAGGCCGCCGTCACCGCAGCCCGCGCCCGGGTGGACGCGGCCCGCCGGGCCCTCGACGTCGCCAGGCCGGTGGTGGAGGCCAGCCGACGCACGCAGGAGGCCGCGCGCCCGATCCTGCGCGCCCTCGACGACGCCCGCGCCACCAGCGCCCGTGCGGCCAGCGATGCCACCGGCGCCCGCACCCGCCAGCTGCAGGCCCGGGAGGCCACCGCCGCCGCGGACCTCGAGGTGGCCCGGCTGCTGGCCGAGGTGCAGCGCCTCGAGGGCGACCGCGCCGACGTGGACCCCACTCGGGCCCGGGCTGCCCTGTTGGCGTTGGCGGCGGCCCTGACGGAACAGGCCGGCGCGCGGGCCGTCGTCGACGCTGCCGCCCGCCAGGTCGACGACGCGACCGCTGCCTGCGCCGTCGCCACAGCTGCCGCCGACGACGCCGACGCCGCCGTGACCCGCGCCCTGCCCCCGGGGGTGACGCTTGCCACCCGTGACGCTGTCGTCGCTGCCATCACCGAGGCCCTGCAGCAGGCCGACACCATGCGCCTGGCCAGCCTGGACAGCGAGCTCGCCGGGGCCACCGCCATGGTGGAGCGCCTGGAGGCGGCGTTGGCCCGCCAGGCGTCCGACGCCGCCCTGGCCGCCGCCCGCGACGCCCTCCACGACGGTGAGCCCTGCCCCGTCTGTGGGAGCGAAACCCACCCCTGGGCACCTGCCCCCACATCGAAACCCGGGCGATCTGCGCCCGCGGACCCCGTGGTGCAGGCCATTGCCGACGAACGGCAGCGACTGAAGGTCCTGCAGGCCGAGCGCTCGGCCTGTGGCGAACGGCTGAGCGCCACCCTGGCCCGGCGCAAGGGCCTGCGGGTGACGTCGGCGTCGTTGGCGTCGGCGTTGTCGTCGTTGCCGGGTGGTGCGCCGACCACGGTGCCCGCCCAGCTGCTGGCCCTGCTGCAGGCCATCGACGATGCCGACGACGCCGTCGCCGCGGCCACGGCCGCCCGGGCCGCCAGCGACGACGCCAGGGACGCCGAAGACGCCGCCCGCGCCGCCCACGGGGTCCAGGTGGCCCACGGGGAAGCTCGCGCCAGCGCCGTCGTCGGCGCCACCGCCACCTGCGTGACCCTTGGCCTGCTGGCCGGAGCGCCGAGCGCGAGTGACCTTGAGCCAGCGGTCCTGCGACGACGGGCGGACGATCTCGCTGCCCGGGCCGCAGCCCTCCAGGCCGCCCGCCAACGCAGCGACGTCGCCACTGGTGCCCGGCTGGCGGCGTGGCAGGCGAGCCAGCAGGCAGATGCCGCCGTCAACGCAGCCGACGCCGTCGTGGCCACTGCCGAAGCCGTCCTCGCCGAACGGCAGGGGGCAGCCACCGTCGCCGAAGCCGCTGTCGACGCCGCCCGGGCCGCCCTGGTCGCCGCCGGCCTCGTCGGCGTGGACGTGGCCACCCTGCAACGGACCCTCGACGAGAGTGTCGCCCTGGTGGGCCGTCAGGAGGCCGCCCACGTCGCCGCCTGCGATGCCGCCAGCGTGGCCCTGGCCCGATTGCGGGAGCGCACGGATCGACTGGAGCGCCTGGGCGGGACCACCGACGGCACCGACGGCACCGACGGCACCGACGGCACCGACGGCGCCGACGACGGCCCCGTGCGGGACGCCCTGGCGACCGCCCAGCAGCAGGCCGCCGAGGCCCGCGACGCCGTCGCCCTGGCCCGGGCCCGGCTGGCCCACGACGACGTCCAGCGCCTCAAGCGCCAGGGCCTGGAGCAGCAGGTGGCGACGCTGCAGGAGCGGGGCCGGGTGTGGCTGGCCCTGTCCCAACTCATTGGCGCCGCCGACGGGGCGAAGTTCCGCCAGTTCGCCCAGGGGCTCACCCTCGACGCCTTGATCGGCCACGCCAACGAACAGCTGCGGGTGCTCGCTCCCCGCTATCGTTTGCGGCGCACCCAAAGCCTGCAGCAAAAGCACGACCTCGACCTCGTCGTCATCGACACCGAGGCCGGCGACGACGTGCGCTCGACGGCGACCTTGTCCGGGGGCGAGGGATTTTTGGTGAGCCTGGCCCTGGCCCTTGGCCTGTCGAGCCTGTCGGCCAACGAGGGGGCCCGGGGACGGGTCGAGAGCCTGTTCATCGACGAGGGCTTCTCGGCTCTCGATCAAGAGACCCTCGACGTGGCCCTCGCAGCCTTCGATGCCCTGCGCCAGACCGGGCGACAGATCGGGGTGATCTCCCATGTGCCGTTGCTGGTGGAGCGCCTCGGTGCCCAGGTCCGGGTGATCCCCATCGGCGGCGGCGCCTCCCGGGTCGAGGTCCATGCCTCCTAGCGCGGCCCATGACCTTGTAGGCAAAGCACCGACACGGTGACCGCTGCCGAGGTTTGCGGGCGTCGTGAATGGTCTACAGGGCGTGCCAGGATGCGTCGTCGGCCGAGAACCGTGGAGTGTGGGACGTGAGCACCGCCGCAGAAGACATGTTGTTGGGGCGACTGGCGGTCCATCACCAGATGATCACCAGCCAGGAGTTGGTGATGGTGACTGCTGCCCAGCAACGGGCCGGGTCCGTGCGCAGCATTGGCGACACCCTCCTCGACGAAGGCCTCATCACCGACGCCCAACTCGCCCAGCTGCAGCAGGCCCTCCGCGAGCACCTGGCCCGCAGTCGCCCGGCCCAACCGGCGCCAGCCGCCGCCCCGACGACGACGACTCCACCCCGCGCGCCAACGCCACCGCCGACACCGCCGACGCCGTCCCCCCGCCCGGCGGCGGCGACGCCCCGCCCGGCGGCGCCCATGATGGACCTCGACGATCTGCTGCGGCCCTATCTCGACGGCCCCGCCACGGCACCAGCCACGCCAGCGCCGTCGCCGTTTGCGCCGCCAACGTTTGCGACGGCACCGTCGTCGTCAGCATCGTCGTCAGCATCGTCGGCGCCATCGTCAGCACCGTCGTCGGGACAGACCACGGCACCAGCGGCGACCATGTCCACCACCCAGCCCGTGTTCGGTGTGCGGGCGCCCCCGGCACCAACGTTCACGTCGCCCCCAACGGCCCCATCGGCCACCAGCGCTGCACCCGCCTCGTCGAAGTCCACCGTGGTGCCCCTGCCGCCACCGCCAGCGGACTACCAGCCCGCCGTGGCCGAGGTGCGCCGGGATGGGACCTTGTCGCCGAGGAGCACCAACCTGACCGCCCTGCATCGGGTGCTCGGCGAGGCCGTCCGCGCTGGCGCCAGCGACGTCCATTTCCACGAACGCAGCCGCCTGCGCTTCCGCCTCAACGGGCGCCTGACGGAGATGAACGACGATCTGCTCAGCCCCTATGAGGTGGGCCAGACCGTCGTCGCACCCCTCACCGAAGCCCAATATGACACCCTGTGTCGCGAGGGAGAACTCGATTTTCCCTACAGTGCTCCGGGCATCGGCCGCTTCCGCGTCAACCTGTTCAAGCAGCAACACGGCATCGACGCCGTCTTTCGCTCGGTGCCCGCCCAACCGCCCTCTCTCGAGGAGCTCGGGCTCCCGGAGACCCTGGGCAAACTCGCGAACTACCACCAGGGCATCGTGCTGTTCACGGGCCCGTCGGGCTGCGGCAAGTCGGCCACCATGGGAGCGGTTCTCAATCTGGTGAATCGCGAGCGAACCGATCACATTATTACCATCGAAGACCCCATCGAGACCCTGCACCCAAGCCTGCAGGCCATCGTCAACCAGCGCCAGGCGAAGAAGCACACGGCGTCGTTCGGGCGGGCCCTGAAGGCGGCCCTGCGCGAAGACCCCGACGTCATCGTCATCGGTGAGATGCGCGACTACGAGACCATCTCCCTGGCGATTTCCGCTGCCGAAACCGGCCATCTGGTGATGGGCACCCTGCATACCGGCGGCGCCATCCGCACCATCAGCCGCGTGCTGGGGGTGTTTCCGCCGGCCCAGCAGGCCCAGGTCCGTTCGATGGTGAGCGAATCCCTGCGGGCGGTGGTTTCCCAGCGGCTGGTGACCCGCGCCGACGGCAAAGGGCGCGTGGCGGCCCTTGAGGTCCTCTACGTCAACCAGGCCGTGGCAAACCTCATCCGCGACAACCGCACCATCCAGATCAAGTCGGTGCTGCAGACGGGCATCTCACAGGGCATGACGAGCCTCGACAATTCCCTGGAGAACCTCGTCAAGGCCGGCACCATCAAACGCGAGGAAGCTGCGCGTCACGCCGACGAACCGAAGAAGTTCACCAATACCGGCGGCAGCTGACGGCTTGGTGTTGGGTGTTGGGTGTTGGGTGTTGGTGTTGGGCGTCGCTGGCGACGTGCTGCGTGAGAGAGTCGAGGACCCGCCATGGCTGAGCTTGATCGTCTGCTGACCGCCCTCAAAGACCAAAAGGGCAGCGATTTGCACCTCGTGGCCGGGGCCGTGCCCAAGATGCGCGCCAAGGGCGGCATTGTCTCCGTCGACGGCTGGCCCGTGCTGAGCCAGCAGACCCTGCTGGACCTCCTCGAAGAGTTGCCGCCCCCCCACCAATGGGAGCAATACAAAAAGGACTCCGACCTCGACTTCGCCTACGCGTTGCCCGGTGTCGCCCGCTTTCGCGCCAACTATTTCGAGCAGGAGCACGGCGCGGCGGCGGTGTTTCGCATCATCCCCGAGAAGATCATTCCCCTCGAGGATTTGAAGGTCCCCGCCGTCATCGAGAGTTTTGCCCACCTGCACCAGGGCCTGGTGCTCGTGACCGGGCCGACGGGCTCGGGGAAGTCGACGACGCTGGCGGGCATCATCGACAAGATCAACCTGACGTATGCCAAGCACATCGTCACCATCGAGGACCCCATCGAGTTTGTGCACCCGAGCAAACAATGCGTGGTCACCCAGCGCGAGGTGCGGCGCGACACCAACAGCTTTGGCGCGGCCCTGCGATCAGCGATTCGCCAGGATGCCGACGTCATCCTCGTCGGCGAAATGCGCGATTACGAGACCATTTCCCTCGCCCTCACCGCCGCCGAAATGGGTGCCCTGGTGTTTGGCACCCTGCACACCAACAGCGCGGCCAAGACCATCGATCGCCTCATCGACACGTTTCCCGCCGAGGAGCAGCAACAAGCGCGCTTGACGTTGTCGGAGTCGTTGGCGGGGATTGTCTCCCAACTCCTGCTCAAGACCGCCGACGGCACCGGCCGCTGCGCCGTCAACGAGGTCCTCGTGCGCACCTCGGGGCTGCCGAACCTCATCCGCGAGGGCAACACGCCGATGATGGTGTCGCTGATGCAGGCGGGCTCCGCCCAGGGCATGCAGCTGATGGACGACGCCCTGATGAAGCTCGTCGTCGAGGGTCGGGTGAAGCCCGAGGACGCCTACATGAAGGCCCTCGAGAAGGCCCGCTTCGAGAAGCTGTTGAAGCAGCCACCGGCCGGCGGCCACTGACGACCTGGCTCTCTTTGACCGCCGCAAATGTCGGCGATGGTTTCGGCCGCTCTCGAAAAGGGGAGCCGGAATTGCCGGGTGAGCAGCGCCGCTCTGTGGGGCCCCATCCCCAGCCCTTCCCGATGAGCGCGGTCGTTGTGTCACGGTGTCGGCGTTGGTGTTGGCCGCTTCAGGGAAGCGAGCCGGATTCGGTCCTGAATTCAAGTCTTTGGCGCTGCGCCAAAGACTTGAATAATCAGGATTATTCGACCACTTCGTGGTCGAATTCGAAGACTTGGCGCCTCGAAAAATCCCTCAGGTTTCGCTTCCGCGAAAGACCTTGCCCAGGCTGTACTCGTGCAGGCCGGGTTTCTCGTGGTCCATGTGGATGCCCTCGATGATGTAGCCCTGCCGGAGCTTGATGACGATCATGGGGATGTTGGTGATGAGGATCGTCGACATGATCTTGGTGAAGCCCGCGCGCTTCACCTCGGCCTCGATGGCCATCGAAATTGCCGCCCCCACGCCCTTCTGGCGACGGACGGGGTCGACGACAGTCTTCACGCTCTCGGCGAGGAACCTGGTCTTGGGCACGTAGGCGCAGCAGCCCAGGCGGCTGCCGTCGCTGGCGTCGGACGCCCAGAAGAACCGGTAGTGGCCGCCGGCCACGTCGTCGGCTTCCAGGGGCAGCTCGCTGCGGTAGTGGGCGTTTACGAAGGCGACCAGCTCGGCGACGGCGTCGGCGTCGTGGCGGTCGACGGCGGTGAGGACGACTTCGAGGGCGGCAACGGGGGTTCGCATCGGCGGGCTCGGGTGCTTGGGTGCAGCGCAGCGGGTCTGCTTGTAGCAGGCTGCAGGCTGCTGGAGGTTTTCATGGCTGGTGCCCTTGTTCCCATCATCAACATCGTCGTCGGCGTCGCCTGCATCGTGGGTGGTGCCACGGGCAAGCTCGCGCTGTTTGGCACCAACAGCGGCGTGGCCATGATGGTGGCTGGCAGCGTCGGCGTGGGCCTGGGCGTGTTTCAGCTGTGGCGTCGGCAGGCCCGATGAGCGTGGCCTTCGTCCCCGAACCGCCGCCATCTCCCGCGGCCGGCCGCAGCCGCCCCCTGGCCGTCGTCACCGGCGCGTCGTCGGGGATCGGTGAGAAGATGGCCCTGGCCCTCGCCACCCGCCACTTCGACCTGTTGATCGTGGCCCGTCGCCAGGACCGGCTCGACGCCCTGCAGCAGCTCATCACGTCGACGTGCGGGGTCGAGGTCGAAACCCTTGGCGCTGATTTGGCCACCCCAGCAGGCCTCCTCGCCGTGCAGCAGGTGCTGGCGGGTCGCGCCGTCGACCTGTTGGTCAACAACGCTGGCGCCGGCTGGATTGGGGCCTTCGCCGAGGCCCCCCTGGAGCGGCAGTTGGAGATCATCGACGTCAACTGCCGGACGCTCATTGGCCTCACCCACGCCGTCTTGCCGGGGATGCTCCAGCAGCGACGGGGACGCATCGTGCAAGTCGCGTCGGTGGCGGGCTTCATGCCCGGACCCATGTCGAGCGTGTACTACGCGTCCAAGGCCTTCGTGGTGTCCCACAGCGAGGCCCTGCGCCACGAACTGCGCGGCACCAACGTCACCGTCACCCTCGTCTGCCCGGGCCCCGTGGCAACGGAATTCCAGCGCAGCTCGGGGGTCACAGGCTCCATGGGCGGCGCCGCCATGATGAGCGACGTCGACGTCGCCGAAGACGCCGTCGCTGCGGCCATGGCGGGTCGCTTCCTGGTGGTGCCGGGCTTCGCCAACCGCCTGCTGGTGGCGTTGACCGCGATCCTGCCCCGACGGCTGACGGCGGCCCTGGTGGATCGCCTGCAGAAAAAGCGCCTGGCAGCCCCCCGGGCCTGACGGTCAGTCCTGGCGGATCGGCACGTCGTCGAGGGGGGCGCCGCTCCGGTAGCGGGCGACCGCCTTGCGCAAGGCCCCCTCATCGCCCAGGCGGGTCACGTTGGGCATGCCCGCAAAGCGCAGCACCGTGCTGATGACGATGCCGGCGTGGTCGTTGCTGCCGGTGTAGATGGCGCCCTGGATGAGGTGCTGCAGCAGCGTCCGGGCCCAGCCCGCCGACTTGAAACGCATGGCGATGGAGTTGCGGGCCACCACCTGGTGGACGTCGAGGATCATGAAGCGCGGACAACCATGGGTAGCGATGTCGGCGTCGACGGTGCCGCGCCAGGCAATGCTGCCAGCGTCGTCGATATCCTGGTCGAGGCGCACATAGCTCCAGCCGGGCGGGCTTGGCGCCATCTCTCGCCAGATGCGCATGAGCGCACTCGTGTGGGTCAGCGCCGTCGCCTTGAACAGTTGGCTTGGTTCAATCCCCATGGTGGAGCCTACCTCGGGCGCAAACGGTGCGGTCGGTCGACAGCACCGCCCACCGGGGCCGAGCCGCGACAGCGGTGGTCAGGCTGCCAACTGTTCCAGCAGCGTCCACACCTGGGTCCGGACGCCTTCGTCGTTGGCCTGCTTTGGCAGGGGAGCCACCTCGCCATTGGCCAGATAGCTGCCGTTTGGCAGGTCGTCGAACGACGCCACGCGGAAGCGGCGCACCGCTTCGTCGAGGGTACAGGCCAGGCCAACCGCGCGCATGAGGGGACCAAAGATGGCCTGCACCGCCTTGGGCTGGCCGCCGCCGAAGCGCGTCCCCATGATGATGCCGGGGTGCACCGACACGGCGCTGACGCCGTTGAGTCGCTTGCTCTGCTCCACCGTCATCATCACGCTGGCCTGCTTGACCCGCCCGTATTGGGTGAAGCTGCTGTACTTCGCGGGGCCGTTGAGGTCGCCGATGTCGAGGGGATAGCGGTCGAGAAAGCCCGTGGCGACGTTGACGATGCGGCCATGGGCCGCAGCGAGGGCGGCGTGCAGATGCCGCTCAAGCATGAAGGCCCCCAGGGTGTTGAGGGCGAGGGTCGCCTCGACGCCGTCGCTGGTGGTGGCCTTGTCCTTGAATGATCCGCCCGCATTGTTCAGCAGCACATCGATCCGATCAACCTTCTGCAAGATGGCATCGGCCACCTGCTTGGCGCCGGCCCGGGTCGAGACATCGCCGATGACGACGTCGACGGCCCCTGCCCCACCGCCGGTACTGGCCTGGGCCCGGGTCGCCTCGGCCCGCGCGGCGTCACGGCCGACGATGATGACGTGGGCCCCCTGCTTGGCGAAGTCGAGGGCCGCGGCCTGACCCAGGCCACTGGTTCCACCGGTGATGACGACGACCTTCTTGGCTGCTTGCTGCATGGCTTGTTCTCCTGGATGCGCTGTCTCAACCTTCGCAGATGAGGTTAAGACGGTGTCGCTCCAGGAATCGATGCCAACCGATTTACTCCTGCATCAACCAGAATTCATCGATCGAGTCCGGAGAACGCGCGGCCAAGCTCGGCGAAGATCGCGCGGACGTTGGCGGACTGACGGCCGGGCAGCGTCAAGGCCCGCAGGGGTGGCCCGTCGGCGACCTGGTCTTCAAGGACGGCGACGAGGCGGCCGCTGTGAACGTCATCGTCGACCATGAAGTCCAGCACCTGGGTGATGCCCATGCCGGCCAACGCGGCATCACGAAGGGTGGGCCCGTGATCGGTCAGCATGGCCGGCGGGACCGACACGGTTTCGTCGACGAAGCTCCAGGCCCGCTGTCGACCATTGGGAGCCACAAAGACCAGGCACTCGTGGCCCGCCAGCTCGGCGCTGCTGCGAGGGGTTCCCCGTCGCGACAGGTAGGCGGGTGCGGCAACGGTCCGCCAGCGAGTCTTGCGCAACAACTTGGCCAGAAGCCCCGGGTCGGCGTCGCCAATGCGCACCGCCACGTCGACGCGCTCAGACGCGAAGCGCGCCATCTGGTCCGTCACCTGGATGCGCACCATCAAGCGCGGATGGCGAAACCGCAGCTGGGCCACCGCCGCCGACACCAGCGGCGCCAGAATGAACGGCGCCGAGACCACGGCCTCGCCACGCGGCGCACTTCGGGTGGCGCTCATCTCGCTGCGAGCACCGGCGACGGCGGCAACGGCCACCCGGCACTGGGCAAAGAACACGGCGCCCTCGGGGGTCACAGACACCGCCCGTGACGTCCGCTCCAACAGCTTCACCTCGAGCTCGGTCTCCAGGCCCAACACCGCCTTGCTGACCGCCGCCGGCGTCACCCCCAGCCGCGCCGCTGCCCGCCGAAACGACAGTTCCTCGACGACGGCTACAAACGACGCGACGCCGCGAAATACGTCGGTGGACATGATGAACCCTGATCAATGAGTGAAAGTTGATGATATGATTCCATCTGAATGATTGTCAAAACCTGGTGGGGTTTTCATGCTGTCTCCAGAAACCAACCAGGAGGACCCATGAAGATCGCCGTTTTCGGTACCGGCTCCGTCGGTGACACCATCGCTTCCAAGCTCATCGCCCTCGGTCACGAGGTGAAGATGGGCTCCCGGACCGCCACCAACGACAAGGCTGTGGCCTGGCTGAAGAAGTCCGACGAGAAGAAGGCCTCCATCGGAACATTTGCCGACGCCGCGGCCTTTGGTGAATTCATCTTCAATTGCACCGCTGGCGGTGTGGCCGTCGACGTCCTGACCGCCGCGGGCGCCAGCAACCTCAAGGGCAAGGTCATCATCGACATCTCCAATCCCCTGGATTTCTCCAAGGGCATGCCGCCGACCCTGTCGGTGTCCAACACCGACTCCATCGGCGAACAGCTCCAGCGCGCGTTTCCCGAGGCGCACATCGTCAAGACCCTCAACACCGTGAACTGCGACCTCATGGTGAACCCCGGGATGCTGGCGGGGGGCGACCACACGATGTTCATGGCGGGCAACGACGCGGGCGCGAAGAACAAGGCGCGGCACATGCTCGTCGAGGGCTTTGGATGGAAGGACATCCTCGACCTGGGCGACATCAGCATGTCTCGCGGCACCGAGATGTACCTGCCCCTGTGGCTGCGCATGTACGGCGCCCTGCAGACCCCCCATTTCAGCATCAAGGTGGTCCGCTGAGGGTCGACGGCTCCTCGTGACGGCAGCGTCACGGTGGTCCACGGACGAAAGTCACCGGGCTGACGATCCTCGTGGAGGTCGCCAGCCCTCTTTCGTCGTGGTCAGGGCCTGTCGACAACGCCGGGGTGGCAGGCCAGCCATTGGTCGGCGGCGACGACGGCAGCGTCGATCCAGGCCGGCGGTGGCGCGGGCACATCGTCCGTGAACACGGGCGGCGTCGTCGACAGCGCCCGCAGCAGCGCGTCGTCGCCGAGGGTCCCCGCCGCCGCGCGCCGCAGGGCGGCCACCCGCAACAACCCCAGGGCCTCGATGGCGACGTCGGGACGGCCCGGCCAGAACATTTCGTCGGTGGCCCAATAGCCAAACACATACGTGCCGTAGCGCTGTTGGGCCTCGATGAGCCCCGATCGCGCCGCCCCCGACAGGAGCGGCAGGATGACGTCGAGGTCGGCGTCGAAGGGATGCTCGCCGGCGTGCTCAATGGCCGCGCTGGCCCGGCCAAGGTCGCTGGCGGCGGTGTCGAGGGAGACCGACGGTCGGCAGATGGAGGCGTCGGCGGCGACGTCGGCGACGACCTGTGGAGTCGGGGTGGCGCAGGCGCCGAGCAGGCCGATGACAAAACACCAGGGCAACGGTCTGGGCATGGGCGAACCTCTGGGGGCAGTGTGGGCCGGCGGGGCGGTACCTGCCA
>Ga0247834_1001851_pt1 | contig 34239 bp, 31 predicted proteins | sample LaCruzMarch2015__8_FD_187118 | JGI IMG/M metagenome (GOLD analysis project Ga0247834, IMG submission 187118) | Freshwater microbial communities from meromictic Lake La Cruz, Castile-La Mancha, Spain - LaCruzMarch2015_12m | ecosystem: Environmental > Aquatic > Freshwater > Lake | place: Spain... | reverse complement strand
TCAGCAATTCGCGAAGCAATTCCAGTCGCCGCAAGGGGTAGCTCTCGTACATGCTCTGCGAGAGCCGTCCGACGTCAACCCCCGCCCGAACCAACCGGGCCGCCGCTTCCAGCGTCTCCGCCGTCGTGGCCGGATATTGGAACGAGCCGGTGTCCGTCGAAATCGCCGCGAACAAATTCGCCGCAATGTCCGGCGTGATCTCCGCTCCGAGCGTCTCCAGCAAGTTCATCACGATTTGACCCGACGCGGGGGCCGAGGGGTCAATATGGTTGAGGTCTCCATAGCCCGGGTTGCTGACATGGTGGTCGATATTGATCCACACGCCCGCCGAGGCCACTGCGGGGAGGACCGTTCCCAGCCGCTCGCGCGTGGAGGTATCGACTGCAATGACGGCATCGAAGGAAATGGGCTCCGGGGAAGGCTGGGAAACCAGTTCGTTGCAGGGCAGGTAGCGGAACTTCTCAGGCATCCCGTCCTCGTTCCAGGCGATCACGCGCTTGCCTTGTTGGCGAAGCCACAGGGCGAGAGCGATCGTGGAACCGAGCGCGTCGCCGTCCGGGCGCACGTGGCTCGCGACCAGAACCAAACTCGCCGGCTGCAACGCCGCAGCGATTTCTTCAAACGTGGCGCGGGTCGTGCTCGTCATCTTCCTCTTCGTCCTCCGGGTTCTGGTGTTTCAATCCGAGGTCGTCCATGATGTGGATCAGGCGAGTACCCCGTTCGATGGAGTCATCCATTTTGAAATTGAGTCGCGGGGTGAACTTGATGATCACCCGACGGGAGAGCTCGTGTTGGAGCGTCGAGCGATGGCGTTCCAGCGTTTCCAGGACGCTTTTCCGGTCTGCATCGCTGCCGATGGCGCTGACAAAAATGTGCGCCTGTTTGAGGTCCGGCGTGATGTCGACATTCACGATCGACACGAGGGGCACCGCAAATGTGAGATCCCGTTGGATCAGCACACCGAGTTCGCGTTTGATGAGCGCGCGCACACGTTCGAGGCGATGTTTCATGACGTTAAAAAGGGGTACCCTCTCCCGGCTGCGGAAGGTGAGGCGGCCCGGCGTGTGGAATTACAGTTGCTGCGCGACCTTCTCGAGCTGGTAGCACTCGATAACGTCGCCGACTTCGTACTCATCGTAGTCGCCCAGTTTGATCCCGCATTCGAGTCCGCTGCGCACTTCTTTGACGTCGTCCTTGAATCGGCGGAGCGTCGTAATGCCGCCGTCGTACACGGGTTGGCGGCGACGCAGCACGCGGGCGCGGGCCACTCGGGAAATCCGACCGTCGTTGACCATGCAGCCTGCGACCGTTCCTTTCGAGAGATCGAACACCTGCTTGACCTCCGCATGACCCAGCACCGTTTCGCGCGTTTCGGGGTCGAGCAGTCCGGACATGGACTCCTTCACCTGGTCGAGGAGTTCGTAGATAATGCTGTAGAGTTTGATCTGCACGCCCTGGGCTTTGGCCACGGCGGACGCGGTGTTTTCCACCTTCACATTGAAGCCGATGACCACCGCTTCCGATGCGCTGGCGAGCAGGGCATCCGATTCGGAGATGGGGCCGACTGCGGAGTGAATGATATCGAGCTGAATCTTCTTGTGAGGAATTTCCCCTAGAGAGGTGAGCAGTGCTTCCAGGGAGCCTTGGGCGTCGGTTTTGAGAATCAAGCGGAGGGATTTCCGGGCGTCGTCCGCCATGTTCTCGAACAAATTCTCCAGCGTTGGCCGCGACGGCATGAACAGCTTCTCGGTCCGCAGTGCCTGCAATCGTTCCTCGCTGAGCGTGCGTGCGGCCTTGTCCGATTCCATCACCACGAGTTCGTCTGCGGTACCCGGCAGACCCGCAAATCCGAGAACCTTGACCGGCATGCCAGGGGTGGCTTGTTTGACGGGCTTCCCGAGGTCATCGATGAGCATTTTGACCTTGCCCCACTGATTTCCGCAGATGAACGGTTGGCCGAGTTTCAAAACTCCCATGCGGACAATGACCGAAGCCGTTGGGCCGCGGCCGGGCTCCATGCGCGCTTCTAAAACGGTGCACCGAGCGTCGACGTCGAGGCTGCTGCGCAATTCAAGAACCTCGGATTGGAGGAGCATCATTTCCAGCAAGTGGTCGATGCCTGTTCCCTTCTTGGCGGAGACGGGACAGACGATCGTGTCGCCGCCCCAGTCTTCGGGGACGAGTCCCTTGTCTTGGAGCTGGGATTTGACGCGATCGATGTTGGCTCCGGGCACATCGATTTTGTTCAGAGCCACCATGACGGTTACCTTCGCGGCTTTGGCATGATTGAGCGCCTCCAGCGTTTGAGGCATGATCCCGTCGTCCGCAGCAACGACCAGCACGACGATGTCTGTGACATTTGCTCCACGGGCCCGCATTGACGTGAACGCTGCGTGGCCGGGCGTATCGATGAACGTGATCGATTGGCTGTTGTGCACCACATTATATGCCCCGATGTGCTGCGTGATGCCGCCGGCTTCGCCTGCGGCTACTCGCGCCTTGCGGATATAATCCATGAGGGACGTCTTCCCGTGGTCGACGTGGCCCATGAACGTGATGATCGGAGGGCGGAGCGTGAGTTCCGCTTCCTGCTTGATCTCCGGCGGCGGCGGGGCCGCTACCACAACCTCGACTTTGTGAACGCCCGCGCCTTTTTCACGCTTCTCGCGTTCGAAAACAAACCCGTGCCGTTCGCAAACGCGCGACGCCACATCGGCCTCAATCGTCTGATTGATCGCCGCGAAGATGTTCATCTCCATCAGATCGCGGATCACTTCGAACGGCCGGAGCCCCATCTGCGCCGCCAGATCTTTCACAATGATCGGAGGCTTGATGTGGATGATCTTTTTCTCGGCGTCGGCTGCCTCCTCGGCGCTGACAGCGTCCGCTCCAACAGGCGGCTCGCCGCTCGTCGGAGGGGTCGGCGTCGACGGAGCCTCTGGCAAGGATCCCACCGAGGGTTCGGATGGAATTAAAACGGCCGGGGTAGGATCGACTGCGAGCGGCGGGGCGGGTGCCACTGCGGGAGCGGCAGGTGTCGCCGGTGGCGGGGAACCTGTCGGTGAATCCGATTTATCGGAGCGGTCCTTGGGTTTCTTCCTGGAAATGAGATCGAGTACGACCGGCTCGGCTTTCGGCGGGGCAGCCGGTGCGGGAGCTTTCGGCTGTTCGGTCACAGCCCGCGACGGCGCGGTGATCTTGCCGATCGGGGAAAGGAGGGAGCGGGGTTTGTCCCCGGAATCGGAGCGCGGGCTGCGCTTGCGAGGCTCGATCAGCGAAAGCGTCTCAGTGGGCGGCTTGGGTTCCGCAGGAGCGGTCGCCGGGCCGGAAGCTGAGGGCGCAGCTGCCGGAGCAGACCGCCGCGTGCGTGATCCTGCCGTCCTGTCCTGAGGTTTCGAACTGATGCCTTTTCCTGCCATGATCTAAATTCCGCCTTTCATCACCACCGGGTCAGGCGGTTGTTGCGGAAGAGTCCGCTTCGTGTTTCCTGGCCGCTTCGATAATCTCGGTGGCCTTTTCCAAATCAATTCCCGTCGCATCTGCGACATCCTGCGGGGAGGCGTCGAGGAACACCTCCAGCGCCGTGAATCCACCGCGCGTCAGGGCGTGTGCAATCTCTGTATCCACTCCCAGCACGGTGACAAACTCCGCGCTGACGCGGTCGATCTTGTTCTCCATGTCCTGCGCCTGCGAGCGGTCTTCCTGGATGTCGATCTCCCAACCGGTCATCCGCGCCGTCAGGCGGGCATTCTGACCCCGCTTGCCGATCGCCGTTGCGAGTTGGTCCTTATCGACACAAATCCGGATCGTGCGGGAAGCGTCATCGAGCGTGATCGATTTGATCTTTGCTGGCTTGAGCGCCTCGATGGCGAATTCCTTCGGGTCTGCGCTCCAGCGGATAATGTCCACTTTCTCATTGCTAAGCTCGCGGACGATGTTCTTCACCCGTGCCCCACGGATACCAACGCAGGCGCCGACGGGGTCGACCTTGTCGTCGGCGCTGTGCACGGCGACCTTCGTTCGAAAACCCGCCTCGCGGGCGATGGCTTTCAATTCGACGGTCCGGTCGGCGATCTCATTGACCTCGATCTCGAACAACCGGCGGACAAAGTTGGGGTGGCTGCGGGAAATGATGATCTCCGGGCCTCGCACGCCGTTCTCGACAGCGACGACGTAAGCGCGGATGCGGTCTCCCACGCTGTACTCTTCCGTGGTCACACGCTCTTTCTGCGGCATCACGGCTTCGAATTTTCCGAGGTCGACGATCACATCCGATCGCTCGAAACGCCGCACCGTGCCGCTCACGATTTCGCCGGCGCGGTCTTTGAATTCTTCGTAAATGAGTTCCTTCTCCGCCTGGCGGATGCGCTGCGTCATGGCCTGACGAGCAGTTTGCGCCGCGATACGGCCGAAATCGCGGGGCGTCACCTCGACCTCCAACTCCTCGCCGACGACGACATCCGGCTTGATCGCCTGCGCTTTGGCCAGGCTGATTTGATCCTGCGTATTCGTGACCTTCTCAACGACAAACAGCTTCGCCAGGGCGCGAATCTGGCCGTTCTTCGGGTTGATATCGATGCGAAGCTCGCGGGCGGCGCCGATGCTTTTCTTGCCGGCAGTCAGCAGCGCGCTCGAAATCGCTTCAATGAGCGTTTCGCGCTTAATACCTCTTTCACGCTCGAGGTAATCGAGCATCGTAATGATTTCTGCGTTCATATCTGGGCCATTCCCGCGGAAAAAAAAGGCGGGAGGTTGTCCCGCATCGCTCGCCGTGGAATTGGGTAACTTGGCGAAGAGAAGGCGGCGAGTCAAGCGGGGAGGTCGGGAAAGGCAAATGAAAGGCGGACTTCCGTAAACTCGGCACCCGCGGAAAGAGGTTCCGCAGACCGGGCACCCGCGAAAATCGTGAACGAATTTCCCGTTCCCGCCTGATCCTCTGTTCAGGCCAATCTCCCCATCTCGAGGCTTCGCCCGCAGCGAAACCATTGCGTTATGAAACTGAAAACCCTGCGGGACGTTTATATCCACGAACTCAACGATCTTTACAGTGCGGAGACACAGATTGTCGCCGCGCTGCCGAAGATGGCGGAGGCGGCAGAACACGATGAATTGGCTGCCGCGTTCGACGAACACCTCACCCAAACCGAGGAGCACATCCGACGACTGGAGCAAATCTTCCAGCAACTCGGGGAAACTCCATCCACCGAAACATGCAAAAGCATGGAAGGCATTCTCGCGGAGGGAGCCAAGCTCCTGAAGGAGGATGCGGATCCTTCCCTGCGCGATGTGCTCCTCATCAGCGCCGCGCAGCGTGTCGAGCATTACGAGATCGCCGGGTACGGTTCGGCCCGTACCTACGCGCAACTCCTCGGCGACGAGGAAGCAGCGGAAACACTCCAACTCACGCTCGACGAGGAAGCGGAAACCGACGAACGCCTCACCGAGATCGCGGAAAGCTCCGTGAACCTCGAAATCGACGTGGCAGACTAATTCCCCGGCGAACCCTGATCGGGTGGCCGGATGAGCGAATCATCAGGCGACCCGTAAGCGGTTCACGAGGGACGAACCCTTAATGAAATAGAAAGATTAAAAAAATGTTATCCTGGTCCATTACCTTCCTTGTCGTCGCCTTGATCGCAGCGTTTCTCGGTTTCTCGGGCATCGCTGGAACATCCGCGTGGATTGCACAAGTGCTGTTCGTGCTATTCCTCATCGTCTTCCTTATCTCGTTTGTAACGGGCAGGCGACCACGCATCTGAACCCCTGCACCTTAACCCCTTAACCCTTCCACAACACCCCGAGCCCGCCGGCCCGGGGTGTTGTTTTTGTGGAGCGACCGGCAGGAAACTTTTCGTGCAGATGCATTCCATTTAAGCTTCTCTGCCTTCATGGTCTTCATGGTGAATTCCAATCGCGGGGTGCGGGATTAGACAGGGGTCGCGGTCCGGGATTTCACAAATCGCACCATCTCTTGCGCGTCCTCTCCGCAGTCCCACATTTTTTGAAGAAACTCGCCGGCCGGGATACCCGTCCGCGCGAAGAACGAGCGGTCGCCCCCGCAGCCGTACATCAGGTCGGCATCCATCTGACCCCGCAGTTTGCGCCGTGCTTTCTCGATGAGACGCGGCAACCACGCGATTCCGTCAACCTCCTGCGCTTTTGGCGGGAGCGTTGCGGACGGAAGTTCCCCTGGCCACTCACCATTGAGCACCGTCAGGAAAAACTCCCGGCGAATGGCGGCCACCTCAAGCGCAGTTTCAAAATCTGGCTCCCCGTACCGGCAAAAATCTTCGACGAAATCAAACAACTCCTGCGCGGTGCAGCCCTGTTTCGCCAGCCAGTCCACGTCCAAAGGTCTGAAACAATCCCAAACCGAGTGCTTGCCGGAGTCATAGCGCTCGCAGGCCATCGAGAAGATTTCTTGGAAGCGAATCGGCCAGACATCGGTGGAATCCATGGAGATGCTTTCGCAGCGCATCGGCCATCCGTCCAAAAGATTTTTCTCTTCGCTTCCCCGGCAGCTTGGTAAGTCCCTTTAATGGAACACGAGAATGAGCTGGTTGCAGTCCGTCGTCGCAAGTTGGACGAGTTGACGGCATCGGGAGTCGACGCCTTCGGAGGGGCCTACCCAGCGGATGGCACGATCGAGTCCGTCGCCGGGGCATATCTTGAGGGTGGTGAGGTCCGGGCGGCAGGCCGAATCACCGCGCACCGGAACATGGGCAAGAGCCAGTTTTTGGATCTGTTCGACTTCACCGGCCGCATTCAGATTTATCTCAACGCGAAGGATTTTCCTGCCGAACAATGGAGCGTCTTCGAGAAGGTGGACATCGGCGATTTTCTGGGAGTCACGGGCACGTATTTCACGACCCGGGCGGGCGAACGCTCCATCCGCGTGCAGGCCTTCCAGTTGCTCACGAAGTCCCTCCTTCCCCTCCCCGACAAGTGGCACGGAATCCAGGACGTCGAACTGAAGTACCGCAACCGCCATCTCGACCTCATTGCCAACCCTCACAGCCGGGAAGTGTTCCGCAAGCGCATCGCCATCGTGCGCGGGATCCGTCGCTTCCTCGAGGACCGCGGGTTTATCGAGGCAGAAACTCCCATGATGCAGGCCGTCGCCGGGGGGGCCGCTGCCGAACCGTTCAAGACGCATCACAACGCGCTGGGAGTGGACCTTTTCCTGCGCATCGCTCCTGAACTCTACCTCAAGCGCCTGCTCGTCGGCGGGTTCCCCAAAGTGTTCGAACTCAATCGAAACTTCCGGAACGAGGGCATGTCCCGGCGGCACAATCCGGAGTTCACCATGCTCGAGGCATACTGGGCGTTCGCAGATTTTCGCCAAATGGCGGACCTTGTGGAGGAGCTCATCTGCCACCTCGCGGAGACCATCTGTGGGACCCTCGAGATCGCGCACCTCGACGCCGAGGGAAACACCGTCCGCGTGATTGATCTTCGCCGACCCTGGAAGCGCGCCGCGTACCACGATTTGGTGGAGGAGGCCGTGCCGGGCTGGCATGCCCTCACCCCGGAGGCCCGGCGCCTCCGAGCGGCAGAACTCGGCCTCGATATCCGTCACTGCGATGCGGATCACGAAGTCACCCAACACGCGTTCGAAAAGCTCGTGGAGGAAAAGACGATCAACCCCTGCTTCGTGACTCATTGCCCGCAGCAGCTCCTGCCTCTCGCAAAACAAAACCCGGACAATCCCGCAGTGGTCGACGTTTTCGAACTCGTGATGAATGGTCAGGAAGTGAGCCCCGGATATTCCGAGTTGAATGACCCCCTCACGCAGCGACGCCGTTTGGAGGAGCAGAGTGGTGGCGAACAGCACAAACTCGACGAGGAGTTTCTCTCCGCGCTCTCCCACGGAATGCCACCGGCGGGAGGCATCGGGATCGGGATCGACCGTCTCGTCATGATGCTCACCGGGGCAGAAAGCATCCGCGACGTCATCTTGTTCCCGCACATGCGCCCGCGAACTTCGGAAGACACCCCTTGAGCGCCGACCCCGCCAAGCCGTCGATCTACCCCGCAGGATCGCTGAACGCCAACGGCTTCACCCTGCTCAACGCGGTCGCATTTCAGATCACGCTCGGGGCACCGATTGTCCTTTTTTCGAAGTCCCTCGGAGCCTCCTCCACCGTGATCGGATTGGTCGCCTCGCTGACACCGCTGCTGACGATCTTTCAACTTCCCGCAGCGCAGTTCTTGCCGAGGTTCGGATACAAACGCTTCATGCGCAGCGGATGGGGCCTGCGCTCGATCTTTATCTATATCCTCGCCGCCATCCCGGTCATGGGGTTCCTCGACGACGCCTCGAAGATCGCCGTGATGCTTGTGACGCTTTTCGCATTCAACCTCCTCCGGGGCATCGCATCGTGCGCTTGGTTCCCCTGGATCACCGAACTGATCCCCGAGGACGTGCGCGGGCGCTTTCTCTCGCGCGAGCAGTTTTTCCTGCAGGGAGGGTGCCTATTCGCCCTGATGACGTCTGCGGTCGTGATGCAGGGGCATGTGGATTCGTGGGACTTCAGCATGGCGTTTCTTGTTGCGGCCATCGCACAGTCGTTCAGTCTTTTCTACCTCGATCGCATGCCGGAAGTGCCTCCGAGCGCGACGACGGAACGTTCATCTGTCTCGGTACCCTGGCGGGAAATGGTGCTCTACTCCCCGTTTCTGCGGCTGCTGATTTTCAACATTCTTTTCATGGCCGCGATCGGCGGTCTCGGCGTTTTCACCATCGAGTACCTGCAGGAAATCGCAAAACTCTCGCCCTCTGTGATCATGCTCCTGTCCGGAGTGTCGTTCCTCGCGGCGCTGGTCGGATTGCCATTTCTCATGCGTTTCATCGACCTCGTCAGCGGTCGCATCCTGCTCGCGGCGAGTCTGGCGATGTTCGCCATCGCAATCACCGGCTGGTTCCTCATTTCCGGCGGGGTGATCCCCTCATCCATCGTGATCGTCGCCGGACTGACGTTCATCGCCGGTTTCGCGGGCGCACTGTTCAACGTGGCAAATGCCCGAATCATCATGTCCGTGATGCCGGTGATGGGGCGGAACCACTTCTTCGCCCTGTTCACGGTCATTACGAGCCTCGGACTCGGGGCTTCGCCGATCACATGGGGGCTCCTTTTGGACATCATCGGTTCCTACGAAATCGCTGGAGATTTCTTCACGTGGAAACGGCACAGCTTCTACTTTGCGGCGATTTTTGCGGTCAACCTGATCGCGTTTCTCGGGGTATGGACGCTGCGCGAAGGCACGGAGGTCCGCGGCGACGTGCGGTTGCTCGAAGCGCGACTTCGTCGCTTCGGCAGGGATTGGGCCCGATGAAAAGGCGAGTCCGCTAGTGTCGTCCGCCCGGTAGAATGCACTTTAAATCCCGCAGTTCACATCTGGGGAACAGCGGATTTCACCATGAAGAGCACGAAGAGCATGAAGGAAATGGCTCAAAAGGGTTGAAAAGTTGCATCCAAGTTTGCTCCCGTTCGGTAAGCGAGGTCAGAAACTTTCACTCGCTCCTCTTCATGCTCTCCATGCTCTTCATGGTAGGTTGATCTGGGAAATTCAGGATCATCTGCATTCTAGAGGACGGGCTCCCCTAGTCAGACGACCGCGGAGAGGTCCGAGAGGATCTTCACAAACGCGTCCAGTCCGTCCACTCGCGACGCCACCACGCGTAGGTTCTCCCTCGCTGCGGGGACATGGGAAAGGAAGTCGGTCCTGCCCTTTGTCAGTCCGAGGAACCCATAGGCGCCCATGGCCTGCATGAGACGTTGCAGCGCGCAGAGGTGGAAGGTTTCCTCGAAATCGTCGTCGCATCCACCCATTGACCGATAATCCTGCAGAAGGGTCGCACGTTCGGGGTCCGTCAGCGGGACGTAGGGATCGTAGAGCAGCGAAGCCACGTCGTAGGCGGCGAGTCCGGGCCGCATCCCCTGGAAATCAATCAGGCAGGCCTCGCCGTCGCGGATCATAACGTTCTGGGATTGGAAATCCCGGTGAACCAGCACGCGCGGCAAGGATGCGAGGTGACGTGCCATTTCGGCAAAACGCGGCAATTCGGCGTAGCGCCGCCGCTCGGCTTCGGACAGCCCAAAAACCCCTCCCAGACAATGGTCGAAGAAATAGTGCTGCTCCCACAGGTACAGCGGCTCATCAAATTCCAATTCGACCGTCAATGGATGCCGGGAAAACTCCGCACTCGCTGCCGTATGGAGCCGATGCACTTCCCGGAGAGCCTGCACGTAGAGAGGATGCCGAACGGACCAGTCTTCGTTCCGGAAGCTCCAAAGGTCCTCCTCCCCCAGGTCCTCCATCCACATCAATCCCTCGTCCGCATCGTGAAGCAAAACATGAGGCACCCGAACCCCGCATCGATCCAAAAACTTCGCGATCTCCGCGTACCGAACATTCTCCGGACGTTCGGTGCTGTACTTGACGGCGATCAGCGACGGACCACCTTCCACGGAAATCCGGTAAAACCTCCGACCCGAGCCGCCCTTTTCAAGCGGCTCCACCGCGAAGCCGCCGTCCGCGTACGCGGGGAAACGCGCCCGGGTGAAATCAATGACGCTGTCCTCCTGCACGGCTCAGAAATCGCAGTCCGTCGCGTCGGCGTCAATCTTGCTTCCGGGACGAACGATACACCGCTTCAGCGTGACGCCGGAGGCCACTTCCGCGTCGCCCCAGAAGACGCAATCCTCCAACTGTGCGCCGGCGGCGATCTTCACCCCGGGCCCCACACTATTGAAGCCAGTGAGCACGGCTCCGGGATCGACAACCGCCGCGGGATCCACAAACTGCGGCCAGGGCGCCGGAACGGGGTAAGCCGGCCGATACCCCGCCGCAATCTCGCGGTGAATCTTGAGGTACGCATCGCGCGATCCGAGGTCCGCCCATTTCCCCTGATCCACCACGACTCCGCGAACCCGCGCTCCGCGACGGATCCAGTCGATGAGGATCGGAATCACCGACACGATCGAATGATCCAGGATATGGTCGAAAAAAGAGGGATGGAGAAAGTAGACACCCGAAAACAGATAGGCCGGGGCTTTGGACCGGGTCACGCGGCGGCCGATGTCGACAATCTTCCCATCGGACTCACATTGGATCTCGAGCGGACCGCCCGAGGAGCGAAGGATGAGTGTGGCGATATTTCCCTCCACGAGGTGGCGGTGCCACACGGGGTGCAGGGCCACGTCTGTGAGCACATCCCCGTTATAGACGGCGAAGTGATCGTTGCCGATCAGGTCAAGCGCATTGCGAATGCCTCCGCCGGTTTCCAGAAGGACGGGTTCGTGGCTGAACGCGATCGGCGTGCCCAGGTACGATGGCTCGGCGGATCCGAATCGAGCGGGATACTCCTCGGGACAATGGTGCGTATTGACGACCAAGCTCCGGACGCCGACTTCGCGCAGGTGATCAAAGGCGAAGCTAATCAGCGGCTTGCCGAACACCGGGATGAGAGGCTTGGGAAGGCGATCCGTGAGGGGGCGCAGGCGCTTTCCGAGACCGGCACCGAGGACGAAGGCGGACCGGGGACCCGTCAAGGCTTCTCCACGATTTGTACGTCGTCCAGCAGCAGTTCGCCCGTACCTGGAGTGAGCATGGTGACGAAGTACACCGAGGCCTCCGTGGTGTTGGGCAGCTTGTTGAGATCGTCCGATTTGAAGGTCACTTTGAAATCCTTCTTCACATCGCTCCAAGCCGAGCCCGGGCTGAAGGTCACGCTTGCATTGCCACTTTCGGTCACGGCGTTTCTCTGCAACTGGACACCACCGCGACCGGTTGTGCCCACCACCTTATCTTCGCCCAGCTGTGCCGTTGCGGTCCATTGCACGGACGCGGTGGCGTTTGACGCCCCGTTTCCTCGCGCCTTGAACGACAGCGTGTAGTTTTTGCCGGGTTTCAATCGGAGTCGACCCGTCTGCGTGATCCCCATGGTATTACTGGGGCCCGACGCCATCCACTGCGGGAAGGTGGTTTCCGGAGTAGGCTTGAAGTTTGGCGTCCCGCCGAACGCCGGGAACTGCGCTTTCATGACTTTGTTTGGCGATGTGGAGTAGCCGATGCGCACCGCGGACTCGCCGACCGGGGGAGCGGGTTTGTTCGGAAGACTGGCCGCCTTCACGGTCTCGATCACCCCATAAAGGTTCCCACTTTCTCCTCCATTCTGCACTTCCCAACCGCTCGGGGTGGCAATCGTCGCCATGACAGCCTCCCCCTTCAACTCGACGGGAGTCTCCCACTTCGGGGCTTCTTTCGTGCCTGAGTTCTTGATGAAGGCAATGCGGCCATTGGACTTCCCGACGATCACATCGAAGAGTCCATCGCCAGTGAGATCGCCCGCAGCCACGGTGCAGATCCCTCCCATGGAGATCGGAGAACCGCTGCCGGACTTCATGACGTCCTTGAAAGGTAATTCGTCCCCGGGTTTCCACGTCTGACCCTTGTTGAGATAGATCGCGATCTGCCCTGCCCGATCGGACACCAGCAGGTCCAACTTGCCATCCCCATTGTAATCCACCGGGGCGACGCTGAGTTGCTCGCGGCCGTCCCCAAATGCGATGACATGGCGATTCGCCTCGTCAAAACGGGGGGAGGACGCGGAGCCCTGGTTGAGGAGCAGATGGATGTTGTTGGCGGAGTAGGAACCTTCCCCAAGCAACACATCGAGCTTTCCATCATTGTTCCAGTCCACGACGGCGGGAGAGAAGACATTCCCCCAGCGGCGGGTGGGATCCTTTGAGGTGGGGATCATCAAATCCTCGGCTTTCGCAGGCTGCCGAAAGTCAGGATTCGTCGCGCTGCCGTTGTTCGGGATCAGCAGGAGATCCCCGGCATAATTGCCCATGATCAGCGAGTTCTTGCCGTTGACCTCGTAGGCCGCAATGCGGGGAACCCGAAGCGCATAGGCCTTGTCTCCCCCGGTGGGAAGGAACGGAAGCGTGAGCTCCGATACCGTGAACTTGGGTTCGGTAGGAGTTCCCTTATTGAAAAAAATCCGAAGCAACCCGCCCGGGTCGGCACAGATGATGTCCTTGAGTCCGTCGCCGCTCATGTCCGCAAGTGCCACCGACACCGGCATGGAAACCTCGCTGATCGTTCCCGCCTGCGTCAAAACCGGAGCCGCAAACCGCTCGCCGGAGAGGGTTCCGTCACGCGTCGTTCCATCCCAGAGATTGTCGCGCTGCGAGGCGGTCTCGAAACTGGGGTTTGCCACCAGATTCGTTGGACCCGCCGCAGGGGTCGGAGCCTGGGCAAATGCGGTCGAGGCCACGGCAAGCAAAGCAGCGCATCGGGGGAAAAACATCGGCAGAAACTTAAGTCGTCGCACGGTGACCTTCAATCAGAAAACCCTCACGGTGTGGCAACGGACCCCGCAGCGACACCCAATATCCGGTCAACGGCCGCGGCGGCACCGAAGCCGTTGTCGATGTTCGTGACGACCAACCCGGACGCACAGCTGTTCAACATCCCCAGGAGCGCCGCCAACCCGCCAAACGAGGCCCCGTAACCCACCGAGGTGGGAACGGCGATCACCGGACACCGTGTCAGCCCGCCGATGACACTCGGGAGCGCGCCCTCCATTCCCGCAATCACGACCAGAACGTCGCACGCCCGGATGGCGTCGAGCACATCAAACAACCGGTGGATCCCCGCCACACCGACATCGGTGAATCGCTCGGTTCGCCGACCAAACATCTGAAGCGTCACCAGACACTCCTCCGCGACCGGAAGATCAGAAGTCCCGGCGCAGACCACGCCCACCTTCCGCCCGGACGGATCCGGCTCGGCCTCCCCCGCGGTGACGCAGCGCGCACGCCGGTGGAAAACCGCCTGAGGCAGCACGGCAGAAACGGAATGAAAATGGGATTCGTCGCAGCGCGTCGCGAGCAACCGACCGGTCTTTTCCACCAACTTGACCGCGATGCCGGCCACCTCCTCCGGTGTCTTCCCCGCAGCAAACACCACTTCGGGCCGCCCGCACCTCGCTTCGCGATCCAAGTCCAGGCGCGCATAACCGAGATCTTCCGTCTTCCCACTCATGTCCCCGATCGAAAATACAGTCGCATCGGCAGCATCGATGACTCGACGAACCCATGCTTGAGGTAAAAACGGCGCGCGCCCTCGTTCGGCCGGTCCGTCAGGAGAGTGATGCGGCGGAAATTCTTCGAGCGAGCGTAATCCGTCGCGTAATCCAGCAGGCGGGATCCATAGCCCTGACCCCTGTGCTCCCGATGAATGACCAGATCCTCCAGGAGCAGGACGAATCCTCCCTCGGCCGTGCTGATCGTGATGAGCAGGTTGATCATGCCGATGATGCGGGCACTTGTCCTCAGGACGAAAATCCTTCCCCGGCTGGGCTGCTCCATGATCAGGCGCAGCCCATGGAGTTGGTTGTCCCGGTTCGGAATGAAGTCCTCCTCCTCCGAGAACAGATCATAAAGAAGATCGGCGAGCGCTGGCAGGTCCTCCACCGTTGCTGCTTCAATCCTCAAACCCTCAACACTCATACAATCTGTAAGAATCTCCTCATTTTTAGCGGCCGTCGATCAAAAACCTGATGGCGGGTCACCGGCTCCGTTCGCTCAATTTCGCTCACACAGACCGACCGAACTTCCGTTCCATTTCCCCGTGACCGATCTCAATCAGAGTCGGTCGCCCCTTGGGACAGGCATAAGGCAGGGCACAAGCAAAAAGCGCGCCAAGCACCCGTCGAACATCCTCCTCCCGACCCGGGCTTCCCGCCACCGCAACCCGGGAACAAACCGCCCGGGCAAGGGCGTCTTCGATCATCCGATGGCGGGCGCCCCCGCCCGCATCCCGCAACGCTTGGACGATATCCGCTAGAACGTCCGCCGCAGACTGACCGGCCACGATCGCGGGAAGCGACTCCACCTTCCACGATTTCGCTCCGAAGGGTTCGAGTCGGATCCCGCTGCGGACGAGAAGTGGCTCATTGCGTGCGATCCAGTCGGCATCCCTCGCCGCGACTTCCACCACCTGAGGGAAAAGCAGCTGCTGCGCCTCCACGCCTCCGTCGCGAATGCCGCGCAGAAGCGTTTCGAACCACACGCGCTCGGAAGCCGCGCGCACGTCCAGAATCACCAACCCGCCGGGACTCTCCAGCAAGGCGTACCGGGAGCCGAACGGACCGCGATACTGAAAATCCGGGCTGCGCGAGGGAGGTTCCGCCTCGGCAGGCGAATCGTCGTCCTGGGGCACCGCAGGGATCGGAGCCGCCTTTTGAACAACCGGGGGCGGGGCCATCTCGACAAGATCCCGCGGCTCTTCGGGCAGGAACGCAAACGACGCCGGAAGCATCTTCGGAACAACGGGCGAGGCGGAGGGAACCACGCGCAGGGCGTTGGCCACAGCGGAAGTCACCACGTCACGCACGACGAGCGGTTGGTGAAAACGCACTTCGCGTTTGGCCGGATGCACATTGCAGTCGACCTCCCCTGGATCCATTTCCAAAAACAGGACGGCGATCGGATGCCGCCCGGCTGGTAGCGCGCGATGAAAGCCCTCGGCCAGCGCCCGCTGAACCGTGGCATCGCGCACCGGGCGTCCGTTCACGAATACAAATTGCAAACTGCGGTCGCCCCGACCCTCGCCTGCCCGACCAACAAAACCATGCACCCGGATGCCGCCGTCTGAACCGGAATCGACCCAATTCAACGTGCGGAAAATGGAATCGCCCAGCACCTCGCGAACGCGAACGGCGGGATCGGCTGCGGACGGGGTCGACAGAATTTCTTTCCCCTCGCGAAACACGCGGAAGCCCACGCGGGGATGGGCGAGGCTAAAGGTTTGCATCCATTGGAAGATATGAACCGCCTCCGTCGTTTCCGCGCGGAGGAATTTTCGACGGGCAGGGACGTTGAAAAAGAGCGAGCGCACTTCGATGACCGTCCCGGCGGGTTCCCCGCAAGCGCGAACGGCAGTGATTTTCCCGCCGTCGATCTGAATCTCCACCCCTTCGACGCTTGAGGGCTGCCGGGTGGCGAGCCGGAAGCGGGAGACGCTCGCAATACTCGGAAGCGCCTCCCCGCGGAAGCCAAACGATCGCACGGCGGCGAGGTCCGCCGCGTGCCGGATTTTACTCGTGGCATGCCGCTCCAGGCAGAGCAACGCATCGTCGCGGGTCATCCCGCAGCCGTCATCCGCCACGCGGATCCACGCCGCGCCGGCGCGGGAGAAATCCACCCGGATCGCCCCCGCCCCGGCGTCCAGGCTGTTCTCCACCAGTTCCTTCACGACCGAGGCCGGGCGTTCGATCACTTCGCCGGCGGCAACCTGGTTGGCGACGACATCGTTGAGGATCTGGACGCGATTCAAGCGTTCGCTCCCTTCCGGACGAAAGATCCGGTGTTTATGCCGACCCTGACTCTTGCATTCAGGGGCCTTCGGCTTCTATATTCGATTTGTGATTGACCTGACCGAAAACGCGGCGCGGCAGATTGCTTTCCTTGTGGGCGAGCGGCGGGATCGTGGAGAAACCACGGCGGCCGGGCTTCGATTGAGCGTGGAGAAGGGGGGCTGTGCCGGCATGCAATACACCATGGTGCTTGGGGATGCGGCGAGTGGGGATACACGGATCGAACGTTCCGGTGCGCAGGTTTTTGTGGACGAGGCGAGCGCGGAGTTTCTGTCCGGGTGCACCTTGGACTACGTGGACGAACTTTCGGGCGGTGGCTTTCGGATTCGGAATCCCCACGCGGTCCGAAGTTGCGGCTGTGGTACATCGTTCGAAACCGCAGAATCGGCCCGGTAGTGCGAACGAGCAAGCCAATCATTGATGATGAACTTGAGCATCCCGGTAACAATCTTCCTCCCCTGAGTATGGCCGTCAGCCGCGCCACCAGTTCCGGCCGGAATCGGCCTGCGAAGAAGCCGTCTGGAGACACGTCCTTCTTCCTCTGGATGATCTTCATCTGCCTGCTCATCGCGGTGGCGATTGCGTCATGGATCGGCAGCATTTACATCTTCGGCCACCCGGAGAAGGCATTTAATTATGCGATTCTCTTAAAGGCAAAAAAGGTCGAGCCGCCGAAAAAGTTTGAGATTACCGGTGCCCCGCGGGGTGAGTTTCTCAATGCCGATCAGATCGTCGAGAAGTACCAAGCCCTCGGTCCGGGGGAACTGAGCGACCTGAATGATCGTCTGCTCCGAAACTACCTTCGCAACTTCGGGGGCTCGTCCGAGCATGTCCCTTACGTGAGCGGCAGTTTCACGATCATGGACTCGTTCGAACTGACGGGCAGCAACCTTTTCCCATCGGGAATCGTCGCCCTTGCGCAATCCAACGATAATCCCAAGGTCTTCCTGGAGCACGCCTACCCGGCGGACGCGTCCGCGATCCCCATCCTGCACCGGATGCTGCTCACCGGGACGGAACTCCACCTCGAAAAGCGGGCGGACCGCAGCGTAGATATCTCGGCGATTCTCCACGTCCAGAAGCTCGCGGATGGAAAGCTCAAGGTCACCGCCGTGCCGCTCGTTTATGGCACCTACACTTCGACCGCTGCGGATGGCCCGGGTACCTTTTCGCTCTCGCCGCCGGAAGTGCTCAACGTGGCGGCCGGGCTCCCCATCCTTGGGAAAGAGATGACGGACGATGCAGAGCGAAAACTCCTCGTGTTCCGCAAACGGGCCGGTCTGTTGGATCCCGCCACGGCGCAGACCGCGCCGAAGCGACCCCCCTCGCAGTTCGTTCGCGTGGAACCGGCGAAACCCGCAGGCGGCGGTGCGGCTCCTGCCGCGACCGCTGTCGTTGCATCTGGCAGCCCGGCGGCCCAGGCGGTGCCGGGTGGTGAACCCACCGTTCTCCCGGCCATTCCGTTGAACGGTGCCGTTTCCGTTCCCTCACCGACACCCGCCGAGACACCTGCGGTTGCCAACCCACCACAGATCGTCGCCAGCACGGCCCGCAATTGGCAGACTTACCCCGCCGGCCAGGCTCCACGCGGACGGGTTGCGGCCGTGTCCGAGATGTCCGACCTCGCCGACCGCGGCGTCGGTGGCGATCGTGTGTACCTGCAGGGCGGCTTCACCGTCCGCGCCTCGGGAAACAATCGCGCCGTCCTCCGGGCGGTCAATGCCAACGACCTCGGCATTGGCAACCAATCCGTCGTTCGCGTGATCGTGGACTACCCCGCGGGCGCTCCCCTGCCGGCAGAGGGTGACGCGGTCGAACGGGACTCCCGTCGCCCCTTCCTCGTCACCCGCGTTCAAAAGGCCGCGGACGGAACCATCAATGTCTTCGCGATGGAGATCACGAAGCCCTGAGCCATCCCGCGTGTTATTCGTGACAGGGGCAGCCTGCCCCTGCCCGTGAAGTCACAACAACCGGCCGCCCTTTCACCCTTCAGCGATTTGGCAATCAGCATCGCTACCAAACTCCGCGCGGAGATCGCGGCCTGCGGCCCAATTCCATTCTCGCGGTTCATGGAGGCCTCCCTTTACGACCCGGACGACGGCTTCTACTCCGCGGGAAAAGCAAGAATCGGAGGACAGGGCGCCGACTTTTACACGAGCGTCGGTCGTTCACCGGTTTTCGGCGAAATCCTCGCCGAACAAATCGCCGAATGCTGGGAACGACTCGGCGGACCCAACCCGTGCGTGCTCATCGAGCACGGCGCGTTCGATGGCACGCTCTTCGGGCACGTGCTCGACGCACTCGAGCGCCATCACCCGCGGGCAAACCAGGCGTTGGAACGCTGCATCGTCGAGCCGTTCCCGGCCCTCCGCGAACGCCAGCAGGACCGGCTGAACGGACGCCACGTGCGATGGGTTTCCGATGCGTCGGGAACCAATAGCCCGGTGGCGATCCACTTCGCCAACGAACTACTCGACGCGCAACCCGTCGCGATCCTGCGTTGGAACGGGGCGAGATGGACCGAAATGGGAGTGGATTGGTCGGACGGGCGCTTCGTCTTCACCGAACGGCCGGCCGTCGACGGCAATCTCACGCGCTGGGTAAATGGATGGCCGATCCCGCCGACCGCGCCGTTTCTTGCGGAGGTATCCGACGACGCCTCTGAGTGGATCCGGACGTGTCTCCGCGGGATGGAACGGGGCGTGATGCTGCTCGCGGATTACGGTTGGCGGCGCGACGAGTTTTTTGCCCATCACCGGGCGGAGGGCACCGTTCGCGGATATCGTGCCCATCAGATGATCCGGGACGTGCTTGAATCGCCCGGGGATATCGACCTCACCGCGCACGTGGATTGGACCGCGATCGCGGACGCGGCGAGGTCCGTAGGGGGAGATGTTGCCGGTTTCATCGACCAGCATCGTTTCCTAGTTGGGGCTGGCGAAGCGTGCTTGCGACGTTGGGAGTATGCGGAGGGGGGGGAAGCGAGGAGGCGTTCATTCGCCTCGCTCTCCCATCCGGAAACGATGGGACGCGCGTTCAAGTTTCTGTTGCTCACGAAGGGCCTGCCAGGCTCCGCTCGCTTTGCCGGGTTCCGCTACCGTCGCGCGTCGGATGCGCTTTGAAGATGAAGCGGGGCACGTCCTGAGTTGCGCAGGCTCCCGTTGATCCGTAAGCTAGACGCGAATGACGGTCGTTCCGGATATCCCACATGAACTGATGAACCCGCTGGAAGAGCGGATCGGATACAAGTTCCGCAATTCTTTGTTACTCGCCGAGGCCCTGACTCACCCGAGCATTTCGCTCGAACGCAAAGATTACCCCTTCGATAACCAGCGCCTGGAGTTTCTCGGAGACGCCGTCCTACAACTCATCGTCACGGCGGAGCTCTACAAAGTCTTTCCAGAATTCGAGGAGGGTCGGCTCACCAAACTGCGTTCACGTCTCGTCTCCCGTACCGGATTGAAGAGCCACGCCGTCCGGTTGGGAATCGGCCAGTACATGATGATGGGGCGCGGCGAGGAGGCGTGCGGAGGTCGGACCCGCGCTTCAACGCTCGCGGACGCCTTCGAGGCGCTGGTGGGGGCCATCTTTCTGGACGGTGGGGTCGAGCGGGCGAAGGCGTTCGTTTTGCTGGAGATGTCCGACGACATCGCGCAACTCGCCCGCGAACCCGTGGACATTAATCCGAAGGGAGAATTACAGGAAATCCTGCAGGCCATCTCGCCCAACGCCCCACACTACGAGATCATTTCCCAGTCGGGACCCGACCACCTGCGGCAGTTCGAATGCCGCGTGATCTGGGAGTGCATAGAATTGGGGGTGGGCAATGGCAGAAGCAAGAAACTCGCGGAAGTGGCCGCCGCCGGCAATGCACTCGAACGCCGTGAGTGGCCGGATAGCATTGATTTCCAAGAAGAATCGGTGTCAGAACAACAAACCGCATGATTTATCCATTCTCGTTGAAGGAAGTCAGCCTCACCGTGGGGGCCGTCCTTATCCTATCACACGCCCTTGCGTTCGTGATGGGAACGCCCCTGCGCCATTCGCTCGTTGCGCTCCCCCGAAGCAGAGTGGCTGGCACGATTTTGCTTCTCGTGGCCACGGTCTGGAGTCTTCTTCTGGTTGCGTCCATGGACCTCGGAGAGTTCACCCCGTTGCGCAATGTGCTGCTGGGGCTCATCGCGGTGGGAGCCGTGCTCGCGTGGATGTTTGTGGAAGAGTTCCTCGCCGTTCGCTCGCTCGGCGTGATCGCTCTGCTCGCCGCAGAGCCATTGCTAGAGGCGGCGTTTCTCCGACCCGAACCCGCCCGCCTGCTCGTCGTGGTGCTCGCTTATCTTTGGGCAATCGCGGGTCTCTTCTGGGTCGGCATGCCCTACACCCTGCGCGATCAAATCGCATGGGTCACGGCAGCACCCGCCCGCTGGAACGCGTCCGCCCTCGCAGGCCTTCTGTACGGTGCCGCACTGGTCGCGTGCAGCATCCGGTTCTTTTAGGTCGTCAGCCTCGGTTCGATCAAACGCAGGCCACGCGACGGATCACCCAAAGATTCGTCGGGATGACCTGGAACAGCCAATCAAGATGATCCGCGAGCTGAGTGGCCCCGGATATCTCGTTCGCCGGAACGACAAAGAGATCGGCATCCTCGCCCTGGACGGCATCGCACAGGGAAAAGCCGGTATTTGACCGCACGACGCGCATGTCGAGGGTCCCCTGAAAACCCGCAGATTCCTCGCACAGGCCGGCAAGCCGGTCATCCACTTCATCGTGAGACCGTTCGCCCTTAAAAGCATCAAAAGGGGTCACGACCGAAATCAGGCAGACGCTTTCCGCCCGATCCTGCGCCGCCAATCCCAGCGCACGCCGGACGTGCGGGGTCTCGCCGTCGGATTCGACGAATACCACCAGTTTCCGCCACCGCCGCAGATCGGTGGAAGGATTGGTCAGCAAAAGCAGATCGCTGGGCAGATGCCGCAACATTTCGCGGGACACTCCCCCGGTGAACAACCGCACCTCGCTCTGCCTCTCCAGCGCCCCGGCGATCAGCAACTCCGCGCCGCAGCCCCGAATCGCCGATACAATCGACTCCGCCGGACTCTCTCCCGGGGCCCAAATCACCTCCGAACCCTCGGGCACCCCAGCCGTCACAAACGCATCGCGGAAACGTTGCGCCTTATCCTCGTCCCGCTCAGCGGCATGGATCACGTTCAACGGGCAGTCCGCAAAACGCGCGATTCTCGCCGCCTCGGTAAGCACCGGCAAAAAACGCGGCGAAAACGTGGAGGCAACAGCAATGGAGCGGTATTGGTTCACTCGCAGCAAGGGACGAAAATGTCTGCCGACCGGCAACGAATGCAAACTCCGAAATCAACAGATTCGGTCATGCATCCTTTTTCCGAGTCAAAGCCCCCGCAGACCCCGCCTTTTTCCGGGATAATCCGCGGATCGCTTCGTACTCCGCTTTCGTCAACGCCATCACGCTCAACCGCGACTGCCGAATCAACGGCACTTGGGCGAGTTCGGGATGCCGTTTGATCTCTTCGAGCGATACCGGCCGCGCAAACTCCGCCACCGGCTGAATCTCGACGCACGACCAATCTCCTTCGGACGCCGTGGGGTCGGGGTACGCTTCGCGGCTCACCTTCGCTTCGCCGCGGACCGCTTTTTCGGAAACGCTATGATAAAACAGCACCCGGTCGGAACGCTTCATGGCACGTAAGTTATTCCTTGCGAGAAAGTTACGCACCCCTGTCCATACTGTGCCGCCATCCCGCACAAAATCGTCCCACGAGTAGGCCTCCGGTTCTTGCTTCACGAGCCAGTAATTCATAACAATAAGCGATTCACTCATGGCTTCCGCTTCTGGCAAGTTCATAACGTTCGAAGGGTCGGAAGGCTGCGGAAAAAGCACGCAGATTCGGCTGATGCAGGGCGCGCTCCGCGAGAGGGGGCGTCAGGTGTTGGTTGTGCGTGAGCCCGGAGGGTCCGCCGTGGGGGAACAGATCCGGCACATTCTGAAGTACTCAGCGGATTCTCGCGGGATGACCCCCGAGGCAGAACTGCTCCTGTTCGCCGCGAGCCGGGCGCAGTTGACCCGCGAGGTGATCCGCCCGGCCCTGGATGCGGGGATGATTGTCATTTCCGACCGATTCCGGGATTCCACAACGGTTTATCAGGGAGTGGCCCGGCGGATTCCGGGCGCATTCGTCGAGGAGGTAAATGCGTTCGCCGTTGCCGGATGCGAGCCGGAAGTCACTTTTCTATTGGATATGGACGCGGCCGAGGCGATGCAGCGTGCACGGCTGCGACCCCGCCGCGCCGACCGGGAGGATCGGATGGAACAGGAGCCCATCGCGTTTTATCAGGCGGTCCGGGATGGGTATCTGGCGCTGGCCCGCGCGAATCCGAAACGCATCTTCGTGCTGAATGCGGCGGCATCGGAGTCGGTGATCGCCGCGCAGGCTTGGGCGATTTTGGAGGAGAGTTTCCATGGCATTCCTCGCGACTGAAGCGCTCCGGCGCCTAAAGGAAGCGGACGCGGCGGGGCGCTTGGCGCACGCGTACCTGATTTCGGGCAACGAATCGAGCGGAGCACGGAAGCTGGTCGAGGAACTTGCCGCGCTCGTTTTGTCGGTACCGGCGGCAACCGCACTCGCGCACCCGGATGCGCATGTCGTGCAACCGGAGTCGAAATCGCGACGCATCGTGATCGAGCAAATGCGTGATCTCCAGCGGTCGATCTATCAGCGAGCCGTCCATGGCAGCCGCAAGGTGGCGGTGATTTTTGAGGCAGACCGTCTGCAACCGCAGGCCGCGAATGCTTTCCTGAAAACGCTGGAGGAGCCACCCGCCGGCGCCCACCTTTTATTGGTCAGTTCCCAACCCGAGATGCTCCTCGACACGATCCTCTCGCGCTGCATCGCTGTGCCGCTGCGAGCAGAAGTCGCCCCGCCCGCGTCGGAGTCGGAACGACGCGTCATCGATGCGCTCACCAAGGTTGCCCCGCGCCTGCAGGGCGGGAGTTTGGCGGACCTGCTGGGATTTGTCCGCACGTTCCAATCCGTGCTCCAGGAGACGCGAACTCGGATTCGCGAGGAGTTCGAAGCGGCGTTTGACGACGAGAAGGCTCAGTGGAAGAACACGGCGGACGAGGGGTGGCTCCGGGACCGGGAGGATCAGATGAAGGCGCGCTCGGAAGCGGCCGCCGGCCGGGAGCGGGCCCGTTTGGTCCAGGCCGTTTCCTCCGCCTATGCGGCGGCATTGCGCCTTCGCGAAACCGGCGAACCACCCGCAGCCGCATACGCGGAAGTCGCCCGTCAACTCTGCGCCGCGCTCACGGCCCGGCAACTCCTCGACCGCATTGCGTCCATCGACCAGATGGCGTCCGCGCTGGAACGCAACGTGAACGAGCCGCTTGCGTTGGAAAGCGGATTTCTCGATGTTTTCTCTCCAGACTCGCAATGAGAATCGTGCTGAAAATTGGAAGTGGCGTACTGACCTGCGACTCCGGGCTGTCGCTCGACCACGCCCGTTTTGGTTATTTGGCAGATGACGTCGCCTCGTGCCATCGGGCGGGGCACAGCTGCGTCATTGTCAGCAGCGGGGCGATCGCCGCAGGGGTCGCGGAGCAACGCCTGGACGGTCGACCCGAGGATCTTCCTGGAAAGCAGGCGTGTGCGGCGATCGGGCAACCCATTCTCATGCGCGCCTACGCGACCTCGCTGGCGTCCCACGGCCTCCGCCCGGCACAGTTGCTATTGACTCACGACGACATCGACAGCCGCATCCGCCGGACGAATGCGTCCAACACGCTGGAGCGACTCCTCGCGATGCCTGGCGTCATTCCGATCATTAACGAAAACGACTCCGTGGCGACCGAGGAACTGCGTTTTGGCGACAACGACCGCCTTTCCGCAGAGGTCGCCATCGTCGCCACCGCAGATCTTCTCATTCTTCTCACGTGCGCGGAGGGCGTTCTGGATCAGGGGGTCCGCGTGCCCCGCATTGAAACGGCCGAGGCCGCCAAGCATTATGTCACCGGCGAAACGGGCCGATGGTCCGTGGGCGGCATGGCCGCCAAACTCGATGCCGTGGCGCTTGCCACTCAGGGGGGCATCGAAACCGTCATCGCCGACGGGCGTCGACCCGGCCAGATCACCGGCGTGGTCGCGGGTTCGGACGTCGGCACCCGATTCCCCGCCCACCCACGGACCCCACTCGCCTAACCGAACGTCATTCTGTGAACCCCTCGTCCCATCGTTCCTTCAGTCCCTCGCGCGTCTTCGCCCTGGCGTGGAACACGCTCACGGAACTCACCCGCCAGAAAGTTTTCTATTTCCTCCTGATCTTCGCGCTGCTGACGATCGGAAGTTCTGCTTTCGCCGCGAAGCTCTCCTTCGAGGAGGAATTCCAGATGCTAAAGGACGTCGCGCTCGGCTCGATGTCGATCTTTACGTCGCTTCTGGCGATTCTGGCGACCGCCATGCTCCTACCGAAGGATACGGAGGACCGGACCCTTTACACGATCCTCGCCAAACCCGTGCCCCGATTTGAGTACCTTTTGGGGAAACTCTGCGGTGTGCTGTTGCTGCTTGCCGTCTCGACCCTTGTCATGTCGGCGCTCTTCCTTGCGGTCCTGGGGCTGCGGGAGCAATCGGTTTTGGCCGAGACGACCGCGCAGCTTCAGGGGGCGACTCCGGCGGAGTTACAGATTGCGATCGACGGCGTGAAGCGGTCCACATTCAACGCCAATCTCCTGCCCGGGATTGCGGCGATTTTCATCAAATCTGCGCTGCTTGCGGCAATGACGCTGTTTGTTTCGACGTTTTCCACCTCGTCGATTTTCACGACCATCGTCTCCATCGCGATGTACTTCATCGGACACCTTCAATCGACCGCCCGCGATTATTGGTTATCCGCGATGGATGCGAGTTGGTGGACGCAAGCGTTTCTCGCGGTGGTGGCGTTGGCGTTTCCGGATCTTCAGGCGTTCAGCCTGGTTGACGCGGTGGTGGTGGGGTCGGCCATTCCGTTTGGCATCGCCATTCAAACCCTGATGCTAGGCGTGGGGTATGTCGCGGTGTACTACGTGCTGGCCGTATTCGTTTTTGCGGGCCGGGAGCTATGATTCTCCCGCGCCGAGTCCTGGCCATCGGGCTGCTTCTGGCATTCGGAGCGGCGCGGCTGCCGTTTGAAGTCCACCTGGAAAAACAGTCGCTCGACCTGCAAATCAAGGCGGCCCGGCTCTCGATGGAAGTGCGCGAGGAGGTGAGCCAACTCTCGTTCATTGCCGCCCTCAGCGGTTTCCGTTCATTCGTCGCGGCTTGCCTGTGGATCGAGGCACACTCGGCATGGGAGCGGACGCAATGGGGTCGGATGGCCGGACTTTTCAACACCGTCACAACCCTTCAGCCGCGGTCCCTTCTCTACTGGGATTTGGCGTCCTGGCACATGGCGTGGAACGCGAGCATTGCGGCGCTGCAGGACGAGAAACAACCGAGCGAGGCGCTGCGTGTTCGGGCGCAGCGGCAGTATTTTCAACTCGGGCGGGATTTTCTTGAGCGGGGGATCCAGAACAATCCGGATCGTTACCAACTGTACGAGAAGCTTGCCGTCCTCCTGCGGGACAAACTCGAGGACCCCTGCGCCTCAGCTGCGGCGTTTGACAAGGCAGCGTCGTTTCCCGATGCCCCGCCCTACCTGAAGCGCTTCGCCGCGTACGAACTCGCACAATGCCCCGGTCGCGAACGAGAGGCCTACGACCGGATGAAGGAAATCTTCGCCAAGGGCGTGCACGAACGCATGCCGACCCTTCTCTCGAAGATCCGCGAGTTCGAAGAGACGCTGCAGATTCCCGAGGACCAGCGGCTGAAGATGGAGCCCCCGCAGTGAATGTGCCACGGATGCGCATTCGCAGATGTTGACCCCGCGCGCCGGTGTAATAGTAAGGACAGATGCGTTTCGCGATTTTTGGCGACATCCACGCCAACTATGAAGCCCTGAGGACGGTCCTGTCGGATGCCCGGGATCAGGCCTGCACCCATTATGTGTGCATGGGCGACATCGTGGGCTACAATGCGGAACCCGGCCGCTGCCTCGATGCCGTCCGTGCGCTCGATTGCCCGGTCGTCAAAGGAAACCACGACGAGCAGGCCTCCATGATCGGCGAGCGCGAGGGATTCAACGAGATGGCCGAGGAGGCGATCAACTGGACACGCGAGCAGCTCACGGATGACCAGAAAACGTGGCTGCGCGAGCTGCGACTGCAACGCCAGGTGCGCGATTTTACGGTCGTCCACGCCACCCTCGATACCCCCCACAAATGGGGCTACGTGTTTAATCAGCTCGATGCCGCCGCAAGCTTCAGCTATCAGACTACCGCCGTCTGTTTCATCGGTCACACACACGTTCCCCGCGCCTACATCCGCGACGGCAGTGTACGCTCCTCGATGTTGGAAATCCTGCCCATCCAGCCTGGAAGGAAGTACCTCATTAACGTGGGAAGCGTCGGCCAACCACGCGACGGCGACTGGCGCGCCGCCTACTGCGTGTTTGATACGTCGAGCAACGAAGTGGAACTTCGCCGACTCGAATACGACGTCGCCATCACGCAGGCGAAGATTCTGGAAGCCGGCCTCCCACGACGGCTCGCCGAGCGGCTGTCGGTGGGCAAATGACGCCCAATGGCCGCACGCCGGCCCGGATCCTGATCATCAAGCCGAGTTCCCTCGGCGATATCGTCCATGCGCTGCCCACGGTGAGCGCCATCCGCGAAGCATTCCCGGCAGCGTGCATCGAGTGGATCATGAATACCGAGTTCGTCCCCCTGCTGGAAGGCACGCCGGTCGTCAACCGCCTCATCCCCTTCCCTCGGACCCGACTCCGGGGCCTCCGCAGCATCGAGGGCATCGGCTGGTTCGCAGCACTGCGCCACCTCCAACCGGACCTCGCCATCGACCTCCAAGGCCTCCTGCGCAGCGCGCTGATGGGACGGTGCAGCCGCCCGCAAGAATTGGTGGGAATGAGCGACGCACGCGAAGGGGCGCGTCTTTTGTTTCAGCGCGTCGTATCGGTCGACCCCGCCGCACACGCCGTCGATCGGATGCTGGACGTACTCCCGGCTCTGGGGTTTGCGCGACCGGGCATTCCTCTTTTCCCGCTCCCAGAGACGCCGTGGGCCCGACCGATCGACGAACTCGAAAGTGCCGTTATTCTCCATCCCTTTTCGCGTGGTGCCGGGAAGTCGCTTCCCCGCGACGTGCGCGACGCCATCATTCGCGCGGCGTCCCCGCGTCCCGTCCTGATCGTGGGACGGACGTTGGAACCCGTAGAGGATGATCTCCCTGATAACGCGGTGAACCTGGCGAATCGCACGACGCTTCCGGAACTCGTCTGGCTGATGCGGCGGGCCGCGGCGGTCGTGAGTGTGGACTCCGGCCCGGCGCACATCGCGGCTGCGGTTGCCCGCCGCTTGTTGGCGATCCACACGTGGAGCGACCCCCGCCGCGTGGGTCCGTACGGGCCAGCGGCCCAAGTGTGGAAGGGTGGGCAGATTGCATGCACAACCGGCCTCCACGCGGCGGCACTGCAGGAGTCCCGTGCGCCGACGATCGCGGACGTTCCCGCGATTGCAGAATGGATCGAACAGGAGCCGGGGTCACCAGACCCCGATCGTTGAATGTTCGGGCCGCCAGGCCCAAAAAACCTTTCAACCTAAATCCCGCAATTCAACTCCAAGGAACAGCGGATTTCACCATGAAGAACAGGAAGGGCATGAAGGAAATGGCTTCAAAAGGGGCTGCAGCGATGCATTCACGCGTGCGCCCGTTCGGTAAACGAAATCAAGCCAGGTCAGAACACATCGCTCATTCATCGTCATGCTCCTCATGTTCTTCACGGTAGTTTGAACTGAAGCATTTAGGATCAATCGCTACTTCTGACGCCCTTTCGCGATGCGGCGCGTTGCGGGGTCCGGAGACCCCGGCTCCTAATTCGTCGAAGCCCAGTGACCAGGGACCCACACCCGCTGACCCTGCGGGTTGACGCCCCACGCGCCGTCAATCCAGACCGGATTACTCACCCCGCGTGGCACGGGAGCGGTGGAGCTTTGACGGAGATAGTCCGCATCCTGAGACGGACCAGACGGCGGTGGGGGCGCGTTGCGCGGGCCGGGGTCGATCGCATTAAAAATCGCCCGTCCAATCGGATCGGGCGGCTGGATGCGTCCATCGGGCGTCGTGCAGGAGGCGAGTCCCACCGAGGCAAGCACGACAACGAAAAGCGGGGTCGTTTTCAAAGTTTTACGAGAGAACTAGCGAAAACCGCGCGCTTACGCCACACTGCTCTGTTTTTTCCAACGTGCTTACTGTTTCCCAAGTTACCAAGTCTTTCGGCGGTCGGATCCTGTTCGAGGAGGCGTCGCTGCAGGTCAATCGCGCCGACCGCGTCGGTCTCGTGGGTCCGAACGGCGCCGGAAAATCCACGCTTTTCTCCCTGGTCCTTGGTGAAAACTCGCCGGACACGGGGAGCGTGACGCTGCAGCGCGGCACGAAACTGGGTTTTTTGCCGCAGGAGAGCGCCCCGGTGGGATTGGAAACCGTCCTGGAGATTGCCAGTGGCGCCACTTCCGAGCTTGCAGAGGCACTCGCGGTTCTGCGTCGAGCCCGGGAGGCCGGCGACGAAGATTCCGATGAGGTTCACCACGCGAACAATGTCTTCCGCGAGCAGGACGGGCACAAGGTTCAAGCCAAAGCACGCCGCATTCTCGCCGGGCTGGCTTTCCGTGAATCGGATCTGGAAAAGCCCGCACGCGAACTGAGCGGCGGATGGATCATGCGTTGCCACCTGGCGCGCCTGCTCACCATGGAACCGGATCTGCTCATGCTCGATGAGCCGACGAACCATCTTGACCTCGAATCGCTCAATTGGTTCCAGACGTACCTGCGCACGTTCCCCGGAGCGATTCTGATGATTTCGCACGACCGTTCCTTCCTCAACGCCCTGTGCGGATCGATTGTAGAAATCCGTTCCGCGCAGCTTTTTCGATACCGGGGCGACTACGACGCGTATCTGGTGCAGAAAGCGGCGCGCGATGAGCAGCAACTCGCGGCGTATAAGAATCAGCAGCGCGAAATCGAACGACTCCAGGAATTCGTCGATCGCTTCCGCGCCAAGGCTTCGAAGGCCGCGCAGGCGCAGGACAAGATGAAGCAGATCGCGCGAATGAAGCGCATCGAGCCGCCGGAGGACCCCGCCGCGACCATCAAGTTCCAGTTTCCGCAACCAGCCCGCAGCGGGCAGAAGTCGATTTCCCTCGTCGGCGTCAGCCACGCGTACGGGGAAAAGGTTGTGTATCGCCACTTGGATTTCACCGCCGAGCGCGGTCAGCGCACGGTACTCGTGGGTCCGAATGGCGCGGGAAAATCCACCCTCATCAAGCTCCTTGCGGGAACCCTCCCCATCCAATCGGGCGAGCGGATCGTGGGACACCAGGTCACCGTCGGGTACTTTTCCCAGCACCGCACGGAAACGCTCAAGACGTCGAACACCATCCTTGCGGAAGTCATGGACATTCCCCGCCCCGTGCCGGAGCAAACGGCGCGCACGGTGCTCGGCTCCTTTTTGTTCAAGGGCGATGATGTGTTCAAGACCGTCGGCGTGCTCAGCGGCGGCGAGAAAAGCCGACTCGCGCTGGTGAAGCTGCTCCTCGATCCGCCGAATTTGTTGTTGATGGACGAGCCGACGACGCACCTCGACATGGCCAGCATTGAGGCGTTGATTGGCGCGTTGAGGCAGTACCAGGGCACGCTGCTTTTCGTCAGTCACGATGTGTACTTCATCCGGTCGATTGCCAGCACGGTGCTGCACATCAACGCGGGAAAACTCACCCCGTACGCGGGCGACTATCAATATTACCTCGACCGCTCCCAGCCTGCGTCCGCCACGGCGGGGTTGGTGGCCCCCGGCAATCATCAGCCTCCCGCCGCTGCGGCGCCAAAACCCACCGCTCCCGAGGTGGACGGGAGGGCGGGCTATCGGGAGAGCCGGGATCTGCGGCGCCAGCAGGCTGCCGAGCGCCAGGCCTCGCAGAAGCGGGAGCGCGAACAGAAAGCTCGGGCGTCCAAACTCGAAGCGGAAATTTTTCAGCTCGAACAACGACAGAATACGCTCGTTGCGGAACTCGGTGACCCGGAGGTCTACGGCGATCGATCGCGTTCGTTCGCTCTCAACCGCGAGCTGGCCGAAGTCAGCGAGCAACTCACCTCTCTCACCTCCGAGTGGGAATCGATTGCGGAATCACTCCAGGCGAGCGCCATCGCATGATCCTATAAACCGCAGCTTGAATTACCATGAAGCACTTGAAGATCATGAAGAGGAATGAATGAGGCATGTTCCCGGGCTCCACGGGTCTTCCCCTTTTGGGTGAAGTTGCGGGCCAATTTTCTGAGCCGTCTATTCCTCTGTCCCCTCATGTCCTTCATGAACTTCATGGTGAATCTGACCATTTCCTGGGTTTGAACTGCGGGATTTAGGATGATTAGCTCACGCGAAGGCGCGAATGGTCTTTTTCGTGCAAGTCTCTGGGAAGTTTTGTAAGAACACAGGCGTTGCATGGATTTTACGCTGACCTTCTTGCGAGTCTTTTTTACAGGGCTTTTGATCACTTCACCCCTCTGGGTTCTGATGCTCGCGTTAATCGCCCTCATGGGCGTTATCATCGGGCGTGTCGAGGGTTGGACGCACTTTAACGCCCTGTACTACGCGTTCATTACGGCGACGACCGTGGGCTACGGCGATCTTCACCCCAAACGCCATCTTTCGAAAGTGCTCGCCATTTTCATCGCTCTCACCGGCTTGCTGGTGACGGGCTTCTTCGTCACCATTGGAATCAGTGCCGCGACATTCTCTTTCAAGGAACACAACATCCTCGAACGTTTCGAGACGAGGGAAAAAGCAATCATCAAGCATCCACTGCCCCTTCCCACCCCATAGCTCATGAAAATTATCCGCTATATCGACTCTGCCGGGAAAACCGGCCTCGCCTCCCTCAATGCCGACGGATCCGCCGAGCGGCTCGAAGGTGACATTTTTGAGATTCCGACCCGGACGGGCGAACCTGCGGACGTCAAAAAGCTGCTCGCCCCACTCGCGCCCACCGCCATTCTCTGCATCGGCCTCAATTACCGCCGTCACGCGGAAGAAACCAACGCAAAGATTCCTGAACTGCCCATCCTGTTCGTGAAAGGCATCAACGCCACGCAGAACCCCGGGGATCCCATCCAGATCCCCACCGCACTGCGGAGTGACGAAGTGGACTACGAATGCGAACTGGCTGTCGTGATCGGCAAACGCTGCAAGAACGTGCGCCGGGAAAACGCATTGGACTATGTCCTCGGCTATACCTGCGCGAACGACGTCAGCGCCCGGGACTGGCAGATCAAAAAGGGCGGCGGGCAATGGTGCCGCGGTAAGTTTTTCGACACCTTCGCCCCGCTCGGCCCCTGCCTCACCACGAGCGATGAGATCACGGATCCCAACACCCTCGAGATTCGGACGATTCTCAACGGCGAGACGGTTCAGGAAAGCCACACGAGCGACATGATTTTCGACGTACCGACGCTGATCGAGTTCCTCAGCGGGAGCACGACGCTACTGCCCGGAACGGTGATCCTGACCGGAACCCCGAGCGGCGTGGGCATGGCGGCTACCCCGCCGCGCTGGCTAAAGCCCGGCGATCATGTCGTGATCGAGATCGAAGGGATCGGCCGACTTGAGAATCCCGTCGAGTTGGAACCTGCTTGAGGCAAGCGTGACAGGGGCTGCCAGCCCCTGTTTGGAAGCCCACAAAGGGGCGAGCCGCCCCTTTCACTTTGTCTGGTCAGGGTCTGGAGACCCCGCTCCTTTCAAAATAGGCCGCAGAACGGCGTCTCAGGCAATCCCTGCACGCCAGGCACACAACGATAGAGGCTGCCCGCAAGCGGTTGCTCTGCAATTTGTTCAGGAGTCAGGCATTCGCGTGCCGTCGTGATGTACAGATCGCGATAATCCGGCCCGCCAAACGTGCAACACGTCCCACGCGTCGGCGGAAAAGTCACCATCCGCTCAAGCTTGCCCTTGGGGTCGAATCGCAACATGCGCCCATAATTCACCAAAGCACTCCAGACGAATCCCTGAGCGTCGACGGTCAATCCATCCGGCAACCCCTCCGCAGACGGTTCCGCTTCAAAGAAGACACGTTTGTTCGAAATCGACCCGCTTTCGATTTCGAAATCATACGCAAACACCGTGTAACGCAGGGTGTCCGTGTAGTACATCGTGCGACCGTCCGGACTCCATCCCGTCCCATTGGAGATCGTCACTTCGGGGATCATCTGCTGCACGGAACCGGGTCGGTCGAACCGGTAGAGCGCCGCGACTGGGGCACCGATGTGGACTTCATTCATGGTGCCAGCCCAGAAGCGCCCCTGGCGATCGCACTTTCCATCGTTGAAGCGATTCTCCGGTTGGTCGCCTTCCACGGTGTCGAGCATGCGAACTTCGCCGGTCGCGGGATCGAAGTGGGCGAAGTTTTTCCGCAGCGAAACAATCAATCCACCCGAGGCGCAGCGACCGATCGAGGACACCTTCGTCTCCAGCGTGTGCGTCGTGTTGAGGGACGTGGCGGGGTCGAAGCGGTGAATCTGCCCGCGGTCGATGTCGACCCAGTAGAGCACCTGTTCGTTCTCCTCCCAGAGCGGTGATTCGCCGAGGATGGAATCGTGGGTCAGGACGAGTTCTGCGTCCTGAGATGGAACGGAGGGGAGATGTCGGGGGTCGATTTTCATACAGTTTTGGAGGTAAAGAATTGCCAGCGGAAGTCCCAGTGTCCTGCACCCGCGGAGTGACCGTGTCCCTCGGGGTGGCCGGCTCGAATGCTGAGAATGCCCCCGAGGCAAATGAGCACCGTGCCGAGGATGGCGGTCGGACCCGGCACGTTGCCGAAGAGCCACCAGCCGAGGATTCCGGAGAAGATCACGACCGTGTAGTTGAAAGGGGAAAGCGCTGCGGAACTGGCGTGACGGTATGCGAGGATGATCAGGTACTGCGTGAGGGCATAAAATCCGCCGACCCCTGCGAGCAGGATCCAATCGCGGAGGGAGGGAGTTTTCCACGCGAAGATGCAGACGGGGATCAGCAGCACGGTGGAGATGCCAAAGTTGTAAAGGAGGATGCGCATGGGCGGCTCCGTGGCGGAAAGACGGTTCGTTGCCACAAGCGCGATCGCAGAGAAAACCGCCGCCGAAAGGGCGATCAGCGACGCCGGATTGTGGAGCATGGCCGGACCCGGTTTGATGATCAGGATGATCCCGACGAGACCAATCGTCAGACTGGCCCACACCAGAGGTTGCACGCTTTTCCGACACCACACAAAAACCACCAGAGGGATAAACAGCGGAGCCGCATTTGAGAGCAGGACCGCGTCCATGAGCGGAATGGACTTCACCGAAACGAAGAACAGCAACTGACAGACCGACCCCGCCACGCTCCGGAAGACGTGCAGCGGAAAGCGATCGGTCTTCAGAAGCGGCATTCCCTCTCGCGCAAGAGCGGGCAAAAACACCACGAAACTGATGGCATACTGCAGGAACAGGAGCAAAAGGGCGGGCACATCGCCCGCTTCCTTGCTGAAAGCGCTCATCACGGCCGCGCAGAAAAAAGCGGAAGTGATCAGCAGAATACCGAGCGGCAAACTCTTTTGGGCTCCTGCGGTCGTTTCCACGCATCTGAAAAACGCGCTGGGGCCCACTTTGACAAGCCCCGGTTCGTGTTTTTTCCGGGAGGTTCCGTTTAAAGACGAAGTTTTTACAATATAG
>Ga0247834_1001834_pt1 | contig 34440 bp, 34 predicted proteins | sample LaCruzMarch2015__8_FD_187118 | JGI IMG/M metagenome (GOLD analysis project Ga0247834, IMG submission 187118) | Freshwater microbial communities from meromictic Lake La Cruz, Castile-La Mancha, Spain - LaCruzMarch2015_12m | ecosystem: Environmental > Aquatic > Freshwater > Lake | place: Spain... | reverse complement strand
CGATTCGACCGGATGTGCCGACGATGCGACCCGGTGTGAAGTTGCCTGCGGCGATGTCCGACTGGGCCGCGAGGGCGAGGGCGAGGGCGAGGGCGAAGGCGAGGGCGAGGGCGAGGGCGAGGGCGAGGGTGAGGGTGAGGGTGAGGGTGAGGGTGAAGGCGAGGGAGAAGGAGAAGGAGAAGGCGAGCCCGTCGTCGACGTCCTCGTGGGCGAGGCGGTGGTTTTTTCCGGACCCGTCGTCGGGCTTCCTGCGTTTGGCCTGTTGACGTTCGACATCAGCGGGTTTCGCTACACGCCGCTGACGACAGCCCTGACGGGACCTGCCGAGAATGCGTTGTTCGCCGCGGGGGCGCCGGTCATCGAAGACCTCGACGGCGTCACGATTCGCATCTGGAGCTTTCCCAGCTGCCAGCAGATTCACAGTGCTGGTTTCCCCATCGATGCCAGCGGGGTGCGCGTGCTCCACGCCCCTGCGGAACCTGTCCTGACCCGCTTCACACCCCATTGGTGCGAGGTCGACGGCGACAGCAGTGACGTGGTCTGGACCCTGGTGCTCAAGGGCGGCGGCAGCGATTCCCAAATGGGCTTTCGGGACGACGCCGCCTGGCGCGACGGGATTTCCCTCACCGGTTCGCCAGACCTCACCACGATCACCAACTTCGGGTTGTTCGCCGCCTGGTACGCGGCCCCCGTCAACGAAGTCCTCTTGCGTTTCGCCGGGACCGGGCAGGTCAGCCCAAGACCCGTGGGGCTCCGGCTGGTGCTGCCCGATTCAGACACCATGGCGGCCGCCGTCGGCAGCGGCACGACCACCGAGGTCGACGCCTCGACATCATCGGCAGCCGCCAACGCCGCCTTGGGCGAGACGACCTACGTCCACACGGAATGCGTCCGGGCCGGCCTGAACGTCCGACTCGACCAGCGCCGGGTCCGCGTGGGGGTCGTCGCCGTCGACCAGGCCGACTGCAGCGGCAACGACATCGTCGTCGGCGTCGGCATCGCCGATCTGGCCTCCAGCGGAGGCCCCGATGGCACCTTCGCCGGCGGCCACCGCGAAGGCGGCGGCAACGGCAACGACGTACCCCAGTTCACCTTCGTGCTGGTCCGGTGACGACGTCGACGACGTCGACGAAGTCGACGACGTCGGCGCTCTCGAAGCGAATGCTCAGCCGTATTCCTCGGACTTGTAGCGGTCCTCGGCGATGCCGAGGGCGTGGACGATGGCCTCCACGCCTTCCATGAACCGTGGCGCGGGCTCGACGCCGGTCTCCTTGGCCTCCGCCCGCTGGTACTTGGTGATGGCCGCGCCACAGGCAAACACCAGGGTCCGCGCCGGGTCGGTGACGATGGCCTTCATGAAGTCGACGGTGGGCCGACCCTTCACGTAGCCGGCACCGCGGGCCGCGACGGCTTCGTCGGTCTCGCGGGTGATGCAATGCAACAGCCGAAGACGATCGGGATGGGCGGCGGCGAGGGCGTTGAGCTCGTCGAAGAAGATGATGTCGTCGAAGGTCTTGTTCACATAGACCATGACGTGCTTCACCGTCGGGTGTTTGCCCTGCAGCAGCTCGTCCTTCAGCAGCGCGTAGTTCGGCACCACGCCCGAACCCGCCACCAGGTGCAGCACCAGGTCGGTGTGCTCGTGGTGGTCGTCCTCAAGGACGTAGGGGCCCGTGTAGCCGGTGAAATTCACCGTGCGCCCCTTGAGGTGCTCCGACGCCAGAAACGGCGACAGCAACGGCGGATACTTGTCTTCCTTGTGCCACCCCTCGGCCTTGACCGTGATGGTGACGAGCTTCTCCGACGGCGCCGACGACATCGAGTAGGCGCGGAAGGTCTCGCGCTTGCCCTTGATGTGCTCGAAGTAGGCGATGACCCGCGACAGCTCCGGGAACTGGTGGGGATCGATGGAGATGAACTGCCCCGCCTGGTAGTCGGGCTGGTCGCCGGTGTCGAAGGACAGGGTCACGGTGTCGTGGGTGTTGCGGACGACGTCGACGCACTTCGACACGATCTTCTTCAAGGGCTTCGGCTTGGGCTTCTTGGGCGCTTCGTCCACGGCGGGCTCCAACGGCTGAGGGCAGATGATCCGTGCATGACGTCGTCGCCATCGCTGCGCAAGGGCCGACCGACTGTCGCCGCGGCAAGACAGCACAACGAAAGACGGCGACACCGTCAACACCGCAGTGTCGACGCCGTCGCCGTGGTTCGTGCTCCCTCGACGTTCGTCGAGAGTGGCCTTCAGTCGTCTGAGGACGCGGTGGCGTTGAGGGGGACCTCATTGCCGACGAGCTCGATGATCGAGATCGGTGCGTTGTCGCCCTTGCGGATACGCGACTTGATGATGCGCGTGTAGCCACCGGGACGGGTCTTGAAGCGGGGGCCGATGTCGCCAAAGAGCTTGGCGAGGACTTCCAGGTCGCGGATGTCAGCGAAGGCCTGACGACGAGCGTGGAGGTCGCCGCGCTTGGCGAGGGTGATCAGCTGCTCCGCAAAGCGGCGCAGCTCCTTGGCCTTGGCGTCGGTGGTCTCGATGCGCTCGTGACGAAAGAGCGAGGTGGCCATGTTGCGAAACAGCGCGGTGCGGTGCGCAGAGGTCCGACCGAGCTTTCGTCCAGAGTTCAGGTGACGCATGTTCTCTCCAAAAAAACAAAACAGGTGGGAGCCCCACAGGCCGGCGGAAATGCCGCCGACCCGTGCAAAGGGAGCTCAGAGGTCGGCTTCGTCGCCGTCGTCGTCGCCGTAGTCGTCGTCCAGGGACTCACGGATGACCGGGCCTGAGATGATGACCGGCTTGGCTCCGCCGGCCTTGGGCGGCCAGCCATCGAGCTTCATACCGAGGCTCAGGCCCATCTCGTGGAGGATCTCTTTGATCTCCTTGAGGGACTTGCGGCCGAAGTTCTTGGTCTTGAGCATTTCGCTCTCGGTCTTCTGCACGAGATCGCCAATGTACTTGATGTTGGCGTTCTGCAGGCAGTTGGCCGAGCGCACGGACAGCTCGAGCTCCTCGACGGAACGGAGCAGGTTCTCGTTGACGCGCTCCTCCTTGATCTCGGGCTCGGGCAAATCGGGTTCGATCTCTTCGTTGAAGTTGATGAAGATCGAGACCTGTTCCTTGATGATCTTCGCCGCGATGCCGACGGCGTCCTCGGGCGTCACGCCGCCGTTGGTCCAGACTTCAAGGGTCAGCTTGTCGTAGTCGGTCTGCTGACCAACACGGGCGTGGGTGATGTTGTAGTTCACCTTGACGATGGGCGAGAAGAGCGCGTCCATCGGGATGGTCCCGACCGACTGGCCTTCCATGCGGAACTGCGTCGCGGGGACGTAGCCACGGCCACGCTTGATCGCGAACTCAGCCTTGAACGTGCCGCCGTCGGCCACCGTGCAGATGTGCTGGTCGGGATTCAAGAGCACGATGCTCTCGTCGTGGATGATGTCCTTGGCGCAGACATCCTTGGGCCCCTGGATCTCGAGGCGGACGGTCTTGCTGTCGGCGTTGCCGAGCAGCTTGATGTCGACTTCCTTGAGGTTCAGGATGATGTCCGTGATGTCTTCTTTGACATCGGGGACGCTCATGAACTCGTGGGTGGCGCCGTCAATCTTGACGGACGTGATGGCCGCGCCCTGCAGCGAGGACAAGAGCACCCGACGAAGGCTGTTGCCGATGGTGACGCCGTAACCGCGCTCGAGAGGCTCGGCCACGAACTTGCCGTAGGTCGGCGACAGGGTCTCACGGTCGACGACCATGGACTTCGGACGGATGAGATCGCGCCAGTTCTTCTGCAGGGACATGGTGGTTCTTTCTTTCTTCGAGAGCCCCGGCGGAACACCCCGTCACAACGACGACGAGCTCCATTCAGGACAGTCAACAAGCAACAAGCGGGTCAAGGCTGCGGGGTGCTGCTCCGAGCCGCGTCCAGGCGTTGGCTGGCTAGGAGGCTGCGAGCACCGCGCGCAGCGTACTTCGTGTACGCGAGCACGGAGCGGAGCAGCCGACAACGCCAGCCGGCGTCTGGGCGCGGAGAGGCTACACGCGGCGGCGCTTGGGGGGGCGGCAGCCGTTATGCGGCACGGGCGTGACGTCGCGGATCAGGGTGACCTTGAGACCGCTGTTCGCGAGGGCGCGCAGGGCGCTCTCACGGCCAGAGCCTGGGCCCTTGACGCGCACTTCGACGGCCTTCATGCCGTGGTCCATGGCCTTGCGGCAGGCGTCTTCGGCAGCGACCTGGGCCGCGAAGGGGGTGGACTTGCGCGAGCCCTTGAACTGGCGAGCGCCACACGACGACCAGGACACGGCGTTGCCCTGCTGGTCGGTGATGGTGATGACGGTGTTGTTGAAGGAAGCGAAGACGTGCGCGATGCCGATCGCGACGTTCTTCTTGACCTTCTTCTTACCCTTGGGAGGAGCCATTGTTCGATCCTGTTGTGCGCCCCGACGGTGTGACCATCGAGGAGATGCATCATGAAGTGGTGGGGAGCCCCGAGATGACTCGGGGGCTGCCGTTCAACGCCAAGCGCTACTTGGAGGCCTTGCGGGCCACCGACTTGCGAGGACCCTTGCGGGTACGGGCGTTGGTGTGGGTGCGCTGACCGTTGACGGGCAGGCCACGGCGGTGACGGAGACCGCGGTAGCAGCCGAGGTCCATCAGGCGCTTGATGTTGAGAGCGACGTCGCGGCGGAGATCGCCTTCGACCTTGTAGCCCTGCTCGAGGACGTCGCGGATGCGAGCCATCTCGTCTTCGCCGATGTCGTCAGACCGCTTCTGGGGGTCGACGTTGGCCTTGGCCAGGATGGCCTGGGCATTCACGGAGCCAACTCCGTACACGTAGGTGAGCGCAACACCCATCTTCTTGTTGCGCGGCAAGTCGACACCAGCAATTCGAGCCACTTTCGCCTCCAGAACACACGCCGCCGACGGTATCCGCCAACGGTCGAATCATGAACATGTGCATGGAGACGCGCTCGACGCTGTGCGCCTGCGGGTGGAGCGCGCTTCCGGGATAGTCCGGCGCTGCTCTTCGCGCTCCACCAACCCACGTTCTGTGACGGGGCCGATCTCCATGCGCGAGAAAAATGGTGACGTCATGCCGTCTGAATCAGACGACCTGGGTCACCGGGTGGGCCTCAGCCCTGGCGCTGCTTGTGCCGCGGATCCGAACAGATCACGCGAACGACGCCCTTGCGACGCACAACCTTGCACTTGTCGCAGATGCCTTTGACCGACGCTCGAACCTTCATACCAGACTCCGCCTCTGCCTCACGGCAGTGCTTGTGATCCCTCGGGGACCTCGGGTCGCCTGCGACGTACCAGTCGCTCGCGCCCTTGACAAGCCCCGATTGTGTTCAACGGGCTTTCGCTGCCCGCTTCATCGAGGCCATGGATACCGACTTTGACGACGACGACGCCTTCTTGGCCGCCTTCTTCGTCGACTTCTTGGCAACCTTCTTCGCCGGCTTCTTCGCCGGCTTCTTGGTCGCGATCTTCTTGGTGGCGATCTTCTTCGAGGCCGCCTTCTTGGTGACCTTTTTCGTGGCCGCCTTCTTGGTGACCTTTTTCGTGGCCGCCTTCGTGGCCGCCTTCTTGGTCGACTTCTTCGGCGCCTTGGTGGCCGCCTTCTTCGTGGCCTTCGTGGCCGCCTTCTTCGTGGCCTTCGTGGCCGCCTTCGTGGCCGCCTTCTTCGGCGCCCTGGTGGCCGCCTTCTTCGTGGCCCCGTTGGCGTAGACCGCAGCAGCCTTCAGGAGTGCTGGCGAGCGCTTGGGAAGCTCGAGGCGTTCGTGACCGGCTTGCATGGACCCCTGGGGGTCCGTTGGGGCGCTGGCCCAGGCAGCGGTGCCCTGCTGCAATGCAGCGAGGTCGCGACGGCGGCGCACGGATTCCAGGACCATGCGGATGGCCGTCGTGACCGCATCAGGGCTCTGGGTCCCGTCAACCACCTGGAGGATCGCGCCGTAGAGGGTCTTGAGGGGCGCCGTCTCAACGTGGAATTTCCCCAGCCGTTTGTTCACGGCTTCGAGGGTGTCGTCGGGACGATGGGTCAAGCCCTGGTGGCCGCAGCTGTCGCAGGTGTCGGCCTCCTTCGGAGGCATCGACAGCAGGTGGTAGATCGCACCACAGGCGCTGCAGGAGCGCCGGTACACGGCCCGGTCGCGCACGACCTCGTCGGGGCAGTCGATGCCAACGACGACGTCGATGGACTCGCCGCGGGCGGCGAGCATGGCGTTGAGGGCCTCGCCCTGGGGAATGGTGCGGGGGAAGCCGTCGAGCAGGAAGCCCTCAAGGCAATCATCCCGCCGGGTCCGCTCGTCGATCATGGCGATGACGATGTCGTCGGAGACCAGGCCCCCGCTCTTCATGACAGCCTCGACCTGCTGGCCGAGGGGTGTCTGCTGCTTGACGTGCTCACGGAGCATGTCGCCCGTGGAGAGCTGCGGAATGCCGTAGAGGTCCACCAGGCGCTTGGCCTGGGTGCCCTTCCCAGCGCCCGGAGGCCCGAAGAGGATGATGCGCATTGGCTGCCTCTGTCAGTGGCTTGAGGTCACGTCAGACGGGCGCAGGCTCAGCACCCTCGGCAATCGGGTTCTCCGATGTCCGGGCGCGACCCTTGATGCGCGGACCCGTGGGCCCGGCAAAGCCGTCGTAGTGGCGGGTGATCAGGTGGCCTTCAATCTGCTGGGCAGTGTCGAGGGCGACACCGACCACGATCAGCAGCCCGGTGCCGCCGAAGTAGAAGGGGACCTGGTTGCTCGTGATGTTCTGGATGAGGCTGGGCATCACGCAGACCAACGAGAGGTAGACGGCGCCGGCGAAGGTCACGCGGCTCAAGACGTGGTCGATGTACTCGGCCGTCTCACGACCTGGACGCACGCCGGGGACAAAGCCACCGAACTTCTTCAGGTTGTCGGCCACGTCAACTGGATTGAAGACCATTGCCGTGTAGAAGAACGCGAAGAACATGATGAGACCGACAAAGATCGTCATGTACTGCCACGAGCCAGGCTGAAGCGCCGTCTGCAGGCCCTGGGCCCAGGCAGCATCGTCAAACAACGAGGCGAGCGTGGCGGGGAACATGAGCAGCGACGAGGCGAAGATCGGGGGAATGACGCCGGCCGTGTTGACCTTGAGGGGCAAGTGGGTGGACTGGCCACCGTACTGCTTGTTGCCCACAATCCGCTTGGCGTACTGGACGGGGATGCGGCGCTGACCGCGCTCGATGAAGACGATGGCGAAGATGACCACGAAGACGACGACGCCGAGGATGGCGACTTCGGGCAACGTGTAGGTCTGCTCCTTCACGCCGACGGCGAGTTGGTACAGGGCGGCGGGGAGACCAGCGACGATGCCGGAGAAGATGATCATCGACGTGCCGTTGCCGATGCCCTTTTCCTGGATCCGCTCGCCGAGCCACATGATGAAGGCGGTGCCGGTTGCCAGGGTGAGCACGGTCATGAACGTGAAGCCGAAACCGCCGAAGGCAGCAGCCCACTCGGCGTCGACGACGCTTTGGCCGTTCTGGTTGATGCCCTTGAGCCACTGGCTCAGCATCACACCCTGGACAACGGCGACGAGCATCGTGCCATAGCGGGTGAACTGGTTGATCTTGCGACGACCCTGCTCGCCCTCCTTCTGGAGGCGCTCAAGGGACGGAATGACGACCGTCATCAACTGCATGATGATCGACGAGGTCACGTAGGGCATGATGCCGAGCGCGAACACGCTCAGCTGCTCCAGAGCGCCGCCGGAGAAGAAGTTCAACGTCCCCAGCAGACCACCACCGCCGCCGGTGGACGTCTTCAGGTAGTCCTGCATGATGCTGCGATCAACACCAGGGGTGCTGACGAAGATGCCGATGCGGTACACCGCCAGCAGCGACAACGTGAAGATGATGCGTTTCCGCAACTCGGGGATGCGGAAGATGTTGACGAGTCCGGCGGCCACGCGGGCACCTCGTGCGGGCCGCCACTACCTGTGACAGCCAAGACGATAAAACAGTGCCGCGCGTCGGTATGACGCGCGGCTGACCACACTGGGTTAAGCGCTGACCTTGTGACCGTCAAGGACTTCGACAGTCCCGCCGGCGGCCTCGATCTTGGCTTTGGCGCTGGCGGAGATGGCGTGGGCCTTCACCGTGAGCTTCACGGCGAGGTCGCCGGTGCCAAGGATCTTCACCTTCATGCGGGTCTGGGTGACCAGGCCGCACTCGATGAGCGTGATGGGGTCGACCATGTCACCGGCGGCGAAGCGCTCGGCGATGCGGCCAACGTTGACGACCGTGTAGTCCTTGCGGAAGTCATGGTTGCGGAAACCGCGCTTGGGCAGGCGGCGGGCGAGGGGAAGCTGACCGCCCTCAAAGCCTGGGCGAACCTGGCCGGACTTGGTCTTCTTCTGACCCTTGTGACCGCGACCGGCGGTCTTGCCGTGACCGGACGCGCGACCGCGACCGAGACGCTTGGGCTTGTGGCGGGCGCCGTGTGGCGCGACGAGGTTGTGCAGACCCTGAACTTCAATGCTGCTCATTGCAGGCTCCTTGCGCCGCCGGCTGTGCCGGTCGACTCGGATGGGGGACGGTGACTGATCACCGTCGATGAACGACGCCTGTCACACCATTCCCGACAAGGGAAGGGGGACCGACGTCAAGCATGGGCCATGATCAACCGCGCCAGCGGTTGACTGGCATGGACATCAGGCGCGAAGCGCTTGATCACGCCTTTTTGGGCGAGCCGTCGGCGTTGATGTGGCGGAGGCCAAAGAGGGCGGCTTCGCCCTTTTTGACTTCAACCGCGACGAGGTGCTGAACCTTCTCGACCATCCCACGGATGGCCGGGGTGTCCCGCAGCTCGACGGTGTGGCCAATGCGGCGGAGACCGAGGCCCTTGATGATGAGGCGCTGGGCCTCGCTCTTGTGGGACAGGCCGCGCAGCTGGGTGACGCAGATCTTGGTGGACTGAGACATGGATCTCTCCGGAATTCGGGCCCTTCGGGCCCGAATAATCGTGATTTTTAAAACATTTGGCGAGGCGCCAAGTGTTTGAAATCAGGGCCGCCGACAGTGACGTCGACGGCGTGCTGGTGACGTCAGGCCTGGGCGGCGGCCTGGGTGGCCTTCGCCTCGGGCAGCTCGACGCCGCGGCGGGAAGCGTGCTGCTCGGGGGTCTTGAGCTGGCGCAGGGCGTCAACGGTGGCGTGAACCACGTTGTGGGGATTCTTGGTCCCGAGGGACTTCGACAGGATGTTGTGCACGCCAGCGGCCTCGAGGACGGCGCGGACGGTGCCGCCGGCGATGACGCCAGTACCCTCGGAAGCCGGACGGAGCACCACCAGGCCGGAGCCGAAGTGGCCCTTGACCTCGTGGGGAACCGTGGTGCCCTTCAAGGAAACCTTGAAGAGACCCTTTTTCGCCTGGTCGGCACCCTTGCGGATGGCCTCGGGGACTTCGTTGGCCTTGCCCAGGCCAACGCCGACGTGACCGTCGCCGTCGCCGACGACGACGAGTGCGGCGAAGCTGAAGCGCTTACCGCCCTTCACGACCTTGGCGACGCGGTTGATGTGGATGACGCGCTCGGTGAGCTCGCCAAGGGACTCGGGATTGATGGGCTTTTCGGCCATGGATTCCTCGGAGAAAAACGGTGGAGAGAGCTGAGCTCAGAGCGAGAGGCCGCCCTCGCGGGCGCCGTCGGCAACCGCAGCGATGCGGCCGTGGTAGCGGAAGCCGTTGCGGTCGAAGACGACGGCTTCGACGCCGGCCTTCTTGGCACGTTCGGCGACAAGCTTGCCGATTTCTTTGGCCGCGTCGGCCTTCTTCTTGCCCTTGAGCGAATCGCGGAGACCCTTGTCGAGGGTCGACGCCTGGGCGAGGGTCTTGCCGGTCTCATCGTTGATGATCTGGGCATAGATGTGGGTTGCGCTGCGGAACACCGTGAGGCGGGGGCGCTCGATGGTGCCCTCCACACGCTTGCGGATGCCGAGGTGGCGCTTGACGCGCGTGGCTTCCTTGGGGTTCTTGCGACGGAGCGTAGCGAGATCGACCTTGCGCATTGCACTGACTCCTGAGGGTAGCGAGCACGGTTGTCCGGGCGTGCCGACATCCTCGACGGGGATGGAACCACCGACGTCGCCAACCGTGGCGACGTCGGGCGTGAAGGATCACTTGGCGCCGGACTTGCCTTCCTTCTGCAGCGGCTTCTCGGTGGAGTATCGGACACCCTTGAGGCCGTAGGGGTCCTTGTTCACCGGGCGGAACGAGCGGATCTTGGCCGCGGTCTCGCCGAGAAGTTCCTTGTTCGCTGCCGTCAAGACGATGTGCGTCTTCTTGTCGTCAGTGATCTGGGCCGTGAGGCCCTCGGGGAGCTTGTAGACGATCGGGTGGGAAAACCCGAGCGTCATGTGCAGTTCTTTGCCCTTCACTTCGGCGCGGTAACCGACGCCGGTGATGTCGAGCTCACGGGTAAAGCCCTTCTCGGCCCCCGTGACCATGTTCTGCACGATGGTGCGGGTCAGGCCGTGCAGCGAACGAGCAAGGCGCTCTTCGTTGGGGCGCGTGACCACGATGGTGCTGCCTTCAAGGGCAACCGTGACATGCGTGTGGGGCTTGAAGGAGAGCTTGCCCTTGGGGCCCTCGACCTTCACCTCGCCATTGGCGATGGCGACCTTGACGCTCTTGGGGACTTCAATGGGCTTCTTGCCAATACGAGACATGGGATGACCCGTGCTTTCTGAAAGGGGTTCGACATCATCGCTGCGGTAACGGCGACCTCGACCTGGTCGAGGCCGACGGCATCACCACACCGTGCAGAGGACCTCGCCGCCAACCCGGTCCTTGCGGGCCTGGTGGTCGGTCATGACGCCACGGGACGTCGAGACGATGGCGAGACCGATACCACCGCGGACCTTCTGAAGGTCGTCGGCGGCGGAGTAACGGCGGAGGCCGGGGCGCGACACGCGGGAGACACCCTCGATGAGAGGCTGGCTGCGCTCGTCGTACTTCAGCGTGACGTGAAGGGTGGCGCGGCCATCCTTCTCTTCGACGCGGACGTCTTCGAGGTAGCCTTCATCCTTGAGGATCTGTGCAATGCGCACCTTGATCTTCGAGGAGGGGGCGGTGGTGGTCTTGTGGCGCGCGAGCTGGGCGTTGCGCAGGCGCGTGAGGAAGTCGGCGATGGGATCGGTCATCATGGGTGGTTGACCTTCAGATGAGAGTGAAAGCGGAAAGTGGAGGGCAAGCAGGTCACTTGCGGAACGGCATGCCGAGGTGCGTGAGCAGGGCCTTGCACTGCTCGTCGTTGGCCGCCGTGGTCACGAACGTGATGTTCATGCCGCGGAGCTTGTCCACCTTGTCGTAGTCGATCTCGCTGAAGATGATCTGCTCCTTGAGGCCCAGGGAGTAGTTGCCACGGCCGTCCATCTTCGCGGCCACGCCGCGAAAGTCACGAACGCGGGGGAGAGCGAGGTTGACCAGGCGGTCCATGAACTCCCACATGCGCTCACGGCGCAGGGTGACCATGCAGCCGATGTTCATCCCTTCGCGCAGCTTGTAGGTGGCGATGGACTTCTTGGCGGCGGTGAGCACGGGCTTCTGGCCGGTGATCTTGGCCATCTCTTCGGCGGCGCCTTCCAGGATCTTCGGATCGCGGACGGCTTCGCCGAGACCCATGTTGACCACGATCTTCATCAGACGTGGAACCTGCATGGGGTTCTTCAGGCCGAGTTCCTTCTGGAGGTTCGGCGCGATTTCCTTCTTGTAGAAGTTCCGCAGGCGGGGCGGACGCTTCTCTTCGGGAGGAAGCTCGGAGGGCTTGAGTTGGTTCTGGCTGGCAGCCTTCGCTGCCTTCTTGGCGAGGCCTTCGGCCTTGGCCTTGGCTGCGCGGTCGCCGTCGTCGGTCTTCTTGGAAGCCATTGTTCATCTCCTGTCGGTGTCGGCGGGGAGGGTTCACCTCGACCCGTCACTCGGTATCGGCTGTGGGCAGAACTCCTCGGGCGCGGGCCCGGGAAGCGTCAGGTCTTCTTCGGCGTCAGCCGAAGAAGCATCAAACCTTGTCGGCCTTGAGGCCCTTGCCCCGTGCCACGCGCTCCTTGAGGAGGCTGGCTTTGCCCTCGCCGGTCTTCTGCACGGCGCCAACGCGCACGGGGCGGTTGAGCGTTTCCGAGAAGAGCATCACGTGGGACAGCGGGATGGAGCCGGCGCCCTCGATGATGCCGCCCTCGGGGTGCTTCGCCGAGCGCTGGGGCTTGAGGTGACGCTTGATGAGGCGGAGGCCTTCGACGCGGAGGCGAACCTTGTCGCCGTCGCGCAGGACCTCGAGCACCTTGCCCGATTGTCCCTTGATGTCTTTGCCGCCGGCGATGACCTTGACGAGGTCACCCTTTTTGATCTTGCACTTGGTCTGCATGGCTGTTTCGCCTTTCAGAAAGAGTGGGGAGGAGACGTCGCTCAGAGCACTTCGGGCGCGAGCGAGACGATCTTCATGAACTTCTTGGCGCGCAGCTCACGGGCCACGGGCCCAAAGATGCGGGTACCGATGGGCTCGTTGTCCTTGTTGACCAGGACGGCGCCGTTGTTGTCGAAGCGGATGTACGTGCCGTCAGCGCGGCTCAGCTCCTTGGCGGTGCGAACGACGACGGCGCGAACGACGTCACCCTTCTTGACCTTGGAGGCCGGGCTGGACTCCTTGACGGCGCAGACAATGACGTCGCCCACGGAGGCGTAGCGGCGCTTGGAACCGCCGAGCACCTTGATGCACATCACCTTGCGTGCACCGGAGTTGTCAGCGACTTCGAGGGTGGACTGGGTCTGGATCATGGTCGAGTACCAACCTTCCTGGGCGTGAAAGCCCGCGAATAGACGACGACGGCTGCCCCGAGAGGCTGCTGTGTCAGAGTGGAGTCGTGGTCGGGAAAGGAGTCAGGTGGGGCACGGAGCCCTTCACCTGACGCCTCGGACGCGGGGCCGGCGTGCTTGTCGCAACGGCGGGCCAGGGTCTCCGAAGCACGAAACAGCCGTCAGGACGGCGCACATGTGTGCGCCAGACGGCCAGGACGTTCAGACCTTCGCTTTTTCAGCGATGGACTGGAGGCGCCAACGCTTGAGGCGGCTCAGGGGGCGCGACTCAACGATGACAACCTTGTCGCCGGCGGCGACTTCGTTGTTCTCGTCGTGCGCATAGTAGCGCGCGCGCTTCTTGAGGAACTTGTTGTACTTGGGATGCTTCACCGTACGCACCACCTCGACGATGATGGTCTTGTGCATCTTGCTCTTGCGGGCCACGCCCGCGAGGGTTCGACCCTGGCCGCGGTCGGCGCCGTCGGCTTGTTGCTGCTCGGTCATGTGATCGTTCCGATCTGAAAGTGACGGTTCTTCGTGACAGGCGAAAGAGGCGACGTCAACAGGTGTCGGTGGTGCTCACACCACCGAATGCCTGTCAGGCGGTCGGCTGGTTCTTCGCCGTCAGGATGCGGGCGAGCTCTTTGCGCTTTTCCGCCAGCTCCGACGTGTTGGCCAGCTTGCGGGTCGCATGCTGGAACTGCAGGTCGAAGAGGTCCTTGCGGGTCTTCTGCTCAAGTTCGGCCAGGTCCGCTTGGGACTTGCCGGCAAAGGATGTCTTCTTGGCCATGGGCTCACTCCGGAGAGCAACCAGGGGCGCCGTCGATGACGGCGCCCTGTTGCTCAGAGGTCGTTCTTCTTGTCGATGAATTTGGTCGCGAGAGGCAGTTTGGCCTTGGCGAGGTTGAGGGCTTCGATCGCCGTGGCGACGTCAACACCTTCCATCTCGTACAGGACCCGGCCAGGAAGCACGACGGCAACCCAACCCTCGACGTTACCCTTACCCTTACCCTGACGAGTCTCGGCAGGCTTCTTGGTGAAGGACTTGTCGGGGAAGATGCGGATCCAGATCTTGCCGCCGCGCTTGATCTTGCGAGTCATCGCAACGCGGGCTGCTTCAATCTGGCGGGCCGTCAACCAACCCGGTTCCGTCGCGATGAGTGCGTACTCACCGAAAGAGACGTCGTGGCCACGCCCGGCTTTGCCGGCGACGTTGCCTTTGTGCATTTTGCGGTACTTGACGCGCGCTGGGCTCATCATGGCGAGGGAACTCCGACTTCAAGGCGTCTCACGACGCCAGGAGGTGTTCACTCCTCCGGCGCAAGCGCCGGAGAAGCTGTGATTGGGTCAGTTGCGGCGCGCGCTGGTGGGCAACACTTCGCCCTTGAAGATCCAGCACTTGCAGCCGATGACGCCGTAGGTGGTGTAGGCCTGGGCGAAGCCGTATTCGATGTCGGCGCGCAGGGTGTGCAGGGGCACGCGGCCCTCGCGGTACCACTCGCGACGCGCAATCTCAGCACCGCCGAGGCGGCCGGAGACGGCGATACGAATACCCTTGGCGCCGAACTTCTGCGCCGTCTGGATGGACTTCTTCATCGCCCGACGAAACGCCACGCGGCGTTCGAGCTGCTGGGCAACGCTTTCGGCGACCAGCTGGGCATCCGTTTCGGCCTTGCGGACCTCGTGGATGTTGAGGAAGACCTCAGACGCTGTGACCTTCTGCAGGTCTTTCTTCAGCTGCTCGAGGGAGGCGCCCTTCTTGCCGATCACAATGCCAGGACGTGCGGTGTGCACGTTGATCTTGCACTTGTTCGCCGCGCGCTCGATGTCGACGCGCGAGATGCCCGCCTGCTTGAGCTTGTCGTGGATGTACTTGCGGAGCTGCAGGTCCTCGTGGAGCCACTGAGCGTAGCCCTTCTCACGGAACCAGCGGCTGTCCCAGGTGCGAATCACGCCGAGACGGAAGCCTGTTGGATGCGTCTTTTGACCCATATGGGAATCCTTTGTTCATCACCTCTCGGTGGTGAACTTCTTCGACGTCAGCTCGCCGGGGCGAGCTTCACGGTGATGTGGGAAAGCTGTTTCTTGAAGGGAGTGGCACGGCCGTGGGCGCGCGGCAGGAACCGCTTGAGCATGCCAGCCTTGTCGACTTGCACGTCGGCGACGACGAGCGCATCGAGGTCCATCTTCTTCTGGTCGGCGTTGGCGACCGCGGAGTCGAGGACTTTCTTCAAGAGGGGCGCACCCGCACGCTGCTGGAAGGCCAGCAGGGTGAGGGCTTGCTCCACCGGCATGCCGCGGACTGCGTCGGCGAGGACGCGGGCCTTGCGAGCGCTGATGCGCACGCCTTGCATGGTGGCGGTGGCGGGTCCGTCTTGGCGAGCCTGCTTGCGCAGTTCCGCCTTGAGCTTCTCGCGCTTGGGCTTTTTGGGGGTCTGATCGGTCATGGCCTCACCTCACTTCTTTCCAGCGGGTGCCTTCTTGTCGGCTGGATGGCCGACGAAGGTCCGGGTGGGGGCGAATTCGCCCAGCTTGTGACCGATCATGTTGTCGGTGACGTAGACGGGGATGAACTTCTTGCCGTTGTGGACGGCAAAGGTTTGACCGATAAAATCGGGCACGATCATCGAGCGACGCGACCAGGTCTTGATGACCTTCTTGTCGGCGTTTGCCACAACCTTCTTCCAAAGGTGGTGGTCGATAAACGGACCCTTCTTGACGCTGCGTGGCATCTCAATACCTCAAGAAGAAAGAAGTCAGACTTTGTTGCGACGACGAACGATGAGTCGGTCGGTGCGCTTGTTGTTGCGAGTCTTGTGACCCTTGGTCGGCTGACCCCAGGGGCTGACGGGATTGCGGCCACCGGAGGTGCGGCCTTCGCCACCGCCATGCGGATGGTCGATGGGATTCATCGAAACACCGCGGACGTGAGGCTTCTTGCCGAGCCAACGCTTGCGGCCGGCCTTACCGAGTTGCACGAGCTCGTGCTCGGCGTTGCCAACCTGGCCGATGGTCGCGGTGCAGTTGGACAGCACCATGCGCGTCTCGCCCGAGGGCAGACGAACCTGGGCGTACTGGCCTTCGCGAGCCATCAGCTGGGCCGAAGCACCAGCCGACCGCACCATCTGTCCACCCTTACCGGGCTTGAGCTCGATGTTGTGGATTTGGGTGCCGACGGGGATGTTCGACAGGGGCAGGTTGTTGCCGGGCTTGATGTCGGCGGTCGTCCCCGAGAGGACCACGTCGCCAACGTTCAGACCGACCGGCGCCAGAATGTAGCGTTTCTCGCCGTCGAGGTAGTGGAGCAGAGCGATGTTCGCCGTGCGGTTGGGATCGTATTCGATCCCGGCAACCTTGGCGGGCACACCTGGCTTGTTCCGGAGGAAGTCGACAATGCGGTACTTCCGCTTGTGACCGCCACCGCGATAGCGCGTGGTGATGCGACCGGTGTTGCCACGGCCACCAGCTTTGCTGATGCCGACGGTGAGGCTCTTCTCGGGCTTGGACTTCGTGATCTCACTGAAGTCGTTCCCTGTCATGTTGCGACGTGACGCCGACGTCGGCTTGTACGTTCGAATACCCATCGATCCTCCGTGCCATACCCCCGCAAGCTTTCGCTCCCGGGTTCTCGGCGCCGAATGGGCACCACGTCTCGACGACGTTGTGCCCGAAAGAAATCCCCGACCTTGCAGGTGGGAAAGACATCTGCTTCGAAAGTGCCGTCAGTCCTTGCGAGCTGGGGCGCGAAGCAGGGATCACCCAGTGAAGGCGATCCAGTGGCGCGGTTCCTCCCACACAGTGATGGAGTTGTCCAGCAGGTAGCAGAAAAAGGCGACGCGTCGAGGTGACTCCGCTGCAAGGGAATGCCGCGGTGGTGGTTCCAGGCGTGCCGGGCGGCTGCCGTTTCTGGTCGGCGATCGGCGCACGGTTGGCCTCAAGAACCCGCCGGGCGGTGGGATGGTCACCTACACGGCGTGGAACGCCGACGGCGGCGCTGGGACGCGGTATGGGGAGTGATGGCTCCCTGGATGTTGCGACATCTGCTGGTTTGGTTGGCCGGGATTCTCGTGGTCTCCGCCTGTGGAGCGGCGCGTCACGGCGACGATGGTGGCCGACCAGCCATCCGGGTGGCGGTGGGCAGTGCCCCCGACAGCCTCGATCCCCGCCTGGCCACGGGGGCCGTCGGGGTTCGTCTGTCCCAGCTGGTGGCGCCTCCGCTGTGTGTCGTCGACGACCGGCTGGAACCGCGCCTGCTGCTCGCGCAGGAAATTGTGCAGGTGGACGACCGTACCGTCGACGTCGAATTGAGGTCGGGATTGGCGGTGGGCGCCGATGACGTGGTCTTCACGTTTGCTTCGATGCTCGATCCCGCCCTGGGCTCCCCCCATCGGGGGCGGCTTGATGTCGTGGCCGGGGTGGTGGTCCTTGATGACCGATCCGTGCGCTTCACGTTGAAGGGGCCCCATGCCCCGTTTGTCGTCGACGTGTTGTGCGCCAGCGGCATCGTGCGTCGCGCCGACTGTGGCGACAGCGAGCGCTGTCGCACCCATCCGCGCGGGAACGGGCCCTTCCGTCGCGTCGACGACGGCAGCCAGCCGGACCGTCTGCTGCTTCGTCGTGAGGCGGAGGCCGATGGCCGTCCCGACCTTGACGTCCGGATCGTGCGCGATGGCAGCGCGCGTTTGCTGTCGTTGTTGGCGGGTGACCTCGACGTCGTCATGGGGGATGTGCAGCCCTGGGATGTGGGCCCCATGCAACGGGCGGGGCTCTCGGTGGAGGCCACCGCCGGCGTCGGCTTTTCCTACCTCGGGATCAATGTCCGGACGGAGCCCCTCGCCGACAGTCGGGTCCGTCGCGCCCTGGCGCTGGCCATCGACACCAAACAGCTGGTGGCGGGGCGCCTGCAGGGCCGGGGCCATCGCAGCTCGGGGGTGTTGCCGCCCGGGCATTGGGCGAAGGCCGCGGCGGTGGTGCCTGTCGACGTCGATCGGGACCGGGCCCGGGCGTTGTTGCGCGAGGCGGAGGTGGCGCCGGGGACGACCCTGCGGCTGTTGTCGAGCACCGATCGGCTGCGCCAAAGCAGCGCCCGCGCCATCGCTTCCCAACTGGAGGCCATCGGGCTCCACGTCGACGTCGAGGTGCGGGATTGGAGCGTCGTCTACGAGCGCTTGAAGGCCGGACACTTCGAGCTCGTGCTCGCCAAGTGGACGCCGGTGGTGGAGCCCGACCTGCTGACGACGACGGTGCACAGCGGTCGCATTCCAGGCCCGGGTGTGGTCGCTGGCGGCAACCGCGGCGCCTTCGTCGACGTCGACGTCGATGGCTGGTTGGACGAAGCCCGCATCACCACCGATGTGCAGGCCCGGGCTCGCCTGTATGGGCTGGTGGAGGCGCGCCTGCAGGAGGGTGTGCCCTTCGTGCCGCTGTGGGTTGACGACGAAGTCATCGCGTCAGGGCCGCGCGTCCGGGGGCCCGATGGCGTGAGCCCCCTGCGTCCCTGGCGGACCGGCTCGTTCTGGCCGTTGGTGGACGCCGTCGTCGTCGACGAGGGACCGCGATGAGTGCGCCCGTCAGTCCCTTGATCGCCGCGTGCCTCGACGTGCTGCTGGCGTTGCTGGTGCTTGGGGCCACGGTGGTCAGCGCCCTGGCGCCCCGTGGCGGCCTGCCCTGGCGTCTGCGGCTGCGACGGCTGCTGGACGTCGTGGCCACGGCAGCGGCGGCGGTGGTGCTCGTCGGGGTGGCCACCGCCATCGTGCCCGGGGACCCCGTGGCCCGGGCCCTCGGCGAAGACGCCCCCGAGAGCGCCCGCACCGCCATGGCCGAGACCATGGGCCTGCACCATCGCGACGTGTTGCCGGGGACCCTGGTGCCCCTGGCCGTCGGTGGGCGGGTGCTGTCGGGGCTCGTGCTGGGGCTGGTCGACGACGACGGCGGGCTGCGCTCGTATCGCCGGGAACCCGTGTGGTCCGTCATCGCGCCGCGCCTGGCGTCGTCGGTGCGCCTGGGCGGGGTGGCCCTGGGGCTTGGCGTGGTCCTTGGTGTGTTGCTCGGGGCCCTGGCTGGCTTGCGCCATGGACGGCCCGGGGGCGGCGCCATCGACCTCGTCGTCGTCGGCCTGGCTGCCCTGCCCCGGGTGGTGTTGGGCCCGGCCCTGGTGGCGGTGGTGGCGGTGGCCTGGCGCCTGTTGCCCGCAGGCGGCGACGACGACGTGGCGGCCCTGGTGCTGCCTGCCCTGTGCCTGGCGCTGCGCTTTGGCGGCGTGGTGGCGCGCCATGTGCGGGTGGGCGTTGTCGACGTGGTCGACGAACCGTTTGTGCGGGCCGCGCGCAGCCGGGGTGCGGGACCGCTGCGGGTGGCGGTGCGGCATGTGTTGCCCCAGGCGTTGTTGCCCGTGGTGCACCTGACGGGCCTGCAGGCCGGGGCTGTGTTGTCGGGGGCTGTCGTCGTCGAGCGGGTGTTTTCCTGGCCGGGCCTTGGCACGTTGCTTGTCGAGCGGCTGCAGCTTGGGGACCTGCCCGTGGTGGTGGCGATTGTGGCGGTCTCGGCCGTCCTCGTCGTCACCATGAATGTGCTGGCGGACGCGGTGGCCGTGGTGGTGGATCCGCGCTTGCGGCGGGGACGGGCCCCATGAGGACGACGATGACGACACAGCACAACAGCTGGTCCCGGTGGCTGGGGCTCGGCGGGTTGCTGGTGACGGGGCTGCTGGCGCTGGTGGGTCCGATGGTGCTGGTGCCTCCCGCCATCGACCTCGGCCGCGATCTGGCGGGGCCCGATCCCCGAACCCTCGTCGGGCTGCTGGGCTTTGGCGAAGGGGGCACCAGCGTGCTGGCGAGCCTGGTGTGGGGGGCCCGCGGGGCGGTCGGCATGGGGGCGGCGGTCAGCGTGTCGTCGACGATGGTGTCGGTGGTGGTGGCCCTGGCGATGGCCCTGGGACCGCCGGGCCTGCGGCTGCTGCTGGGGCGGCTGGTGGACGTGATGCTGACGTTTCCGTCGTTGTTGTTGGCGGCGGCGTTGTCGGCGGTGTTGCAGCCCGGGGCCGCCAGTGTGGTGCTGGTGCTGGTGGTGTCGTCGTGGGCCCAGCCCGCGCGGGTCCTTTCGGGCCTGGCGGCGGCCGTGGGCGCCCGCGACCACGTCGCCGCTGCGGTGGCCCTGGGCGCCTCGCCGTGGCGCGTGGCCCGGGTCCATGTGCTTCCCCTGCTGTGGCCCACGGTCCTGCTGCAGCTCAGCCAGGGCTTTGGCGGCGCCATCGTCGCTGAGGCGTCGTTGTCGTTTCTGGGGCTGTCCCAGCGGCCCCTGGACCCGCCGTTTTACGCATCGTGGGGCACCATGCTCGACGACGGCGTGGCGCTCCTGCTGGCGGCGCCCCATCTGTGGTGGCCGCCCGCCCTGTGCGTGTTCGTGGTCGCCGCCTGCGCCCAATTGGCGGCGCCCACCCGAGCTGGATGAAGAAGTCCTGATGCTTGTTCGGCTGGCGCCGAAGGAGTCCTGATGCTTCGTCCGCTGGCGCACAAGAAGAAAACCCCCGATTTCTCGGGGGTTTACACCGTCATCTTTGGTCCGCCTACTGGCAGACGGCGACGCTGGTGCCGGCTTCGGCGCGGAACTGGAGGGTGCCGCAGCTGGTGCCGCCGCTGCAGGTGATGGCGGCGCCTGTGCGGCCGGTCCAGTTGCAGATCTGCTCGCAGCGGTTGGCGAAGCAATCGAGGATGTCGGTGGCGGGGATGTCGCAGATGCGGTCGCCGTCGAGGAGGTCGCTGTAGACCGAGGCATCGCAGGTTTCGCCGCGCTGCTGGTCGTCGGCGCAGATGCCGACACCGACATCGATGATGTCTTCCCAGCAGCCGAGGCCGAGGCCCGCGCAGTCGGCGTCGGCGCTGCATTCCTGCTTGCAGACGCCGGGGTCAAAGGTGCCGGCCCCCGACGAGAAGATGCAGGCCAGACCGGTGTCGCAATCGAGGTCGTCGAAGCACTCGGCGTTGAGGTTCAGGCCCGAGGAACCACCGGTGCCGCATTCGCAGTTGACGGCGTCGACGTCGCCGTCGCAGACGAAGTCCATCCAGGGAAGGTCACAGATGCACTCGCCGGCGTCGCCGCAGGTGTAGTCGATGCTCAGGGGCTCGTAGCAGTCGGACTCGGTGGCGCAGCTGACGCCGGTGCTGCCCGCAGGGGGAGGGTCGTTGGGCTCGGGAGGCGGGGGATCGGTGGGGTCCACCGGGTCGGTGGGATCCACGGGGTCGGTGGGGTCGGTGGGGTCGGTGGGATCAGGCGTGGTGGCTCGGCAGCCGCCGGCGCCATCGTCCTCGAAGCCACCGTTGCAGCGGCAGGTGCCGCCGACGACGGCGCTGGCGTTGTCGGGGCAGGCGTTGTCGATGACACACAGACCCGGGGCCTGGCAGATGCCTGCGCTGCAGTCGCTGTCGCCGAGGCACTCCACGCACCGGCCGGGGACGCTGTCGCCCTGTTCGGCGTTGGAGCACAGGGGCGTGTCCGCCCCGCACTGGCCGTCCTGACGGCACCAGCCCGCGAGGAGGGGCGAGCACACGCCGACGGCCGTGTTGCAGAACTCGGTGATGGCGCAATCCGCCGTGGCCGTGCAGGTATCGCCGCCGCCGGTGGTGTTGCGGGCCGCGCAAATGCCGGCGTTGCAGACCTCGTTTTGGGCAGGGTCGCAGTCGAGGTCGGTGACGCAGGTGCTGGCACCGCCGGTGCTGCAGGTGCCCGCCGAGCAAATCTCGCCCAGGGAGCAATCGCGGTCGTCGCCGCATGGGGCGCCCAGGGGATCGACGGGCCGGGAACAGGCGGTGACGACGAGGGCCATCGTGAGCATGAGCAAGGAGGGAGTAACTGCTGAGCCCAGAGCGCGTGCCATGGTTCACCTGTTGGTCGGGTGGTGCCCTTCATCGCCCATATGTCTGGGCGGTAAAGGTCCGACGAGGCGATTGGTAGTGCGCCACGTTGGATCCGGCGAGGTGGATCCCCCGGATCTCCCTCGGTCAAATGACCGATGCCAGCGACACCACTCGCATCAGGATGCGGCCGCCGCCGACGCCAACAGGTGGGTGGCCGCGCGGCTGACCGCCGGGTGGCTGTCGTCTTTGAGTCCCACGCACCGTTCGATGAACGTCGGCGCCGGCACCAACACGCTCAAGGCCGACAACGCGGTCTCGCGCACGATGGGATGGCGGGAGCGCAGGTGGCCAAGGACGATGGCGGTGGCGCTCTGCAAGCCAAGCTCGGTGACGGCGTGCAGCGCGCAGACCACCAACCAGGGGTCGGGCCCGGCGAGCAGCTGCTCCAGCCAGACCTCGGGGCTGTGGCGCTGCAGGGCGTAGAGTTCTTCGCCGCGCTCAAGGACCCGGGCCAGGGCCCGCTTGCCGACGGCGTGGTCGCTCCCCTGCAGCTCGAAGCCGGCCTCGAGGATGGGCAGCAGGGCTCGTTTCTCGTCGCTCACCAGCAGGTTGTCGAGGACCTCGATGGCGTTGGCCCGGGCCACGGGCGACGTCGAGCGCAGGTTGCCCCAGATGGTCTCGATGGCCTTGTGGGGCTGGATGATGCCGAGCAGGCGAAAGATGCCCTCGAGGGAATGCTGGGCGCGGACCTCGAGGGCGTCGCGCAGGAGGTCCCGCCTGGGGTCTTCGGCGACCTGGACGAGGTCGGCCATCATCGCCAGCAACTGATAGTGCCGCTGGAGCTCGGCCCCGATGAGCCCCCGGATGGCGACCTCGTCGACGGGGACCCCGAGCCGGTCCCGCAGGCGGGCGCAGGCCCGGGCCAGCTCCCGGCGGGTCTCGGGCTCTTCGACCTTCAACAGCGACGACAACAAGGCGTCGAGGGCCGAGCGGGTGCCGATGCGCTCGAGGACCCGGGGCACGCTGCGGCGCAACTGGGTGTCCTCGCGGGGCTGCTGGACCACCCGCACCAGGGCGTCGATGACGTCGTCACCGTAGGCCGACAACGCCGCCTGGGCCGCCCGCGAGACCTCGCGCTTCTGCAGCTTGTAGATCAAGCTCGGGATGAGCTCGGGGGACTTCATGGCCCCGGCGGCGGCAATGGCCGCCAACTGGACCCGCAGGCTGTCGTCGGCGAGCAGGGCCTGCACGGGCCCGTGAAAGCCCTTGATGGCGATTTCCTCCAGGACCTGGGCGCACGCGTAGCGCATGGCCTCGTCCTCGGCGGCCAGCATGGCCTTGAGGTCGTCCGCGGCGTGGAGGATGCCCTCGAGGCCCCCGTAGCGAATGATGCCGGCGACGGCGGCGCCGCGGATGGGGGGCGACGGGCTGTGCAGCATGGGTTCGACGGTGGCGAGGGCGTTTTCGCCGACGATGGCGCAGTAGGCGCCGACGGCGGCGGCGCGGACGCGGTCGTCGACGTCGATATGGTCGCCGCCGGCGGCGAAGATGGCCTCGATGCGGGCGGGGTCAACAGTGGCGGCGCGCTCGCTGACGCTGCGGTCGCCGAGGAGCTCAAGGGCCGCCCGGCGCACATCGGGGTCGGTGTGGTCGAGGAGGGCCACAAGCTCCGTCGACAAATCGTGGCCCTGGACCCGCCGGCACAGCTCGATGGTGTTGAGGATGTCTGTGTGGTCCTCGCCGCGCAGGCGGGAGCGCAGCAGCACCACGGTGGGGGCATCGCTGATGACGAGGCTCTTGTCGGAAAAGTCGAGCCGTCGACGACGGAGGGTGGAGAGGAGCTCTTTGACGTACTCGCGGCGGATCAACAGGATGAGACCTATCCAGCAGGCCACGAGGCCCGCCGCCACCACCGCCAAGCTTGTGAGGGGCAGGCGCAGGGGCCCCACCAACAACACCATGGCCGCCCCCGCCAGGCCGCCGGCCATGGGCTTGATGACGCCGTCGATGAACGTCTTGGCCCGACCGCGGGCCGCGGACGGCACCGGCGTGTAGAGCACCTGCATGGTGGCGTCGGTGATGCTGTAGCGAAAGCTGTTCTCGGCTCCCTTGGTGAACACCGCACACATGAACGCCGACGCCAACGACGCCACCATGGCGAACAGACCGCCAAGCAACGTCACCGGCAACAACAACAGGGCGGCGACGACGCCAAAGCGTTCAAGGATGCGCCCGGTCAGGGCCAGCTGCATGACGGCGGCGATGATGCCGGTGGCGGCGGAGAACATCCCCATGAAGGCCGAGATGGCGTCGGTGTTGGCGATGCCGCCGCTGGTGAAATGCTCTTTGACGAGGACCTTGAACTGGTAGTCGATGAGGGGAACCGTGACGAAGGTGGCCACGGTCATGCCGGCGACGATCTTCAGGTGCTTGGACTGAAACAGGCTGGAAGCCTGCTTGGAGACCTTGAAGTCCTGGCGCTGCTTGCCGCGGACCGCCCCGAGGACGGCGACGTCGCGCAGGCGGGCCCGCTCGCTGTGGCCCATGGAACGGATGATCCAGGCACCCCCGAGCAACAGCACCATCTGCAGAAACAACAGATTCTCGGTGCCCACGGCCTTCACAAGCCCCGAGACCGCCAGCCCGCAGACGATGCCGGCGATGACGCTGCCCGACGACACAATGGGAAACAGCCGCTTGGCCTCCCGCGACGAGAACAAATCGCCGGCGAAGGTCCAGAACTGGAGGATCAAGAACGTGCCGTAGACCTCGACGAAGTTGTACAGGAGCACGTAGACCCAGCGCTGGTTCAGCGTGAGCAGCACCCGCATGACGCCCATCAACACGACGGTGGCGAGCAGGGTCCACACCAGCAGCTTGTCGCGCCGGAACCGGTCGGCGATGCGCGCGAACAACAGGGCGGGCACCGGCACCATGACGGCGACGGAGATGTACATGTAGGCGAGGTCTTCTTTGCTGAACGCGCTCAAAAAGAGCGAGTCCCGCTGGATGCGCCCCGAGATGAACGTCGACACCGCCAACACCAGGTAGAGGGCGAGGCCGACCACGCGACGGCCTTCGCCATCGCGGATGTTCAAGGCGTCGCGCAACCACCGGAGGAGCGCATTCAACGGGGCAGGCATCGCGGGGGACGTTATGGCGAGCAGGCGGCGGGAGTCGAGCACCTCTCGACGTGACACACCCGCTTGGCGATCAGGGCAGCAGGTACGCCAGGCTGTAGCTGTGCTTCCCGTCGGCGATGGTGATGGTCATCATGCCCGCCATGCCCTTGAGCTCGCCGGTGCCCGAGTGGGGGACGATGTCGATGTGCAGGGTCTGGTTGCCCTCGTGCATCAGGGCATTGTGGGTCACGACGAAGGAACCGGTGAGGCCGTCGACGGTCCCCGTGATACGCTCGATGGCGACGTAGGCGGCGGTGTCTTTGACCGCCGTGCGCACGGCGAGCATCTGCACGGTGCTTGTGGCGGTCAGGCCGCCGACAAATGATTTGGTGAAGGTGGCCCGGGACAGGGAGACGTCGTCGACGACGTCAAACGGGGGCTCGCCCTTCATGGTGACTTCAAACGTGCCTTCGGCCTTCATGTGGTGCTCCCGGGTGTCTGGTGGCCCGTAGCAGAGGACGCGCCCAAAAGAAGCGCCCAAAAGAAGCAGGCCGACCCGTGGGGGTCGGCCTGTTGGTGCCGTCGACGACAGCGCTGACCCGTGAATGGGAGGGTCAGATGGTGGCGAGGCGGGGCTTCAGCTCGTTTTCGAGGTCGGTGATGGCTTTGGAGAAGCCATCGATGCCCTCGGCGAGCTTGTCGAACGCCATGCGGTCTTCCTTGTGCATGGCATCGAAGGTGGCCTTGTCGACGTGGATCTTGGCGACCCCGTTCTTCATGGCGTCTTCGGTGTTGAGCTTCTTGGGCAAGGTGCCCGTGGTGCTCTGCAGCTCGTCGAGGAGCTTTGGGGCGATGGTCAGCAGGTCGCAGCCGGCGAGCTCGGTGATTTCACCGACGTTGCGGAACGACGCGCCCATGACCTCGGTCTTGTAGCCGTGGCGCTTGTAGTAGTTGAAGATCTTGGTGACGGAGACGACGCCGGGGTCTTCGCTGGGGGCGTAGGTCTTCTGGTCGGTGTTCTTCACGTACCAGTCGAGGATGCGGCCCACGAAGGGGGAGATGAGGGTCACGCCGGCTTCGCAGCAGGCCACGGCCTGGTGGAACCCGAAGATGAGCGTGAGGTTGCAGTGGATGCCGTCCTTCTCGAGGTTCTCGGCGGCCTTGATGCCCTCCCAGGTGGCGGCGAGCTTGATGAGGATGCGCTCCTTCTTGATGCCGGCAGCAGCGTACATGGCGATGAGCTGGCGGGCCTTCTCCTCGCTGGCACCCTGGTCAAACGACAAGCGGGCGTCGACCTCGGTGGAGACGCGGCCGGGGACGACCTCGAGGATGCGCATGCCGAATTCGACGGCGAGGCGGTCGACGGCGAGCTTGATCTGGTCGTCGGCGCTCTTGCCGGGCGCTTCCTTCTTCGCCCACTTCAGGGCTTCATCGACGACGCTCTGGTACTCGGGCATCTTGGCGGCGGCCGCGATAAGGCTCGGGTTCGTCGTCGCGTCACGGGGACGGAACTTGTTGATCGACTGGAAGTCGCCGGTGTCGGCGACGACGACGGTGTGGCCTTTGAGCTGGTCGAGGAAGGTGGCGGACATGGTCTGACCCCTGGGATCGGGTGGTGGGCGTTCATGGAGGAACGGCGCGGACCCTAGCACCGGGCCGACCCACGGCAGGTGGCCCCCCCCTCCTGCCTCAGGTGCGAGCAGAACGTACATGGCAAACGTACAGGTCGTGCTTTCAACCACCTCGAGCATTTGCCATTGTGCCGCCGTGCCCCGCCACGTCGACCCAGCCCTCATCGAAGCCGTTTTCGCCGAAGACGGCCCCCTGGCGACCTTGATGCCGGGCTACCGGCCCAGGCGGGCCCAGGTGGACATGGCCCTGGCGGTGGGCCGCTGTCTGGACACGCCCCGGGGTCGCTTGGCCGTCGAAGCCGGCACCGGCACCGGCAAAAGCCTCGCCTATCTGGTGCCCGCGCTGCTGTCGGAACGGCGCGTGGTGGTGGCGACGGGGACCAAGGCCCTGCAGGACCAGCTCGTCGACAAAGACGCCCCCATCGCCGTCGCCGCCGTCAACGCCGTCCTCGGCGACGGGGCGAAGGAGAGGCCCGTGCTGCGGGTCAAGGGGCGCTCCAACTACCTGTGCAAGCTGCGCTGGGAGAACTTCGATCGCCAGGGCTCCCTCGGCCTCGGCGACAGCGGCGACCAGACCCTCGTGCAGCTGCGTCGCTTCGCCAACACCACCCGCACGGGGGACCGCGCCGAGATCACGGGGCTCCCCGACAACTTCCCCCAGTGGGCCGAGCTCGACGCCAACAAGGACCATTGTCTGGGCACGAGCTGCCCCCGCTACGACGATTGTTTCCTGGTCTTGACCCGCCGGGCTGCCGAGCAGGCCGCCGTCATCGTCGTCAATCACCACCTGCTGTGCGCGGACCAACGGCTGCGGCTGGAGTCGGGGGCCTTTGACAGCGAGGGAGATGGCCAGGGTTTTGGCGTGCTCCCCGTCATGGACGCCCTCATCGTCGACGAAGCCCACGCCCTCGCCGACGTCGCCACCGACCACTTCGGGGTGTCGCTGTCGAGCGAGGACATCGTGCGCTTCGTGGCCGATGTGCGACGCCACGCCGACAGCTGCGGCACCGCCGAACGGCTGCAGCTCATCGACGCGATGCGCGACGTCGAAGGCGCCGGCGCTGCCTTCTTCGCCGCCATCGGGACTGGCGTCGTCAAGGGCCGCACCGGGTCCGGCGTGCCCGAGCCGTCGTTCTCCGAGCGGGCGGTCTTTGTGCCCACCGACGACACCACCCGCCTGGGGGCTGTGGCCGCCGAAGCCTTGAACGACAGCGGTGACGTCATCGACGCCGCCCGCGCCAGCTTCGACGACGACGGCGTCGAGAGCGCCATGGTGAAGGCCACCTTTGCCGGCCTCAAGGAGCGCTCCGCCCGGGTGCGGGCCCAGCTCATGTACCTGGCGGGCCCCGCCAGCAGCGACCGCCGCTCGGTGTGCTTCGTCGACAAGGGTCCGCGCACCACGACCCTGGTGACGGCTCCCATCGACGTGCGGGCCCCCCTGTCGGCCACCATCTTTTCCGCGGAAAGCCCCGTGGTGTTGACGTCGGCGACCCTGGCCATTGGCAAGGATGTGTCGGCGTTTGTCCAGGCGGTGGGCCTCGACGCCAGCGGCGATGAGGGCGAAGGCGGCCAGCACGACGACGACGACGTTCACGACGACGACCACGACGACCACAACGCACACGGCGTCGCTGACAGCGACGGAAGCAGCGACGGAAGCAGCGACGGAAGCAGCGACGCCGTCGGCACCGCCGTCACCGTGATGACCGCGGTATTTCCGTCGCCGTTTGACCATGCCCGGCGGGCCGCGTTGTACGCGCCGACGTCGATGCCCGAGCCCGATCAACCGGGGTACGCCGAACGCTTCGACGACGAGGCCCTGTTTCTGGCGGCGCTGTCGGGTGGCGGGGCGTTGTTCCTGTTCACGAGCCACCGGGCCATGGAAGATGCTGCGCGACGGTTGCGGCCGGGGCTGTCGGCGCTTGGGGTGTCGGTGCTGAAGCAGGGGGACAAGCCCAAGGGAGCCCTCCTCGAAGACCTGCGCAACGGCAGCGTCGGCGCCCTGTTTGCGACGGCAAGTTTCTGGGAGGGCGTCGACGTCATGGGGGCCGCCCTGCGGCTGGTGGTCATCGATCGCCTGCCCTTTCGGGTGCCGTCGGACCCCCTGGTGCGGGCCCGGGCCGACCATGCCCGCAGCCTCGGCAAAGACCCCTTCAAGGACCTGGCGCTCCCCGAGGCGGCGTTGTCGTTGAAGCAGGGGGCGGGCCGGTTGCTGCGCAGCGTCGACGACGCCGGCGTCGTCGCCATCCTCGACGGCCGTTTGCGGGGGCGCCGCTATGGGTCGGTGTTTCTGGCGGCGTTGCCGCCGATGACGCGGTTGGGCTCGAAGAAGACCATTGCCCAGTTCTGGGTCCGGCAGGTGGAGCCCGTGCTCGGGCTGTCCGGCGGCGCCGAGCGGGCCTCGTCCATCCTGGGTGACGACGTCGTGTAGGAATACATCCCACCTGCCGGGCGTGGGCCTGCGACCGCGGCTTGCGACAGCGGTGGGGGACAGTTCATGGTGCGGGGCACAGGGTGCGGAGGCAGATGAGCAGCGCGATGGGTCGGGTCATTGGGACGGTGGAGAAGGTGCTCTTCTTGAAGAGCATCGACCTGTTTTCCCAGATCCCGGGCGAAGACCTCTCCCAGATCGCCCTCATCACCGACGAGGTGCAATTCGAGGGTGGCGACGAGATCTTCCGTCAGGGAGATGCCGGCCAGACCCTGTTTTTCATCATCGAGGGCAAGGTGCGCATCCACGCCAACGGCGTGGCTGAGGACCTGGCGGTGTTGAGCGAGCGGGCGGTGTTTGGCGAGATGGCCCTGCTCGACAGCGAACCCCGCAGTGCGTCGGCGACGGCGCTGACCGACGTCATCTGCTTGAAGATCGAGCGCGACGACTTCAACGAGATCCTCGCCGAGAAGAGCGAGATTGCCCAGGGCATCATCAAGGTGCTGACCCGTCGGCTGCGCAGCACCCTGGACCGCCAGCGCTTCTCGGGATCGGTGCCCATCGCCAAGTCCTGACGGCGTCCTGACCTGGTCTGTCCAGGTCGTGGTTCTCGTCGTCTCGACAGGGTCGACAGGGTCGACAGGGTCGACAGGTCGACAACGCCACCGCAGATGGGCGAAGGTCAGGGCGTCATGAGCAAGCGCGACAGCGACGGCAGCGATGTCTTTTCCGATGACGCGCCGCGGGGACGACCCGCGCGAGCGACGGCGATGCCCACAGCGGCGGTCACCATGGTCGGGGCCATGGACTTCAAGAGCCAGGACACGTCTGGCCCCTGGCGCCTGCACGTTGTCAGCGGTGGGCGCACGTCGTCGTTCCACCTCGATGAGGGCGAGCACATCATCGGCCGCAGCGGCGACGTCAGCGTCCGCATCGACGAAGACAGCATCAGCCGTCGGCATGCCCGCCTGGTGATCGACGGCGACACCCTCACGGTCACCGACCTCGGCAGCATGAACGGCACCCGGGTCCGCGAGCGCACGGTCAAGGCCAACCAGACGGTGGTGTTGTCGCCGGGGGAGAGCTTCGAGCTCGGCTCGATCATGCTGCTGCTGCAGCGGCGCAAGCCCGTCGAGAAGCCCCGGCGACGGGTCTACGACCACGGCTACTTCGAGAACCGCGTCGACGAGGAGATCGCTCGCCGGGCCGCCGCCAAAAGCGCCCGCGCCGACGACTCCGGCGCCACCCTGCGGGTGGACGTGGGCAGCGGCATCACCATTGCCCGCCTGCAGGTGGACGGTGACGACCTCGACGACGGTGACGACCTCGACGACGGGGTCATCGCCGAGGTGTTGCAGCGGGCCCTGCCCGCCACGGTGCTCGTGGCGGAGTACGCCCCCGGGCAGCTGGAGCTGCTCTTTTGCGACACCGCCTGGGAGGACGTCGAAGGCGCCTGCGAGGCGGTACGGGCGGGCCTCGTGGCCCTGGCGCCGTCCACGCGGCTGCGGACGGGTTTCGCGGTCTTTCCCCGGGATGGACGCACAGCGTCGTCGTTGTTGAGCGCCGCCAACCACAGGCTCTCCAGCGAAGGCGAGTTGGTGCCAAGCCCCCTGCCCGAGGCCGGCTACGACAGCGGCGGCCCGTCGAGCACGGGCGGGGCGATGGACCGCCTGAAGCGTCTGGTGGAGCGGGTCGCCGACAGCGACATCTCGATTGTCATCCACGGCGAGACCGGCGTGGGCAAAGAGGTGATGGCTCGCGAGATTCACCGGCTGTCACCGCGCAAGGACAAGCCCTTTGTGGGGCTCAACTGTGCAGCCCTCACCGAGACCCTCCTCGAGAGTGAGCTCTTTGGCCATGAGCGGGGCGCCTTCTCGGGGGCCGTCGCCACCAAGCCCGGCCTGTTTGAAGTGGCCGAGAAGGGGACGGTCTTTCTCGACGAGATTGGCGAGATGAGCCCCGCCATGCAGGCCAAGCTCCTGCGGGTCCTCGAAGAGCGCACGGTGTTGCGGGTGGGTGGTTTGTCACCCCGGCCCATCGACGTGCGGTTTTTGGCCGCCAGCCACAAGGACCTCGAGAGCGAGGTCTTCGCCGGCCGCTTCCGCCAGGATTTGTACTTCCGCTTGAACGGCATCACCGTCGAGATTCCGCCCTTGCGGGATCGTCCCGGTGAGCTCGAGGGCTTGTGCGTGGCCTTCATCGCCGACGCCTGCCGACGCAACAAGCGCACGACGGTGCCGGTGCTGTCGAAGGAGGCCATGGGCCTGCTGTCGCGCTACGCGTGGCCAGGCAACATCCGCGAGCTGCGCAACATCGTCGAGCGCGCCGTGCTGTTGTCGTCGGGGCCCCGCATCACCCCCGAGCACCTTCCCGCCGAGCGCCTCCAGCGTCACCGCCATGAGCCCGAGCGGAGCCAGCGCGAGACGGCCCCTCCGGCGGCGCGACCGTTGCCCGTGGCGCCGGCGAGGCCCCAGCGCCCGCTGCAACCCGAGCACCGGCCCATGGTCGACGACGACGACGACGCTGGCACCCGGCCGGCGTTGCGTCGGGCCGTGCGTTCCAGTGACACGGACCACAACGACGCACTGCCGACGCTGCCGCCGATTCCCCGTCCCCAGGCGGATTCGTTGAAGGACGCCGTGTCAGATCTGGAGCGCCAGCGCATCACGGACGCGCTGCGGGCCTGTGGCGGCAACCAGACCAAGGCCGCCGAGATGCTCGGGATTTCCCGCCGCACCCTGGTGAACCGTCTCGACCAATACGACCTGCCCCGCCCCCGCAAATGAGGGCCCTTCGGGCCCGAATAATCATGATTATTCAAATACTTGGCGAGGCGCCAAGTATTTGAATTAGCCGCTGGCCGGTGGCGCCGGGAACAACAGCTCTCTGGGTTTCGTTGCAGCGAAACACCAGGAGCTCCATGCCCCCCACATCATCCGTCGGCTTCGCCGACGTCCACACCATGGGCGGCGCCGACAGCGTCACCGGACATGACATCGACGCCGTCACTTCCGCCACCTCCGCCGGGATTTCCGCTGGCGCCCTGCCGAAGGAGACCCGCCTCACGACGGTGGTGATTGCCCTCGTGGGCGGGATGCTCGCGAGCGCCTTCGCCGCCTGGCAATCCCCCGGCGTCGGCGTGGCCCTCATGACCCTTGGCTTGCTTGGCACCTGGGTCGCCACCGCCCGGGCCCGCGAGCGCCCCATCCACCGTCTCGAGGCCCTGTGCCTGGGGGCCCTTACCCTGCTTGGCCTCATGCCGGCGTGGCGGTCGTCGTCGTGGCTCCTGGGCTACGACCTGGTGGCGGCGGTGGTGCTCATCGCGGCGTTGCCGTGGATCGTGGGTCGGCAGCGGGGGGCGACGACGTCGATCACGCTGACCGACAGCGCCCTCGAAGTCGCTGGCACCGTCCGCGCTGTCGTCGTCGGCGGCGTCGACGTGGTCCGCGAGGAAATGAACCTGGCGGCCGTGCTGGCCCGGTTGCGGGGCCCGGTGGTGGGCATCGCCATCGCCATCCCCGTCGTCGTGGTGTTTCTCGCGTTGTTCATGCAAGCCGACGCGGTGTTTGCCGGCCTCCTCCACAAACTGTTTGACGACGCCAGCGGCCTGCTGGCAGGTCGCGTCATCGTGGCCATCGCGGTGGCCTGGATGGTCCTTGGGTTGTCGTTCGTGGCCGCGCGGCGCCAGGTCGCGGGGGCCGACGGCGCCACCATGGCGACGACGATAACGACGACGACGACGACACCAGCAGCGGTCGGATTGTCGGAACTGCTGTGGGGCGTGGGCGTGGTGGACGCGCTCTTTCTGTGCTTCATCGCCGTGCAGGGGGTGCAGATGGCGGGCTTCGCTGAAGCCCTGCTCTTGCCCGGCGTGACCTACAGTGCCGTGGCCCGGGAGGGCTTCTTTCAGCTGCTCACCGTGGTGGTCCTCGTCGTCGGCGGCGTCCTTGGGGCTGGCTTCTGGCTGGATCGGGGCGCGGCCGGCCAGCAGCGGGCCGTGCGCGTGGCGCTGACCCTCTTGTTGGTGCTGACGATGGGCATCGCCGCCACCGCGGTGCTGCGAATGGCCCGCTACACGGATGCCTATGGCCTCACGGCTTTGCGTTTTCACGCCACGGTGCTGATGGCCTGGCTGATGGCGGTGTTGCTGTGGTGTCAGCGCACGGCGGTGTCGGGGCAGCGGGGTCGCTTCATCCCCGGGGTCGTTGGCAGCGCCGTGGCGGTGGTCCTCGCCCTCCATGTGGTGAACCCTGACGGGCTCATCGCCCGCGTGAACATCGGCCGGGGAGATCGGGTGGACGTGGCCCATCTGGATTCCCTGAGCGACGATGCGGTGGCAACCATCGCCAGCGCATCGACGTCGCTGCCGCCGTCCATGCATACGGCAGCCTGTGCCCTGGTGGCGCAGCGGGCGGCAGCGGCGCAGGAGGCCGCGGCGACGACGTCACTGCTGTCCCACTCGGTGGCCCGGGCCATGGCGGCGGGGGCTTCGTGCGTGCCGGCGCCCTGAAGGATCAGCGCAGAAACGGACTGCTGTTCAACCAGACGTCGTCGGGGAAGTAGGAAAACAGCAGGGTGCCCTGCTGCACGAGGTCGATGACCTCCGACGAGCGGCTCGCCGCCATGGCGGGGCAGCCGTTGCTGCGACCGAGGTAGCCATTGCGGTCGACGAAGGCGTCTTCGGCGTAGCTGGCCCCGTGCATGACGATGAAGCGATCGCGCATGTTGTCGTTGCTGTCCTCAAGGCCGTCCAGCCGCAGGCTGTAGCCGTTGCTGCCCTCATAGGTCTCGGCGGTGCGCGACAGCCCCAGGCTCGACATGTTGGAGTTCGGGGTGTTTGAGAAGGTGTCGGCCATGGCGGGGTCGGTGTCGCTGGCGGAGCCGATGCCGTGGGTCACCCGGTCCTGGATCAGCAGTTCGCCGCTGTCGACGTCGACAATCCACAGACGCTCCTCGCTGGAGGGGCGGGAGAAGTCGATGACGGAAAACACCGGGCTGTCCGTCAGGCCCTGGCCGCGGGCATTGGCGAAGGCACGCATGGCCAACGACGCCACCTCGTCGGAGACGCCGGCCGCCACCAGGGCCGCCTGCCCGGGACCACCCGTGCTCGGCGTGAACGTGAAGCGGGCCGCGAAGGCGCCGGCGCCGACGACGCCGTCGACCCGGACGAAGCTGTCCAACGAGACCCAGGCTGTGCCGCCGTTGGCAAAGAACGATGAGGTGCCGCGGTCACCGCGCTCGAGGCAGGCGTTGCCGTCAAGGGCCGACAGAATGTGGACGTCGACGTCGGTGGTGCCGGCGTTTTCCAGGGCATCGTCGAGGGCGACGTCGAGGACGCCGGGCCCGGGCAGGGTCACCTGGAACAGGCGCTCGGGCCCCGACTCGTTCTGGGTGCCGCACGAGTAGCGGTCGAAGCGGTCGCTGCCGCCGACGGTGGTGTCGGTCCGGGTGTGGGGCAAGGACTGGATGCAGAACACGTCGACGGGACAGGCCGGTGGGGTTTCGCCTTCGCCTTCGCCTTCGCCTTCGCCTTCGCCTTCGCCTTCGCCTTCGCCTTCGCCTTCGCCTTCGCCTTCGCCTTCGCCCTC
>Ga0247834_1001832_pt1 | contig 34475 bp, 27 predicted proteins | sample LaCruzMarch2015__8_FD_187118 | JGI IMG/M metagenome (GOLD analysis project Ga0247834, IMG submission 187118) | Freshwater microbial communities from meromictic Lake La Cruz, Castile-La Mancha, Spain - LaCruzMarch2015_12m | ecosystem: Environmental > Aquatic > Freshwater > Lake | place: Spain... | reverse complement strand
TTGTATTGAATAAATCGATATATCAGATAGTTAATACCTTAAAACCACAAGGTGAACAAATAATATTACTGTTCCTATAATTATTATATTCAATGAAGCAAAAGTGTGAAAATCAGCAGAAATGTATGAAAATGATACAGGCCGTTTTGGATGGTTCTGCATCTGCTGAAGAAGTTGAACACTTCAAACTAAACATGGATGCCTGTATGCCGTGTATTGAGACATACAAGCTAGAAAAAAGCGTGAAGGAAGCAATGCAGGGAAAAGTAGAAAAGAAATGTTGTCCGCAATCGATAATCATTGATATTAGGGCAAAAATTGGTTTAGCAATTTTGTTTTTAGGGTTTATATTTATCGAATTAAAGCTCAATAACTATCTTTAGTTGTTGATTAGTTATTAGCGATTTTAAAGGAGCGTAAATCGTATCAAAAAAGCCATCAAATTTAATATTTGATGGCTTTTTTGCGAAATTATAAGGTTGGATGGTTATAAAATTCAAATTTATTTGCCGTTTCCCAATCATAAAGCGACGCTGATTTGATTGTATCACCAAAATACTCATTGGCTGAAATTTTATTGGGTAGAAGTTCTTCGTTTTTTGCTATGAGTTTTACTGGAACTAATGAAACTCCATTTTGAATTGCAATGCTCGTGCGTTTGTGTCCATCATAAATAGCCCATTTGCCATTTTTTTCAATGACTGAAATCGGATATTCTGATGAAGGTGACATAGTATTAATTTGTTCTTTCAAATCATCGAAATCATCATTGAAAGTTTCTTTGATATTTTGAGTAGGAAATAAAATCTTCGGATTACACCAAATAATTCCTCGTTGAAAATCTTTTTGATTGATTATCTTAGTGATAAACCTTGCAATCGTCATAGTTTTCAATTCAGTTGTATTGATAGTCAAATCGAAATTACTGAAATCAGCACAATCAGCACCGTATTCCTTCAAAAATCTATTATTTTCGCTGCCTTTTCTTAATGCTATTGATTTGACAGTTTCCTGAATTGTCGCATAAGTTGTTTCATTAATTCTGGTCGAATCGCTCATAATTCGTTTGGCGGCTACTTCAATATCAATTAAAAAGTACAATTTTATTGATGAAGAAATAAAAAACCAACCTAAACGAGAATCTACAACAAAGTTTTTATATAAAGTATTTAAGGCTCGTAGGTTATCATCAATTTCTTTATCTATGTCTTTATTTGTGTCGGCCAGATTGTTTAGCTCGAGAGTTGTCATGCCATAGCGGTGAGCAATTTCTCTCTGAATCGCACCAGTTGAAAGGTATTTAAGATTAAGTTCTTCAGATAAAATCTTAGCAATTGTACTTTTTCCACTCCCTAAATCTCCTGTGATAGTAATTTTCATATAGATTGCTATATTTTTTAAAATTTGACAAAATTATTCTTTTATTCCTAATTTTGCCCAATCAAATTGTAATATTTGGTATTTTTGGGGCAGATAAATAAAATTATGAAAATAGGTTTGTTTTTTGGTTCGTTCAACCCCATTCATGTTGGTCATTTGATTATTGCGAATACAATGGCCAATTGCACTGATTTGGAGCAGGTTTGGTTTATTGTTTCGCCGCAAAATCCGTTCAAGAAAAATAAAAGTTTACTGCATGAATTCGACCGACTGACGATGGTCGAAAAATCAATTTCGGATAATTATAAACTGAAAGCCAATGATATTGAGTTTCAAATGCCGAAGCCAAGTTATACAATTGATACACTAACGAAGCTATCCGAACGCCACCCCAACCACGAGTTTAAGCTAATCATGGGTGAAGATAATTTGGTGCAATTTGAAAACTGGAAAAACTATGATAAGATTCTTGAATATTACGAACTGTACGTTTATCCAAGACCCAATACGGCCGAGCATAATTTCAAGACTCATCCAAAAGTAAAATTTGTGGAAGCTCCATTACTTGATATTTCGGCAACATTTATCCGAAATTCAATCAAGGCAGGAAAATCTATTCGATATATGGTTTCGGATGTGGTTGATGAATATATCCGCTGGAAGAAATTTTATTTGTAGAAAATAAACGTGGCACATCTCAACAGGTGTTCCAAGTTTATTTATTGCATGTAATGTATTCTTTATATGGTTTCTTCTTAAATATATGAGGCTAAAATATTCTTTGCTTAACAGGTTTATTTACCAATCTGCCCTGCTAATACTTCAATTCCTTCAGTAAAGCTAACTGGTTTATAACCAAGTACTTGCCGTGATTTTGATAAGTCAAAACCTGTTCTTGGTGGGCGTTTGGCTGGTTGCGAAAACGTTGTAGAATCAGCTTGTGAAATCAGCGATTTATCGAGTTTGAAATAATCGGCAGTCATTATTGCCATTTCGTAAGGAGTCAAAAAATCTTTACCCGAAATATTAAAAATACCTTCGGCTTCTTGTTCGGCAATTAAAGCACAACCTTTTGCCAAATCTTCGGCCAAAGTAGGCGTTCGCCACTGGTCAGTTACGACTTTGATATTTTTACCGTCTTCTAGCGACTTTTTCACCCACAAAATAATATTTGTTCGGCTCATGTCGTGAGCAATTCCATAAACCAAAACTGTGCGAGCAATTCCCCAACGGATATTACTATTTTTAACCTGTTTTTCGGAAGCGTATTTACTCCAACCATAAAAACTTATCGGATTTGCTTCGGCATCCTCTTTGTACGGCCCAGATTTTCCATCGAAAATAAAATCAGTCGAAACGTGGAGGAGAAAACAATCAATTTTTGAACAAGCCTCAATCAAATATTCTACCGAACTTACGTTTTGAGACCAACAAGCATCTTTTTCGCTCTCGCACTGGTCAACATTCGTCATGGCGGCCGTGTGTATAATCACATTTGGCTTTACATTTGCCACTACATTATGCACTTGTTCTCGGCTTGTAATATCCATTGAGTGATATTCGTAGCCTTCAGCAAACGGCAAACGATTTTCGCCACGAGCAGTAGCAATTACCTTAATATCTTTAGCCTTCAGCAATAATTCAACAAGTTTTTGACCAAGTAAGCCATTCGAGCCTGTAATTAAAATTTTTTTCATTGGTTTATAAAAATCTTAGTTTCCTGAGTGAAGCCACAATAGAATTGTCGATGGGGGTTAATATTTATAATCGAATTTCTTAGCGATTTTCTTTTTACGCATTTTATTAACTGAAATACTCATTTTTATGTCTTCTTGCGGACGGTCAGTGGAGTCCTTTGATTGTTTGGCAATTGTATCAATCAAATCAAGATTATCAATGGTTTCGCCAAAAACAGTATAGCTATTATCAAGTCGAGGAGTTCCGCCCAAAATCATGTATTCGGCACGTTGCTGCGTTGTATAATCCATTCCATTGCGTTGGGCAACAAGCGTTACTTCGTCGTCAGTCATTTTTTTGCCTTGCACAATATAAAACTGGCATGCACTCGATTTTTTTTCGGGATTATTATCGCGAGCAGCCGCTAACGCACCTTTTTTATGAACATGATTAGTTTTAAATTCATACGGAATACGCTCCAAATTGCCACCACCGCCGCCTAGGCGTTGATTTGGTTGGGCCATTTTTGATTCAGGGTCACCGCCCTGAATCATGAAACCATCAATAATGCGGTGAAAAAGTAAGCTATCGTAGAATTTTTTCTGGACTAATTTAATAAAATTGGCCTTGTGAAGTGGAGTATCATCAAAAAGTACTAAGTGCATTGTGCCATATTTAGTCTTTAAAGTAACTAAATAATCTTTCTTAGATTTCTTCTGAGCGAATGAGATTGTGCTGATTAGCAGTAAAATACAAACAAAAAATTGCTTCTTCATGCAAATAAAGGCTATAGATAAAGCACAAAAATACAATAAATATTTGAAGAGACTTCTGCGAAAGAAAATCTTTTAATTATTGTATTGCAAAAAAATAGTGCCTAAACCAATATTAATTTAGAAGTGACGAATGTCGTGAATTTGTCACTTTTTAATATTTTCCTAAACCAAACAGTGTAATTTTGAGGGGTTTTCGATACATCTTCGAGTAAATATTCAAGCGGAACCCATTTATAATCAGCTACTTCGTCTGGGTTTACAATGAACGAATCATTGTATGTTCCAACAAAAACATTATCAATTTCATTTTCAACCAAGCCGTTTTCAAACTCTGCACGGTACTGAAACTTATAAAGAAACTCTAAAGGCGTATCAAATCCCATTTCTTCACCCAAACGGCGATGGGCAGCTGCACCGATTTCTTCGTTGGCGTTGGGGTGTCCACAACAAGTATTTGTCCACAAATCGCCTGAGTGGTATTTGTGCGAAGTTCGCTGATGAATCAATAATTCATTATTTTCGTTGAATACTAAAATTGAAAAAGCACGATGAAGCAAGCCTTGTTGATGTATCAATAGCTTTTCACCAGTTCCGATTTCTTCGTCGCGTTCGTTTACTACAATAATTTCAGTCATTGAAGCCCCTCACCCCTAAAAGGGAATTTTTTTAGTAATATTTTTATAACCCCTCACAAAACAAAATTGTTTCATTCAGCAGCCAATTTATCGACCAAGCGATTGAAATCACTTACGAAATCATCGTAATATTGGCCTGTTCCTGGGCCAGAAAATCCTGTGTGGATTTCACGCACTTGCCCTTTTTTATCAATAAAAATCGTAGTTGGAAAACCCAAAACATGGTTGAGCATTGGTAGTGTTTTTGATGCTTCGACCTTATCATTCGTTCCAGCCAAAAGCACCTCGTAATCAATGCCGAAACGTTCTTTCAAAAGTTTGATTTTTGGATAAGCAAAAGCGGGTTCGGTACTTTTTTCGTAAGCTAAACCTATTACTTCTACTCCTTTTTGCTTATTTTTGGCATACCAAGGAGCTAAAAACTTGCTTTCGTCCATGCAATTCGGACACCATGAACCCATGATTTGAACCACCACCACTTTTCCTTTATAACGCTCGTCAGTCAATGAGATTTTCTTGCCTTGTTCGTTCAAGAATGTAAAATCTATGGTTTTGTAACCATCTTTTAAGTAAGTTAACTCTTTTTCATCAGGTAGTTTTGCATTGTCATCTTTTACTCCTTCCCATGATTCGAAACTATTTAAACTCGACCAAAAACTTCCGCCCATTAGTTTTCCGCCATCAATTCTGGCTTTAAATAAAAATAAGTGTGTACCATCGAAACACGAAAGTTTCAATGAATCGCCGATGATATTACCCGAAAGATAACGATAATCGCCAGTTGTGGTCAAGAATGTTCCGCTGACTTCATTGCCTTTGCTTGAAAATAATCCAACCGAAACCGTAGAATCCTTTTTGTCTTCTGAGCGAAAAAGTACTTTATATTTCGAGGCTAGAAGCGTTTCTGGTTTATCGGTTTTGTCAGTAAAACGATAGATTTTGCCAAATTCTGCCGTAAAATCTCCCTGTAAAAAACTAAAGTCCGAACGCATTTTTTTCCAGTAACCATTCATTTTTTCACCGTCAACTTTTGCTATAATTTCGGCATCGAATAATTCTATCGGAATATGTAATGAATCATTTTTCATGAATGATTTATCCATTTTTAGTTTTTCTTCGCCGTTTAAAATCGTTACAGCGTAAGCATTACCTTCTTTTTGAATGTCAAAATTGAAAGGTAATTCACCGCCTTTTGTCGGAATCACCGCTCGCCATTTGCCATTTTTAGGCTCGGTCGAGGTTTTACAGGCACTTAGAGAGAAAATTAAAAGCGAGAGTAAAAGTAATTTTGAAGGTGTTTTCATAAGGTTTTCCTTGGTTCAAAAACGCTGGCTGGGTTTTGTACCCTGCCAGCGTTGATTTTTTTAGTACTTTTGCATTTCAACATTGTAAATATAAAAAAAGTTTATGTCAGTTTATCACACACCCGTTATGCTCAAGGAATGTCTCGATGGTCTGAACATTAAACCTGATGGTATTTATGTAGATGTTACTTTCGGTGGAGGTGGACATTCACGGGCTATTTTGGAGCAACTTACAACTGGTAAATTGTATGCTTTCGACCAAGATGCTGATGCAAAAGAGCAAGCCAAGCAGATAGATGATAAAAATTTAATTTTTGTAGAAGCTAATTTTCGTAGTATCAAGCAATATCTTCGCTTATATGGTGTAAAAAAAGTCGATGGGATTTTGGCCGATTTAGGTATATCATCTCATCAAATTGACACGCCCGAACGTGGGTTTTCTACTCGATACGATGCCGATTTGGATATGCGTATGAATCAAAACGCACCAATTTCAGCCAAAAATATTGTAAACGAATATTCTATTGATGACCTTCACAAGATTTTGGGAATGTATGGCGAAATAAAAAATGCCAAAACTGCCGCCCAAACGATTTATACGGCAAGACTCAATCGAAAAATCGAAACTATAAATGATTTGAAAGGAATTTTGCAGAAACTCGCTCCTCGTAGCAAAGAAAATAAATATTTCGCCCAAGTTTTTCAAGCTTTGCGTATTGTTGTGAATGAAGAAATGGTAGTTTTGGAAGATTTCTTGAAACAAACCCCCGAAGTGCTTGCTCCCGAAGGGCGTTTGGTCGTGATGGCGTATCATTCGCTTGAAGACCGTTTGGTAAAAAACTTTATTCGCAGCGGAAAATTTAGTGGAGAAGTTGAAAAAGACCTTTTTGGTAACGATATAAAACCTTTGGAATCGGTAATTAGAAAAGCCATCGAAGCTTCACCCGAAGAAGTTGAGCAAAATCCTCGTGCTAGAAGTGCCAAATTGAGAATCGCTGAGCCAACGCCTTTAAAATAAATTTCATAAGAAAGTCGCTTTTATTTCCACCTAATTTATAAATTTGTCTAGTTATTGAGCAATAAGCAATACTCTTTATGGTTTGTGCTACTTTTTTACAGACTAAATCATACATCCTAAAGCCTAAAGCCAAATAGACGTGCTGTATTTATAAACCTATAACTCATTACTGGAATGGCAACGAATACTTTTCGGGATCGTCCTGAGCCTGCTACCACTGCCGTACCAAAACGGTCACGCAAAGCGGGTATCTTTGACCTCCTCAATACTTGGCTGACTAATCACTTAGAGCTCGGTGACGAACTTCCAACAGAAACCCTTCGACGAATCATTTGGATGGGGATTTTAGGTATATTCTACATTTACGTACAGCATAGCTACGAAGGTTTTATCATAAAAATCGACAAGGCTCGCAACGACATGGAAGAAAAACGTGCGGCTTATATCTCGCAAAAATCAAAGTATATGTTTGCCAGTAAACAATCTGAAATAGCCAAAAAGCTAATTGATGATGGTTTGGAAGAAAACATAACTCCCCCCACTAAAATTGTTGTAAAATAACTAAAAGAGTTCTGACGGGGCCGCCCGTGCGGTTTAGAGTTCTGAGTAATGTACTTTAGAACCAACAATCTAAACTCAGAACTCAGAACTCATAAATTTATGTCAGTAAAACGCTCTATACGTGATGAAATCCAGTGGCGTGCTAAAGTCACTTTTGGAATAGTTTTTTTGATTGGCTCTTTGGTAGCCGCTCAGATATTTGTGATTCAGGTTTTTCAGAAGAAAAAGTGGATAGGCAAAGTCGAGAAAGTACAACGCAAACCCATGGAAATCAAAGCTCAACGAGGAAATATCTTCGCTGCTGATGGTCGTAGTTTGTTGGCTACTTCTGTGCCACGCTATCGGGTGGGTATTGATGTAACTCGTGCAAAACCTGAGTATTTTAAAGCAAAAATCGACTCATTGTGTATGTCATTGTCGAGTTTCTTTCAAGACCGTTCGACGGAAGAATATAAAGAGTTGATTACCAATGCTCGCAATGAAAAGAAACTGATTTTCGTGGCATTGGGTAATCGTTTGGTTGATTACCAAGAACGCCAGATGATTTTAAAGTTTCCTTTTTTCAAGGAAGGATCAATGAAAGGTGGCGGAAAATTTGAGCAATTAGAGCGTCGGGTAATGCCTTTTGATGATATGGCTTTGCGTTCTATTGGTAAACTCGACCGCAACACCCAAACCAAAGGAGATTTTGGGATTGAGTTTAGTTTCAATAATTATTTAGCTGGAAGAAATGGTGTTGGATTTTTTCAGCGTTTGGCTGGTGGAGTTTGGAAACCAGTGAGCGACACGCCCGAAGTTCGCCCCGAAGCCGGCCTAGATATCGTTACTACGATTGACGTAAACTATCAGGATATTGTTGAAAGTGCCTTACACAATCAAGTTATCAGTACTAAAGCCAAATACGGTTCGGCCATCGTGATGGAAATTGCTACAGGCGAAATCAAGGCAATCACTAATCTTTCTCGTCGTGGTGGCTCAGATTCGACCAAGAAGTTTTATATAGAAGACTTCAATTATGCCGTTCGTGGCGGAACTGACCCTGGTTCTACTTTCAAATTAGCAACAATGGTAGCTTTACTCGAAAAAGCCAAAATTAATTTAGATGATAATGCGGGTTTTTGTGGTGGAAGCATTATGCACAACAAAACCGAAATGACCTGTTCAGAAGAGCATGGTAATCAGACAGTTAGACAAGTCTTTGAACATTCTTGCAATATTGGCATCTATAATTTGGTCAAAAACCACTTTGGCTTTAATAATGCCGATAATTTTGTTTCTTATCTCATTCGTTTTAAACTTGACCAACCTGTTGGTTTTCAACTAAAAGGTGAAACCGAACCGATTATCAAAAATCGTAAAAGTTCGTCTTTCAGTTATACAACAATTCCGTGGATGTCGATTGGCTACGAAACTCGTCTTACGCCCTTACAAATGCTTACTTTCTATAATGCTATTGCTAATAATGGTCATTGGGTACAGCCGTTGATAGTGAAAGAAGTGCGTGAAGCCGACCGTATCATCGAAAAGTTTGAGGCAAACCAAGACCCAACACCAATTTGCTCGGAGCGTACTGCAAAACTCGCCCAAGAAATGATGAAAGGTGTGGTAGAAAATGGTACGGCTCAGAACATCAACACAGGTTTTTGTAAAGTAGCAGGAAAAACGGGTACATCTCGCAAGCGTGAAAATGGGTATGTAAAAAATCAATATTATACGGCTTTCATAGGCTATTTCCCTGCCGATAATCCTAAATATAGTTGTGCAGTAATTATTGATGAGCCTCAGGGAGTAAATCTTTATGCCCGTGATGTGGCTGCTCCTGTTTTTAGAACCATTGCCGATAAGATTTTTGCGTATGATGTGGCTTTGCATCCCGCTAAAAATAAGCCATCGAATATTCAAAAAATCGAAATGCAAGAACAAGCTGGTTATGCTGAAGATTTTCGTACAATTGGCGAAGAATTGGGCTTACAAAATGCTCCAAGTAGTGCAGGTTGGGTAAAAGCATCGAAAAATGGCAACTCGATTACGTGGGGAAAAGTCAATAATGAAAGCAAAGATTTGCCAAATGTTGGTGGAATGACTTTGCGAGATGCCATGCATATTCTTGAAAATAAAGGTTTCAGAGTTCGCTATTCGGGACTTGGAAAAGTAGCAGAATTTGCCATTGTACAGCCAAAAGTTGTAGCTTTGGTTTTGAAATAAAACATCGACGTTTCAGTGGAAAGGTTTCACCTGAAGTGAAGCCTTTCCTAAAAATAAGGTAATGAATTATTCTACCAATATTAAATCCCTAGGGGATAGTTTCAAAAAACTAATTTTAATATTTTCATTTTCATGCCTTTTAATTTGGCTCGGATATTTCACGCCACGCCAATCGTTTGGGCAATTAATAAGCTTATATTCAGCACTTTATGTTGTATATTATTTCTTTGTAAAAATATATAAAAACCCCAGTGAAGTAATCTTTTTGGGGGTTTTTTTTCGTTTGCTTTTGTTGTTTGCTGTTCCTGCCTTATCTGATGATTTTTATCGTTTTGTGTGGGATGGCCGATTATTGGCCAATGGCATAAATCCTTATACAATTTTACCTGCTGATTTTATTAAAACTGTTGATTTTAAAAATACCGTTGAAAATAATTTAATCTTTGGCAGACTTAATTCGCCTAATTATTATACAGTTTATCCACCACTCAATCAGCTCATTTTTGCAACTTCGGCTACTTTATCCAAAGGAAGCTTATTTGGAAACGTGATTGCTTTGAGGATATTTATTCTCTTGGCAGAAATAAGCCTATTATTCATTTTAATGAAGAATAAATACAGTGACAAATTCAACTTTTATTCCTTCAACCCTTTAATAATCATCGAATTAACTGGCAATTTGCACTTTGAAGGTGTTGTGATGTGCTTTTTAGTTTTGGCTTTTTTTGTAGGAGTAAAGGAACGAAAATCATTAGTATTCAGTAGCTTTTTATTTGCTTGTGCGGTATGCGTAAAGATGTTGCCGCTGATTTTTATTCCTTTGATTATCAAACAGCTTGGCTGGAAAAAAGGAATATTTTACGCTTCAATGGTTGGTGTTTTTACTGCACTATTTTTTCTGCCATTTCTTGACCGAATGCTTATAGAAAAGCTCTTTTCGAGTGTAAATCTTTACTTTCAAAAATTTGAGTTCAATGCCAGTATTTATTATTTGGTTCGTGCCGTAGGATTTAAGATTTTTGGCTACAATATTATCGGATCGGCAGGGAAAATCATGGCATTTTTGACTTTTTCGGGAGTGGTTTTTATTTCATGGAAAAGCAAAAATCTATTTGTAGGGGCATTGGCTATTTTGACTCTTTATTTTGCAATGGCAACCACGGTTCATCCGTGGTATGTAACCAATCTTTTGGTGATTGCCATTTTAACGAGATTTCGTTATCCAATAATTTGGTCATATACTATTTTTCTCAGCTATAAGACTTATCAGACTAATTTATACCAAGAAAACCTTTGGCTGGTTACACTTGAATATTTATTGGTTATTGGTATGATGTTTTATGAGTTTAAGCAATGGAGAAACTTGTTTTATGACAAATCTTCTCAATAATTCTTTCGGCATGAACTCTTGAATTCTCGATAAATAAACTGTGGGTATTCATGCCGCCACAAATCACCCCTGCGAGATAAATATTTGTCAGATTTGTTTCCATATTATTCTCGTCATATTGTGGTTTCATAATTTTATCGGTCGAAAGATTTATACCAATTTTCTTCAAAAAATCTAGATTTGGCTGGTAGCCAGTCATCGAAATCACCCAGTCGTTTTCTACTTTTATCACACCTTCGGGGGTTTTTAGGATAACCGAATCTTCAGTAATTTCTTCTACTTCCGAATTGAAAAACGCTTTTATCGAACCTTCCTTAATTCTGTTTTCGATGTCTGGCTTTGCCCAATATTTTACTCTTTCGCCCACACCTTCACCTCTGATAACCATCGTTACGTCGGCACCTTTTCGCCAAGTTTCGAGAGCGGCATCAACCGCCGAATTATTCGCACCAACGACTAAAACCTTCTGAAAAGCATAAAAATGCGGTTCAGTATAATAATGAGTTACTTTTGGTAAATCTTCGCCTTTAACGTTCAGTTTATGAGGAATATCAAAAAAGCCCGAAGCAATCACCACGTTTGTGGTTTCATAGGTTCGTTTTTTTGTAATGATTGTGTAGGTTTCTTTTTCTGATGATTGTACTTCTAGAACCGTTTCGAAAAGCCTGATGTTTAACTTTTTATGAATCGCTACTCGGCGATAATATTCGAGGGCTTCGCTACGAGTAGGTTTGGCATTATTAGATACGAACGGCACATCGCCGATTTCCAGCCGCTCCGATGTGCTGAAAAAAGTCATATTTGCAGGATAATTATAAATTGAATTTACCAAACAACCTTTTTCTAAAATCAAATAACTCAAACCTGCTTTTTGAGCTTCAAGTCCACATGCAAGGCCAATTGGCCCGCCACCAATTATAATCACGTCGTATTTTTCAGTATTCATTAGTCAAAATTAGTATCTATTGTCTCGTATCTCACGTCTTTTCTACATTATTAAACAACAAAGTTTTTACTAAAATTCGTTCTTTTTGCTAAAACTATGCTAATTTTGAAGGTAGTTTCGTTATTAAAGATATTAAGAAGCAGCATTTTTGAATCAATTACTTATTTCTATGAGGTTATTTTTTGTCTTGTTGTTCAGTTTGGGAGTTCGGCTTGCTGTTGCACAAGATGTAAATTTCGTAAAAGTCTACCATCCTTTTATTAATAAGGCGGAGTTGCTAGTTGTTGATAATAATTATAATGATGCTCTCGAAACTTATCAAAAAGCATTTGCGGTAGTTCCTTATGGATTTATGAAAGATTATTTCAATGCTGCGGTTTGTGCTACCTATTTGGGCGATGCCACCAATATTTACAAATATTTGCTCAAAGTAGCTGGAAAAGGCATTAGTCTTGATTTTATTAAAGATGAAACGGCTTTTATGGGCATTCAGCAAGACCCAAATTGGCGTAATTTTGAGAAAGAATATTTGTCAAAAAAGCGTGAATTTGACCTAAAAACAAATAAAGATTTAAAAGATAAATTAGAAAAAATTGTTGAGCGTGACCAATGGTTTAGGGTACGAGGGGCAGAGGCTTTTGCCGATAGTATTGTGAAAGTTGACCGCCAAAATGCTTCTGAACTTGATCATATTTTTGATAGATACGGCTTACCTGGAGAAGACCAAATAGGCTGTGGAGATGGTTTAATGCCTATTATTCATTATCCGTTCTATACAGTTATTCGTCGTCAATCCCCCGAAAATCAAACAATTAACTTTTCTAATTACTTAATTACAGCTACTCGGAATGGGCGTATCACACCGCATTCGGCTACGCACATCATGGCTACAATTAATGGAACGGATGTGTTATTTGCCAGACATGTGTTTAAGATTTTAACTGACGAATCGCTCGCAATGCAAGGAAACCACTTTGCTAGCAAGCTGAATAAGTGGGTTTTTAGGCAAATAGATGCTAACGATGAACAAAGAATCAACGAAATGCGTTTGGAGAATGGGATGGAGACATTGGCCGAGTATCGTAAAAAAATAATTTTTGCCTTAAACGACAATAGTTTTTTGTTTCCGTATCGTTCGTATGTTGGTATGTGGTCGGTCAATGACCCAAATATAGCTTCCGATTATTTAGAAGGAACTGTGGTTTTGGAGTAAAAAGAAAAGGAATGTTGATTCAGTTATCCACAGGCTAAAGCCATGTGGCAACTTATGAATATCAATTGCCACATGGCTTTAGCCTGTGGATAAATTGAAAAGAAGTTTTTATTAAAATATTTTATTTTTTCATAATTAAAAAACTGATTTAGGCTAAAACTAAATCAAACAAATCAAAGTCAACTAATGGCAATTTTAACAATGATTGGTCAGCTTTTGCTGGCATTAACTATTTTGGTCGGATTACACGAATTTGGACACTTTATTTTTGCTCGTATTTTCGGTATTAGGGTTAATAAATTTTATATTTTCTTCGACTTTCTTTTTCCATTACCAAACGTTTTGAATTTTGCTTTGTGGAAAAAGAAAAGTGGTGATACTGAATACGGTTTAGGTTGGTTTCCGCTTGGTGGCTATGTGGATATTGCTGGAATGATTGACGAAACCAAAGATGCTTCTCAGCTTTCTTCAACGCCCGAACCACACGAATTTCGCTCGAAACCAGCTTGGCAACGCCTTTTTGTGATGCTCGGTGGAATTATCGTAAACATTATTCTCGGAATATTGATTTTCTGGGGCGTAAAATTCTATTGGGGCGAAGAATATCACTCAAGAGCAGAAGTAAATAAATTAGGCTATTATGCACACCCATTGGCAAAAGAAATTGGTATTAAAACAGGTGACAAAATCATCAAAGTAAATGGTGAAGACTACGAATCTGCGGGCGAAGTTCGTGCAGCTTTGATGCAGGAAAATACTAATTTCACAATTGAGCGTAATGGCCAACAAAAAGAAATACCTGTGCCAAACGATTTGATTGATAAAGTAGCAAGCAAAGTTCCTTTTATTGACCCAATTTTGCCATTTAAAGTTGGTGAAATTGCTAAAGGAATGCCAGCCGAAGCTGCAGGTTTGAAAGCAGGCGATAAAATCGTAAAAATTGATAGCACACCAATTGTTTGTTTCCAAGATTTTCAAGCAGCGATAAAAAAACAATCAGGTAAAAAAGTTGACTTATTGGTTGAAAGAGGCGGTCAAACTGTCAAAGTAAGTCCAATAGTTACCGAAGAAGGAACAATTGGTTTTAATTCAGTTTTTACTCTTAATACAAACAAACGCTCACTTTCTTTTGGTGAATCATTCATTATAGGAGCGAAAGATGCACTCTCGGTTATTCCAAATCAAATTCAAGGATTTGGCCGTATCTTCAAGGGTCATATCTCGGCAGGAAATGCTGTAAGTGGTCCAGTTGGATTGGCTCAAATGTACGGCAAATCGTGGGATTGGGAAAGATTTTGGGGCTTAACAGGCTTATTGTCAATGGGTTTAGCATTTATGAATGCCTTGCCAATTCCAGCTCTTGATGGTGGTCATGTTTTGGTATTATTATACGAAATGATTACACGCCGCAAGCCATCTGAAAAATTCATGGAACGCACACAACAGGCAGGGACATTCATTTTATTGACGTTGATGGTTCTTGTGTTATTTAATGATACTTTTAAGGCTTTGTTTAAATAGTCCAGCCCCTAAACCCCCAGAGGGGGATTTTTATGCCACAAAATGATAAAAGTAATAATAATATTATTTTCTTTGATAAATATGTTTCCCAATAGGGAAGGCGTAAAAACTCCCCAATCGGGGGCAGGTTTGATTGGTTCTAAAATTTCCCCTCCTTTTTTCAAGGAGGGGTGTCCTGACGGATTCGGACGGGGTGGTTCTTTGCGTATAAATGCTTTAAAATATGTACAGTTGGAACAAACCACCCCGTCAAAATTCGACTTCGTCAGAATTTTGCCACCCCTCCTTGAAAAGGAGGGGAAACTAAAAACAGAATCAATCAATCTTGCATTGGGGGCTGCGGCTGTTCACGCTTTCCATACTTCCTTGACTGAGATTCAGTATAATGCCAAAGAAAAGTCTTTGGAGATAAGTATCCGAATGTTTACTGATGATTTGGAAACCGCTTTGACGAAAGCCAATAACGGGCAGAAAGTTATGATAGGAGGGAATAATGATAATAGTAATGCCGTTTTGAGTAGATATATTCAGCAACATTTTGCGATTCTTACGCCACAAAAACAAAAAAAACCCTTGACAGTTTTAGGCAAAGAATTAGAAGGCGATGCCACTTGGATATATGTCGAAATCCCTAATAGTCAAGATTTTAAAGGATATATTCTTTATAATAACTTGATGCTAGAAATGTTTGATGACCAAACCAATCTGGTAAATTTTATATATTTGGGAAATAAAAAAACATACCTTTTTAATGCCAAAACTCATGCAATTGAAATAGATTAATAGGATTTTTAATCATATTTCCTGAAAAATACAGACATTTTGAAAAATTTATTTAAACAGTATGCTTGCATACTGTTTTTTTTATACTTTTGCGTAGAGTCGAAAAGTAAAATAAACCAATGAAAAAGGAAAAAACGATAGATTTTTATATAAAATGGGCATGGCATTCTATTTCAAGAATGTATAATGCTTATGCCAATCCGAATGATATGACGATGGCCATTGGCTACGTTTTGCTAAATATTGACTCAGAAAAAGGCACTCCTGCGACCAAAATCGGCCCTTCGATTGGAATGGAGCCGCGAAGCTTAACCAGAATGCTAAAAACCCTTGAAGAAAAAGGTTGGATTTCTCGTGAGATAGACCCCGACGATAAGCGTTTTGTACGAGTCTTTTTGACCGAAGAGGGTCGAAAGAAAAGAAGTTTTTCTCGTGAAGGTGTAATCATTTTTAATAAGATGATTCAAGAGCAAATTCCAGCCGAGAAATTGGCGGTATTTTTTGAAGTAATTAAAGAAATAAACCGCTTAGTTGATGAGCAAAACAGCAAAGCCAAAGAAACGCTCGTTTTAGAAAACGAAATAATTTAAACAAATTGCTAAGATTAAAAATCTATTTCTTCTAGTTTTATAGTGAAAACCTCTATCCAATATGCACAAAAAACCACTTTTAATAATAGCTTTCGTATCAATCGCTCAACTTTCACAGGCACAAGCATTTACATATTATCCTTTCAATTCGATATTTTCGATTGCCACAAATCCAAATAAAGCTGTTTGGGCTGATTTTAGATTTCAGATGAATTCTTACTTTTCATCATTAAGCACAGAGGTTTCTCCAATGTTTAATTTGAATAAATCAGAACGAGCTAAATTTTACGTTGGAGTGGGAGTAAAGGCCAATTTCTTGAATGCTTTAAATCCAGATGCTTCAAAGCAATCACCTTTAGAGGGATTCTGTTTTAATGCTGGTGTCAGAACTTCTTTAATTGAAAAGTTGCCAAGATTTCAAATTGTTTTTGAACTTTCTCCTTATGCCAATAAAAATTTTGATTTAGGGGTTTTTAGAGCAAATTTAGGCTTAGGATATATTTTAGGTAAGAAAAAACAATAAACATTTTTTGCTGACATTTTAGATTGGGGATGTTCTTAAAAAGTATGTTTTTGAGTAACTCTTTTAGGCAGAGCCATAGGCTCGGCTAAATTTTGTTGCCGTCGATTTTAATCGACGGTAAAATAAATTATATAGCTCTTTAGAGTTCGATCGGAACGAACCATGAAATAAATTCACCGTTCTGATGGAACTTAACTTATCCGAACTATTATTTCCGTCGATTAAAATCGAAGGAAAAATAAATTATATAGTTTTTTAGAGTTCGATCGGAACGAACCATGAAATAAATTCACCGTTCCGATGGAACTTAACTTATCTGAACTATTATTTCCGTCGATTTTAATCAACGGTAAAATAAATTATATAGCTCTTTAGAGTTTTATCGGAACGAACCATGAAATAAATTCACCGTTCTGATGGAACTTAACTTATCTGAACTATTATTTCCGTCGATTAAAATCGACGGTAAAATAAATTATATAGCTCTTTAGAGTTTTATCGTAACGAACCATGAAATAAATTCATCGTTCCGATGGAACTTAACTTATCTGAACTATTATTTCCGTCGATTAAAATCGACGGTAAAATAAATTATATAGTTTTTTAGAGTTCGATTGGAACGAACCATGTAATAAATTCACCGTTCCGATGGAACTTAACTTATCGGGACTATTATTTCCGTCGATTTTAATCGACGGTAAAATAAATTATATAGCTCTTTAGAGTTTTATCGTAACGAACCATGAAATAAATTCACCGTTCCGATGGAACTTAACTTATCGGGACTATTATTTCCGTCGATTAAAATCGACGGTAAAATAAATTATATAGTTTTTTAGAGTTCGATTGGAACGAACCATGAAATAAATTCACCGTTCCGATGGAACTTAACTTATCGTAACTATTATTTCCGTCGATTTTAATCGACGGCTACAAAATGGAACAATCCTACGGATTTACTGAAATTTGTCTATTATCAGTGATTTATATAAAAAAAGGGTCTTTAAAATATTTTTGAAAACCTTTTATTCGATTATATCTTTAAACCTTAGATTTTCTTCTCTTTCTCCAATTTTTCTGCTTTGTTGAATTGTTTGATAGCCGTCGTAAAGATAGTGTCTTGGCTATACATAATTTGATAATACTCATTATTCAAACCATTTTTCATGTTTCGCTGCCAAATATGGCGGGCAATGTTTGCCTTAATTTGTAATTTGATAAACTCTTTTGAGCGAGCAAACTCAGTGGCATTAAATTTGATTTCAGAGTTACCTGCGAGTTTTTTAATCTCTTCTAGCATTGCATCGTTTATCATAAAATTGCTCAAAAAGGCACTGAAAGTCTGTTTTTCAAGCGTTTTACGATTCGTATTGGCGTAGGTGAGTGCATATTCACGCAACATATTTTTGCCGTAAAGTTCGAGTAAATATTTAGTAATGTGGCTTGTATCTCTTGGCACAAAAATATCGGGAGTTACGCCACCGCCGCCAAAAACCGTTCGTCCACCTTTGGTCTTAAAACGCATTTTGGGGTTGTTTTTGATGCTATCAGCAATGAAAAACTCGCCTGATTTACTGCGATCATCTAATTCATTTTCGTAGTTTTCTAAATGTCCTTTTTGATAAGGTTTCTGAATACTACGTCCACTCGGAATATAATAGCGAGAAATTGTCAGTCGAAGTTCAGAGCCATCAGAAAGCTGAATTGGCTGTTGAACTAAGCCTTTTCCAAATGTACGACGGCCAACAATCAAGGCACGGTCATAGTCTTGTAAAGAACCTGAAACGATTTCCGACGCTGAGGCACTTCCTTCATCAACCATCACCACGATTGCACCTTTTTCAAACATTCCGTCGTTTCCAGCAAAGGTTTTGCGGTTATTGCGAGCATCTTTGCCATCGGTATAAACAATTATGTCTTTACCGCCTACGAGTTCATCAACAATATCCGTTGCTCTATCCATGAAGCCGCCCGGGTTTCCACGAAGGTCGAGGAGTAGTTGTTTCATACCTTGTTTTTTGAGCTCAGAAAGATGCTGCTTAAATTCATCGTAAGTAGTTTCTGTAAAACGATTAATTTTGATATAAGCTGTTTTCTTATCTTCCATGAGATAAGCCGCATCAATCGAATGCTGTGCAATTTTATCTCTAACAACCGTAAATTTCAGCAAATCCTTAAAACCTCGTCGTTTGATTTCGAGTTTTACTTCTGTTCCACGTTTTCCACGCAGATTTGCAAAAATATTGTTGCTATTGGCATCTTTTCCTGTCAACTTATTATTATTGGCCTTAATAATGGCATCACCACTCTGTACGCCAACCGTTTCGGAAGGCCCACCCGCCAAAGGCGTGACCACATAAAGCGTATCATTAAAGACATTAAACTCAACACCGATGCCATCAAAACCACTTTCGAGTTGTGAGCGTGCGATGTCTGCCTCTTGCGGTGGAAAATAATAAGTATGCGGGTCGAGCTTTTCAAGCATTTTTGTAATCGAATAATCGGCCAACGAATCGGTATTTACACTATCAACGTAGCTACGATTAATATAAGTCAGAATTTCCTTAAACTTATTTGAACTACGAGACACATCGCCACCAACTCTTCGTCCACCAAAAAAAGTTGCTCCTATCAATATTCCCACCACGAGCGTTGTTGCAATCAAAATAGGAGTACGAATCGTTTTTTGACTATTTTGAATTTTATTTTCTTCCACTTTTTGATTTAGTTTAAAATTTGTTTTTTTGGTTAGATATCATTTTAGGTTGTTTTTGAAGTCAATATCATGTGAAAAAATAATACCGCCACAAAATGTAACGTTTTAAATAATTTGTAACAAATTTACACAAACACTTAAAAATTAGTTCGTACTTTTAGAAACATATTCTTGTGATAATAAATTACATAAAAATGCATAAATTTCTATTCTAAACCCCAATTTAATAAAGAAATGTCTGAAAATCAATCACGTCGCTCGTTTCTACAAAACCTCGGTGTCGGACTTGGTACAACTGCGACTGCATTTGCAGTACCATCTGTTGTGGCCATATCAGAATCCGCTCCTACAAAAGATGATAAAAAACTTGGTATTGCCCTAGTTGGTTTGGGTAGCTACGCCAAAAATCAGTTGGCGGTTGCCTTAGAAAATGCTAAAAACTGCTATTTGGCAGCCATTGTAACAGGGTCACCTTCAAAAGCAGAAGAGTGGAAAAAAAAATATAATTTAACCAAAGAAAGCGTTTACGACTATAAGAATTTCGACGAAATAGCCAAAAATAAATCCGTTGATATTATTTACGTGGTTTTGCCGAATTCTTTGCACCCCGAATTTGTGATTCGTGCAGCAAAAGCAGGCAAGCACGTAATGTGCGAAAAACCTATGGCCAATTCAGTTGCCGAATGCGATGCCATGATAAAAGCCTGCAAAGATGCAGGTGTGCAGTTGGGGGTGGGTTATCGTCTTCATTTTGAGCCATTTACGCAAGAAGTTATGCGAATCGGGCAGAAAAAAGAGAAAGGCAACGTAAGATTTATACAAACAAATTTTGGTTTTACAATCGGCGACCCAACTCAGTGGCGTTTGAAAAAAGCAATGGCTGGTGGCGGACCTCTGATGGATGTAGGTATTTATTGCGTGCAGGCTTCTCGCTACATGACGGGCGAAGAACCACTTTGGGTAACGGCTCAGTTTGGGCCAATTACCGACAAAGAGCGTTTTAAAGATGTAGAAGAAAGCGTTTCGTGGCAAATGGAGTTTCCTGGCGGAGCGATGGTGAATGGTTTTACTTCGTACAAGTCGAATATTGAGCAACTTTATGTGTCGGCCGATAAAGGGTGGATTCAGCTAAGTCCAGCTTACAGTTATGGCCCAATCAAAGGCCGTAGCAACGACGGAGAATTGAAATTGCCAGTTGTGCATCATCAGACAGTAATGATGGAAGCCATCTGTAAAGAATTTATGGATACAGGAAAATTTCCGAAACACATCGACGGTGATGAAGGTAAGCGTGATTTGAAAATCTTATTGGCCATCTACGAAGCCGCTCAGACTGGGAAACGTATTAGTTTGGTTTAGCCTTACAGACAAGAGATATTAGACAAAAGACAAGAGATTTAAAAAGGTATATCAAAATCTTTTGTCTCTTGTCTAAAGTCTCTTGTCTAAAGTCTCTTGTCTAAAGTCTCTTGTCTATTGTCTATTCATCAAACCATTTTTTAATTTTTATCGTTATACGTATTCAAACAAAATCTATCAAAAACAAATGAAAAAAATCGTTTTACTATTCTCTCTTTTTGTATCAATAGGAGCAATGGCACAAGGTATCAAAACGCCAGCTCCAAGTCCAAGCCAAACCATCAAGCAAGATTTTGCTCTTTCAGCAATCGAAATAAACTATTCTCGTCCATTGGCTAAAGGTCGTAAGATTTTTGGGGATTTAGTGCCTTTTGGTGCTATGTGGAGAACTGGTGCTAATGGTGCAACCAAAGTGACTTTCGGTGAAGACGTGAAAGTTGGTGGTATGGCTGTAAAAGCTGGTTCGTATGCACTTTATTCTATTCCAAATGCTGGTGAGTGGGAAATTATCTTGAACAAAGGCATAAATAATGGCGGTTTAAGCGGCTATAAAGCAGAAGAAGACGTAGCTCGTTTTAAAGTAAAATCAATGACTTTGCCAATGAATATCGAGTCGTTTACTATTATCATCGGTGATGTATTAGCTTCATCTGCAAATATTCAGGTTTTGTGGGAAAACACCGCAGTAAGTATTCCAGTAGAAGCAGATATTGATAGTAAAATCATGAAATCAATTGATGGTGCAATGAATGTTGATAGCCGACCATACTTTACAGCAGCGGGTTACTATTATGATAATGGTAAAGATTTGTCAAAAGCATTAGAATGGGCAAGCAAAGCAATTGATGCTCAGCCAAGTGCTTATTGGATGGTGCATTTGAAAGCAAAAATCCAAGCTAAGATGGGTGATAAAGTAGCTGCAAAAGCAACAGCTACGAAAGGAATTGAGTTAGCAAAAGCAGGTGGAAATCCTGATTATGTAGCGTTAAACGAAAAATTGATTGCTACTTTGAAGTAAGAATATTTCAAATTGGCTTATAAACAGAAGCTCTCTTTCATTAGGAAGAGAGCTTTTTTGATGATTTTTATCTTGAAAAAACAAAATATGTTAAATAAAAATTATCCAAAAAAAGTTGATATGGCAAATAATTTATCCTAATTTTGTTATATATTTAGAAAAACCAACTAAATAAAGAATTTTAAAAGGATAATTTAACTTATATCAATAATGTCAGCAGCAACAAAAACTTATCTCCCTTACAAGGTAAAAGACATCACTCTTGCCGATTGGGGTCGCAAAGAAATTAAATTAGCAGAAGCCGAAATGCCAGGTTTGATGGCAATCCGTGCTGAATATGGGCCGTCGAAACCATTGGCAGGTGCAAGAGTAGCAGGATGTTTACACATGACAATCCAAACTGCGGTTTTGATTGAAACACTTGTAGAGTTAGGTGCTGAAGTAACTTGGTCTTCTTGTAATATTTTCTCAACTCAAGACCACGCTGCTGCCGCTATTGCTGCTGCTGGTATTCAGGTTTATGCCTGGAAAGGTCAAACAGCCGAAGAATTCGATTGGTGTATTGAGCAAACTTTGCTTTTTGGCGAAGAGCAAAATCCATTGAACATGATTTTGGATGATGGTGGCGATTTGACAAACATGGTTTTTGATTTATACCCTGAATACATCGCTGGTATCAAAGGTTTGTCAGAAGAAACTACCACGGGAGTTCACCGTTTGTACGAGCGTATGAAAAATGGCACATTGTTCTTGCCAGCTATTAACGTAAACGACTCAGTAACGAAATCGAAATTTGATAATAAATACGGTTGTAAAGAATCATTAGTTGATGCCATTCGTCGTGCAACTGATATTATGATGGCAGGTAAAGTTGCTGCAGTTGCAGGTTACGGTGATGTAGGTAAAGGTTCGGCAGAATCGCTTCGTGGAGCTGGTTGTCGTGTATTAGTTACTGAAATCGACCCAATCTGTGCTTTACAAGCAGCAATGGATGGATACGAGGTTGTAACAATGAACGAAGCAGTAACTCGTGCGAATATCTTCGTAACGGCTACTGGTAACGTTAATATAATCCGTGACCGTCACTTCATAGCGATGCGTGATAAGGCTATCGTTTGTAATATTGGTCACTTTGATAATGAAATCGACATGGCTTGGTTGAACCAAAACTATGGTCACACAAAATCTACTATCAAGCCACAAGTTGATATGTACGAAATTGATGGAAAAGAAATTATCATCTTGGCTGAAGGGCGTTTAGTAAACTTAGGTTGTGCAATGGGTCACCCATCATTCGTGATGTCATGCTCATTCTCTAACCAAGTTTTGGCTCAATTAGAATTGTGGAACAACCCAGAGAAATACGAGAAAAAAGTTTATGTTCTTCCTAAGCAATTAGATGAGAAAGTAGCAGCTTTCCACTTAGCTCACGTTGGTGCTAAATTAGATACTTTAGACTCAGATCAAGCAGCTTATATTGGTGTTTCGACAGATGGGCCATTTAAGTCTGAAATGTATCGTTACTAACATTTGGTAGAGTTTTTATATCAAAACGCCCATTTATTGAAAAATAGATGGGCGTTTTTGTATGATAATTTCTTGAAATTTAGATTTTTGTTTAATCTTCAAGATAAATTATTTTTGTTAACTGACGGTCAATTAGTTTTACTTTTAGGCTTATTTTCATCCACAAATGGGCTTGCGGTAAAAGTATTGCTACAGCCTCCTACTCGTGCTAAAAATACACTACCAGTATCGGCTAAAAACCCAGGATTCAATTCTATTACCTTTGATTCATAAGTTATGTTTGTTGTAGTGCCACGTATCCAGTTATTAGCCGTAATTTTTCCACCCGTTTCTGATGATGTTTTTTGAACAATCGTATTTGTTAGATAATCATCAGCAAAATGGTTTAAATTTAGAGTAGTGAAACAATGGCTTATTTTTGAATAAACGCCCGCTCCACTATCATCATCTGTCCTCAATAAAGTCGTGCCATCTGAATTGTATAATTCAAGATAAGTATCTGTTGAACTATTTGCAGAAGGCAGGGTTTCTAAATTAATTACCCCATTATTATTTGTATATGTAAATATATATATTCCTGTGGCAGTATTTCCATAGCCACGTACTTTTACAAAGTAAAATTTGTTGTAAACAAAAATTTTGAACCAATCTTGGTCTCCTATTGGGCATAAACTTAAAATCCCACTTGTATAGGCACTATTTGTAATTACAGTGGCTGTTTGATACGTGTTATCATTATCTGGCGAAGTATCAATAGTAATAGTTACAGTATTAGGACTAGCACTTACACATCCTCCATTGAATGAACAAGTGGCTGTATAATTGGTAGTTATACTTTGAATAACACTTATAGATAAACCCATGCTTCCATTTGACCATTTAATAGTTCCAGTACATCCAGTAGCTGTAAGTATTGAGCTTTGTCCACAAGTAATAGTGGTGGGCGAACCTGAAATGGTAGGGGGTGTTAATGCACTTATTGTAATAGTTACTGTATTAGAAGGGTTACTTATGCAGCTATTATTATTACAAATGGCTGTATAAGTTATATTTGTCAAAGGTGTTACAGAAATAGATGTTCCCGTATTGCCATTTGACCAATTAATAGTTCCACTACATCCAGTAGCTGTAAGTACAGAGCTTTGTCCACAAGCAATGGAAGTTTGTGTGGCTGAAATTGTTGGCGGAGATAAATTTGAAATAGTAACAGAAAGGGTATTAGAACTATTACTCGTACAGCCATTATTAGTGCAAGTAGCATTAAGATTTACGGTCTGATAGGGAGTAATTGTTCGAGCACTTCCAATACTTCCATCCGACCATTTAACAGTTCCATTACTGCACCCAGTAGCTGTGAGGGTGAAGCTTTGCCCACAAGAAACTTCAACAGGATTAGCCGAAATAACAGGAGTAGCTAAACCCGTAATTGTAACAGTAACCTCACTTGACTGCAAACTTGAACAAGAGCCATTTAAACAAACAGCTTTATAAGAAGTAGTTTGAGTAGGTATAACTACAACTGATGTTCCTGAAGAGCCATTAGACCATTTAATTGTACCCAAACAAGCTCCTGATGCTGTTAAAGTAGTACTTTGTCCACAATTTATACTGGTTGGTGAGGCTGAAACACTGGGTGCTGAAATAGTATTAACTGTAATTGTTTTAGTAGTTTGAATACTTCCACACCCACCAACTATACAGCTAACATAATAATCAGTCGTGACCGAAGGGCGTACAGTAATACTTGATGCAGTACTTCCTGATGACCAAATGGTACTGCCTCCACTACAACCATTTGCTATTAGAGTAACTGATTGATCACAAGTTACCGTGTTTGAAGTGGAAGAGATAGTAGGAGCTGCAACATTTGATATGTCAATAGTTTTTGTATTTGAAAGTGGGTTTATACAATTACCAATTTTACAGGTAGCTGTATAATTGGTTTGAATCGCTGGACTTACAGAAATTGTGCTTCCAACTGCTCCATTTGACCAAGTAATGGTTCCTGCACATCCTGTTGCTGTCAGTGTAGAGCTTTGTCCACAACTAATACTTGAAGCTGATGAGGTAATAACAGGGGCAGGTAAGTTCTGAATGTTTATATTAATAGCATTGGAGTTGGTGCTTATACAGCCATTATTTGAACAAATAGCAGTAAAGGTTGTATTAGTGGTCGGACTAACGGTTCTTGAACTTCCCACAATTCCATCTGACCATGCAGTTACTGCATTACAACCAGTAGTATTTAGCGTAACACTTTGTCCGCAATTAATAGTGGAAGCCGATGCCAAAATTGTTGGCGTTGGAACAGTTGGACAATTAGGCGTACAATATTCGATTGTCCCTCCCGATGGCTGAGTTATTTGTAGAACGTTAGGAGTATTTTCGTAATTAGTAATAACTAATAAATATTTTTGTCCAACAGCAGCATTTGTAATTATCAAATCAGGGTCTTGGGTGTCATAGTCACAAGTGATTGGACTATTATAAAGACTTGCACAAGCATTGATTAAATCATTTTGGTAAATAGGTCCCCAAATTGCTGCATCAATATCATAAGAATTATTATTGGGGAATGTAAAATTGAGACTTTTTGTAAGGCTTGTTGTATTTGTTACTGTCAGAACAAACCATGTTTGATTGGGTTGTGTTGAAAGACAACCATAATTTGCTTGAGGATTTCCAGTATAACTGTAATTTCCAGTAGTTGAAGTTGAAAAACTAAAATTTCCAGTGTAACAAATTGAATTTGATGAATTTAAGTTTGGAAGAATATCGCAAATCTGAATTACATTGTTATTTGAAAAAGATTGTATTGAATAGTCATTAGTTTTTTCTTTATTTTGTGCAAAATTACTGTATGTAATGAAGAATAAAATAAATAGCAGAAGTTGTTTTGTCGTCATAAGTTTATAGAATTTATTGATTAAATGACAAATTTAAGAAAATATAATAATTATTTGGCTACCACCAACTAAAACTGCTTACTACAAAAATTATCAGAGAATCAATTCCATTTAATCAGCTCACAACAATCACCATTTGAGTTTCAACAGATTCAATTACTCGGGATAGCTTTTCATATAGGGATTGAATAGATAATAAGTCCACTTATTTTTCAGTATCTTTAAAATAAAATATTTTTAATTTATGGATAAGTAACTATGAAAATATAATTGACAATGTTGCAAGCAGCTAAGTGATTGCCTATTAGTTAATTACAATACTGTGGACTTTTTTTCTATTGACCGTGGTCTACTTATTTTGGATTTTACATTAAAAAATTAAATTTTCCGCAAAAAATTGTCGTTTTCAAATATTTGCCGTAATTTTGCTTGGCAAATAGAGAAACGAAATTATTTGCTATGTTAGATTCTTCAAAGTTGCTTTACGAAGCACTCACCTACGACGACGTTCTGCTCGTCCCAGCATACTCCGAGGTACTTCCGCGTGATACGCATACGAAAACATTTTTAACAAAAAATATTCAATTAAACATTCCACTTATTTCGGCGGCAATGGATACCGTTACCGAATACGAAATGGCTGTGGCAATGGCACAAGAGGGCGGAATCGGTTTTATTCACAAAAACATGAGCATTCAGCAGCAAGCCGAGCAAGTTCGTAAGGTAAAACGCTCAGAAAGTGGTATGATTATCGACCCAATTACATTGCACGAAACAGCAACTGTTGGAGATGCTCTTCGTATAATGAAAGAATTCCGCATAGGTGGTATTCCGATAGTTGACGAAAACCAAAAACTCAAAGGTATCATCACCAACCGTGATTTACGTTTTCAGTTAGATGCTTCAAAAGCGATTACTGATATTATGACCAAAGATAACCTAATCGTTGGACATGAAGGGGCAGGATTGGCCGAAGCAGAAGACATTTTACGCAATTATAAAATCGAGAAACTTCCAATTGTTGATAAAGACTATAAAATCATCGGTTTGATTACTTATCGAGATATTTTGAAGAAAAAAGACCGTCCGAATGCTGCAAAAGACAGGCTGGGTCGTCTGATTGCAGGTGCAGCCGTTGGCGTTACGCCCGACATCGAAGAACGTGTAGCAGCCCTCATCAAAGCAGGAGTTGATGTAGTAAGTATAGACACTGCTCACGGCCACTCGAAAGGTGTAATAGATGCCCTTAAACGCATCAAAGGGGCATTTCCGAAAATTGATGTAATCGTAGGAAATATAGCTACCGAAGAAGCCGCCGAAGCCCTTGCCAAAGCAGGTGCTGATGCTATTAAAGTTGGTGTAGGTCCAGGAAGTATTTGTACAACTCGTATCATTGCAGGTATCGGAGTGCCACAACTCTCGGCCGTTGCTGACTCAGCAAGAGCAGCAGCAAAATACGGTGTTCCAGTAATTGCTGATGGTGGAATTCGTTTCTCAGGCGATATTGTAAAAGCAATCGCAGGCGGTGCAAGTACCGTTATGATTGGTTCGCTTTTGGCAGGAACAGAAGAAGCCCCAGGCGAAATGGTGATTTATGAAGGACGTAAGTTTAAAACATATCGCGGAATGGGTTCGGTAGAAGCAATGGAAGACGGCTCAAAAGATCGTTATTTCCAAGATGCCGAAGATGATATTAAGAAACTCGTTCCTGAAGGAATCGTGGGTCGTGTGCCATTTAAAGGTCGTGCTGCCGAAATTATCTATCAAATGGTAGGTGGTTTGAAAGCAGGTATGGGCTATTGTGGTGCTGGTGATATTGCTACTTTACAAAAAGCAAGATTTGTAAAAATCACAGCATCAGGTATTAAAGAAAGTCACCCGCACGATATTCAGATTACAAGAGAAGCTCCGAACTATTCGAGATAATAGTTTTTCATTTACACCAAAAGAAAACTGAACGCAGATTTTTATGGTTCTTATGATTGATGTATGATTTGATGAAAGCGAATCATAATCAATCCAAACAATCATAAATATTTGCGTTTTATTTTGCAGTAAATATTGCAATTTTTTATATATTCACACATTCGCTCATTCAATCATTCGCTCATTAAAAAATATGAATCGAGTACTAATTACAGGTGCAAATGGCTTGGTTGGCAGTGCCGCCGCCTGTAGGTTTACAGAAGCTGGTTATGAAGTTACGGCATTATGCCGTGTTGGCAGCGATTTGTCTTTATTGAAAGATATTATACCTAAAATCAAAATCATCGAAGGTGATATTTTGGATATACATTCACTTGAAAATTCACTCGAAAATCAAGATTTTGTAGTTCATACAGCCGCTTTGGTGTCTTTCGAACCCAAAGACCGCAACCAAATGTTTAAGGTAAACGTAGAAGGGACGGCCAACTTGGTAAATATTTGTTTAGAAAAAAACATCAAAAAACTCTGTCACGTAAGTTCGATTGCGGCATTGGGTCGCCCAACGTCGGCCTCAGAAAATGTGCATGGTGGAATCATTGACGAAAATCAAAAATGGGAAGATTCTCCGCTCAACTCAAATTACGCAAAATCGAAGTACGAAGGCGAGCTTGAAGTATGGCGTGGCGAAGCAGAAGGGCTGAATGTGGTGGTCTTAAATCCATCAATTATTTTGGGTGAAGGAAATTGGCACAAAAGTAGTACGCAACTCTTTAAGTACGTTTATGACCAGCATAAATATTATACCAATGGCAATTTCAATTATGTAGATATAAACGACCTCGTAACGGCTATTTTTATACTTACTACCTCAAAAATCAAAGGTGAACGCTTCATTCTGAATGGCGGTACAACAACATATAAGCTATTTTTCGAGAAAATAGCGGTAGTTTTTGGCAAAAAAGCCCCTTTTAAGACTTTATCACTTTTCGCCATCGAAATCCTATGGCGACTCGAAGCCTTGCGGGCTTTCTTCACAAAAAATGCCCCATTAATTACAAAAGAAACCGCCCATAACTCTAGCACAAAATTTACTTATAAAAACCAAAAAATTAAAAAAGCTATTAATTTTCAATTTACCGATTTAGACGAAACGATTAATCGGGTTGGAAATTTTCTTTTGAAATAGTTTCTTGGAAATTTGTTATTGGAAAACTGGCAAACTAGTTATTTGAGAATTGTCTAATTAATAGGCGGGTTCTCAGTTTTCAACAACCAGTAACCGCACGGTCCGCCCCGTAATTCTCTAATCAATTAATAATCACTACTTGAATTTTTATTTCTGGAAAAATATTGACATTTAATAAATAATTTTTACATTTATTAATCGTTTTATTGGTGTCAATAATCTTGTATGTTATTTCATTGATTATCAGCAGATAATATTAAAATATAAATAAAATACAAGCGTGTTTTTATAACCATAAAATTAATTTTTAGCACAATGTGCAGCCCTATGGTTGGGCTGTTTAACCTTTGAGTGAAATTCTACATGCAACACGAATTTAGTGACAGATTCGATGGTTTCGATGACGCTGATGTGAAAGCATCGGCCGAACGCTTTGAGGAAATGCTCAAAAGTAAAGAAACGATTTTCTTCGACGAAGAAACATACGAACAATTATCCGAATACTATTTGCTCAAAAGCAAGTGGGATATGGCAATGAAAGCCTGCCGAATTGGTCTTCAACACTACCCTTATTCGATCGAATTATTACTCGACAAAGTGCAGCTACACGCCAATTATGAGCAATTCGACGAAGCAATGGAGGTTTTGGATACCGCTTCCACGTATAATCCAGCCGATAACGAAATCACTTACATGAGAGGCGTAATTTGCAATCTCATGGGCAATTACGAAGAAGCCATTGAATATCTACGTGAGTCATTATTACTATCAGACGAAAAAGAAACAGTATATTTTCAGCTTGCTCAAACCTACCAAAACTGGCAGAAGTTTGAAGAAGCCGCTCATTTCTTTAAAAAAGCTATTCGTAATAAATTTCAAGAGGAAATTGCTTTTTATGAATTAGTATTTTGCTTAGAACAAGCCGATAAATTAGAAGAAAATCTCAGCTATTTTCAAGAATTAGTTGATGATGATCCCTACTCGCAATTTGCGTGGTTCGCCTTGGGAATGACTTATAGCCGCCTCGGCAAGCATAAAGATGCTGCCTTTGCGTATGATTATGCAGTTACGGTCAAAGAAGATTTTGCTTCAGGTTGGTTCAATTTGGCTCATGCTTACATGAACATCAATAATTTTATTGATGCAAAAGAATGCTATGCCAATGTACTAAAACACGAAGCCCCAACGGCCGAGGTTTATACACATTTGGGTGCTGCTTGCGAGAAATTGGAAAAATACGACGAAGCCTACAAACATTACCGAGAAGCCACCGTTTTGGACGAAAATTGGGACGATGCCTGGTTTGGAATGGGTTCAGCTTTGTATGAGCAAGAACGCTGGTTTGAGAGTGTTCATTTTACGCAAAAGGCTATCAAACTCAACGAAGAAAACGCTGATTATTGGTTGCTTTTGGGAGATACCGAATCTAAATTAGGGAATTTTTTGTCGAGTAATGAGGCATATACGCAAGCCGTTGCACTTGACTCTAATAACCCAGATATTTGGTTAAATTGGTCGTTACTTTTCTTTGAGCAAAGCCAATACAGTAAAGCCTTCGAAATCGTGTATGACGGGATCAGCGAAATGCCTGACGATTCAGATTTGTTCTATCGTGCCGCCGCTTATTTGATTTTTGATGGAAGCTACAATGAAGCCTACAAATACCTCGAAACAGGCTTGATTTTAGACTATGATGCCCACGCCCAAATCTATGATTTCTTCCCGAATCTTGATACGCAAAAAGCTCTTCATCGAATTATTGAGCAGTATAAGTAGGTGAACAAAAAAGGCTTGAAATTATTTTCAAGCCTTTTTTGTTATTGCTCGCATTGTAATGTCTTTGACTTCGCACGAGTGTTTAATCATCATCCGATGACTTTGCTTTGCGTATCATATCATCTTCCCACTTCCAATTGATTTTATACCTTTCTTAGAAAGGGCTTTCACTCCAAAAATCAAATCCGCAAAACGTGGGTCAGAGGTTAGTCCTTTTTTGTATCGGCTATAAATCTGTTGAATAACTACTGAGTTTTTGAATAAACCAAAAACATAGAAATACAGAATATTTGATACATCTCGGCCGCTCTTTTCGGCGTAACGCTCGGCAAACTCTTGGCGAGTTAAGTTTCCTTCCACCCACGAAAGATTAAATGTTTTTTCAAAAGCTCCATCATTCGCTTCTGCCCAATACGATAGGCTTGTCCCTAAATCCATGAGTGGGTCGCCAACGGTGGTCATTTCCCAGTCTAAAACCGCAATGATTTCTGATAAATTATTGGAGTTTAGCACCACATTATCATACTTATAATCGTTATGTATGAGCGTTGGTTTTGCTTCGTTGGGAAGATTGTCTTTGAGCCAGGCTGCCAGAGTATCCATTGCTGCAATTTCATCAGTTTTTGAGGATAAATAGCGTTTATGCCAGCCTTCGACTTGTCGCTGTATATATCCTTCGGGTTTCCCAATATTCACTAAACCAGTGCTTTCAATATCAATAGCGTGTAAAGCTGCCAGATTATCACACAATGCTTCTGAGAGTTTTCGCATTTCAGCAGGAGCAACAGTTTGCATGAGTTTAGGTGCATCTTTTGCTCGTAAAATAATGCCTTGCACTCGCTCCATGATATAAAACGGACAACCAATAACTGTCTCATCATCTGTAAAAATAATCGGATTTGGTATTTTTTCATACCCAGTCGACTTAATGGCCGTCAGAATCTTGAATTCACGAGCCATATCATGCCCACCTTTGATGTCTTTCGCTCCCACAGGCGGGCGACGTAAAACATATTCACGGTTAGCCGTTTTTAAGAAATACGTTAGATTGGAGTATCCCCCGGGAAACTGCAAAACTTTGGTAATTTCTTCAAAATCAGGCAATTGAGATTTGATGCAGTAATTCAACTTTATCAAATCTAATTCTTCTCCCTGCCTAACTGCCGTAGGAGTATCTATTTTTAATGATGTCATTTTTTAGCAAATGCGGGCGGCGTTCCGCTCCATGGTTGGTAGAATTTTGTTGTTGAATCTCATTCTCAATTCTTAATTCTACATTCTCAATTATTACTGGTGTTCTGGTCTTAACAAATCATTCACCGTTTTTACGGGGTTGAAAGTAATCAACGGAACTTCTACGAACAACGTATTCCAGTCGGCCATTGCACCATTCCATAAACCGGGTAATTCTTGGGCTTTTAGGTCACGACCACTTTGTGATTTTTGAGTATTGAAGCCAGTTTTAGGGTCACGGAACTCCAAAAGATTAAATTTGTTTCCTTGATAGTCTTTCAAAGTACAAATCAAATCAACAGGGTTGAAGTGCGTTGCTTCATTAAAAATCTCTTTTTGTTCGGGGTCTTTCAAATCAATTTGAGCCGATTCTACTACTTGAAGTGAAATCGAGCCATCAGCATTTTCTGCCCAGAATGGCCCACCACCTGGTTCGCCAACGTTTTTTACCATTCCACAAATACGCAATGGACGATTGAGTTTCGTGCGGCAATAAGTTTTGCGTTCTTCTAAAGACAAATTATCATAACTTTCGGGAAATTCTACACAGAGGTCAAACTCAATAAAGTCTTCAATTTCTTCTACGTCCTCTTCTTTCAAGTCTGCACCATCCATCATTTTCAGATAAGCAAAAACCGCTTGTTGGTAGCTTAAAACCAAACTCGCCAAAGCTTTTTTGTAGATGATTGTTTGCTCTTTTAAGCTATCTGGTACAACGTTATCGATATTTTTGATAAATACTACATCAGCATCTTGGTCGTTGAGGTTTTCAAGCAAAGCACCGTGTCCTGCTGGGCGGAAAAGTAAATCTCCACCCGCCGTTCGGAATGGCGTATTATCAAGATTTACAGCAATCGTATCTGTTGAAGGCTTTTGCTCTGAGAAGCTGATGTTATATTTTACGCCATATTTTACTTCGTAATCAGCCAAAACTGCATCAATCAAGGACGTAAACTTGCTTCTATGCTCAGGCGAAACCGTAAAATGAAGGTTCACTTTTCCGCCTGAACTGGCATATTTTGCACCTTCAACCAGATGTTCTTCGGCTGGTGTGCGAGTTAAATCGCCGTATTTATGGAACTCCAACAAACCTTTAGGTAAAGCACCATAATCAAGGCCTTCGGCAGTGAGGAGATGTTTGAGTATAGTTTTGTGGTCGGCCGACTCGCTACCAACTGATTTTATCAAACTTTTATAGAAGGCAAAATCTTGTAGGTGTTCTAAAACCTCATTAACCGATTTGTCGAATTTATTTTCTTCCAAAGCCGCAAAAAGCGATTTAAACATACGTGAAGCCGCACCCGAAGCAGGCACAAACTTTAGCAGTTTTTTGCCAAAAATTTGGTTGTCGAAATCCTTTGATAGTTCTTTGGCTTTTTCGTCACCAAGCTGAATCATTCCATCGTCGATGGTAGCCGCTCGAACGACATTTAGGTATGGAAATCCTATTTTAAAATTCTCGATTTGCTCAAGAATCGTTTCCACTTTTGCCCCACGGGCTTCGATTAGGTTAAGGTCGTTTTCGCTAAACATATTAATAAGGTTGAGTTAAAATTTGTCAACGGTCAATTGAGGATATATAAAGTGCTGATAAATAGATCGTTAACAGAATACATGTTGTGTTTTTTTATATTTCCGCCACTTTATTTTTGTGATAGTGGCTGTTAAAAATGTAATTTTACGAAAAAATAGAATCAAGGCAATGTTTTTGCTAGGGATTAATTAAAGTTATTCAAGTCAACGGTCAATAGAAGGCAGTCGATATTATTTTGTGGACTGTTGTCCGTGGGCTGTGGAACACTCAAAAATCATGAATTCAATACTCCCACTTTTACAGAAAACCCAGCAAGCTTCGGCGGCTGTTCGTCGTTTGTCCGATGCCCATCGTAGCGATTTATTAAATGATTTAGCCGCAATCGTTGAGCAATCGAAGGTACTAATAATGTCAGAAAATCAGAAAGATTTAGACTTGATGGACAAGGTTGACCCTAAATACGACCGATTGTTATTAAACGAAAGCCGTATTCAAGGTTTGGCAGATTCGTTGAGAGAAGTTGCACTTTTACCCGATCCAACAGGAGAAGTATTGATTGAAAGAAATCTTGAAAATGGATTAAATATTAAGAAAATAGCCGTTCCGATGGGAGTTGTCGGCGTCATTTACGAATCTCGCCCCAACGTAACGATTGATGTGGCTTCGTTGTGCTTACGCTCGGGGAATGCCTGCGTACTGAAAGGTGGAAAAGAAGCTGTTTTTTCGAATACTTGTTTAATTGGCTTGATTCATGAAATTTTAGCAAAATATG
>Ga0247834_1001820_pt1 | contig 34650 bp, 27 predicted proteins | sample LaCruzMarch2015__8_FD_187118 | JGI IMG/M metagenome (GOLD analysis project Ga0247834, IMG submission 187118) | Freshwater microbial communities from meromictic Lake La Cruz, Castile-La Mancha, Spain - LaCruzMarch2015_12m | ecosystem: Environmental > Aquatic > Freshwater > Lake | place: Spain... | reverse complement strand
GAACCTCTTCGAGAGTCGCGTTTTCAAAGTTCAGTTCTGTGCGCGGACGGCCCACGCTTTCTATTGATTACCAAGATTCTAAAAAGTACAGCGCCTTTTTAGACATTCTTTTCGAGAACTGGTCTAGATGCCTAGACCACCTCGAATCGTCGCACTTGGATACCGTTCTTCCCTGTCTTCTGAACCGGGCGCGGCTCCGGCTGGGCGAATCCGTTCATGTCCACCGCCCGCGCGCGCACTTCATACGCGCCAGGCTTCAAATCACGCAACACCACTGACCAACTGACCATGCTGTAGCGTAGCGGCCACGTCAGCGGTGCGCCACTCCGGCGGTCAAAGCCCAGGATGTCGCGTGAGTTGACGCCAGCAGGCAAAGCAGCACTCCAGTTTGTGGGCGGCGCGCCAAGCTCACACCGGGTCCACTGCGCGCTGATCCAGGCGGGATCATCTTGCGCCAGTTCGCCCGTCTTATCCGCAGCAGGTCGCAGCCAATACTCGACCTGTTGCAGACCCGACCAGCCAGAGATCGCAAGCCCGCTGACATACACCGGATTCCCGGCAGCAATCTTTGGCGTCACATCATCAAGATAAGCCGCTGTCTTGAGCTGGGACTCAGGGTCATTGTTCTTCTCCGCGTAGGTGTCGTTGGCCTTATAGTCATTCGTCAGCATGATGTGCTGGAGCCACTTGATGGATTTAAACCCATATGCCCACGGCACCACCATCCGCACCGGCCCGCCGCGTTCGAGGGAGAGTGGCTGACCATTGAGTTTGTAAGCCACGAACACCGGCAGCTCACCCGGCGGTGTCTCCATGACCTGTGAGTAGCTGAGTGAGGATTGAAAGAGCTGCTCTGGGTCGTCATTATGAAAGCCCCAGAAATACGCACGGCGCACGTTGCTCATCGTGCCGCACAGCCGCAGCACCTCCCGCAGTGGCACTCCCTCCCACAAGCCCTGACCCAGTGGCGTGGCAATGTTTAGACACTGCATCGCCTTCAGAAACATCACACGATGCCTCTTTCCCAGCTCGAGCAAATGGGAGTAGTCCAGAGCAACCTGCCGCTCAATCTGTGCCTTCTGCGTGACGACGGTGTTCGTTGTCGTATCCGCCGTGATCTCCAGCCGCCAGGTCTCCGGCGTCAGGCGTGCCTTCACCAAAGCCTCACCCTTAAGCGTATGCGGCTTTGGATTGCCGCGCGACACGTCCTCGAAATCATCAGCTGGCGTTAAGAAGGGATGCTTTGACACCGGTTCTGTCCCGGCTGTCTGCGCCCCAACAAAACGGCCCGCGCCCATCGCGGCGATACCACCAATGCCGAGCTTCACGGCTGCTCTGCGTGTCAGGATGTTTTCATTCATGGCTGCAAATTTTAACGGTTCAAACGGCACTCTATCTCATCCCAATTTGCTCACTCTGCCACAGCCGACGCCGTCTCAATGATTGAATAAGAATGCTGACGAATTGATCAGCGCCCAGGCTAGGTCTTGGGCGGCGGAGAGGCGTTTGTTGGCGAGCTGCTTGGTGCTGAGGTCAGCATCGCGGCGGAGTTGGACGAGCTTGGGATCAAGCATAATGGGCCTCTGAGCGTCTGTGTGTTTGGATTCGTGCGCGACGAGTTGAGGATCCACGGGCAGCGGCCTCTTGGCATTGGCGAAGATCTTTTGCTGCGTCTGGTAGTCCTTGAATTGCGCCATGAAATGTGAAGCGAGCGCGGCCTGCTGTTCCTTCGTGCGCTTGGCCATCGGGGTCTTGATGGCATCGGCGATGATCTTGGCTGTGCCGAAACGGACGACGGGACTCCTAGTGACCCAGAGGCGGAATTTTCCGAGGTTATATTTTCCGTTCTGATACTGCTGGCTCATTTGGACGGTGAGTTGAGCACCATTTTCAAAAGTCACAGGCTTGGCGAACTCAAAGGTAGCCTCATGACGGTAGCCGCCCTCGGGGGAAATTGCCCAGCCCTTATCTCGGTTGCGGGGCTTGAGCACTTCAGCCAAGCCGAAATTGGCTTGGACGAAATCGGCTTGCGGGTTTCTCAGGGTCACGTTTTCACCCGTGCGCTTGCTGCGTTTGGCATCCATCGGGTCTGCGCGGACGCTGAACTCGCTGAGAACGAAGTTACCGTCTGCGGCGAGGCCAGGCCCGTTGTCGGGTAGGCGATCATCTGGCAAGGCTTCGATCTTGATGGCGGTAATGTTTGTTAGCGGGGTTTTGCCGAGCAACTGGTAATTCCCAGCAGTCTCGCGCCCTGCGGGCATGGCAGTGGCAAATAGAGAACCATCAGGCTGCACCTCGAGCTTCTCTACGCCTCCGGCTTTCGTGACACTGACAGCTAGCGGCACCCACTCTGTGGTGAGATCAAGATACTGCTCCCAGCGTGGTTGCTGCATGGGGGCGGTTTCAGCCACTTTCTTGACGGCTGCCTCTGCTTTTGTGGTGGCGGCGAGGCGGGCGTCTTCTTGCTTCTTCACCACGGGGGCCATTTTTACCTTGTAGGCTTCGAGTTCTGTTTTTGTGGTGGCGATGAGGTAGGCGCGTTCGGCTTCGGCTTTTTCAATGATGGATTTTTGTTCGGCTTCCTTGGCCTGCCATTCGGCTGCGAGCTGTTTGTTTTCCACTTCCATGCTCGCCATGCTGGCGAGCGCTGCATTGGTTTCTTTAGCTGTGGGTTTGCGGTTGAGGATGCGGATGAAAATCTCCTCCACCAGCTTAGAGTCGTCTTTGATCTCACCTTCGAGTTTAGCGATTGCGTTTTTCGGGTCGCTGATGGCATCTCCCACGGTGGGGCCGCTCATCAAGGCCATGACGGGCCCGAGGTTTACGTCGTTGCTGCGTTCGCACTCGCAGACGCTTTCACGCGCGGGTTTGCCGAAGTTTGTGAGGAAGCCGTCTGGGAGCTGCGTCTGTCCGTCAATGAGCTGCGCTGCGCGGGTACCTTTAGGCACGCCGGGGATGTTGGGCATGGAGCCAGTGACGGCAAAGACGGAGTCAAACAGCACCTCAGCGGGCAGGCGGCGGGCCTTGGCGTGGCTATAGTTCACCTTGTCGTCCTCGTTCCATTTGTTCGTGGCGAGGCTGAGCTGGTAGGTGCGGCTTTGGGTGATGAGCTTCATGAGGTGGCGCACGTTGAAACCACTCTGGATGAACTCGCTCGACAGGTATTGTAGCAGTTCAGGATTGCTCGGTGGATTGCCCGCACGGATATCATCCAACGGCTCGATCACGCCAGTGCCTGTGAGGTAGCCCCAGATGCGGTTGGCGTAGCTCATGGCGAAGTAGTCGTTGTCCGGGCTGGTCATCCAGGTGGCAAACTGCTCGCGTCTGCTGGTGGCAGTCTTGCTGACGAGTTCGGCATCGAAGGGCACCTTGGGGGCGACGGGGGCGTTGGTGCGCAGGTGATTCATTTCGCCGTCTTTTTTGTCGGCGACGATTTCATAGAGAGGCTTTGCGCCCTCGACCGCTGTCCCGCCGATGGTTTTGCCAGCGCTGGCGGGATCGGTCTTCAGGTCAATCTGGGCAAAGAAGGCGGCGGTTTGGTAATACTGGTCCCAGGTCCATTTTTCGAAGGGATGGTCGTGGCACTTGTTGCAGTTGAAGCGGGTGGCTAAAAACAGATGCGTGGTGTTTTCCACCAGTTCCTCCGGCGTGCGCACGGTCTTGAAATACGCAGCGGCTGGGTTGTCCTTGGTGGAGCCGGTGGCGGTGATGATGCGGTAGGCCATGCGGTCATAGGGCGTGTTGTCGGTGACCTGCTGCTTGATCCATGCGCGCAGTGTGGTCACGCCTTCGGTGCCGAGGAACTTGCTGTTCACCTGTAGCATGTCAGCCCACTTGTTCGACCAATGATCCACGAAGTCGGGATTGCCGATGAGCTTGTCAATGACCTCGTTGCGCTTCGTGCGGGTATCGCGCGTGTCGGCGACAAAGGCGCGCACTTCTTCGGGCTTTGGCGGCAGGCCGGTGAGATCGAGATGCAGGCGGCGCAGGAAGTCCTCGTCACTGCACAGGTCGCTCGGCTGAATCTTCATGCGCTCCCACTTGCGGGTGACGAGTTCATCTATCTTTGTCCATTTTTCCGGTTCCTTCCAGGCGAAGCCTGTGCGGTCGCCCATTACTGTGATAGTGGTGGCAGCATACGCGCCTTCAAAGCGCGCGAGGATCGCGGCCTCGCCACGACGCAGGCTGGTCATGAGGCCGGCCTTGTCGGCCTCGATCACGTCTGTGTTGCCGCTTTCCACAAAGGACTCTGCCGTCACGTCACGCACATAGCCGTCGGCATAATGGGCGACGACGCGGATTTGCTGGCGATTGCCCACGCGCTCCAGCACGGGGTTCTTTGGCGAGACCTCAATGCTGGTCACACGCGGTGTCTTCATGTCCAGCTTAGCCCCCTGGCTGATCCAGGCTTTCAGCGTCTCGTAGTAAAGCTCTCCCGGCACGGTGAGTTGGCCGCCTTCATGCGGCACGGAGCCGCTGGCCTTCAGCAGCATGAGTGAGTGCTCCGGTGAGGCGACATTGGCACGGCGGCTGGCGAGTTCGTCGGTGAAGGCGAGCACGTCATAGATGGGATCGTACCCGCGCAGGCTGAGTTTGAAACCTGCCTTGCCGTCCTTGCCGCCGTGGCAGGTGCCCATGTTGCAGCCTAGCTTGCTGGTGATGGGCATGATGTCGCGCACATAGTCGGGCTTCAGTGCCACATTCATGCCGGTGACTGTGACAGGCACAGCTGCGCTTTTGCCCATCAAGGCGACATTGATCTCGCCTTTGCCATCCTTCGTGGGGCGCAGCAGGCCGCGTTCGTCAAGAGTCACTGCCTCGCTGCCAGTGAAGGCCAGCTTGGCCATGCGGGTGATGTCGGCCTTCGTGCCATCGCTCATTGTCGCGGTGACGAGGATTTGGGCGTATTCGGTGGGCTTGGCGATGCTCACGCTCTTTGGCTCGACCTCTATGGAGGCCACCGTCATGCCGGGGACCAGCGTTTCCACTTTGTCATCCTGCTTTGCTGTGGCGCGCACGCTGTCGTCGGCGATCACGTCACTGGCGACCAGTGCTTTTTGTTCGGCCAGGGGGACGCTAAGGAATTCCTTGGAGATTTTGCCCGTCGCCGCTTCGATCAGTTTGATGCGGCCATCCTGACCTGCTGCGGCCACGGTCTGCCCATCTGGGCTGAAGCTGACGCTGTAAATGCCGCCTGTGGGGATGGGGGTGCTGGCGATGAGCTTCACGCCACTCGTCACCCACTCATCAAGTTCCTTGCCCTTGCCGCTAACGGTCTCGACGATCTTTTTCACTGCTGCGGGCATGGTGCTGTCATAATCTGCGGCGTAAATATTCACCGTGCCTGTGCCTTCATGCGAGGCACCTGCGACGATGCGCTTCCCCTCGGGCGCGAAGTCCACGCCAAAGATGCGGCCCTGCATGGCGGGGAACTTGCGGATGAGGTTGGCGTTGTCGCCAATGACGCGCTTGGTGATGCGCTCCATACGGTAGATGGCGGGCACGCCATCGGTACCGCCGATGAGGATTTCATTGCGCTGCGGATGCCGCGTGAGGACCTGTACGCCACCTTTCAGCGCGCCCGGTGTGATGGAGGTGATGTTGTCCACGAAGCGCTGGGTTTCCACCTCTGTGAGCTTCACGCTCATGTCCCGCCCGCAGGAGGCGAGCAGCTTGCCATCCACACCCCAGACAGTATCGAGCACCCAGTCACTATGACCGCCCATGAAGAGTGTGTCTTTACCCGTCGCGACTTCAAACGCACGCAGTCCGTTGTCTGCGCAACCGACGGCGATGAACTTGCCATCAGGCGACCAACTCACTCCATAGAGCGTGTCAAAGGTGAGCGACTTTGAGAGATCGAGCTTTTTCTTTTCCACATCCCAAACCTGAATCTCCCCCATGCGCGCCGGGCTGCCGCCAGTGAGCGCGATTTTCTTTCCATCGGGCGACCAGGCCAGCTTCTGAATGCGCTCTGCCAGGCCGACGAGCCGGGCCACGATGCCAGAGCCATCCGCCTTATGCACCAGCACCTCGTGGTAACCCGCCACGGCGAGGAGTGTCCCATCGGGCGAATACTCTAGCGATGTGACCGCAGGCGCTGTGACATAGACGGGCGGATGCTCCATGTCATAGTGCGCCTTGGCAGAGGCTGGCGTGTCATCTTTCGCGCCTTCGCTGACCCAGCGCCTTATGAGCGCCACCTGGGTCTCATGCAGCGGCTCCCCTTTCGGGGGCATCTCCACTTTTCCCTGTGCATTCGGTGCCGCCACCTTTAGCAGATTGGATTCCGCTGGCTTCCCTGGGACGATAGCATTGCCCTCCTCACCGCCCGCCAGCAGCTTGGCAAACTCCGTCATCACATAGTCTCCCTTTGCTTTCGCTGGCTGGTGACAGCCCGTGCAGTTGGCCTGGAGGATCGGGCGCACGTGCTTGTAAAACGACACTGGCTTGTTCGGATCAATCGTCTCCTCTTTCTTCGGAGGCGCCGCGTGTAGGCACGGCACGAGCAAGGACAGGCCAAGGATAGCGATGAGGGGTGTCTTCATGGGTGGGGCAAAAGGGATTGCGAACGAGAATCTAACACGTCAAAACGCTTGTGCTCATGGGTCTCTTGCTTCGCGGGCCAGACGGGCAGGATCGTCCATGCGAACGGCGAGGATGGGACAGCCATCATGATGATCTCTCGCTCACTCATCGGGCAGAATGCATCTTGGGACTTGCCATTGGCAGCACTGCTAGGATAAAAGCACGGTGCTATGCCACGCTGGAATGCTAAACACCATGCCAAAGAACTCGCCGCCCATGCCCGAAAGTGCGTCAGGCAGGACACTTCCACGTTCCCCCAATCCCAGTCTGGCACCTCTAACTCAGCGGCGGCACCGCACTATCCGGTGTGGGAGTGGCGCTTCCAGCAGTTGGCGGAGTTCAAGCTCGCCCACGGTCATTGCGAGGTGCCAAAGTTCTGGCGTGAAAACCCAGCGCTCGCCCATTGGGTGGCCTATCACCGCGAACTGCGCCGCCGCGGGCGGATGAACCCGCAGCGCTTCGCCCGGCTAGATGCACTGGGCTTTGCCTGGCAGACCGGCACCCCACAGCAGAAAGACGAAATGTGGGAAACCCACTGCGCCATGCTGCTAGCATTCCACAGTGAACATGGCCATACGCGGGTGACTAAGCAGATGAATCCACTGCTAGCCCAATGGCAGGAAGGGCAACGCAGGCAGCGCAAATCCGGCAGGCTAAGCCCCGATCGCATCGCACAGCTCGACGCCATCGGCTTCCAATGGGACGGGCTAAACGGGCACCAAGGCGAGTGGGAATCTATGTTTCAGCAGCTTCAGGAATTTCACCGCACCCACGGTCACAGCCACGTGCCAGCGAAATGGAGCCAAAACCCCTCATTAGCGCGCTGGGTAGCTGAGCAGCGGCACAGCAATGGCGAGATGAGCGTAGAACGCAAAGCGCGGCTCGATAGCCTGGGCTTCGTCTGGCAGCCCGGCTTTCAGCTCTGGAGCAAACGCTGGCCAGAAATCCACCAGCAGCAACAGCACCAAGGAAACTCAAGCACAGTAGTCCCGACTATAGCCGGTATCCGTTCTGTAGTTCCGGCTTCAGCCGGTGCCCCCGTGCCGCAGCAGATGCAGGGCCAGGGAGACCAAGACGACGACGATCTCTGGGAGCAACGTCATGCGCAAATGGTGGCCTTTTGGGAGCAGTCCGGGCATACGCAGGTTCCACAATCTTATGAGCGCAACCATGCTACCTGGCGCGAGACCCAAAGAAAGCTCCAAGAATTAGGGCAACTGGACAGTGACCGCATCGCTAGGCTCGAAGCCATCGGCTTCGAATGGGATGGCGAAGGGCCGCGCCCGCCAGACATCAGCCGCAACGAGCAACAGAGGCAGCGCCGCGAGCAACACTGGGAGCGGCGTTTTCTGGAATTGCTCGCCTACAAAGAACGCCACGGTCACACCCAAGTGCCGCAGGGTTGGCATGAAGAACCCGGTCTGGCCAGTTGGGTGGGGGAACAGCGCAACCAAGACCGCAGGGGCGTCATTCCCGCCCACAGGCGACAGCGCCTGGATGACATCGGCTTTGTCTGGCGGCCCTCCACAGGGCATTGGGATGCCCGTGAAGGCCCCTCACCTCGGTTCGCCGCCCTGTGGGACCAGCGCTACGCCGAACTGATCGCCTTTAAGAATGAGCACGGTCACACCAGCGTGACCGGACTCCGGCCCGAACATCGCAAGCTCGCCACCTGGCGGCGCGAGCAACAGGTCAGCAGGCGCAAAGGCCGCTTGCACACTGAGCGGATCGCCAGGCTAGATGCTATCGGCTTTAACTGGGGCAACCCACGATAAAAAACGACCGCCAGATTTCCCAGCTGTCGTCTCAAATGATGGGGGGTAACGCGTGGCGATTACTTCTCGATCTTCAGCAACTCCACCTCAAAAATAAGCGTCTCACCCGGACCAATGTCCGCACCTGCACCCGCGTCGCCATAGGCTAGGTCGGAGGGGATGTAGAACTTGAACTTCGACCCCACCGTCATGAGCTGAAGTCCTTCCGTCCAGCCCTTGATGACTTCTTGCACGCCGAAGGTGATCGGCTCACCGCGCTTCACACTGCTGTCAAAGACCTTGCCATTCACCAGCGTGCCGTGGTAATGCACATTCACTTTGTCCGTAGGCACCGGCTTTGCTCCGTCGCCTTGCTTGATGACTTCATACTGGAGACCGCTCGCGGTCGTCTTCACTCCTTCTTTTTTGGCGTTGTCCGCCAGAAACTTCGAACCTGCGGCCTTCACTTCGCCAGCCTTCGCTGCCTGGGCTTTCTCGATTTCGGCCTGTTTGCCCTTCATCACCGCCTCAAATGCCTGCATGGCAGCGTCTAGTTCCTCCTGCTTATATTTCGCGGGCTTGCCCTCGAACTGGTCACGCACGGCCTGGAGAAAGTTCTCCAGATCCACCTCCACGCCCTGCTGCTTGAAGTTGTTGGCAATGTTGCCGCCAATCTGGGTGCCGATGAAATAGCTGACCTTGTCCATAGGCGCAGACGCAGCCGGGGCTGCAGTAGTGCCAGCAGCTTTTTCAGCAGGCTTGACAGTTTCTTGGGCACAGAGAGAAAGCGGGGCGACCACTGCGAGCGCAGCGCTAGCGAGACATACGATGGTTTTCATAATGGGCCGCGAGATTCGGGGCGATGCACCGAATGGTCAACCAAAGAAAACGCCTCTGAATGCGCAATCATCGCAGTGGAAACATCACTCCCGCGCTCTCATTTGGTGCTGTTAGCAGATGTGACTGGTTTGCCGTGTAAAGAACGATGGGAGAGGCAGATGGACACTATGCCACATCTTGTTCGTCCTCCTCGGCGTTCGGCTTGATACCGAGCTTCTCCAGCACCGCATCCACCGTCTGGAGGTGCTTGAGCGGCAGTTTCTTGCGCTGGTACTTGCGGAAAAGCAGATCTCTCAGCTTTAGCCACGTCTCCGGCGTCGGCTGCATCGGCATCCAGGCCTCCCCATCCGGGTGTGCCAGGCGGAACAGCCACTCGCGTGAGTTCCAGTAGCCGCGTATGTACTGTTTGCGGCCGTCCTCTAGACGCTCGTGCCATTCGTGGGTTTGGTTCTTGGTCATTGCAGGCTGCCAGGATGCGCTAGTATCCCGCCCATGCAAGCCGTCAACCCCAGCGGAAGCTCATCCGCCCTGCCCAAGCTCCTGCTTTACCTGCTGGTCGTCATGCTCGGCGGCGCGCTGCTGGCACCGGTGTTCTTTGATCTTGGGAAGGTCACCTTGGAATGGCTGCAAACCGCCCCGGTAGGGCAGTCCGGTCCCGGTGCCTGGCTCATGAAGGAGATTCAGCGCGCACACCTCACCCGTTACTTCAACCGCGCTGTGCTCGTTTGTGCCATCGTCTTTATCTTGCCCTTCCTGTATTGGGTGCGGCTGGACCGCACCTTGCTGCCGATCTGGAAACCCATCGTTGCAGGCATGAGACAGTGGGCCGTGGGCTTCGGACTCGCTGCAGGGTTGCTGCTCCTGCTCGGCTGCCTATTTCTCAAAATGGGCGCGTATGACCTGCGGCCTGATCCCCGCTGGTGGGGTCTGGGCGAGCCGCTGACCGCCGCGCTGGGCGCAGGCATCGTCGAGGAGTTTTTCTTTCGCGGCCTGCTGCTGGGCCTGCTGCTGCGCACCATGAAGCTCGGTCCAGCTTTGCTCTGGGGCACCTTCATTTTTGCCAGCGTGCATTTTCTGAAGCCGCCTGAGGGCTGGCAGATCGCTGATGAAAGAGTGGCCTGGGACAGTGGCTTCATCGTGCTGGGGCAGATCGCGCGTGGCTTTGCCAGCGTGCAGTTCCTCGTGGCCGAGTTTGCTACTTTATTCGCCGTGGGCTGGGTGCTGGCGCAGGCGCGGATGCGCACCGGCGCGTTGTGGGCAGGCATCGGTCTGCATGGCGGTTGGGTGTTTGGATTGAAGTACTTCAGCGCCCTCACACTCCACAAGAGCGGCTGGCTGCCGTGGATCGGCATGAACTTGAAGATCGGTCTTGCCCCGCTGCTGATAGTCCTGCTCACCGGCTGGCTGGCTATGCGCCTGATGCCGACAAATCATTTGCAGCCTGCCCCACGTCAGCCGAAATAGAAGCCAGCATCGCACTCCCTGCCGGAGTGGCGGAATTGGTAGACGCGCCAGACTTAGGATCTGGTTGGGAAACTAGTGCAGGTTCGAGTCCTGTCTCCGGCACCATAAACCTCAGCGCTGGCTGGCGTATTTGAGTTATCCTTGCTGACTTGAAACCGAACCCGAAATTCAAGTGAAGAAATGGCTGGGGCGGCGCATCCGTGCTTGCCGATTTACGCCCGACGGGCGTAGCATCCTGGCATGATCCTCCGCTGCCTTTTATTCTTCCTCATCACGGCTGCCACCACTGCTGCTCCGCGCACTTGGTCTTCTAGCGATGGCAAGTCATCGTTTCAGGGTGATCTCGTCGAGTTCACGGAGACGGAGGTGAAGATCAAGCACACGGGCAATTTCCAGATCTTCAAGCTGCCCCTCGATCGGCTGTCAGCAGCGGACCAGCAGCATGTGCGCGGCCTGCTGCGGGAGCGTACACGGGATGAGGGGATCAAGACGGGGCCTTTTGCGGAAAAGATTACTGGGCAGCCGGTGAAGGCGGTGTCGAAACAGGGGCTAAACTATCAGCTCCAGGGCAATCCAAAGTGGGAGGGAAAAGAGCGTTACCCGCTGCTGATTTGGCTGCACGGCGCGGGGCAGAGCGGCGATGACAATGAGTCCCAGATGGCAGGCGCGCCGAAGCCACTGCTGACGGGGGAGAGCCAGAAGAAGAACCCCTGCTTTTTCCTAGCTCCGCAGTGTCCATCACGCGACATCGGCTGGAAGAACGAGGTGGCAGACAATCTGATGGCTTTGATCGCCGATCTCACCAACCGGCTGCCCATTGATGAAAGCCGCATCTACCTGACCGGGTCGAGCATGGGCGGCAGCGGCACCTGGTATATCGCCGCAAAGTATCCGCAGGCATTCGCCGCCTGCGTGCCGCTTTGCGGTGGAGGCGATCCAAAGAATGCGGAGGTGCTGAAGGAAATTCCTTTCTGGGTTTTCCACGGCGACAAGGACGATCAGGTACCCGTTGACCGCTCCCGGACGATGGTGCAGGCGGTGAAAGCGGCTGGTGGCGCGCTGATGAACTACACAGAGCTGGAGGGAGCCGGGCATCTCATCACCAGCATCGTTTATCCGCGCACGGACCTGCATGAATGGCTCTTTGCACAGCGGCGGAAAGCGGCAGAATAGCAGCGCATGGGGAAGCACCACCATCACCATCACGCAGGCTGCAAAAGGCCGGAGCCGGAGCGCCTGCTGCTGGAGGCAGTGGAGCGCGCACGCGCCTCCGGCCTACGGCGGACCAAGGCGCTGGAGGACGTGCTTTCCATCCTGATCCACGCCTGCCAGCCGCTGACGCTGGCAGACATCGCAGAGTCACAGCACCTCGGCAGCGGTGCGGACAAGGCCACCGTTTATCGTCTGCTAATGAAGCTGGAGCAGCGCGCGCTCATCCGCCGCCTGGGGCTGCATGACCGCGCGGCCTACTACACCCTGATCCTGGCGGACGAGCACAACGACTACCTGATCTGCAAGGACTGCGGCAGGATCGAGAAGCTGGACATCTCCTGCCCCGTGCAGGCGCTGGAGCAGCAGATCGCCAAGAAGTCCGGCTTCAAAAAGCTCTACCACGAGCTGGAGTTCTTCGGCCAGTGCCCGGACTGCGCCGTGGAGTGCGTGCAGCTTGCTGCCGCTGTCCGCTAGCCAGCTTGCTGGCGAGGCGAGATGTGGAGTGCAGATGCTGTTCGTTGCGCGGGGGCTTATTTTTGCGACTGATGGCGCTGCATGAAGCTCACCATCCATGATGTCCATCTACCTATGCGGCATCCTTTCACCATCGCGCTGGGGACGCGGACGGTGCAGCACAACCTCGTTGTCACGCTGAGCGAGGGCGGGCACACGGGCTATGGGGAGGCGGCGGCGGGACAGGCGTGGAAGGCGTTCAGCCCGGAGGGCATGAGGGCGGCGCTGGAGCGGGCGCGCTGCGGCATCGAGTCAGCTGCGCTCACCACGCCGGAGGCACTGTGGGAGGAGATGGCACCGATGCTGGCGGACAATCCCTTTGCCCTCTGCGCGCTGGACGAGGCGGCGCATGATTTGTGGGGAAAGAGGCTCGGCCAGCCGGTGTGGAGGCTCTGGGGGCTGGACATCTCAAAGGTGCCGGTGAGCGACTACACGCTGGGCATGGATTTGGTGGAGAAGATGGTGGCGAAGATGCAGGAGTTCAACGGCTGGCCGATCTACAAGATCAAGCTCGGCACGCCGGATGACCTGGCGATCGTGCGCGAGCTGCGACGGCACACGGATGCGGTCTTCCGCATTGATGCGAATACCGCCTGGACACCGGAGCAGACCCTCGCCTTCGCGCCCGAACTCCGGTCCCTCGGCGTGGAGTTCATCGAGCAGCCGTTGCGGCGAGATGACTGGGAGGGCATGAGGCGGGTCATGCGCGGCTGTATGCTGCCGGTCTTTGCTGATGAAAGCTGCCAGACTGAGGCCGATGTGGAGCGCTGCGCCGGGCACTTTCACGGCATCAACATCAAGCTGACGAAGGCCGGCGGCCTCACGCCCGCGCGGCGCATGATCCGGCGGGCGCGGGAGCTGGGCTTGCAGGTCATGGCGGGCTGCATGTGCGAGTCAAGCATCGGCATCAGTGCCATCGGCCAGCTATTGCCGCTGCTGGACCATGTGGACATGGACGGCGCGGTACTCATCGCCGAGGACATCGCGACGGGCGTGCATCTGGTGAAGGGCATGCCCGTCTTTCCCGAGGAGAACGGCCTGGGCGTGCGGCTGCTGAAGGAGCTGGCTTGAAGCTCCGCGACTTTGGGGCACAGGAACCACGCCTTTGCTAGCGCGGCTACTGGCTTCACCCCATCGGATTCACCAGGGTGCCGATGCCGACGATGGTGATGATGACGACATCGCAGCTGCGGAGGGTGAAGTCATCACCGGGGACGATGCCGGTGCCGGTCATGAGGAAGGCACCGGCGGGGAAGGTGTTGTCGCGGTAAAGGAAGCCCGCCAGCTCCTGCGGGGTGCGTTTGAGCTGGGCCAGCGTGGTCTCGCCGGAGAAGACAACGGCCGCGGCGCGCTCGATGGTGATGCTGATGACGGTGTCGGCGGGCAGCGGCTGCTGGGTGATGAGGATGCAGGGGCCGAGGGCGGCGCAGAGCTTGAAGCACTTGGCCTGCGGGAGGTAGAGCGGGTTCTCCCCCTCAATGTCGCGGCATGAGAGGTCGTTGCCGATCGTGTAGCCAATGATTTCGCCACGCGAGTTGATAGCGAGAGTCAGCTCCGGCTCGGGCACCATCCACCGCGAGTCGCCGCGCAGGTGCATGGGCTGACCTGGGTGGGCGACGCGCTGAGGTGTGGCTTTGAAGAATATCTCCGGGCGCTCGGCGGCATAGACACGGTCGTAAAAGGTGCCGCCGCCGGCGTCCTTGCTCTCTTCCATGCGCGCGGTGCGGCTGCGGAAGTAGGTAACGCCTGCAGCCCAGACCTCCTGTGTGCCGATGGGGGCCAGGAGGCTGTCTGCGGCGGGTGCGGGAACGCTGGTGAGAGTGGCGGCGGCCTCGGCGAGGCAGCCCGCCAGGTCATCACGATTGAAAAGCCCGTCCCAGGAAGTGTCGGGCAGTTGGAACCATTTGTCCTGGGCGTGCAGGTAGATGCCGTGGCGCGTGTGGTAGAGGAGCATGAGAGAGCGCGAGGGTAACGGCGCGCCGGGGTCTGTCAAACGGGCTGCCATCCCCACACGTGCCTCACGCCTGGGCGACTTTGACCAGGAGCTGGTCCAGGGTGCAGAGGCTGTCCACCCAGAGGATGTTCACGTCCGGCAGGCGCTCGGCGTAGCCTTTCGCGGCACGGCCACCGACGAGGACGGCCATCGGCTCGGGGAGGAGCTGGCGGAGCTTCCGCAGCTTTTCCACAATGACGGGACATTTTTCGGGATAGACGACACTGAGGGCAACGGCGCGGGCGTGGCGGGCACGGGCGCAGGCGGCGATTTCCTCGGTGGGCAGGTTTGGCCCCAGGTAGGTGATGCGCCAGCCGAGGTCACGCGCGGTGGCAGCGGCGAGCAGGGCACCCAGCTCATGCATCTCCCCGGCGGGCGTGGTGATGACGATCTCTGGCGCACTGGGCGCGGTCTGGCTGCCAGGGACGGGCATCATGAGTATCTCGCGAATGACGGCGGTGGCGACGTGCTCGTGGCTGGGGCGCAGACTGCCGGCCTGCCACGCATCACCGATGTCCTGGATGAGCGGGCAGATGACCTGGTGCAGCATCCCACGCTGGCCGAACTGCTGGCGCGCGCGCTGTAGTAGGCGGAGAAGGCGGTCTGAGTCGTAAGCACGCGCGGCCTGGATGCAGGTCTGCACGAACTGCGTGGGCGTCTCCAGCAGCGGCGTGGCGTCCACGCTGAAGGTAGCCGCCGTGCCGGTGCGCGTGAGGGTGGCATCCACGGCGCGGCGCAGCTCCTCGGTGGAAAGGCGGGCCACATTGCCGATGCGGTGACCGTTTTCAGTAAGCTCGCGCAGGAGCTTCAGGCGCTCAATGGCCTCCTCGCAGTACATGCGGCGGTTGGTGCAGGTGCGGCTGGGGCTGAGCGCGCCGTAGCGCCGCTCCCAGATGCGGATGACATGCGTGCTGAGACCGCTGAGATGGCTAGCGAGCTTGATGGGACAGGGCATGAAAAAAAGGAGGCGAGGTTGTGACCGGGCGGGATCTAGCTGCCAATCAGGCCGCCGCCTGTTTTGCAGTTGCCCACCGCAGGATTCCACCGGAGAACTACGCGCGTTTTCTCCGGTCAGATACACTGCTTTTCACTGCTATGCTGAACTACATCTGGGCCTCCCTGCTTCTCATCGGTCTCATCGTCGCCGGGCTCATCGGCCGTTTCACCGGGGATGGCGGCATCATCACCTCCGCGCTGGAGATTTCAAAGACGGCGGTCATGGACATCGCGCTGCCGCTGGCGGGGATGATGATGTTCTGGCTGGGCATCATGCGGCTGATGGAGAAGGCCGGCCTGCTGGAGGTGGCGGCCCGCGCGGTCTCACCGGTGATGCGGAGGATCTTCCCCGACGTGCCACGCGACCACCCGGCGATGAGCGCCATGATCATGAACCTGGCGGCGAACATGCTGGGCCTGGGCAACAACGCCACGCCGCTGGGCCTGAAGGCGATGGGCCACCTACAGGAGCTGAACCCGCACAAGCAGACCGCGAGCAATGCGATGGTGACCTTTCTGGCGCTGAACACCGCCGCCTTCACCCTGATCCCAATGACGGTCATCAACTACCTGAGCGCCGCCGGGATGAAGAACGCCTACCAGATCATCGTGCCGACGATCCTGGCCACCGCCTGCACCACGGTCACGGCCATAGTGGTGACGAAGGCGCTGCAGGGCAGGCGGGTCTTTCGGGCCCTGCCGGATGAGGAGGGCGCTGCTGCGGAGGGCGCTGCCAAAGCGGTGCCTGAGAGCACGCAGCCGCGCTGGGGAAAGGGGCTGCTGGTGGCACTGCTGGTCCTGTTTAGCTTCGGCATCGTGCTGGAGGTGGCACCGCCTGCCTGGCGTCAGACCGTGCTCAACGCTACGGGCCTGAGCCAGGTCATCGAGTCCGCGCGGCAGCGCAGCGCGGCTGCGACCGCCGCGATGGAGGCCAAGGAGGCTGCGACGGAGTCAATGCCTGCCGAGACCGCGCCCGTCGTCGCGGAGCCGCCCGCGTGGAGGCGGCTCATGGACGGTGCCTCGGGCGTCGCCATACCGCTTCTGCTTCTGGTGGCGCTGGGCGTGTCGCTGGCAAAGGGGGTGAAGGTATATGAGGAGTTCGTGGAGGGGGCGAAGGAGGGCTTCGCCGTCGCCACGCGCATCATGCCCTTTCTGGTGGCGATGCTGGCCGCGCTGGCGATTTTCCGCAGCTCCGGCGCGCTGCTGCTGCTGGAGCATGTGCTGGGGCCGGTGCTGAGGTTGGTGGGCTTTCCGGTGGAACTGCTGCCGATGGCGCTGATGCGGCCGCTGAGCGGCAGCGGATCGCTCGGAATCCTCAATGAGCTGCTGGTGAACCCGCAGGTGGAGGAATGGATCAAGTACACCGCCGCCATCATGTTCGGTTCCACAGAGACCACCTTCTATGTGCTGGCCGTTTACTTTGGCTCCGTCGGCATCCGCAAAATCCGCCACGCCATCGCCGTCGGCCTGTGTGCGGATGTGGTGGGCCTGGGCATGTCCGTGGTGATCGGTAAGATGATGTTTGGCTGAGAAGGGATGCTTCTGCGCGGGTCACTTCAGCTTCATCCACCTGATCTCACCTACCAGGCCGCCCTGGCGGTCTATCTGCACCTGGGCGTACCAGGCATCGTAGCCCAGCATCATGGCGCGCGCGCAGACGCCCTGCCGCTCGCCCTCCGTGATCTCCGGCGCGGACTGGGGGAGGAGGCCGGTCTTCACATGCACGAGCATGCTGGTCTCAACCGTGCTGACGGCCTCAGGTCCATCGCCTCGTGGTGATGGTGGCGCTGCGGGCTGTGATGGTGCTGCAGGCTACGGTGGCAGAGGTAGCCGTTCGCGGTGAGCCATGCCTCCGCATGGCGCTCACCATGCTCGGCGATGTCGGTGGGTGTCATCATGGTGGCGCGCGGTGAGGGCGGTTAATTTAGGCCATTTTTACCCGAATCCCCGTTCGCTGACAATCGCTGCGTTTTCCGGCAATAGAGAAAGCGGCCCCCCGCACTCACGAGGGGCCGCCCTGCAACAGATGCCTTTCAGCCAACCACCACCAAAAAATGTCGCCTCTGCCCTGCTGCGGTTATGCCGCCAGCACGGGCTGTAGCGGGGAAAGCGTCCGCGCAAAGGTCTCGGGAGCCTGTGCCGTCTTTACCGCCTTCGCCATCGCCTTGTTCAGGCCGTCTAGGGAATAGGGCTTGAGCATGATGTCCACGGGTGGGCAGCGCCCCTCGCCGAGGGCCACAAACTCATCGGGATCAATCACGAAGCCACTGCACACCACCACCGGGATGTCGTTGCCGGTGGCGCGCAGTTGCCGGAAGGTATCGCGCCCGCTGAGCTTCGGCATGTAGATGTCTAGCAGCATGGCATCAATCTTCTCACTGCCGCGCAAGAGGATGTCCAGCGCCTGTTGCCCATCCCCGGCCTCCAACACGCGGTAGCCCAGGAAGTTCAGCATGTTTACGGCAATGGAGCGCACAGGTGCCTCGTCATCCACCACTAGCACGGTGCCACGTTGGCCAACGGGTGTTTGCGCGGCCAAGTCTAGGATGGGTGCGTCTTCCTCCACATTCTCTGGATCGGCTGCGCGTGGTAGGTAGATACGGAATTCGGTGCCTTGGCCTTCCACACTGTCAAACTCGATCCAGCCGCCGTGCTCGCGCACGATGTCCTGCGCCATACTGAGTCCCAGGCCGGTGCCCTTGTTGCCCTGCTTGGTGGTGAAAAACGGCTCAAAGATGCGATTGCGCACATCCTCCGGGATGCCATGACCGTTGTCGCGCACCACGATCATCGCAAACTCTCCCGGCCCGCTTTCGCCGATTTGCGCGCGGTGTGTCACGTTCTCGATGCCGATTTCAATGATGCCATTGTTTGCGGGCAGGGCGTCGCGGGCGTTGATGCAGAGATTTAATACCACCTGTTCGAGCTGTGTCGCATCTGCCACGGCAAAGGAGGCATCCATCCCGGCACGCACACGGACCGTGACGCGCGGATCCACGCTGTGCCGCAGCAGGCCCTGCACATCTGCCAGCATCTTTTTCAGGTTGGTGACCCTGCGAAGGCTGCAACCACTGCTGCGGCGGCTGTAGCCTAGCATTTGCTTCACCAACTCCGCCGCGCGCTGGGTGGCATGGTTGGCACTCGCGAGCTTGTCACGCACTTCAGCGCTGTTCGTACCAGGGGCTAATTCCGCCAGAGTCAGATTCCCCCGGATGGCGGTCAGCATGTTGTTAAAGTCATGCGCCAACCCCCCGGCTAGCTGGCCTAGCGTGCCAAGCTTCTGCGACTCCCGCAATTGCCGCTGGAGACCGCGCATTTGCGAGCAGTCGCGCACCATCCATAGGCGACCGATCACCTCCCCCGTGTCAGTCTGCATTGGTGCCGTGCGTAGGCTGTAAGTGCGGCCTTCTACACCGACGGTCTCCGCCTCGATTTGATCCTGGAAATGCGCGTCCACCGCTGCTGCCGCCAGCCACTCGCTGACTTTTCCAGCGTCCACAAAGCGCGTCGTCATCATCTGTAGCAGGGACTTCGCATCACGGCCCCCGCAGTCCTCCAGCGGCCTGCCCAGGAATTCGTCTAGCTTCGCGTTGGAGGCGATGATCGTCCCCTGTGAGTCCACTACCGCCACGCCTTCATCACTCGCTGCGAAGATTCCCTGCAACGCCGTGAATGCCTCCCGCAGCAGCCGCTCTGCATTTAGCAGCCGCTGCGCCGTCTGGCACGCGTGCGTCTCAGCTGCCGTTAGGGACTGGCGGTGCTTGGCGAAGAGCATGTTAATGTCACAGCGCAGCTTCCAGAAATCCGCTGGCAGCCACTGCGTTACCTCTTTCATCGGTGGGATGCCGCGCAGCACCGAGGCCGTAGCCGTCATCACCGCTGTCATCGGCTTCAGCACCCAACCGCTGATGAGGTAGCCTGCCAGGAAGACCCCGCCACCCAGTAGCATGCCGTAAGTACTGGCGAACCAGTCTAGCGGCTGCCCCATCAAGTGGGCGGCACCCATCGCGGGCAGGAAACCAAATAAAATCAGTGGCAGAAGAATGCGTAAGCGCAGCGAGTTCATAGGGGAGAGGTAGAGAGGATCAATGGCGGTTGGTCGAGGAGAGAACATAGGTGGCCCGGAGGTCGTGGGCGCACCGGGATGCGGAAAAACTCAGCACTGGAAAGTGCCGCCGTGGCCTGCTGTGCAGTCTGCGCCAGCACGCGCTGCACCGCAGCCTCCACGGCGGCGGGCAAGCGCGCATCCAGCCACTCCTGCGCCCAGGCGGAAACGTCTTCCCGCGTAGGAGGCGGCGGCGTTTTGTTGGGTTGCACGGCTGCCTGGATCACCAGCGCCTCCAGCCCATCCAGGCGGTCTTTCAGAGCACTCACACCCATCGCTGCGCCGAAAAGGTCGCTCTTTACCTGGTCCATCTCCCCCTGCATCTCTTGCCGCAGCAGCGCTGTCGCCCGTCCCGCTACCTGGGACAAGTTCCAATCTTCCTCCGGTGTGGTAGGGACAGCCGCACCTTTCGTCTGGGTGCCCGGTGCCTGTGCCGCGCGCGCCAGGGAAGCAGCCACTGCTGGGCCAGGTGGGGGCAGTGTGGTCAGGCGGCGGTTTGGTGGTGGTGGCGTGGGCACGGCAGCCTCCGTCATCGCCAGCGCTGCCAGACCACTGGCGGGCCTTGTTGCCTCCAGCGTTGGCAGACTATGAGGTTCCAGTAGGGGCTGCTCGCGGAACTTTAGCGTCTCGTCAACCACTGGTGCGATCGGCAGCGGCGCAGGCTCCGGTGTCGGCAGCTCCTTCACCTGATTCCAGGAGTCTGGAATCTCAAAAACACTCCCACCAGCCGCCGTCTCTGCCGGTTGGGCAGTGACTTCTGGGCGCCGTTGGGAGAAGAATGAAAAAGGCAATGGCATCTGGAAATTGTAAATTTTATATAAAATAGAGAATCATGGCAAAAAAATCCAGGAAAATTTTAACATTTGTAAATATTCCCCTCTCCAGTCAGACTTCTGCGCCCCCTCTGCCACGCATTTCCACTCCCTTCGGCACCTCACTTTCCCCCTCCTGGCCGCTCTCCAAACTACCCCCTAGTTACCTGCTCTTTCAGCCTGCCGCTGCTGCCACCGCCTACCCGCATCCCCCGTACTTGACGCCCGGCCATTCCCCCTTACCGAAGAAGTAAGACTCTTCCGCCTCATCTCCATGCCCACCCCCGACCACAACTACACCGAAGACAGCATCCGCTCCCTCGATTGGCGCGAGCACATCCGCCTGCGCCCCGGCATGTACATTGGCAAGCTCGGCGACGGCTCCCAGCCCGAAGACGGCATCTACGTCCTGCTCAAGGAGGTCATAGATAACTGCATTGACGAGCACGTCATGGGCTACGGCAAAGTCATCGAGGTCGAGATCACCGAGGACCACCAGGCCACCGTCCGTGACTACGGCCGGGGCATTCCTCTGGGAAAGCTCATGGAATGCTGCGCCCAGATCAACACCGGTGCCAAGTATGACAGCGAGGTCTTCAAACGCTCTGTCGGCCTCAACGGCGTCGGCATCAAGGCCGTCAACGCCCTCAGTTCCCGCTTCCAGATACAGGCCTATCGCGGCAAGCTGACCCGTGCCATGGAGTTCAGCCAGGGCATCGTCCGCCAGGACATGAAATCCCCGCAAGCGACCGAGGAGACCGACGGCACCCGCATCACCTTCCGGCCTGATCCTGAGAGCTTTACGCCGCACATTCACTTCAAGCTCGACTACGTGCGCGATATGCTGCGCTTCTACTCCTGGCTGAATCCCGGCCTCACGCTAAAGCTCAACGGCGAATCCTTCAAATCCAAGGACGGCCTCCGCGACCTCATCGCCGCCAAGCTCACCGAGGCACCCGAATACCCCGTCATCCACCTCGTGGGCGCGGATGTGGAGGTCGCCTTCACCCACGGCACCGGCTATGGCGAGGAGTTTTACACCTTCGTCAACGGCCAGCACACCACTCAGGGCGGCACCCACCTCGCCGCCTTCCGCGAGGCCATCGTCCAGGAATGCCGCGACTTTTATAAAAAGCAGTTCGAGCCAGGGGATGTCCGCACCGGCCTCATCGCCGCTGTCGCCATCAAGGTCCAGGAACCCATCTTTGAAAGCCAGACGAAGACCAAGCTCGGCTCCACCCACATGGAGCCAAATGGCCGCAACCTGCGCAGTCACATCATCAACACCGTCGTCAAAGAATTGGACAACCACCTCCACAAACACGCCGACGCCGCCAAAGCCCTCCAGGAAAAAATCCTCGCGAACGAAAAAGAGCGCAAAGAAATCTCCGGCATCCAAAAAGCCGCCCGCGACAGCGCCCGCAAGGCCAAGGTACATAACAAAAAACTCCGCGACTGCCGCATCCACTTCGACACCAAAGACAAGCAGCGCGAGGAAAGCACGCTCTTCATTACCGAGGGCGACAGCGCTAGCGGCAGCATCACCAAAAGCCGCGACGTGAACACCCAGGGCGTTTTTTCCCTCCGGGGCAAGCCCCTCAACTGCTTCGGCCTCAGTCGCAAAATCGTGTACGAAAACGAGGAGTTCTACCTTCTCGCCAACGCGCTGCAAATTGACGAAAACATCGAAGACCTCCGCTACAACAAGATCATCCTCGCCACCGATGCCGACGTGGACGGCATGCACATCCGGCTGTTGATGATCACCTTCTTCCTCCAGTTCTTCCCGGAACTCATCCGCGCCGGGCACGTCCACATCCTCCAGACTCCGCTTTACCGGGTTCGTAACAAGAAGGAAACCTTTTACTGCTACAGCGACGAAGAACGCCAGCGCGCTATCCACCGCTGCGGGAAAAACGCTGAGCAGACCCGTTTCAAAGGCCTCGGCGAAATCAGCCCCGACGAATTCAAACACTTCATCGGTCCCAAGATGCGCTTGGAGCCCGTCATGATGCCAGAGCACAAGAGCATCAAGGAACTGCTCACCTTTTACATGGGCAAAAACACCCCTGACCGCCAGACCTACATCGTGGACAATCTACGCATCGAGCAGGAACTGGACTTTAACGAAGAACTCCGCGCTCTCCCCGAAGCCGCGTGATGCCCAGTCATGCTCGTTAAGCTGAACCATCCCTAATTCCAGACAACTTCAAATCCGGGCCAGCGCCCAACCTAGCCCGACGAGGGCGATGAGGCTAAGCGCGGGCAGTACCACCCGTGGGCGGTACCAGGCACGCTGCCAGAAAGGAGCCGCCAGGAGAAACGCGGCACTGATGACCAAGAGCTGGCCGACACCGACCCCGAAATTAAAGCCAAACAAGGCTGCGAGTGGGCTAAGAGCCATGTCGCTACCGAGGATCATGCTGTGAGCAAAGGCGAGGCCGTGGATTCCACCAAAGAGGACGAGAGTGGCCCAGCGCCAGCGCCAAAAGACCGTGGGAAACATTCCCTCAAAGGCCACGGCGGCAATGCTGAGACCAACGGCGACCTCGACCGCGCGCACGGGCAGGGACAACCCGGTAAGGACGACAAGACCGAGCGTTAATGAGTGTGCCAGAGTAAATAGAGTGACCTGCACCAGCAGCGCAGGAAAGCTGCGGGTCAGGAAGAACAGGCCCAGCAGAAAGGCGATGTGGTCCAGCCCATCGGGGACGATGTGGCTGAACCCAGCAGCGACCTGGCGCAGGAGCACCTGGGGATCAAAAGCGCCCACCAGCGCTGTAACCACCGGTAGCACCTCCTGCCCGCTAGTGAGCAGGAGCAGGAAGGTGGCGAGGGTGGCTGTGGCGGCTTTCATTTAATTCCGGCAGTTCATCAACGATCAAGCCGCAACTATCAACTGCGGCATGAAGGTTCACCATTTCCTCAAAACCGGTAAGTGACCCGGAAGCGGAACATGCGCGGCTCAATGGGGTGGAGGTGGACATCGGTGATGCCTGCGGCAGGCTCGCCAGGCAGGCGGCTTTCGTAGGCGTATTCGATGTCGTTGTCGTCGCGGTCGAGGAGGTTCAGGCAGTCCACGGCTGCCTCCCAGCGCTTGTGCCGGTAGCCGAGGCTGGCATTGACCATGACGCTGTCGTTGCCATGGTAGGTGTCGGTTTCCTCCAGGGGACGACCACCAAAGGCGCGGACGCGCGCGCTGGCGAACCAGCCCTGGGCATTGCCCTGCGCGCCGAGGTTGAGACCGCCGCTGAACATGATGGGCACGCTGTTGGGGATGTGATCTGTGCCGGGGCTATCACGGAAGCGGGCGTGGGTGAGCGCGATCTCGGCATCGGCGCTGAACCAATCGTTAGGCCGCCAGTAGCTGGCCACTTCGATGCCGTAGCGTTGCGAAGCGGGGCCAGGTTCGTTGGTGCCAGCATCGCCGACATAGACCAGTTCGCTGTCGCTTTGGAGCCAGAAGAGGGCGAGCGTGGTGGTGAGGTCCGGGATGGCCTGGGTACGCAGTCCGATTTCGGCGCCGAGGGTGCGCACAAGGGCATCCACGGGGGCGACGGCGGTGCCTGTGTTTGGGTCAACGGTGGTGCTGACGCCCCGCGCGTCATTGCTGTGGAAGCCGGTGCCGAAGTTCAAGTAAAGCTCAGTCTCCCGCCAGGGGCCGAAGATGGCGCTGAACTTTGGGCTGACAATGCCAGCGAAGTCGCTGCCCTCGTTGGCGACTAGAGTGCTGCGGCTAGTCTCAAAGTAGAAAAGGTCGCCGCGCAAGCCGAGGACGGTGCGGAACCAAGGGCTCCAGCGGGAGACGATCTCGCCATAGAGGCTGAGGTTGCTTTCCAGGACATCATCCTGGCGAACGGTGGCGTGGCGGCTGCGTTGCTGGGTGCGCCAGAGACCGATGCCATTGATAACATCCGTGCGGCTCTGGAGACCGAGGGTGAGGTCGGACTCGATGCCAAAGATGTCACGCTTTTCCCAAGTGCGGGCGAGGTTGCCGCCGAAGATGTAACGCTGCTCCGCCTGCTGGAATTGGTCGCCGAGAGGGGGACCGGGTTCAGGGAAGTCCAGAAAGTAGGTGAAGTTCGAGTAAAGATCGAGGGAGTAGTAGATGCCGTAAAGGTTAGCGCGGGTGAGAGTATCGCCATCGCGGTGCTCATAAGTAGCGTTGAGGCTGTAGCGCTCGCTGGTACCACCAGCGGTGGGGTCGAGCGTGGAAAAGCGGTCGAGAATTCCGGGCTGGATGAGGCGGTAGGGTATCTGGTCGGTGCTGGTCCAGGTACCGTTGTAGCCCATGAAGGTGAGGGACAGGCGGGTATCAGCATCACTTGCAGACCAGCGCAGTAGGCCATTCCAACGGTTGAATTCCTCCGGCTGGACCCAGGGTCCGTCATAGTAGTTTTGTTCGAGGGCGTAAGTGAGGCCGTTTTGACAGCCATCCTCTGCGGTGGCAGTGAGGGGCAGGCTTCCGGCGATGAGGGCACGGAAGTAATTGTGCTCCCCGTACTCCAGCTTGATGAAGTTTTCAGGCAGGACATCCCACAGCAGGAAGTTGGCACTGCCAGCGGTGGAGAGGTCGCCATCAGCAGCGGTGTAGGTGCCCTTGGCGTAATCAATGCCGCTGACGAGCTCGGGAATGAGAGGATTGAGATCAGTGTAACCCTGACCGTGCGCGTGGGTGCGCAGGTTCAAAGGCATGCCATCAAGGCTAATGGCGAAGTCGGTGCCGTGGTCGAGGTTGAAGCCGCGCAGGAAGTACTGGTTAGCCTTTCCCCCGCCAGCGTGCTGGGTAATGATGACACCAGGGATGGTTTCAAGGATTTCACCACGGCGCATGGCGGGACGGGCGAGGATGTCTGAGGCACTGGCACGGCCTTTGGAAGCTCCTGTAGTGCTGCCGAGAAGGTCGCTGGCCTTGCCCTCAACGACCAGTTCCGGTAGGATAGTGGGGGAGTCATCTGGCGGGGTGGAGGCGTTTTGGGCACTGCTGTAGCTGAGGCTGAGGAGGGCTAGAAGGGGGGGGGAGAATAACTGGGAAAGTTTCATGAAATGAGTGGGACTGAGATGGAGGTGCGGCCAGGCATGAAGTGCCGTGCGCGCGGGAGAATTGGCAGTGCGGGACCGCCGGTACGCTGCAAGAATAAATGCCGACGCGGGGCCGACCTTCTCTCTAATCAGCTCAGCCGCGGGGGCGGTAGCGCAGGCGATTGGCCGCGTGTAACCGGCGCTGGATCATGCCAGCGTGGGTAGTGTACAGCGGGTTGTAGGCGCAGCATGAACTGCGGCGGCGACCAGTCAGTAATAGCAAAAATCTTCGCCTTGCCACCCTTCGTCCGCTCAGGCGCGGGGGAGGGGCGCGAAGGCTCGCGATCAGGTGCAGCCGCGACTTCTTGTTGCAGGGCAGGAGACTGCACTAAAGCCTCCATGTTCTGCGCCTGCTGCCAGGCACGGGTGATGCGCAAGGTGAGCGTCACGCCCGGCTCCTGGCCCATGCGTGCAAAACAGAAGATGCCTCCAAGCACGAGCGGCCCGCCCAGGAGCTGCACAAGGGCGAGTAGATAAAGCAAACGGGCATGTTGCATGAGGCCGACCATCACGACTGCAGATGATGACAAGGCACGCTATCGGCGCAAGTAGCAGAAAAGTGACTTTAAGGACGAATTCATAGTCAGACCCCGCGCATGAACAGCAGGTGGAAGAATCGCGCTAATCACAAAATATGGCGGCATGCCGTTCCATCGCCAAGACTTTTGCTTGGCGCAGCGTGGCATTTCCGCTAAATCCCAGATGTCTGCGAACTGAAAAACTGAACACTCCGACCCAACTACCATGCCTCACGTCACCACTAACGGAATCCAGATGTTTTATGAAGAACGCGGCAGCGGCGAACCGCTGGTCTGCATCATGGGGGTCACGGCCCCTGGTGGAGTCTGGGAGGCTCACGCGGCGGAGTGGTCGAAACATTTCCGTTGCATCCTGGGGGACAATCGTGGTGTCGGTCTCACAGACAAACCCGAAGGCCCGTACACTACGGCGATGATGGCGGACGATTACGCGGGGTTGATGGACCAGATCGGCATCGGCACTGCGCGGGTGGTGGGTTGTTCGCTCGGCAGCGTTATCGCTCAGCAACTGGCTTTGCGCCATCCGACGAAGGTGAAGAGCATGATCCTGATGTGTACTTGGGCTAGGCAGGATCGGTTTGGCCTGTACACCTGGCAGCACATGATGAAGTGTAAGGCGACGATGCGCCCCGAGGACTTCATGCATTATGTGCAGATGCTCATCTTCACGAAGCCGTGGTTTGATAACGATGACTGCTGGAGCAACATGCAGCAGGGTCTCAATGATGCGGCGCTGAACCCTGCCCCGCAACCTGTCCATGCGATGGAGGCCCAGGCCGCTGCGGCCATCACGCATAACACGATCAGCGAGCTGAAAAAGGTGACTTGCCCGACCTTGGTGATCGGTGGCAAGGACGATGTCTTTACGCCGAAGTGGATGAGTGAAGAAGTCGCCGCTGCGATCCCCGGCGCAGACCTTCATCTCTACGACGATGCTGGTCATGCCTTCCATTGGGAGTGCTTGAGCGATTTCAATCCGCGCACGACGGAGTGGCTGTTGCAGCACTGAGGCTACGGGGTGGCCTCCCACTGCTTGCGGTAATGGTCTAGCCTCTCTTTGATGCGGGCCTCCAGTCCGTTTGTCGTGGGGTCATAGTACTGGCGTCCGCCCTCTAGGCAACGCTGTGGGACGAAGCCGCCCTCGTAATCATGGGGGTAGAGGTAGCCCTCGCCATTGCCGAGTGACTTCGCCCCTTTGTAGTGGCTGTCGCGCAGGTGCTTGGGCACTGGCAGGGTGCGGCCTTCCTTCACATCCGCCAGCGCAGCGTCTATCGCCATATAGGCGCGGTTGCTCTTCGGAGCGGTGGCGCAGTAGATCACGGCGTGCGCCAAGATGATGCGCGCCTCTGGCATGCCGATGAACTCCACCGCCTGCTGCGCCGCCACGGCCACACGCAGCGCGTTGCTGTCCGCCATGCCCACGTCCTCGCTGGCGGCGATGACGATGCGTCGGGCGATGAAACGGATGTCTTCGCCCGCATAAAGCATTTTTGCCAGCCAGTAGATCGCCGCATCGGGGTCGGAGGCGCGCATGGACTTGATGAAGGCGCTGGCCGTATCGTAATGCGCATCGCCATCGCCGTCATAGACGACGTTTTTTTGCTGCACAGACTCCTCCGCAGCGGCTAAATTGAGCACGATGCGACCTTCAGCGTCTGGCGTGGAAGATAGCACGGCAAGCTCCAGCGCGTTTAGGCACTTCCGCGCATCGCCATCGCTCACCGTGGCCAGGTGCCGCAGTGCATCGCTGGTAAAGGTGGCGTTCCATTTGCCGAGGCCGCGCTCCTTATCAGAAAGCGCGCGCTGCATGAGTGACTCCAGTTCCTCAATGCCCAACGGCTCAAGCGTGAAGACCTGGGAGCGGCTGACCAGCGGGCTATTGACATAGAAATAGGGGTTGTGCGTCGTCGCCCCGATGAAGCGCAGCGTGCCGCGCTCCAGGTGCGGCAGTAGCACATCCTGCTGGGCCTTGTTAAAGCGGTGGATTTCATCCACAAACAGCACCGTCCCCTGCCCTGTCAGCCGACGCAGGCGCGTGGCTGCATCGGCCTCTTTACGGATGTCTGCCACGCTGCTCTCCACTCCGCTGAGGGTCACGAAGCGCGCTTTTGTCTCATGGCTGATGATGTGCGCCAGTGTGGTCTTTCCCACGCCCGGTGGTCCGTAGAGGATGAGCGAAGAAAAACGGTCTGCCTGCACCGCGCGCCGCAGCAGCTTCCCCACGCCCAGGATGTGCCCCTGCCCTGCATATTCCGCCAGCGTGCGCGGCCTCATGCGCGCGGCCAGCGGCGCGTCCGGCCCGATCTCCACCGCCGGAGCGGCGCTGGTGGCGGGGTCATGGAAGAGATCATCACTCATGGGAGCGGGAAGGGAAGCGGACGGTGGCCTGCAGAGGCTCAGCAGTGGTTTGGAAATCCACCGTCAACAACCGTAACTTTCCCCGGCCCGCCAACTTCCCTTTGAAGCTCCGCCCGTTCCCGCCTAACGCATTGGCGATGAAACTCTCCAAAAAAGCCGAGTATGCCATGCGCGCTCTGCTGGCGATGGCCCGCTCCCCGGAGACCGGCACCTTCTCCATCCAGGACATCGCCAGCAGCGAACGCATCCCGCTGAAGTTCCTGGAGCAGATATTGCTGGCCCTCAATAAAGGAGGGCTTCTGCGCAGCAAACGTGGCGTCGGCGGTGGCTACCAGTTTCAGAAGGTGCCCGCGCGCATCACGCTGGGCGAGGTCATCACGATTATTGATGGCCCCTTTGAGCCGATCCCATGCGCCAGCAAAGCCAACACTCCCGGTGCCCTCTGCGACTGCGGCATCCCTGGCGGCTGTGGTCTGGGGCAGACCTTTGCCCAGCTTCGCCAGGATGTAAACGCCTGGCTAGACAGCACCACCCTGGCCCATGTCCTGGAGCGGGAGAAGAAGGACGGCGACTTCTTCGACATCTGAGCGGTCTGTACTTCTCCGTTGCAGCCCGCTGACACAGCCTTCATCATCACCGTCACCATGATCCACAACGTCTATTTCTGGCTAAAGAATGACCTGTCCACCGAACAAGTCGCCACCTTTGAAACTGAACTTATCTCCCTGCTGACCATTGATTACCTAGCGCACGGCTTCGTTGGCAAACCCGCGCCCACCGAGGCGCGCCCAGTCACGGACCACAGCTTCAGCTACTCGCTCACGCTGCATTTCAAGAACATGGCCGACCATGAGTTTTACCAAAAGGACTGCCCGAAGCACAAACGCTTCGTGGATACCTGCAAACCGTTATTTGACCGCGTCGTAGTTTACGACTCCTCGCCGATCCAGTGAACCGTAAAACGAATCTGTAGATTCGTTCTCTCTGAAGCCGCGATGCAGTGGGAGAACGAACTTGGCAGTTCGTACTACAGCCGCAAAAACGCCCGCTGGCGGTACAGCCAGAGGCACAGCAGCCACAGCACAGCGAGGATGCTGCACTTCTCGATCACCGGCCCCCACATGCCGGTGAAATAGGGTGCCATGCCGTGCTTCGCTAGCTGCGCACCGATCCAGCCCGCACACAGGCTGTGCATCACATAGATGAAGATGCTATTCATCCCCACTACGACGAGCGGGAGTACGAGTCGCCTTTGCCCGGCGATCTCCACCAGCCAGTAAAAGAATGCCAGCATCACCAGCACCCAGCCGGCGCTGAAAAAGACCCATGACGGTGTCCAGATGCGTTTCACGATGGGACAGGCGACGATGCCCAGCACTGTGCCGATAAGTAGGCACACGATAGCCATCACCAGCAGAAGCCCACACTTGCGGCCAGGTGTGCGCGGGCTGTGCAGCAGAAAGTTCCCCGTCACAGCGCCGCCTAGCATCGTCCCCAGAGATGTGATGAAGTTCAGCGTCGTGTACCCGCCTGCGTTCGTCACGAACGGCTCTGCACGGGGTAGCAGGTTCAGCAGCCAGCGGTCAAAGTCCGCCGCTGCATTCAGCCCCTTGCTCCAATGACCGAACATGCCCGGCAGCACATCCGCCTGCTGCGCCCCCACTGCTGCAAAGTCAAAGCCCGCGCCTGGCAGCGGATGCTGGAAGAACCACCACCAGTAACCCACCGCGATGCACACAATCGCCGCCACACAGTACTCCCAGCCCATCCGCGCCAGGACAAAGAGGAACACGTAGCCCAGGCCGATCTGCGCCAGCACGTTGGTGAATATCCACGTCGTCTGTGTCTCCTTCGCAGGAGTGGAAAGCAGTACCGCCAGTAGCACCAGGATCACCGCGCGTGTCAGCGCATGGAAAAACATCCCGAAGAACCCCTGCCCCTCCTCCTTCCGCCGCAGCACCGACAGTGGCACCGCGATCCCCACCATGAACATGAACGACGGCTGGATCAGATCCCATAGCGTGCAGCCCTGCCAAGGCACATGGGAGACCTGCCACGCCACCGCCTGCCACAGTGCGGAGTCTGGCTGCGCCTTTGCCACCTGCGCCAGCCCGAAGCCGGATGAGGCCATCAACAGCATGATGAAGCCCCGAAAGGCATCCAGGGAAACAAGGCGGGAGGTCGGTTGAGACATGCCCAATGAACGGGCCAGCAGTCTCGCAGCTTGCTTTTCCCCATCCGCTGCAGCGCGTAGCGGAACGGCGTGAGCCTTCCGCCTCTGGGATTATGGAGCTGGCAACCGCCATTGAAGGAACGCTCATGCCTTCCTCTACGAGAATGGGAACGCTCACGCCTTCCTCTATTGGCTCTCAGGCGAGGATGTCTGTGACGACATGCCCGTGAACGTCGGTGAGGCGGAAGTCGCGGCCAGCGTAACGATAGGTGAGCTTTTCGTGGTCCATGCCGAGGATGTGCAGAAGCGTGGCGTGGAGGTCGTGGATGTGGACTTTGTTTTCGATGGCGTAGTAGCCGTAGTCGTCGGTGGCACCATAAGCGGTGCCGCCCTTCACGCCGCCGCCAGCCATCCACATGGTGAAGCCTTCGGGATTGTGGTCGCGCCCATCGCCGCCTTGGGCCGTGGGGGTGCGGCCGAATTCGCCGCCCCAGAGAACAAGGGTATCCTCCAGTAGGCCGCGCGATTTGAGATCGTGAAGCAGCCCAGCAATAGGGATGTCCACCTCGGCGGCATTTTTACTGTGGCCTTTGGTGAGGTCGCCGTGCTGGTCCCACTGGACGTTCGCATCGCTGTGAGTGACCTGTATGAAGCGGACGCCACGCTCGGCGAAGCGCCGCGCCATGAGGCACTGGCGGCCAAAGTTGGCGGTGATGGGGTTATCGAGGCCGTAAAGGCGGCGGGTGGTGGGGGTCTCGTCAGCGATGTCTTGCAGCCCTGGCATGGCGGTTTGCATTCGGTAGGCCAGCTCGAAGGAGCTGATGCGCGCATCAAGCATGGTCGCAGCGGCGGAGTCGGCGAGGTGGTCGCGATTAAACTGGGCGGCGAGGTCTAGTTGCATCCGCTGGACAGCAGAGGGCGTGCGGTCGTTGCGGATGTTTTTGACGACGGCCTGGGTGGAGGGGACGCTGGCATTGCCGAGCGGGGTGCCCTGGGTCCAGGCGGGGAGAAAGGCAGATCCCCAGTTGTTCACGCCGCCGTGGGCGAGGGTGGGGCAAATGGTGACAAAGGCAGGGAGGTCGGCATTCTCGGTGCCGAGGCCGTAGGTGATCCAGGAACCCATGCTGGGACGGACCTGGGTGTCGCTGCCGGTGTGGAGCTTCAACGCAGCACCGCCGTGCGCCGGGTTCGTGCCGTGGAGGGAACGGAGGATGCAGAGGTCGTCCACGCAACGGGCGATGTTTGGGAAAAGCTCGCTTACTGGCAGCCCACTTTGGCCGTGCTGGCGGAATTTCCAGGGGGATTTTAGGAGCGTGGTGGTCTTGGCGAAGGTGACGCGCGGGAGGGCGAAGGGGAGGGGCTTGCCGTGATCGCGGTCGAGCAGGGGCTTCGGGTCAAAGGTATCCACCTGGGAGGGACCGCCCTTCATGAAGAGGAAGATGACGCGCTTTGCCCGGGCGGGGTGGTGGGGCTTCTTAGCGGCAAGCGGATCGGTGCCGACCGCCTGAGCTTCGGCACCTAGGATGCCCTGGAGCGCGAGGTAGCCAAAGCCCGCCGCATAGCCCTGGAGGGCGTGGCGTCGGGTCAGGGGCGCGGGATTCATGTCGAGGCATACGTGTTGATGGGCGCGGCTCTATCCTGTTGCACGACAGGGCGCGCCACCTGAACTATGCGCATGAATCTCACGCACACAGACGCGACGGGCCAGGCCAGCATGGTGGATGTGTCGGCAAAGCCTGCCATCGCCCGCGAGGCGGTAGCACAGTCGCGGATCGTGCTCCAGCCGACTACTCTGCGGCTGATCCAGGACAATGCTTTGAAGAAAGGCGATGTGCTGGCCGTGGCGCGCATCGCGGGCATTCAGGCCGCGAAGCAGACGCAGATGCTCATCCCCCTGTGCCACCAGATTCCACTGAGCAGGGTGGGCGTGGACTTTACATTGGAAGACACAAGCATCCTCATCACCGCGACAACGAAGACCGTCGCTGCCACAGGAGTGGAGATGGAGGCACTGACTGCCGCGAGCATCGCCGCGCTGACAATCTACGATATGTGCAAGGCAGTGGACAAAGAGATACAGATCATGGATGTCCGCCTGCTGTCAAAGATCAAAGCTGAACCCCGCTAAACCATCCCATGTCCCTTGACCCACTTACCGTCGGCATCATCACTGTCTCTGACCGTGCAAGCCAAGGTCTCTACGAGGATCTAGGCGGCCCGGCTCTGCGCCAGGTTGCGGCAGGCCTCGGCTGGCAGGTATTGGCCGAAGCCATCGTCCCAGATGACCTGCCGCGCATCCAGGAGACCATCCGCTCCTTCTGTGCCCAGGGGTGTGGCCTGATTCTGACGACTGGTGGCACTGGCATCGCCGAGCGCGATGTCACTCCAGAGGCCATCCGTGGAATCATGCGCGTGGAGATTCCCGGTTTTGGCGAGGTGATGCGCCTGAAATCGCTGGATATTACCCCCAACGCCATCCTTTCCCGCAGCCTCGCTGCTGTAATCGAGCGCGCCCTCGTCATTGCCCTGCCCGGAAAACCCCAGGGTGCCGTGGAGTGCCTCAGCTTTGTCCGCGAAGCGATTCCCCATGCCGTGAAGCTTGCGCGCCGGGTGCCTACGAACTGCTGACCCTGTGTGCCGGATCGGTGCCCTGTGAGCAGATACCGCCAAAAAAAACACGCAGCGGAAACTCCGCTGCGTGCTCAAAATCAATGAGATAGGAAAAGATAGTCAACTCACGGAGTGTTGACCGTTCCCGGTCCAACCCCGCTGGCGCTAGGTGCCCCTATCGTCACTCCGTTGATGGTGGTTTCTCCCGTCTCGGCAGTGTCCGTCTGGTTGTTCACGTCCACCGTTGGGTTTGTCGTTCCGCCATCTGGGGCAGCCGTGCCCTGAACGTTCACTTTGCCATTGGAGTCCACAGTGATAGTCAGGTTAACATTTCCATCAGCGCTCACGGTCGCGACCGTGTTGCCATTGGAATCCGTTGTAGTTGTGACTGTGACACCAGCGCCGCTGAAGGTGACATTCGCCATGCCGGTGATGCTGACCGTATAAGCGGAAAAGTTGGGTGGGTTGAAGTCAGGCTCCCAGCGCAGGGCGATGTAGCGGGATTTCACGACCTTGCCGGGCTTTGCAGTGAGCATACCGGAACCTCTGGAATCCTCAGCACGGGCCACAGGCTCTGTGGAGTCGAAGACCGTCGGGTCAAAGGCCAAGCGACCACGCCAGTCTTCTTTCTCAGGAAGTGTCTCAAAAGCATAGACGGAAAAACGGACGGGGCGTGGTGAGTGGACGGAACCAAACTCATCCAGAGAGCGCACCTGACCGAGGTCATAAACCGCTGTGCGATATTTCTCATCAGACTCTGGGAACTCCAAGCGACTATTCTGGATAGCATCATTGCGGCTGCCAAAAAGCTCCGGGCTGATATAGACGAGACGACCACCACCAACACCTGCCGCAAAGTTCGTCGGCGCACCGCCTTCTTCAGACTGGGAGACCTTGTAGTTTGCGTCTGAGTCGGAGCCGATAGCCTGGAAGCCACGGATCACGCCACCGCGAATCAATTCAAACTGTAGGCGCAGGTAGCGGCCCTGGGCTGCACCAGCTTCCAGTTTGATCAGACGGTCAGCCGGGCTGAAAATGGCGTTGTCGAGTGGGCTCCAGGCCTTGCCATCCGTGCTGGAGGACATGGCTACCTTACCTTCGATGCCGTCGCTGACGAAGGAGACGTTGTTAATCACGGACTGCTTGGCAAAGCGGAGGATAGCCTCGCTCTTGCCGGTGGCGAGCTTGACGGGCTTCACGGGATCCCCCAGGATGAGGGCATTCGCCTGTGATATGCCCGATGAGCTTTGCAGGATGGTGCCAGCGATCACTGTGCTCATGCTGACCGCCTTTTTGTCTGCACTGGGGATGCGACTCCATTTGGCGCTCGCAGAGTTGACCAGCATGGCACTGGCTAGGATGGCAAGGATGGCTGCTTGTTTCATGAGTTGGGGGCAGGTATTTGGTGTGGGCGACGGAAAATAAGCGCTTTATGCGATATATCCCATTTGAATCATAGTGGCAGGAGAGTGTAAACACTTTTTTCGTGAAGATCACGACGCCCGAGTTGCCTCAAAAAGAATCACACCGGGGGAGCGTGAACGAGTGAGGGACTAGCGGATCGTTGCCTCAAAATGAATGACACCGGATGGAGACCCCACCGGAGATGAG
>Ga0247834_1001813_pt1 | contig 34728 bp, 31 predicted proteins | sample LaCruzMarch2015__8_FD_187118 | JGI IMG/M metagenome (GOLD analysis project Ga0247834, IMG submission 187118) | Freshwater microbial communities from meromictic Lake La Cruz, Castile-La Mancha, Spain - LaCruzMarch2015_12m | ecosystem: Environmental > Aquatic > Freshwater > Lake | place: Spain... | reverse complement strand
CAACGCCTTCGCCTTCTCCTCGTCGCTCTTGTTGCTGTGGCGTTCGAGGGTGGCCGTGACCACGGGCTCCAAGGCCTCGTCGAGCAGGACCTGCACGAGGCTGTGGGGCGTGTAATAGCTGCCGGTGGTTTTGCGGGCATTGCCCTTGGTTTCGTTGCCCTCGGCAAACGCGAACGAGCGGCCCTGCTGCTGCACCTGGGGCACCAGCTCCAACAGGCTCTCGTAGACCGAGCCCAGCTCTTCGGTGCCCATGTCCTTCCAGTTGACCCGCACGACGGCACCGTCGTCGACCATCCAGCTCAGGCGGTAGACGGCCTCCAACAGTGCCCGGTTCTGAAGGCGGGCCGTGTCGAGGTCGGGGCATTGATCAGGCGCGAACAGCCCGGCGAGGGCCGGCAACCCCAGGCGGGGCTCGCCGCTTTGGAGCCCGCGAAAAACAATCTGCAGGGCGACGAATGCATCGTGGTGCTGGTCGTGGGCACTGCGGCGGCGCGACAACTCGCGGAGCCGCTTCAGGCTGTAGCCGTCGTCGTACAGGGCGCGCATGCCCTTGGTGGCACCGGCGGAAAACAACAGCCCGCGCTCCTCGACGGTGAGCAGGAAGATCAAGCGATACACGAGCCGCAGCAATTGCCCGTAATAGGCCTGCGGCGTGAGGGTGCCGTCAGCGAGCTTCGCCCGCAGGGCGCTGTTGTCGGGCTGAGATGAAAAGCCCTGCCCAAGTGCCACCAGCGCGTCTTTGACGCCCTCACGGAGGCGGTCCCGGGCGACGGTGCCCTCTTTCTGGGCCTCTTCGCGCCACCGCTCCAATGGGCTCTCGGCGGGGCTCTGCCCCACCCGCCCGAAGCGCGACGCGTGCAGCAGCAGCCACACCGCGCAGAAGTCGCTGTAACGCTCCTCCTGAAAGATGCGCTGGACGTCGACCTCGACAAACGCCGGGCGGCTCAAGCTGTGGTTGTCCCGCAGCAGCCGCAGGGTCAGCCCGTCGGTGCAGATGCCCCACAGCGCGGCATCGTCAGCGTTCAAGTACTCCTGCACGAGGCCGAAGGCCGATCGACGGCGATGGCCGTCGCCGTCCTCAATGATGCTGTGGTCGAGGCCGCGGCCCGCAGGAACCATGTGCAGGGGGACCTTGTCGCCCCGCATGACGTGGCTCAGCGGGTAGACCCGGCCATCAACCGTGATGGCATCGGCGTTTTCGTGCAGGTCGTCGAAGGCAAAGACCCGCTGCAACAATGCCGTCACAAACGTGGTGGTCAGCCCCCGCACCACGTCATCGTTGGCCTCGTCGTCGCCTGCCGCGTCGGTGCGCGCCCGCTTGGCCCGCGAAAGGCCGGCAAGGAAGTCCGCCGCATGGGCCTGGGCAATGCGCCAGGCACGACCGAGCTCGTCCCGGAGCTGCAGCCCCTTGTCGACGTCGTAGTCCGCCAGTGACTGATGGGTCGCCCCCAGGGTGGCGATGCGCGCCAGCCAATCCGGCGACAGCAAGCCGCCGGTGATGGTGACAGCGTCGAAGGCGACGGCAGCGTCGCGGCGGCGGACAGAGGGGCGGGTGGCCATGGCTCAGCTCACGTTCAGGGGCCAACAACGGCGTCAGTGCCGAGCTGTTCAAGTCGAGAAACCCAGTTGTTGAAGCGCGGGCACAATTGTCGAATTGCGCTCAAACCCGTCGCTTGCGTTGCGAGAGGCCCGTGCACAACCTTTTGATAGGACGGCAACGCTGCCAACAGCCGCTTCGACGGTGCCGTGGTGGCACCACCATTCACGTCTTCGGGCGCAAGACCAGCGATTGAAGCCTTCAAAGCATCAACATTCTTCTGTTCAGATTCTTCGACCACGGTGCGCAGCATGTCGAGCGACGCCAAGACCAATGCCTCGAATTCATGCCGCTGGACATAGGGAATGAATCGGTCATCGGCGACCTCTCTGGCCAGGATGGCCTCCGCGCGCTCGGCGCGCGCCAGCGATTCCAGCGAGGCGAGCAATCCATGCTCTGGAAAGTCCGACGGGAGACCATACAAGTCGAACAGGCTTGTGATGCGCAGATCTTTCCGATGGTCCGACTTGAGAATTCGAAGATCCTTCCGCCATGCAGAAAACTTGCCGCCACCGCGAAATGATCCGGTAGGTGTGACCTTCGTCTTCACGATGATGGGCGTTGCCTCAACGTGGTGGCCGCGAAGGTGGGGAACGAGCACGTCGTTTACAAACGCCTCTTCCGTCTGGCCTTCCACAACGATCAACAAGGACACCATCATGGCCGTCCCCCCAACACACCTTTGTCGAAGAGCTCGGCCAACGAGTATTCTTCAAGCCATGCTTTGAGCGCCTCAGGGTCGAGGCGTCGAATCGCCGTCGCACCCGCTTCACGCTCCACCACCACCACCGAAGCCACATCAACCGCGTCGAGGATGAGCGGCGACTGGGTGGCCACGATCACTTGGTGGTCCGTGGCCACGCTCTGCATGAGCCCACACAGCAAACCAATGGCGGCTGGATGAAGACCAAGCTCTGGCTCATCAACAGACGAGACCCACGGCAGTGTTGTTCTTGGCTGCGCGAGCGCTGCAACCAACGCTATCGCGCGCAAGGTGCCGTCAGACAGGTGCGCCGGGCCGAATGCCGCGCCGGTGTCGTCCTTCCAACCAAGTCGGACACTCTTCCGATCAACTGCGGGCTCGAGGCGCGTGATGAACGGTGCCACCTGCTGTACAATGCCCTGAATCCGACGCCAGGCAGCCTGCGCTGACTCGTCCTCGCTCTCCATAAGGGCCAACAGAAACGCCGGCAGATTGCTGCCGTCAGACCGAAGGCGGTCAGTCCGCCCGTCGTCAGTCGCGAGGGTTCGAAGTGGTGAGTTCCGCGACGTGTCGTGAAAATGATAATAGTTGAGCTTCTTGAGAAGAAACAGCACCGTCTTCGCGGTTGTCTCGTGCGACTGCAATAGAGCACTTTCGCGATGTCCAGCGCCCATATTGATCGAGCGCCATTCTTTGGCACCATTGGCGCGGTGACTGGCTACTTCGCTCAAGAAGAGAAGGCTCTCATCGGCACCGTAGCCCAAACGGGCTTCATATTTATTCTGGCCGCCATCAGTACTGAATTCCAGCCGGAGGTCGATCGCCGCAGTTCGCTTGGCGCCGCCGTGCATCAGAAAGCTCGCCCCTCCGCGTTCGCTGACAAAAAGCTGCAAGGACCCAAACGCCAAGAATCGAACCATTTCGAGCGCGGCAAGAATGTTCGACTTGCCTGCACCATTGGGTCCGATAAGCACTGTCAGGTTCGAGGCCGTGAGGTCGAGAGTCACGTCCCGTAGTGAGCGAAAGCCAGCGACATGGAGAGAGTTCAAACGCGTCATCATTGCACCCGCTTCATCTATTGGGACACTGGCACGAGCACCGACACGCCGATGATATCGGGCGGGGTCACCGCGACAACGTCATGGGCACCGCTCGCCTTGCTGGCCTCCAGCACCCGCTGGTGATCGAGTAGCAACGTGCTGGCCCGCGTCTGCGCCAACGTCGACAAGATCTCCATCTTTGCCGCCACCATCGACAAGGCGTCGCTGATCAGGCGCGCACGCGCCACCGTCGAAACGTCGGCAACGGGCGGGGCGGTCAGCAATGCCAAGGCGTCATCACCCTCGGCGACGACCTCGCCGTTGGCAAAAGCGACTGCGAACGCCTCTTCGACCAAGGTCGTCTGCTTCTTCTGGCCATGGCGGCTGGTGAGCTGGTGCCGCAAGCGCAGCACGGCAACGGTGGTGAGCACGGTGACCGCCGCCGTGTTCCAAGCCCCGACCCGACCGAGGACCGTTGGATCACCGCCGCCGACGCCGTCGTCGACCATCAAGCTGCGACCGAGCAGGGTCTGGGCAAGCACGCCCACCAATGGATGACTGCGTGAGACCGACCGACAGCCTGGTGCTGGCGGCTGGTCGAAATCGATGGCGACGGTACCTTCGAGTCCCTCGACAGCCAGTCGCTCCCGCACCTCAGGCGGCAGAGCATCAAGGGCCGCCGTGAAGCCATGGCCGCTGGAGCGGGGCATCAACCCCGAGCCAAGGCGGGCCAGGGCTCGCCCGGTGAAGCGCTTCACGTCGTCGCGGCTGCCGAGTGCTCGCAGCGATTTGTGCCACTCGGGCAGGACCTCGGCCGGTTGGAGGCGCTGTTGGGCAAACCGGGTGACCCGGCTCTGACGTTCCCGGCGCTCCACCTGCTGCCAGCGGTCATCAAAGAGCGCGAGCTGCTTGACGACGCCGGTGTCGCCCTGGCCACCCTTCTTCAACAAGACCGCGTGCAAGAGGGCCTGGGTCAGGGTGTGGCCTTCGTCGGGCAAAGGCACAGCAACGCCCAGCTCCTCACGGATTCGTTGGCCCTTTCTGACAATGACCTCGAGGACGGCGCCATCCACTGGATTGTTCTCGCCGTACATCAGGGTGGTGCGGACCACTTTGGCAGGTTGCCCGAAGCGGTCGACGCGACCTTCTCGCTGCTCGTGGCGGGTCGGATTCCACGACAGGTCGTAGTGGACGACGGCGTTGAAATGACTCTGGAGGTTGATGCCCTCGGACAGACAATCCGTGGCGACCAAAACCCGCTGTTCGGCGCGCTGCAGGATGGCGACACGCTCGACGCGCTCATCGGCAGCCAACTCACCCGTGATGCTGTCGACCACAACGCCACCGAGCGCCGCCCGCAAGCGCGCGGCCACATGGTGGGCGGTGGCGATGTACCGGCAGAAAACCACTGGCGAAAAATCCTGGCTGATGAGTTCCTGAACGTGGGTCAGAAGCTTCGCCAGCTTCGGGTCATCAGCCGCCTTGCTGCTGTCGCGCAGCTTTTCGGCGCCCGCCAGCAAGGCAATCAGGGCAGGGTCTTCGTTGCCGAGGGCGGGTGCTGCATCGTCGTCCACGAGAGCATCTTCGCTGCCGTCAAAGACCTGCTCACGAATCGAGGCATCAAGTTCGTCGCTGTCGTCGCTGTCAGGGGAAATCCCGGCCCGTGTTCGCAGGGCCTGCAGCGCTGCCGCCGGACTCGAAGCAACGCAGCGCATCAGCGCCAGTGTGCCCCAGAACGACAGCCGCTGTTGGCGGGCATTTCCTTCAGCGCGGACCACGATATCGGCGCAATACGCCAACACGGATTGAAAAAAGGCATCCGCATCGCCACGAAGCGTGTAGGTCAGTTCCCCGTTTTGTCGGGTCGGAAAGAGGGTGCCGTCCTTCCATTCATCGATATCCTGGCGGCGGCGCTGCACCAGATGGTTCGACAACCTTGTTCGCAGGGCCTCGCGGGCTTTGCCCTCGGCAGTCTGGAGTTTCAGGAAGTCCGGATGCAGGAGCGACAGCAGCCGAAAATAGGCGTCGTCGTCGCCGCTGTGGGGCGTCGCCGTCAGCATCACCAGGTGGCGTGCCGCATCGCTCTCGCCGTCTTTGACGAGGTCGCGCAACAACTCGAAGCGCTGATGCCGCCCACCGGTGCCGGCCGCGCAGGTGTGGGCCTCATCAACGATGACAAACTCGGGGCAGGCACGAAGGAACTCGGCGCGCCGGGCCTCACTCTTGATGTAGTCGAGACTGACGACAGTGTGGGCATAGGACGCAAAGATGCTCTGCCCGACGAAGGCCGCTTCCAGCCGTCGCGCGCTCGTGGCCGTGACGGCCACCGCTTGGATATTCGTGCGCTCGCGGAGCTCCGTCACCCATTGGTCGACGAGGTGCGGCGGACACAGCACCGTTGTTCGGGCAATGAGGCCACGGTCGAGAAACTCACGGGCAATGAGTGCTGCTTCGATGGTTTTGCCGACACCCACGTCATCAGCAATCAACAATCGAACCGGGCTTTGCTTGAGAGCCATCAACAACGGCACCAGCTGGTAGGCCCGTGGCTCAACACCGACGTGGCCAAAGGCTCGCAGGGGCCCGGCACCGCGTCGCAGCGAAAGCAGCAGTGCGTCCCGCAGCAACAGGGCGGAATCGTGGCTCCCGATCTGCCCGGCCTGCGGTGGCGCAAACACTGCTGCCGTCACCGGCTCAAGCTCCAACGGCAGGTGCATGACGAGCTGGTCCTCTTCAGAACCGGTCACCGGCCGAACCCGCAGGGTGTCGTCGTCAACCCGCTGGAGGACAATCCATTCACGGCCTCGCGCGGAAACGAGGGCGCCCGGCTCGAATTGGAGCGCCCTCACAGGCGCTGGCATCTCGGTATTCAGCGTGCTTGTCATTTCTCATCGACCCCAAGTGCTGCGCGCAATGTGGCGACGGCCTCTGGGTCGCTTTGGCGCACAACCAGATAGCCCTGCCCCGTCAACGTGTTGACCACCTCGTCGCCAAGGTCGTCACCCACCGCCACTACCAAGTGCTCACGCCACACCAACGGCAGGGTTGTCCCGGCGATGGGCAATGGCAGAGCATCGTGGGGAGGCAGATGCCCCGCCGTGCCACCGAATGCGTTGGCGGGTACCGGCACCACCGACGCCACCTGCCCGCTATGGACATGGGCCCCCGACAAGCTGACCAGGAGGGCCTTCAGGGCCGGGTCTCGCCGGTCCAACAACTCATGGTCGGGCTGGTTGTAGTAGGACATCACGCATCGATAGCAGGCCGCGACGCAGTTCGCGCCAGCCACAGTCGTCAGCCCCTCGGCGTCGGGGACGGGGGCGTTGTCGTCGTCGGGATCGAGGTAGTGGAGGAGGGACAGCGCGCGTCGTGCCACGGCAGCCAGCGCACCCTCCTCGGTCACGAGTCGCCTCAGCACCCCTGCCCCGCCCTCGGTGGCTTCGTAGAAGAGGAAGCCACGTCGGTCCGAGGACGACGGCATCGGCTCCACCAAGACCTCGCTGTCTTCAAGCTGATATGTCCGCGCCAGGCCCCGCTGCAGGGCGTGTTGGAGCGTGGCCACGGTGGCGACATCGAACGGCCCACCTGCCAACCGGAGCAGGAGTGCATTTTTCTGGTCGCGCACCATCGGCACGATGCGGACGGCTTTCGCCACCGCAGCGTCGTTGGTGTCTTCGGCTTCGTCTGGCGTCTTGGCCCATGTACCGCTGCCCGGATCGATGAAGAAGCCGAAGACCTTCTTGTCCTGACGACGACGCAGGCCCTTGTTCAGGCGCGCAATCGAAGCGCCGGGGCCGTAGGAGAGCGTCGCCAGCGGCTCACCGGCGGCGTCGACCACCTTGGCCTCGCGGACGTCCAGCTTGGCGAGCCCACCACCCACCGCGTCCGGCCGAACCGCCCACTCAAACGTGGTGACAATCTCGAATCCCTGCCGCTGACGTTCTTCGTCGTTGGCCGTGATGCGCTCAGCCGGCCGCGTGTCCACATTGTCGACCCGGAAGACGTTCTGAATGGGGTCCGCATCCCCCAGGGGCGTGCCACACGCATGACACGTCGAGCGGTCGTCGCCGAAATGACCGGCACCGCATCCAGGACACAGCTTGGCGTGCTGGGTCAGCAGGCTTCCGCCCTCCGAACCCACCGGCAACATGGCGCGCACCACCCGAAACGCTCGGCCCTCGTGATAGATGAGGCTTCGGGGCCCGAATTCAGCGAGGGCCAGAAAGCGAGGTCGCTGCAAATAGGTGGTTCGGCGCTCGCCCCTGACAAATGCCATCAGGGGAAGTCTTGGAAAGTTGTACCCAGGCAAGAATCCTTCGGTGGCGAGATACCGATAGGTGGCAAAGTCAGCACCAGAACTGTTGTCGCCACCGCCGACCTTCAACAGCAATTCGATTTGTGCCTGGGCCTGGTCCCGCCGCTGCTTGGCGTCGCTCTTTTCCTTTTGCGGCGCCGAATAGTTTTTCAAGACCTTGTCGGCCAGGTCGCGTTGCGACTCGGCGGATGAAAACAGCTCCCGCCACCGGCCGAAGGCCGCCGAAAACCGCGCCAGGGCGCCGCTCACCACGGCCGTCGAGAACGTCTCGGCGTCAACGAACCAGGGCGCATGCTTCGGCTCAAGCTCCTTCGCCAAGAAGGACAGCACGCGCTTCAATCGTTGGCGCGCAGCTTCGGTTCGCGCGACGTCCGACAGCGCCGTGACAATGGCAGGCAGGACAGGCCTGGCCGGATCGTCAACGGTGACGAGCTGGGCAATCGACGACGACAGCGGCTCACCCATGCTCGCCAACCAGGTGGCGTGCAAGTGGCTCTCGACCATCTCGCGATTGGCCAGGTCAAGGGTGGGCGCACGCACCTCCCCGTTCACCATCTGATGGGGATGCTTGAAGAAGTACTGATCATGGGGCCCAAGGGCGGCGCAATACGTCAGCACCAGCGCCGCTTGCCCGCTTCGTCCGGCGCGGCCGCTGCGTTGGGCGTAGTTCGCGGGCGTGGGTGGAACATTGCGAAGGTAGACTGTGTTGAGGGTCGAGATATCGACGCCCAATTCCATGGTGGGCGAACAGAAAAGAACCGGCAAAAACGTTCGCCGTTCGCCATCGGCGCCGTTCTGGTTCTCCTCGCTTTGGAGCCACGCTTTCTCATTTTCACCGTAGCGGAACCGCCGTTCACGACGAGCGCGGTCGTCCTTCTCCACCTGCGCCGTGTGTTCCCGGGCCTCGAATCCGAAGAGCGGGTGGGTGGGCGAAGCAAGCGTGCTGGCGAGGTTTTGATACAGATCAACGAAGAAGCGATTCGACGACGCTGGCGGCTGGCCTGTGACCGCATGGAATCGGACCGCATCACCAGCCAACCGGTAGCCGGTGAGCCCGGGGAAAGCCGTTGCTGACTCCGTGAACAGCCCCTTGGCCTTGCCGAGTTTGAGCATGGCGACAATGAGTTCATCGACGCCTGCGGTGCTCAGCGCGGTCCCGACGGCACCACCCCAGAGGGATGCCCGCTTCAGCCGCTTGCCAATGGCACTGCGTGCATTGGCTCGTACAAAGAGATCCCGATCTTTTGGCTTGAGCTTCTTGGGGGCCTCGAGCAACACCACGCGTCCCGCAACCGGGTTCTCTTGGTTGGCAAAACCCCATGGGGAGCGAAGACGCAGCCGCGCCCGGGTCGCCAATTGTTCCAACTTGACCGACTGAAGCACGCTCGTGTCGACGGCGAGTGAACGTCTCATATGGTCGCAGAGTTCGACGTAGGCCTCGGTGCGCACCGCTGGCGAAGCGAATCCGAAGACGTCGGGCATGTTCGCGACGGCTGCCTCGTCACTGACGAAGCTTTCGATCTTTTCGTAGCGAGCTGTCACCAATTTGAGCTGTTCGAGGTTGGGGTTCGTATACCGCCAACCACGCCGCTGATCGTACCAGGCCCGATAGGCCAGCATTTCACGAAGGGTTTCGTGAGCCTCCTGGAGCGTCGAGCCGCTGGCATCGGGGTCCTGCAGCCAATCTCGTCGATGGGCCTCGGCCTGGAAACCGAGGGCGCCCTCAATCGCAGCCCCCAAGGCGTCGAAGCTGAGGCCACTCGCACCGGCCAGCGTGGCAGCCCGCAGGACACCGGCCCGCAGCACACTCACGAACATGAAGTCATTGAAATGTCCGGCCTGCAGCGCTGAATCCTGGCGGTTGTCACTAAATCCCAGCACCTTCCGGGTCTGCTTCGGAATCGTGCTTTCACTGCGGTGCATGAAGCGCAGCGCGCTGGTCACCAACACGGTTGTCGCCGAGGAGCGCCCCTCAGCCGACAGTGATGCGAGCCGATTTCGGTCCCGCGACGATGTCGTGTGCGTATCGCCACAGCGCAGGCAGAACCGGAATCGGCCAGGAATGAACCAGGCCGATGCGCCGCTGCCGATTCCACCCGTCGGGTCCACCAGCAGGATCCTCGGTGCGTGGTTTTTGTGGGTGCTCTTGAGTTTCGCGTCACCCTTCTTGGTCAGTTCCTGCCATGCCTCCGGATACTGTTCCTCCGTACCGGTGAAACTGAACGGGAAGGCTGCGTCGGCGGCGTCGGCAGGCGGCAGCATCGTCACGAAGCCCGTCGTGACCTTGGCGGCGGCCACCGCGAGTTCGTCATCCTCGGCTTCAGGCAGGACGTCGTCGATGGATCGGGCCTGGAATCGCTCGCCGCCGGATTCCTCAACAATGCGAACCGGATGGTATTCGTGACCACACACGCGGCAAAAATGCAGGGCGTACAGGCGCTTGTGTGGTTCGGGTGGATAGTACTGCTGAGCGTCGATGGTGACCCGGCGCTCCGGCGCGGGCTCCAAGGTCGCAAAAGCAATGCCGGCACCAGAGATGAACTGATGAAGCTTGAATGCAAGGAAGCTGCGCCCTTCGGCGGATGGCGCTGGAAGCCGTTCGTCCTCTGGTGTGCTGGCCATCAGCAAGAACGAGCGCAGCGCCTTTGCGCTGACCTCCATGCTGCGACCCGATTCGCTGGCCAGCCTCGCGGCGGCCTGCGTCAAGGTCTGTGGTGGCATGCGCTCGAGGCCCGAGGGCCCACCCCGGATCCCCAGACGGGTCTCCACCCACATGGCGAGGGGGTCGGTCTTTAGCGCTTCGTTGGTGCGCGGGATGATGCCGGCATCAATGGCTGGCCCCAGTTTCCCAAGCAGGACCTCGTCCGTCGTGAGGCCTACGGTGACGCGCCTCAGGGTCTCGCCCACGATGTGTTCCGGGCCAACCGGCGTCGCGAAGAGCTTCGATGCCACGCCTGCAACGACGCTGGCCTTGCTTTCGGCGCTGCCTTCGCTCGCCATGGTCGCTGATGTCCCAATACACGTCAGATGGCCCGATGGCGCGAGTCGCTCCCGCACTCGCCGCACGAGCAGCGCCACATCGGCACCCTGCCGTCCCCGGTAGGTGTGCAACTCATCGAGCACGAGGAATTGGAGTCCCTCGCAGTTCTTCATCACAGCGACGTCGCGCTCATCCTGGCGCGTCATCAGCAGCTCGAGCATCATGAAATTGGTGAGGAGGATATCCGGTGGGTTGGCGACCACCTTGTCCCGCTCGGCGTCGTTCTCTTGCCCCGTGTAGCGCGCGACGGTGACCGGGGGCTGGCCTTTCACTTTGCCGAGAAAGCCGTTGATCTCCTCGAGCTGGCTGTTGGCGAGCGCGTTCATCGGGTAGATGACGATGGCCCTCGTTCGTGGCGTGCTGTCAGCTTCGCGCGCCTTGAGCACCGCATCGACGATGGGGATGAAGAAGCACAGCGACTTTCCCGAACCCGTGCCCGTGGTGACGACATAGCTTTTGCTCTTGCTCGCCCACGCAAGTGCCTCTTGTTGGTGACAGTACAGCGTGATGGGCATGCCACCCGCTGCGAATATTTCACTGCAGCGCTCGTGGAGCAGACCCTCCTTCACGAGGTCAGCGATGTTGGACGCCTCTTTGAACCGCGGGTTCATCTGGAGCAGGGGCTCGGGCCAGTAGGTGTCGTCGGCATACAGGGCCTCGACCTGCTGCTGAATGTCGGGCGCGTGAATCGTCGTGAAGGAGCGAGCGAACGCGCTGTACTGCGAGACGATGGCATCACGCATTGCGAAAACATCCAGACCACCGCTCATGTTCACCCCGAGAGTCGGCCGACGCTACGCTCTGTCGCTGTTTGTGGCCACCTGCGCCACGACGGTGTGTCATGGCCCGGCATGACGGCCTTGCCTCGGCATGGATGAGCGCGCCGCCGCACATCCATGCCGGAACTCGGAAGCTTCCATGTTCAGGCCGGCGGGACCGCAGCCGGAAGCGGCGGCGCCACCGGCGCGGGCTCGGGCTCCTCGGGCAGGTCGCCCATGACGCAGGCGTCGTCGTCCTCGTCCGCCAGCACCCGGCCCGCCATCTGGTCCTTGTTGGCAGCATCAAGCCCGGCGAACAGCGAGTAGATGCTCAGCCCAAGCCCCGTGACGCCAAAGGTGATGCTCGCGCAACCAAGGCCCACGACGCCCGCGCTCGTCAGCGTGTCGGCTTGCGTCGTCGCATAGGTCGACAGCACCGTCGCGGTGGACGACGCAGCGGCCGCCCCCAGGCTCGCGTAGATGACGTTTTCGCGGAGCTTGCCAGCGCACTCCAGGGTCTTGCCGGCATAGCGCTCCCGCAGCTCGGAGGAGGCGGCGCGGGGCACAGCAGACGGCCGTCCGGTCGCGCACGACGTGGCCAACAACAGAGGCACACAAGCGAGGACGAAGCTGCGCATGAAGATCCCCCGGGTCGGCGATGGTGCCGGCAGGAGAGACCTTGCTCGAGGCCTGCGACGGTTCGTGTCGCAGCACTTTCGCGGCCGACGACGACGCCCCCCGACCAGGCAAACAGATCGGCGCTTGAACTTCCGTTCAGCCCACCAGGTCCTCTGCGTAGCTAGGCTCGCTACGCTGACGCTAACTGCTTGTTTTTGCTTGAAAATGCACGGTCGGCTCGTCCGGGTTCTCTGCGTAGCAAAAGTACGCGCAAGGGTTCGGCGAACTGAAGCCGCACCGATAACCGCGATAACCGCGCAGCGGCAGCAGGCGACGCGCATCCCGCCCTCGGTCGCTCGCGGATAGCCGCACCGATAACCGCACCGATAACCGCACCGATAACCGCGCTGACGATGTTCAGGCGAAACCCGGACTACCCTGCCCCATGCTCCCGACGACGCCAGCGACCTCGAAAACTCTGCAGCCCGCCACGGTCTTCGCCGCCCTCGGCCCAAACCCGGCCCCCCTGGCCGAGCTCCTCTGGGCCCTCCACCGCCAGCGCGGCCTGCGCCCCACCGCCCTCTTCCTCGTCGTCGACAGCCGGGGCCACCACTTCCTGCAGCGGGAGCTGCTGGGCCCCGGCGCCGTCCTGCACGAGCTGGCGCTGCTCCTCGACCTCACGCTGCCCCCAGACGCCATCCACCTGCGCGTGGTCACCGGCCCCGGCGGCGCCGTCCTCGACGACGACGACCCCGGCCACGCCGACCTCTACAACGCCGCCATCTGGGACATGGCCCGGGCGGCCACCCTGCAGGCGGGGGATGACGTCGTCGTCTTCGCCCTCACGGCGGGGCGGCGGCGCACCATGACGGCGATGTCGACCATGGCGTTTCAGCTCCTCGCCCGGGCCTGGGACCTGTGTCTCGACGTGCGCGTCAGCGACAAGCGGGCCGAGGGGGGCGTGGGCTTCTACTTTCCCGAGCAGCAGCAGCGGGACATCGTCGCCAAGAACCGCGACCTGGTCGACGCCCGCGACGTCGCCGTGGTGCTGGCGGAGGTGCTGTTGCCCCGGCTGTCGGGGTTGTTGTCGACGACGAATCTGTCGAGCTACGCCGCCGCCCTGCAGGCGAGCCAGTCAGCCATCGACGACGCCGCCATGCCGACGGTGGTGGTGGACCTCGTGGCCGGCAAGCTGCGCGTCAACGGCGTCGACGTCGGCCTCACGGGGGCCCAGCTCATCTGGTACGCGACGTTGGCCGAGGCCCGGCAGCGCGGCGATGGCTGGCTGATGGTGACGAACGTCGAGGCGCTGCAGGCGATGGCCGTGCGCTGCGAGCCGCGATCGTCGTGGGTCACGGCGGTGAAGCACCAGACCATTGATGCGTTCGTCGGCGGCGAGACGCCCGACCACAGCAAGCGGCGCCTCGCCAACAATCTCTCCAAGCTGCGCACCGATACCGCCAATCGAATCGAATCCTGGTGTCGGGCGAATCACCCGAAATGGTCCCGCTTTCTCGTGCCCGAGAAGGACAGTCGGCTGGTGAACGGCGATCGGCGGCACCGGCAACGCATCAGTATCGATGGCCGGTCCATCGTGATTTCAGGGCTTTAGCCGCGTAATGTTACATTCGTACTTCGAGGGGTCGTTTGCTGATTCTCTGTGATCAACACAAACGAGAGAGACCGCAAATGACCACGAACAAGACCCCGACAAAGACCTCCGCCACCAGCCCGATCATCGTCAATTGGGTTGACGATGCCCCAAAACTGGGCGGCAAATTGGGCATCACCTTTGCCCCCGGCAAAAGCGGCAGCGGCGGCGACGGTCGCTGGCAGCGAGACCTGGTGACCGACCTCAAGACGCTGCAGACCCTCGGCACCGACGTCCTCGTGTGCCTGCTGCCAGCCCACGAGCTCGTGCACCTGGGCATCCCGACCCTCATCACCGAGGCCAGTGCCCGCTTCACGGTCCTCCGCCTGCCCATCACCGATGGCGGCGTGCCCACAGACCCCGTCGCCCTGCAGGCCGTCGTCGACGCCATCAGCCGCGAACGGGCGGCGGGCAAAAACGTCGTGGTCCATTGTCGCGGTGGCCTCGGCCGCGCCGGCACCGTGGGCGGCTGCGTGCTGAAGTCCGTGGGCCTCGCCAACGACGTGGTGTTTGAGCAGCTCAAGCGTCGCCACCCGGATCGCTGCCCGGAGAACGACGACCAACGGCAGTTCATCCGCGCGTTCCAGCCGACGACGACGCCAGCGACGCCAACGAAGAAGCCGGCGACGATGACGACGCCACAGCAATTGGCAGATCGAATCGCGGGGGCCGTCCTCGGGGCGGCCATCGGCGACGCCATGGGACATCCGACGGAGTTCATGAGCATGGGGAGCATTCGGGCCAAGTGGGGGCCCGCGGGCGTCACGGGCTTTGAGCAGTGGTGGACGCGCGAGGGCGTGCGCTGCGCCCCCTACACCGACGACACCCAGATGTCCGAGGCCGTCATCCGCGGGCTCCTCGATGGGCGGGCCCAAGGGCTCGACAAAGACGGCACCATGAACGGGATGGCGACGCGCTTCGTCGAGTGGTCCGTGCATCCCCAGGGAGGCCACCGGGCCCCGGGCAACGCCTGCCTGGCGGGCTGCGCGCGGTTGACGCGGGGCGTGCCGTGGCGCGAGGCGGGCGGGCCCACGGCGGGCGGCTGCGGCTCGGTCATGCGGGCCTGGCCCTTCGGCCTGATGTTCCACGACGACATCGAGATGGCCGAGCAGTGGGCGGTGGACCACTCGCGCCTCACCCACAACGACCCCATCGCCCTCGCCGCCTGCGCCGCCCTCGCCGTGGGCATCGCCCTCGCAGTGAACGGCAGCGACGTCGACAGCATCGCTGACGCGATGGTGCAGGCCGCCGGCCGCTGGTGTCCAAAGACCTCACGCATGATGCAGCAGGCCATCGACGAAGCCGCAAGCGGCGTCCTCCCCGACGTCACCCTCGACCGCCTGCGGGGCTGGGCCGCCCACGAGGCCATCGCCGCCGCCGTCTACGTGTTCATGCGCCACAGCGACGACCCCCGGGCCGCCATCCTCGAAGGCGCCAACACCCCCGGCGACAGCGACAGCATCGCGTCCATCGCCGGCGCCCTCACCGGCGCCCGCTGCGGCCTGTCAGCCCTCCCCGCCGAGTGGGTGCGCGACGTCGAGCGGTCGACGGAGCTGCTGGCCCTGGCGAGCCAAATCGCCGGCAGCGGGAGCTGAGTCGCTTGCCATTCTATTTTCTCGAATATAGAATATCGGCATGCTGAAGCCGCAGGACGTTCTGGTGGCGTTGGCCCTCGCCGCCGGGGGCCCCCTGCGCTTTGAGGCGTTGGCGAAGCTGACGGGCCAGGCGATTTCCCAAACCCACGCCAGCGTGAAGCGGCTCGAGAAGTCCCGGCTGGTGAACGCCGACCGCAGCGTCAACCGCCCGAACCTCGCCGAGTTCCTCATCCACGGCGTGCGCTACCTGCTGCCTCCCGTGTCGCTGGGTGTGCTGACGGGCATGCCGACGGCGGGGGCGGCACCGGCGCTGCAATCGATGTCGTTTCCGATGCCGGATGCGGCCCCCTGGGTCTGGCCCGCCGACGACGGCGACGTGCGCGGCATCGGCCTGGAGCCCATCTGCGCGTCGGCACCGGTGGCCGCCAAGAACCATGAGGGCTTGTACCGGCTCTTGGCACTGGTGGACGCTCTGCGGGTGGGCGCCGCGCGCGACCGTCAGCTGGCGGCCGCCGCCTTGCGAAAGGACCTCGGGCTCGATGGCTGACGCACGCACGACCATCCTTGAGCGCCTCGCACGCCTCGTCGCCATTCTCGGTGCCGAGAACGTCGACAAGGTCACCCGCCGCACGGACGCCTACAGGGCCTTGTTCGACTGCAGACTCATGATGGAACACGCAACAGTCTGGCCATTTTTTGACGTCTCGAAGTGCGCTTCAAGTTCGTTCTTCAGGATCTGCCGACGAGTCAAAGATATCCACTCGCGGCTCGTCATCGAGGACACCGTCATACCCTGAATCGTGCCACCAAGAACACAGTCAATCACCGCGTGTTTGACCGTTTCAATGTCCTCTGTCTTCGCGATCGAACAGGTGCCCGTCAGCTTCATGGCATCGTCGTCGAGGGTCAGCGGCCATGTTTCACCAACGGACACCGGCTTCTTCGGGTAGTCCTCGGGCTCGCTGACCAGGGGCCCCGACGTGTCGGCCACCGCCTCGGTCTCCGCATCGCCGGCGGCGGGCGTGCCCTGCAGCGAGCGCTTCCACTGACGCGATCCCGTGCGTTCAATGAGCACGTCACGTCCGACCAACACGCCGGCTGTGGACTCCCGCTTGCCGTCGGCGACGGACTCGTCGGTCTGTGACGTGATCCGCTGTTGCACGCGGGTGGCACCGTCGCCCACCGCGAGAACTTCGATGGTGCCGGTCTCGGTCTGTTCGCTGGTGAAGCCCCCGGCTGCGCTGGAGCAGAGCGATGTGCTCATCGTCACGTAGGCCATCTTGTCGCCGGCGCTCTCAAGCGGTGGCCACAGCGCGTACCGCTCTTCCTTGGCGCAAGCGCCTCCCATCATCAGGCAGGTTGATGCGACCATCAGTCGGAGCACGGCGATATGGCTCAATGAATTCTCCACAGGATCGGGCGACGAATCGGTTGCGACAGCACCATCGTTGTCACTCGCTGAACACCACGGTCACGTCCTTGCCAAGGACGGCGTCGATGACGCGTTCGGCGATGAGCACGTCCTGGTCGTTGGTGATGGCGACTGTGTGGGATCCGGGGGAAAGGTCGTAGTCGATGACGTCGCCGGCCCGACCTTGCCCACGGGTCACCCCGTCGATCTTGATCCGCAAAGGGGCCGGATCGAGGGTGCCGCGGGGGCCGCCGTTGCGCATCTCGGGTGGTCGAAGGTCGACGTTCACCTGCACCGTGCTCGCCGCTCGAGGGGCGGCCACCGGCGGCGAAGGAGGAGGTACCAGGCCCAGGGGCGACATCGTCGCGAACCGCTGACGGGCTTCCTGCTGTTGTCGGGCCCAGTCGGCCCCATGGCCGTCAACCGCACCACCGCTCCCGGCAGGGCTGTTGGGCTGAGCCGCCACCACCCTCGCTGCGGTCGCTGCACCCCGCAGGCTGCCTGCAGAGGGAGCCCCGCTGCAGGCTTTGAAGCTGACCGCGAACTGACACAGCGCGAACACAAGACCGATGCGAATCATGCTCACGTCCGGGGCGAAGGCTGGACGACGAAGCGTCGTACGTCGGGGAAAGGTACTCGAAATCGCCAGCCCCCGTCCCAATCGACGCCGGCCTTGGGTCCCGACGTCGTCACGCCAATGTACCAGGCAGCAGCTCCTCAAGCTTCTTGAGCTGCTTCATTGTCGTCCAGTGGGCGTCGTGCTTCGCCGTCAGCTGGGCGTGCGGCGATGGCGCACCCGTCAGGGGCTGAGTGGGGCCGGGGTGGCGTTCGACGCCGACGTGGTGGTCACGACCCAGCGTTGCGCATCCACCAGCGATGCGAAGATGCGCGTTGGAAACGCCATCGGCACCAGACGCATGAACAGGTTCACGATGATGCTCGCCACCGGCGAGCTGACGACGACGGCCATGGCCGAGATGCCCTCGCCGACGTCGGCGCGCCCCCAGAAGCGACGGGCATCGGTGGACGCCGACGTGAACAACCCGGCACCAATGATGACGGGCAGGCGCGTGCCGGCGGAGACGCGGCGAATCGCGGCCATGGCCCGCTCGGAGTCTTCGAGTTCCCAGCGTCCCTTCACGCGCATCTGGAAGTACACGATGCCGTTCGCCAACCACACCGTGCTCGTCCCGCAGTCGATCGCGTCGGCCGGAGGGGGTGGCAGCTCGTGCATGGGGCAGTCTCGCACGGTTCGGCGCGGGGCACTCCGGCAGCGGTGGCGCGGCACATCCCGTCCAGGCGAATGATTCTCTCGCGCCGACGATGGCGATGACACCTCGACGACGTCCTCGCCCGCCTTGCCGAGAGTCCATGGACCGCGAGCGGTTTGTGGTGACCACACACTGATCGGCAGCGCGATCGAGCCATGCCCCAGCACGCGCCGATCGCGCGATGAAGTGATATTCCAGCGGGGTGTCCCACCAGCTCCGCGCCGTCCTCGCCGCCCCCAACACCGACGTCGTCGACGCCATCCTGCGCGACGGTGGCCCTGCCGGCGACGGCCTGCTGCGCCTGGCGGCGGGCTTCGGGTCCAAGACCTTGCGGGTGGACGTGGCCGTCAACGGCCGGCCCCACGTGTTCCCCGACGCCGAGCGGGTGCCAGCCCTCCTCGAGCTGTTGTTCGCGCGCCTCGACGGCATGTTCGAGCACGCCCAGCATGCGGGCCACGACGTCGACGTCGCGGCGTGTGCCTTCTGGGGCATCACGGCCATCCACCCCTTCGACAACGCCAACGGCCGCACCGCCGTCGCCTTCGTCCAGCTCCTCCTCGGCCAGCGCTGGGGGCTGACGGCGGCGCCCCTGGTGTTGCCCGCCGATGCCCACACCCGCCTCGCCCCCCTGTGCATGGCCCTCGACGTCCCAGAGACCGACGTGTCGGCCACGGGGCAGCTGCGGTCGGCGGCCCGCGTCGAGGCCCGGCTGCGAACCCTGCGCCTGGAGGACACAGCCAGCCTCGACCCCCTCGCCCGGGTGTCGACGGCGTTGCGGTCGGCGGTCCCCGCCGGGCTGGCCGGACGGGTCGGGCTGACGTCGGTGTTGCCTGCCGTGTGAAACCGATTCATTCTTCTCACCGGACCTGAAACCGGGTCGCCTGTCCGTCAGTCTCTGGAGGCCTTCGTGTCGAACGTGATCTCGCCCCGGCTCTTGCACGTCGATCCCGCCGAACTCCAGCGACGCGTGTCGACCCAGCCCATCGACCTCGAGACCGCCAAAGACCTCGTGGACCAGGCCGGCCGGATCGGCACGCTGAGCAAGGCCCAGCTCGACGTCTTCACCACCGCCGCCGCGGCTCCCGGCGCCAGCGCCATCGCCCGCGACATCATGCAGGCCTTCCTCGACGGGCGCCCGTCCGAGCCGCGCTCGGCGCTGTCGTTCCTGCAGTGGAAGCCAGCCCCCGCCGCCTGGGCCAAGGGTGCCGCCGACGTCGCCGTCAAGGGCGCCGACCGCCGCAGCGAAAACGCCGTGCGGGATTTTCTGAGCACCGTCGACCCGATTTTGGCGCGCACCTCCATGAGCCAACTGCTCGGCAAGCGCACCGTGTCGATGGCCATGATGCAGCTCGAGCAGGCCCCGGCCAACGGCGTGGCGACGAGCGAGCTGGTGAAGACCCTGTTGCAGGACATCCAGCCGCCGCCGCCATTCAAAGACCTGATGGCCCAGGTGGGCAAGCGCCCCGTCGACACGGGCTTTGCCCTCCAGCTGTTGTCGTCGGCGGCATTGTCGTCTTCACCGAAGGAGGCCTTCGCAGCCCTTGGCGGGCTCGCCACCAGCACGGCGCCCATGAGCGAGAGCGGTCGGGCCTTCCTGCAGGGCGTCAACGACGGCCTCGCCGATGGCAAAAGCGACGTCGGCGCGCTGCACGATCGCGCCATGTACGGTCAGCACGGTGGCGGCGTCCGTGAAGCCCGCGACGCCCTGCGGGCCTTCGACCGGGCCCTCGGCGAGCTCGACCCGAAGCTCGCCCAACTGGGCCACACGCAGTTGATCATGGGTGGGCACCCGAAGATCGGCGACGCCTTCCGGGCCATCGCCAACGCGGCCACGGGCCCCGAAGGCGAGAACCTCGGCGCCTTCGCCAAGCAGACCATCCAGACCGCCCTGAACTGAAGTCTTCGTCGGCGGTGGCGCCGTCCCCGTCGGCAACGACAGCTCCGCGCGCGGCACGAGTGCCGCCGCGCTGTCGACGACCTTCGTCAGGGCTTTGTAAAGACCGCGCCTGTCCTGGCTGTTCGCCGAATCCGACACCCGGTGTCAGAGTTTCTCTGCGGTGGAGGCGCCGATGCGACTGTTTGCCTGCTTCATGCTCCTGTGCGCGGGCTGCGCCGGGCCGGACCTCGTGCCCGCCACCGCGGGGGCGCCGGCGCTCCGCGTGCTCAGCTGGAACGTCAATTACGGCGTCGAGGGCCACCCCGACGCCCTCGCCCTCATCGCGCGCCTCGACGCCGACGTGGTCCTCCTGCAGGAGACGACCCCCGGCTGGGAGGACGCGCTGCGGGCCACCTTCGCAGCGCGGTACCCGCACATGCGCTTCCACCACTGCTGCGGCGCCGGCGGACTCGCCGTGTTGTCGCGTCATCCCATTGCCCGCGACGAGGTGGTGCCGGCGGTGTCGTGGTTTCCGGCGTGGCGGGGTGTGGTGCAGACGCCGCTTGGCCCCGTGCAGCTCCTCAGCGTGCACCTGCGGCCGCCCTTCAGCGACGACCGCAGCGTGGTGAGGGGTCTGGTCGAAACACCCCCGATCCGCGCTCGCGAGATGGAGGCCTTTGCGGCCACCCTCGAAGACGACGTCGCCACCATCGTCGCCGGCGACTTCAACGAAGGCTCGGGCGATGCGGTTGCGCAGGTGCGGTCCCGCGGCCTGCAGAGCGTCCTCGACCGCGCCGCGGTGTCGACGCCGACCTGGCGGTGGGACGGTGTGCCCTTCCGTCTGCGCCTCGACCACATGTTCTTCGACGCCGGCGAGCTCGCCCTCACCGCCGCCGAGGTGCTCGAAGAGGGGCCGAGCGACCACTTCCCCATCCTCGCGCGCTTCGAGTCCGCCGCACGTCGCCACTGACACGGTCGTCACGCGGGCGTTGGCGGATGCGCGTGTTGCCGCTGTGTCTCTGCAGCTGGCGTACAACGCCATGACAGCCCCGAAGGCTATCCGCTGCGACCGGGTCAAGGTCGGCGAGGTCACCATCGCCAACGCGGCCACGGGCCCCGAAGGCGAGAACCTCGGCGCCTTCGCCAAGCAGACCATCCAGACCGCCCTGAACTGAGTCGTCGCCGGCGCTGACCTCGAGGAGGCGCCCGGCGCTGCGAACACGACGCGGGGGACAAGCACCCGCCCTACGACCCGGATGACTTCTTCGTGGCCGCCTTCGTGGCCGTCTTCTTCGTGGCCGTCTTCTTCGTGGCCGTCTTCTTCGTGGCCGTCTTCTTCGTGGCCGTCTTCTTCGTGGCCGCCTTCTTCGGGGCCGTCTTCTTCGTGGCCTTGCGGGCGTCAGCGCTGACCCTGGCCGTCGACGTTGCGTACGTGCTCTCGCCGGCGACGTATGGGGCGGTGCCGCCGTTGGTGCGGCGGCCCATCTCAGCCACCGTGCGGTCGATGAGCTCGCGCAGGACGGCGGTGTCGATGCGCGCCAGGGACTTCAGATACAGGCACGACACGCCGTGGGTGTGGGGCCCCAGGCGCGGCAGTACGTCGTCGACGAAGGCAAAACCCGGCATGACGTAGACCGACAAAGCCTTGGTCTTTGGTCCGAAACCGATGATGGGCCAGTCCCCCGCCGTCGACGATCCCTGATAGGCAAAGCGCCCGAAGCCGATGATGCCCGGGCCCCACATGACGGGGGCCTCCCCCGTCGCCGCCGTCATGGCCTCGATGAGCCAGAGGCAATCCCGCCGACGTTCGGCGTCGTCGATGCTGGCGACGACGTCGAGGGGATTTTCGGTGGTGGGGCGGGTCTTCGCTTCAGCCATGGCCGACCATGCCACGGACCGACGCGCCGGGCTCAGCTGGCGGAGCGCAGGGAGCGGAGGTGCTCGCGGACCTCGGCGGGGACATCCCCCAGGTCGATGCTGAAGTGGCGGCTGACGGCGTCGAGGACGTTGACGTACTCCAGCATCGAGAAGCCGTGAAACACCACCTGCCGAAGCTTCGACGGCCCCCGGGCCAGATGGGCTTGCAGGGTCTCACAGGCGATGTCCGTCGGCAGCCGCACGCCGAGGTTGCCGGTGCCAGCCCCCAGGGCCACCATCCCCACGGCGATGTCGTCGAGGGGGAGGGCTTCGATGGCCTGCCACAGCTGCTCCGAGCCCAGGCGGATGCGCGCCTCATCGGGAGCACGGGGGAGGATGGTGTCGCGGTAGTCCATCACCGCCACGTGGGCGACGAAGCGGGCCCGGGGATGGGTGCCGGCGTGGGTGACGACGACGGCGCCTGGCTCGAGGCCGCCGTGTCCCGTGCTGTGGCGAGCGAGTTCGCCGTTGAGGAACTCCTGATAGCCCGCACCGCAGGCGCTCCGAATCGCCGCCGACACCCCCGAGCCCAGCTTCAACAGCGTGTTCGAAGCGTTGACCAGCACGTCGACGTCGGCGTCGGTCACACTGCCCTGGCGAACGGTGATGATCGTCATCGGTCGAGCATAGACCGGGCACTCCATGCCTGCAGCCTGTCGCCCACGCCGCGTCCTCGTCGACGGCAGGCAATCGTGGGTATAGGGTGACGCCGTCAAAGACCGTCCTCGAGGTGCAGCCGGTGTCGTTTACCTTCGTTCAGGCCCGCCATGGCTTCTCCGTGCGACTGCCGCGGTCGCCGAGCCTCGTGTCCAAGCAGGCCATCGCCACCTGGCCGGGCCTGGGGGCCTGCGAGCGCTCGGAGTTCGCCGTCGCGCCCACGGTGTCGTCTGACCCCGACCTCTACCTCGAAATCTACGCCGCCCCCGCCGGCACCACCCTGGGCGTCGACGAGCAAGGCCGCTGGATGCATGAGCTCGCCAGCCGCGTGGGCGACGCCGACCCCCAGCCCAGCGACACCTGGACCCGGGGCGCCCTCCTCGTCCGTGACCCCGACGGCCTCACCCTGGTCATCCCCGTGCACAACGCCGTGCTGCTGCTGAACGTCGACGCCACCCTCGACCTCGACGCCGTCGCCGACGCCTTCTTCGGCTCCCTGCAGCACCTGCCGCCGACGGCCTGAGCCCGGCCCGACCGAACCGCGCACACCCGCGCAGCCGCGCGCACCCGCGCACACCCACACACACGCGAACACACCCACCGACACGCGCGGAAATGCTTGTTCTTTCAAGCATTTGCCGAGCTTCTTGGCAGACCGCTGGCGTCCCCTACCGTGTGCTGATGGTCACCCCCGAACCAGCATCCTCCGCGGCCCCGGGCCTCCGCACCCGGTCGGCCCTGCCAAGCCCACAGCAGGTGGTGATCATCGCTCGCCAGCGTGGACGCGTCGCCTTCGCCGTGCTGCTCAGCATCGGGGCCGTGGTCTCCGTGCTGGTCGACGAGGCCGGTCGCTGGACCGAAGCCACGCCCCTGGGCTTCACCGTGGGTGACAATGGGCACGTGCAGACCGTGGACCAGCACGGTGGCGCCGCCGCGGTGTCGACGTTGAAGGCCCGGTTCCCGATGCTGGCGGTTACCACCGTCGCAGGCAAGCCCCTGTGGCGCCAGCTGCCGCACAACCGTCCCGCCAAGGGCATCGTCGTCGACGGCGCTGGTGCGGTGTGGCGACGCCTGGATGCGCCGACCGTCGAGCTGCGCTTCTTCGCCGGCGCCCAGATGGCCCGGGGCGGTTGGGTCGACGGCTGTCCCGAAGAGCCACACGTCCAGTCCGACGGCGACGACGACGGCCTCGTCACCGCCGACGAACGCGCGGCCTGCACGAAGGCCGGTCGCCCCGTCGTCTTCGGGCAGCCGACGACGACAGCGACGACGACGACGACGACGACGACGACGGCGACAACGACGGCATCCCTCGACGGCGGCGTCCGCCTGGTGCGCATCCCGGGCGGCGGCACCATGTTGTGGGCGGGCTTGCTGCTGAGCACCGTGCTGGCGTCTGTGGGGTGGGCCCTGGTGCGGGGGTTCTCCAGGAGCAGCCCCGACGACGACGAGGGCCGAGAGGCGTTGCGACGACGCAGCATCCTGGCGGTGGTGCTGGCGGCGGGGCTGGTGGTGCCCCTGCTGGCCCATGCGGGCTTCATGGTCGTCGCTGCCAGCGCCAACCTGGTGTCGATGTATGCGGTGGCGGCCCTCGTCACCACGGCGCTGCCCCACCTGCTCCTGATGTTTCACCTGCGGCGCTCGGCCACCGACTGGCTGGCGGGCAGGTTCGCGACGACGCCCCTGACGGCGCCCATCGTCGTCGCCGCCGCGACCCCGGGGCTGGTCCTGCTCATCCCCACCGTGACGGTCCTCGTCGTGGCGGCGCTGCTCCACCTCGCGCTGCGCCGCTGGGCCCACCGGGTCCTGTCGGATGACGCCCGCCTGTCGGTTGACGAAGCCTGACGGAACCAGATCGGCCACGGCGTTGTCGTGCTGCCATGAGCACTGCGCCACGGATGTTCTTCTACGATGCCCCCGGTCCGCCGTCGTCGACGCGGCTCTTTGCCGGGCTTGCGGCCGCCATGATCACGGCCGTGACCCTGATGCTCCTCGTCACGTCGACGGCGGCCAAAAAGACGATGCCACCGGCAGCGACGTCAACGCCGTCAGCACTGGCAGCACCGTCGGCGCCGCTCGCCACGCCGTAGGGGCCGTCAGTTGACGCGGGCGAAGTCGATGAAGCCCCGTTCGACGTCGGTGCCGATGAGCTTGACGGTCACCTTCTGGCCCACGTCGAGGCCGCGGGCGCCGTCGACGACCTTGCCCTCCACGGGCGGCGCCAGGATGCGCACCCACACGCCCTTGTCCGACGCCCCGGTGACGACGGCGTCGAAGCGTTCGCCGATGCGGTTCTCCAACAACAGGGCGGCGGCGGATTTGCGGACCCGGCGTTCGACCTTGTCGGCGTCGTTCTCGCGGGCCGTGCAGTGTTCGGCGAGGGCCTGCAGCTCCGAGTGTTGGTAGGGGGCCTTGTCGCCGGCGAGGGCGGCCTTCACCAGGCGCTGGCTCAGCAGGTCGGGGTAGCGCCGATTGGGCGCCGTCGAGTGGGTGTAGTCGCGGACGGCGAGGCCGAAGTGGCCGATGGCCGTCGCCCCCGGTCGCTCGACGACGTACTCCCCCGAGCCCATCAGCTTGACGATGATCAACGACAAATCGGGGAAGCGCAGGGGGTCCGCCCGACGACGCTTCACCATGAAGTCTTCCAGGGCCTTCGAATCGGGCACCGGCGGCAAATGCTCCCCGAGGTCCCGGGCCACGTCGACGATGCGCAGCCACCGCTCGGGAGAACGCACCACCCGTCGCAACGACGCGAACTTGTGGTCCGCCAGGAAGCGGGCGGTGACGCCGTTGGTGGCGATCATGAGGTCTTCAATGAGCTGACGGCCCCGGTTGCGGGGCTCCAGGCGCACATCGACGACGTCGTCGTCCTCGAAGACGGCCTTGGGGGTGATGGTCTCGAGGTCGAGGGCCCCGTGCTCGTGGCGGTGCTGGCGAAGTTTCTGGGCCACCGCATCCTGCAGGCGGATGTGGGCCTCGACGCCGGCGATGGCCTTGACGTTGGCGGGCGCCTCGACGTCGCTCTCCAGCCAGACCGAGGTGGCGTCGTAGGCGAGCTGGGCCTGGTTGCGCACGGTGGCCCGGTAGATCCTCGACGTCTTGAGGCTGCCGTCGACCTCGAAGATCATCTCGGTGACCACCGCCAGCCGATCCTCGTTGACGTTCAACGACGTCAGGTCCGTCGACAACCGCTCGGGCAGCATCGGGAAGATGCGGGCCGCGGTGTAGACCGACGTGGTGTTCTGCTGGGCGTGGTCGTCGACGGGGGTGTCCTTCTTCACCAGGGCATCGACGTCGGCGATGGCCACCATCACCTTGATGACACCGTCGCCGAGGTCTTCGGCCACCGAGAGCTGATCGAGATCCCGCGAGTCATCGTTGTCGATGGAACACCACGGCAACGACGTCAGATCGATGATGCTGTCGTCGTCGGCCCGGGCCGGACCGTCCATGGCCTCCACCTGCCGCTGCACGGCGCTGGAGAACTCGGGCTCGAGGCCCCGGTCGGCCATGGCCTCGGTGGCGATGTCCCGCAGGGTTGACCGGTGGCGTGGTCGACGTTGATTCATGGCCGCACCGTACACGGCCCACCGGCCCGGGCGCGAACCTCCGAGTCCATCGGGCCGGTTCACATCGAGGGCGTTCACCGGGCCCCTTGCCAGTCATCGACCCCATCCGGCAGCAACCGATCCAGGTGACGCCTGCCGTCGACGGCGACGCTGAACCGGGCCCGCCCCGGCACCGGAGCCGTCGTGGCGGGCGTGCGTGTCGAGCCCGGCAGTGGGGCAAGACCGCCGGAAACGCCGGGGCGTCGTTCACTGCAAATACCTGAATAAACGCGTCTTTCCACTGTGGCATGGCGCTCGCTCATGGCCTCGCGTGGTCGTGAGGTGAACCCTGCGACTCCGGACCCGTCCACGCCCCAGGAGCGCCCATGATCACGCAATCGTCAGTCCCCACCGCCATTCCCCTGCCGGCCCGTGACGCGGTCCATGTCCCCCATCACCTCGCGGGCACCAGCCTCCGCTGGTCGACGGACTCCATGCTGACGGGCGCCATGCCCGCCCCCATCTTCGCCGAGCCCACCCGCATCTCCGCCGGCGTGGTCTTTCACCGCGACGGCATCAAGGTCAGCCGCGTGGTCATGGCCGCCGACAGCGAGCTGCCCACCCACAACGTCCTCGACAACGTCATGGTGGTGGTCCTGCGAGGCGCCGGCGTGCTGATGGCCAGTGGCCTCGCCCACGCGATGGAGGTCGGTACCGTCATCGACCTCATGCCCGGCGAACAGCACAGCATCGTGGCCATCGAAGAGCTCGAGTTCATCATCTGCCAGGTCGCCCTCGCCCACCGGCAGGACGTGCCCTGATCAATCGTCTTCGTCCTCGTCGTCGTCCTCGTCTTCGTCTTCGTCCTCGTCTTCGTCTTCGTCCTCGTCTTCGTCGTCGTCGTCTTCGTCTTCGTCTTCGTCGTCTTCTTCGTCGTCGTCATCGCCGCCCTTCGGCCCGATGGCCGCCTTGAACGCCGGGTCGTCGGCGAAGGGCTCAAACGAATCGGTGTCGAAGTCGTCGGCGTCTTTGCCCAGGGCAACGGCCTTCACCACGGCGGCCATCATCGCCACCGTGTCCTTGCGACGGGCGGCGAAAGCGGCGAGCTCGAAGGCGAGGTCGTCGGACTTGACGTCGTCGATGGCGGGCACCAGCTCCATGATCCGCGCCCGATGCTCGGGGCTCGAGGTCTTGCCGTCGCCGTCACCAAGGGCCGACACCAGCTCGGCGTAGAGCTCCTCGATGTCGTTCTGCTCGGCCTTCAGCTTGTCGAGCACATCGAGGATGCGAAACGCCTCATCGAACTTCTCGTCGGAGATGAGGCTGCCGGTCTCGCTGCGCAACCAATAGGCATCACCAGATTCGTCGAGGTCGATGGGTTCGGTGACGAGTGCCAGGGCGTCGTAGAAGGCGACGCGGTCGTCGTCGTCACTGCCAAAGTTGTTGATCTTGTCGAGGACGATCTTCACCGCCCGCAGGGCCCGCCCCTCCTCGGCGGAGCGCTCGGCGACCTGGTCCGTCAACGCCTCCAGGGCGGCGCGCTGCTCGCCGCTGGCGTCGTCGCTCAACTCTTCCAGGTCCTCGATGAGGCCGGCCTTCTCCGACACCGACCTCGACAGCAGGGGCTCCAGCGCGTCGGCCAGGGCGTCGGTGTCGCCGTCGCCCGCGATGTTCTTCATCGCCTGACGGGCGCGCCCGTTGGTCTCCTTCTGGTGGCCGTAGACGAAGCGCACGAAGTGGATCTGGGCCTCCACCGAAGGGACGTTGGCGGCCAACACCGTGCGCCACATGGCGTCGTGGTCGTCGATGGCGTCGAAGGTCAGGCCGTCGGGCTCCCCAAACGACAACAGCCGCTCGTTGACGGCGTTGACCTTGTCGGCAGGGACCGCATTCGGGGCGGCCTTCCCCTTCGGGGCCGCCTTGCCTTTGGGCACAGCCTTGCCCTTCGGGGCCGCCTTCGCCTTGGCCGGCACCGCCCCCCGCAGGTCTTTGTCGACGGCAAACCACCCCAGGTGGCGCCGGGCCATGGGCTCCAACAACGATGCATGCTGGGGTGCCAGGGCCCGTGACTCGTCAAACAGCTTCGTCAGCACCGCCTGACCGACACTCTTCTTGTCGTTGCGACACAGCCGGTCGAGCTCGCGGCCCAGGGTCTTGGCCTCGTCGTCGCTGGCGCCCGCGAAGGCCCGGGGAAAGAGCGACAGCAGGCCATCGCCCTTCTCGGGCAGCATCGAACTTGATGAGCCATCCACAATCGCCACAAACGCCCCCGAAGACAGCAGGGGCATGACCTCCTCGACGAGACGGTCGTGGACGGAGCCGCTGCGCGGACGCCGCGACCAATGCCGCTCGTAGGCCGCCAACCACGCCGACGCCAACCGCTCCTGGGCGCTGTCGCGGGTCGCCAACAGCCTGGCGGCCTCGACGGCCACAGGCATGACGTCGGTGCTGCGACGAAAGGTCGCCTTGAACAGGTGCAGCAACACCCCATCCGACAGGTCCACCCCCACCGAGCTCAGCAGTCCTTCGATGGCCCGCAGCCGCACAGGCGCACGCACGGGCGGCTTGCCCTTGGCCTTCTTCTTCTTCGCCTTGCGGCGGGGGCCGTCGTCGTCGTCGTCGTCGTCGTCGTCGTCGTCGTCGTCGCCGTCGTCGTCGTCATCGTCGTCGTCATCGTCGTCGCCATCGTCGTCATCATCATCGTCGTCGCGGTCTTCGTCTTCGTCTTCGTCTTCGTCGTCCTCATCGTCGTCGCGGCGGCGCTTCTTCTTGGTGGCCTTCTTCTCGGGCACGGGCTCGGGCTCGTCGCCAAACAGGATGCCCAGGGTGCGCTTCTTCGCCGTCGACGTCGCCTCGGCGTACTGCAGGGCCTCCTCGATGGCCCGTTCGGCGTCGGCACTGGAGCCATCGCCGGCGTCTGTGAGGGCCCGTTGCAGCTGTTCGATGGACGGCAGCTTGCGCAGGGCCTGCACCCGACCAGAAGCGCAGGCGGGAGTCGTCGGCGTATTCGAGTTCGTCCTCGTCGTCTTCGTCGGCGCGCTCGAACACGATGCGGTCGATGAGGGGCGGCTCGTACAACAGGCCGAGCTTCGACATCTTGTTGTCGTCAACGTCGATGGTCTTGAGCTCTGTCAGCGGCAGCAGAAAGTCGAGGCTCTTGAAGCTCGAGCTGCACAGATGCAGATTCCGCAGGCCCGTCAGCGACGACAGGGGGGCGAAGTCCGTGATCGTGTCGCAGTTGTCGAGGTCGAGTTCCTCCAGCGACGTCAGCGACGACAGGGGCGCGAGGTTCTTGAGGTTGGTGCTGCCAAGGCCCAGCCACTTCAGGTTCGTCAGCGACGACAGGGGGGCAAAGTCACTCGCCTCGCAGCGGCCGAGGTCAAGGTGCTCCAGGCTCGACAACGCCCCGATGGCCGCTGGCAGGGGCTTCTTCTTCTTGGTGAACGCGCCCCGGAGCTTCAGCACCGTCAGCTGCCGGAGCCGGCCCAGCTCGTCGGGGATGTCGTCGGTCTCGATGGCAAAGCTCAGGGACTCCAACGACGACAAGGAGCCGATCTCCCGCGGCATGATCTTGGCCGGAAACGACTCGTCCATCGACAGCACCCGCAAGCGGGTCAGCCGGGCCATCTCGGGCGGCAGCGTCGTCACGCCGCAATCGTCGATGTCGAGTTCTTCCAGCTCGGCAAGGTCGCCAATCGACGCCGGCAACGAACTCCTGTCGTCCCCCTCGCCGTTGAGGCTCAGCTTCTTCAGCCGCGGCATCAGGCGGGCGACCACCTCGACGTCAGCGTGGACGTCGGTGACGCCGTGCAAGCTCAGCTCCCGCACCCCAGGCATCGGGAGGGCCCCGGCGATGGTGCAGCGGGTCAGGGTCAACTGTTCAATGGGCAGCCCGGCAAAGGCCCCGGCGATGGCGCCGCCAAAGGCCAGCTCCTCGCCGTAGTCGGCCTCGATGCTCAGCTCCCGCAGCCGGCTCAGCCGACTGACCTCGGGGGGAACGCTGAGGGTCTTTGGGCAGTCCGTCAGGTTCAGGACCTCCAGGGCCCACAGCTGCCCGATGTCTCCCGTGAGGGTGACGTCGTCGTCGGACATGTCGAGGGTCAGCTCGGTGGCGTCGTCGGCGTGGGCAACGGCGTCAGCCAGGCTCCGGAAGTGCTTCTGGTCGCTCATCCCTTCGGTTAGCAGGGGTCGAATCGCCGCGTAAAGCCGCGAGACGATGGGTCATTGCCCCCTGCCCAGCGCCGCGGCGATGGCGTCGTCGTCGAGCAGCCCAAGGGCCTCACGGAGCCTGGCCTCGCGGCCGGCCCGCGCTGGGACCAGGGCCGCGACGACAGCGGCGACGTCGGCGGCGCTGGCGGCAGCGACGGCCCAGCCCTGGAGGGCGTCCAGCAGGACCGGGCCCGGGCGGATGACGGCGTTGCCGAGGACGGCGGCCTGCTCGGGCTCCAGCTCGTCAGCCAGGGCCGTTGGCGAACGGTCGTACAAGAGGCCGTAGGGAGAGACCGCGTCGACGCCCACGAACCAGGCGCGGCCATCGAAGCCGACGACAACCTGATGGCTGCGAATCGAGGTGTGCAGATCATGGACCGCGAGGGCCGCGGTCACCTCGGCCACGGGCAAGAGGATGGCCTTCAAGACGCCGTCGTCGATGACGCCACCTTGTCGGCGCCCGGCAGCGAGCAGCTCCCCGAGGGTCGGCCCGCTGACGTCGCTCCACACCTCCACGCGCTCGCCGGCGTCTGTTGTTTCAGCGCGCATCGACGCCAGCCCGGGAAGAGCGATGCTCGCCCGGTAGCGGCCGATGGGGTCACCACCGGGCAGCCGGTTGATGACGACGATGTCGCCGCCAACATCAGCCCGGGACACCGCCCGCCAGACATCGTTGCGGCCCCGGCTGTGCTGGGGATCGACGAGGAGCCAGGGCGCCAGGGCCTGCAGGCACGGGATGGCGTCGTCGCTCGCGTGATAGCGAAACGTCACGCCGTCGCCGAAGACGTCGCCGTCCTCCAGCAGATGCCGTCGCCCCGCCGGGCGGCCGTTGATGGTCAGCGGCACGTCGGCGATCGTCATGATGACGTGGCTGCCCAGACACGGATCGATCATGACGTTCGGAAAGCCGCGGACGCCGCGGAGGATGAGATCGTTGGCGTCGGAGCGGCCGATGCGAAAGTTCGCCGACGACGGCAACGGCACCCGCTCCCCCGGCAGAAAGCCCGCCACGCGCGCCCCTGCGGCGAGGTGGATGAGATCGAGCGAAGCCGTCACGTCGTCGCCGCACGCTGCAAAAGCAGGATCACGCGCATGCCTCGCCCTTGATGAACGCCTGAGCCGGTCTACCGACGGACCATACCGCTGACCACGTTCCCGTGCCTTCCAAGGCCCGCGAGCTTCGCGGATTGCCGATGTGGCCTTGGTTCACGTTGTTGGGGAGCCTTTGAGCGTCGGCGTGGGCTTGGGGCTCGGCAAGTCCAGGCTGACAGTGACCTCATGGGTCGGCTGCACGCGGGCCACAAAAAGAAACCCCGTATTGCTGCGGGGTTTCTGGCGGAGCGGACGGGACTCGGGCTCAAAGCTCCACATGCCAGCGCGGCGTGAATGTCCTCGTGTCCGCCGCCGCCGCCACGATCCCTGCCAGTTCATAGGAGCGATGGGCGTTGGTGGCGGCTCCGTTCTTCGCCACCTCCCAAGCGTGCAGGAGCACGGTGCCTGTTGCTGGTTGGCGGATCGAATAGGGCTCGACCACGCGCTGCGTTCCCTTGTAGGTGAACGCCACGAGGAGACGGTTGCGGGCCGCGTACCGGATCACGTCGAGGGCTGCGGCTCGTTCGTTCCACCGACGCGACGGGAAGAGCACACGCGGGACCGCGTCGCCCATGGAGGCGGGGACGGGTGGCAGCGCCGGTGCCGCCAGTGCCGGTTCAAGCCACCAGGCGATGGACTCGCGTAGCTCATCGAGGAAGCCGTCCACGGAGGGAAGACTCGGAACTTGGTGGGCGAGTTGCTGCTCCCAGTTTGCAGCAAGAACGTCACGGTCGATGCCCGCAATGATCCCGTCCACCGTCGGTGGCGGCAAGTTCTTGAAGGCGAACTTTTGCAGCGCGACCGTGCGCGCCAAGTCTGCATCGATGGTCTCGCGGAAGTTCCGCGCAATGTGGACGAGGTCGTAGACGTCCCTGGCTCTTCCGTGCCGCTCCACCAGGGCGCGGGTCTTCTCTGCCAGGATCTCCTGAACCGAGTAGCAAAGGACCTTCGGTGACGACTCCGCTGCGTCGTCGTACTCGTGGTGCAGGCTCCTTGGCAGCGGCGTGTCCGCGATGAGTTCGTCGTCGGTGAGGTCGAACTTCACCCGCTGCATCGTGGAGCGCGGTAGGCCGATGGGACCGGCGAAGGCGACCTTGGCCTGAAACGACGGGTTGCCGCGTGGGTTTGGGTACTCCTCGATTTTCCAGTCGGCGCGCGGGAAGCGGAGACCACTCCTGGCCTCGATCCAGTCGACAACCTCGGTGAGGTGCTGGCGAATACCGCCGACGCTCAGGCCGAGATCCTTGGGCACCGTGAAGTCGAGGTCCTCCGAGAAGCGGTACGTCTCGAAGAAGCACTTCTTCAGCGCCGTGCCGCCCTTGAAGACCCAGCGAGAGAGCACCGGGTGTTCCGAGATGGAGCGCAGCAACCAGCCGAGCACGTAGTCCTTCTCGACGGTGGTCGGCTGGAGCTTCCGGTCAGTCGCGACAGCCAGGATCTGGGCCTTGGGGATCATGTGCCCTCGATGGGAATGTTGATGCGAAGCCTCCAGCGGCTGACGATCTTGCCGCGCGGTGGGCCGTCGGGGTCGAGGTTCGAGACCCCCGCCGACATGTGCTCGCGGCATTCATGCAGCCACTTCTCGTCGACGGAGGCATGAGCCGTCTCAGCGAGGAAGCCAAGCCGCTTGAACACCGCACCACGCCCGTACCGCTTTGCGTAGTCGAGGAGCAGCGCTGGGTTCTTCAGGTCCGAGCGCCAGTACGCACGAACGACATCGACGGCATGGCGCGCTCCCCCGCCGAAGCTCGGGAGGTCGAGGATGTCGATGATCATGCGGCTCGGATCGGCAACCTCGACTGCCTTGCTGCCAAGCCACACCGTCGTTGCGCCGAAGAATCGCGCTTTGGTGACGACACGGGTGCGGTAGCGGATGCCACCTGAGTCCAGCAAGACGCGACGCTGGGGCTTGGTGGTCACGACCGCGACGGTGTTGAAGACCTGCTCGGTGAAGTCCCAATGCTCGGCAGCGGACCAGCCCGAGATGAACGCCGGATTGAACAGATCCATGGCGAGAGGCCAAGCGTCCTCGACGACGGGCGTGGCGGACAACGAGGAGAGGGGCACAAGCGCATAGGTTCCACGCCGCAGCCGGTGGAGCCACCCCTTCCGGCAAAGGCGCACCAGCGTCTGCTGTGCAGCCGCACGATCTTGCTCAGGGCGCAGTCGCAGCAGGTCCTCAACCCCTAGCGACGGCTTCTCCTCAGCGGCGAACAGGCTCACGACCTCGCGCTCATGGGCGCTGAGCCCCGCTAGCCCCGGAGTATGTTTTGCCTGCGGTTTCAATCAGATCCTGTCTGTTACGGCAGGTAAACTATACCACCGAGGCATGAGGGGCAACCAAGCGGTTCGGCTGTCGCGGACGCTTCGGTGCCACCTGTGCGATTGGGCCACGATGGACAGCATCCTCATTCTCCGAGACCACGTCGCCGCCGACTACGGCATCAGCGGTCCCGCTCTCGCAAAGATTCGCCGCAAGCTCGACGTCCCGGTCCCACCGCGAGGCTACTGGGCGCGCCACGCAGCGAAGACGGCACCCGACGGGGGCTTGGACCCCGATGAGGGACAAGAAAGAACCCGCATTTCTGCGGGTTTCTCCTGGCGGAGCGGGCCGGAAAGTCGCGAAGGTTTGTGTCGTCAGTTCAGCATGAACCGGCATCACCGTGACCGCGTTGCCATTCGCCATCTGTGCGAGCACGGCCAGCATTGGACCGTTCGCAGCCCGCCAAGGGGACGGCCACTCGCCGCTCGCCCGTGACCGTCAGAGCATAACGGACGGTCGCAGCCGCCGCCGGTGGCCGTCGCAACGAGCGCCGCTCTGTGTGTCGCGCCACGGCAGGCGACAGGTCCTGTCGCACCCTTGGCCGATAACGGCGGATGGTCATCCACCCGCTCCAGGCTGGGGTTCGCTTCGAGGCCGGCCGGGGCAGCATCGCCACCGTCGACGCTGGCCAGCACCACCTTGATGTCTGCCTGCGGGACGGAACCCGTCGCTCCTTCGCCGCGTCGCGCGCGGGCCTGTGCGCGGCGGTCGAGCTGCTGCAGTGGGCGGTCTCGTCGGCTCGCTCCACGGCGGGGAACGGGTCGCGGACCCTGCAGCCGGACCTCTTTTCGGCCTCGCCGGTGGAAGTGCCAGGAAAACCCTCGAATGACGTCGTCGAGCAGCATGTGGTGGCGGCGTTGCGCCGGGCGGCCCGAGAGGTGGTCGACACCATCGACGACGTCGAGGTTGCCGTGGACTCGGTTGGTGGGACGCCTCTGGTGTTCTCGCCAGCGGTGCTTAACGCCCGGTTCTTCAGGCAGGACATCCTTCGATTTCGACCGGCGGCGATAGCGGCGGCGTCCATCGAGACGCTCCTCATGGAGACCATGGGGCCAGATGGTGTTGGTGCGCTAAGCCCACAGCTCGATGCCTGGCGCGGGCTCTTCT